>Ga0209062_1001676_pt1 | contig 36029 bp, 26 predicted proteins | sample Coa_R2_2_FD_187158 | JGI IMG/M metagenome (GOLD analysis project Ga0209062, IMG submission 187158) | Surface soil microbial communities from Centralia Pennsylvania, which are recovering from an underground coalmine fire - Coalmine... | ecosystem: Environmental > Terrestrial > Soil > Unclassified...
CTGCCGCTGGCGCTTTCTACGCGTGCCCATTGCCATGGCGTTACACTACCCTGAATCGTCTTCGGCGCAAAGTAAGAAGAAAGGATTTGAGGGTGGCATGATTGATAAGCACGAATCGCGGCGCATACGGGCAGAAGTTCGCCGTGGATTGTTGGATGTCTGGGACCCAATCGGGGTTCAGCACCAGCCCAACGCTCAGGACGAATACGATTGCTGTCTGGGTTCTCTATTTCACCTGCTCACCACTGGCGCGTCCGATGACCCGATCGCGGAATACCTGTGGCGACAAGGAACGGAGCATATGGGGCTACAACTCCAGAAAGAAGCGATCTACCCAACCGTTGCGGCGCTCCGCCAGATTGCTCTCCCCGATGACCAAGCTAACCCGACTTTAGACACGGGCTGCTAGCGCTTAGCTTCAGCCGCATATCTCCCCTTTCCCCCCTTGCTTACAGTCGTAAACGCTTTCGCAAGATCCTAAAGCGAGGAACACTACGAAGGCTTGCTAGGCGTGGATCGACATTCAGTGCCGGCAGATGAGAGTCCCGTTCTTCATAAGCACGTTCGAGCCAAGAGATCGCCCGATCGCGCTCTCCCAGACCCGCGTGGACCAGCGCAAAATCTGATGATGCGACATAGCGATGCCTGGACATCTCGGTGAGTTCAGTCAGGATTTTGCGGGCGAGTTTTCTCTTGCCCGTAACCCCGTAAGCAAATCCAAGCGACGAAAGGAATCGAGCGGCACGATTGGATAGAGACACAGCCTTCTCAAGGGCTGCCGTGGATTCCGCGCACATGCCCTTCTGCAGCAGAATACGTCCAAGATCATCGTGGGGGCCCGGCAAATTCGGCTCCATCTCAAGGGCCTTCCGACACGCGGATAGCGCTTCGTCGCAGCGGCCAGCGTTGTAATAGAGGATCGCGAGATTAGCCTCGGCGACCATCGACACCGGGTCGAGTCGTACCGCCTCTTGTGCTTCAAGGATCGCTTCTTCAAAACGACTAAGGTCGATAAGCAGATTTGCATAATAGAAATGCGCCACCGCGTAGCTAGGACTGAGCCGGATCGCATTCTGAAATTCCTGCTCGGCCCCTTCCCAATCAAAGGCATGCATTTTCGCGTGAGCCAAAGAAGTGTGTGCATCGGCAAGCCGCTCGTCGAGCCGAAGAGCGTTGACAGCTGCTGCAGTCGCCATTGCGAAAGCTTCCGCCGGGACGATATAGCGATAATCCAACAGCACCAAATAGACATCCGCAAGACCGGCAAAGGCCGGCGCATATCCCGGGTCTATCTCAATGGATTTCGCAAAAAATTCTAAAGCCCGGTACAGATCTTCGCGAGTTCTGCGATTCCAAAAGAATCGCGCTCGGAGGCACATCTCATATGCATCCGGATTTACTCGGCGGTCAGATGTGGCGCTTGGCCCGTGAGTCGTGGCCAGCCGGACGCGTATCGCAGCGGCAATGGCCGACGCCAGCTCGCTTTGAAGCCGGAGAACATCTTGAAGATGCCGCTCATAACTGTCTGACCAAACACGAGCCTGGTCGTGCGCCCTAATCAATTGCGCGGTGATTCGCACACATTTGCCATCGCGCCGAACTGCCCCTTCGATGAGGTAATCGACTCCCAACTCCTGCGCGATCTGATCGATAGTCTTTTCAGTGTGTTTATACTGCATGGCCGACGTACGGGCGATCACGCCGAGGTTTTCTGGGCTCAGTTGGCCGAGTTGCAGGATCATCTCTTCTGTCAATCCGTCGCTGAAGAACTCCTGCTTCGAATCTGCACTCAGATTGGCAAAGGGCAGGACTGCCAACATGAGTTTTTCGTCCGTCCGCTTCTCTGTGATTTCGGCAACATCAACCTTTGCGCAAAACCGATAGCCACGCTTCGGAACAGTGCTGATGTATTCATTGCCACTGCCGTTACGCTCAAGGATTTTGCGTAGCAGAGAGATGGTGCGCGTGAGGCTGCCCTCTTCAACAAATTCGTCTGCCCATACCTTGCGCAGCAGTTCTGCTTTATCAACGACATTTCCCGCGTTCTCGATCAGCAGCAGGAGTGTGCCGCCAAGCTTCGGCGCCAGGGCAATGGAGCGCCCTTTGCAGGTCAGGACCCGCCCAGAGCCATCGAGCCGGAAATCGCCGAATTGGTAAGACCGAGAGCCCGCCATCTCTCAGCACTCCGGTAAGAAATTGAGAAGAAAAATATCAGCTTTAGCGAATGACTTCTAGGTGCCAATGGCTGCCAACTTAGCAAGTACACGGAGGGGCTTATGCAAAAGAAGATCATGTTGTTGCTGGGGGTCGTGGGTTGCGTCGTACTGTTCATTCTAGCTCGCGACTCGAAGGCTTCCGATCCCGCGAAAACGACGCCTGCCGACGGCTACACCGTCCATGTGACGGCGCCGCATAACGTAAACGGCCACATCATGGGCCCCTATCATCATTACTGCAAAGTGATGGCGTCCGATCCCGTGATCGTGTGTGAAATCTACGATTCGGATGATCCTAACGGGATGCTGAAGCAGGTGGAATTCATCATAGCCAAGAAGCTGACACGCCCCACCGTAGCTCTCAATGATTGGAATCGGCTCTGGCACGACCACGCTGTCGAGATCGCTACCGGCCGCGTGCAGGTCCTTGATCTACCGCCTGACAAAGCCAAAGAGGTGGCGGATCTGGTGGCCACTACGGATGGAATCATCTACAGCTTCGAGTTCAACGGCAACGTTCCTACGGGCAGGGTGGTAATGGCTCAGGCTGTTGGTCATCGCCCCCTTACAGCAAAGGAGTACGAGGCAAGCAAGAAGGACGCACTCACATCGACTGGCCATTGAATCGCTGAGCGATGCTCGCTGATACTCGGGCGGTGTGCGCTGTGGCCTACATGCCTCTGAGGAGCAATACGAGTGAACACCGCTGAAATCCAAACCCTCTACGCATACAACCGGTGGGCCAACCGCAATACATTGAAAACGTCACGAATGCTCAACTGGGAGGATTTTATAAAGGACCTGGGCGCGAGCCACGGCTCGATTCGCGGAACGCTGGTTCACATCTTGTGGGGCGAATGGCTATGGCTTCGCCGGTGGCGGGGCGAATCACCCAAGCAGGTCTTTGCTGCGGAAGCGTTCTCGGACCGGGCAAGGTTGGAGTCTCGATGGGGAGCCGTGGAAGAAGAGCAAAATGCTTTCCTGGAAAGGCTCACGGACGACCTCCTGCTCAAGCATGTGTCTTACGAAAACGTCCAAGGTGTGCGCTGGGAATACTCGCTTGCTGAAATGATGCAGCACCTCGTGAATCATTCTTCCTACCATCGAGGCCAGGTTGCAGTGCTTCTCAGACAACTCAGACAAACACCCCTGGCAATGGATTTCTTGGTCTTCCTGGACGAAAAGCGAGCGCGTGCCGCCGGAGGTGATTCGTGACAAGCGACGCTGTCAGGCAGTCCGTCGAAGTCACCTGTCAAGCCTCTAAAGACTGGTCTTCGCCGGCACGCCTTGCTGCTGGACAAAGATGGCGCGCGCAAGCCGCGATCATGGGGCAAGGCGTCACCGCCGCCCTCGTGGAGGTCGCCCGAATCGAAAACGGAGTGGACGTGCTCGATCTCGCGAGCGGCGAAGGTGATCCAGCGCTCACGTTGGCAGCACTAGTCGGTGACCACGGGAAAGTCACGGCCACAGACATCAATCCGGGACCACTCGAAATCGCGGCCGAGCATGCTCGTGAACTTGGAATTCAAAACATCCAATTTCAGGTCGCTGATGCTCAGCGCCTGCCTTTTGAGAGCGCTGCTTTTGAACGTGCCACCTGTCGTTTCGGTGCGATGTATTTTCCGGATCCGCTTGCCGCAATGCGTGAAACGCGGCGGGTGCTGAGGCCGCATGGTCGCGTTGCGCTGGCCGTGTGGGCCTCCATCGATCAGCCTTGTTTCCAAGTGTTCGTTGCACCGCTGTTGCGGCACGCTGGTGGACCCGTGTTGCCTCCCGAAGGGCCGAATCCGTTTAGATTCGCCCAGCCCAGAAGTCTCTCAAATATTCTCCGCCAAGCCGGTTTCCGCGAAGTAAAGGAAGAACGGAGAATGGTAGACCGAGTATGGACGGGTTCACCGGAGGCAGCATGGGAATACTTCCGCGATCACGATGCTTGCTTCCGCGCTCTTGTGGAAAGAGTTCCTGCTGACACGTTGGAAAAGGTGAAAAGCGAGATCATCGCTGGTATTTCCGGTTTCCGCGTTGGTAACGGTTACGATTTGCGAGCGCAGATAACCTTGGCGACAGCCAGCGTCTAGGGCGCTAGCGCAGTTGGCTTTCGGCGTGTCGATGTGATCTCTCCACAATCATCAGGCAATTCTCTTTGGCGCCGCTGAGAACGCGACTTCATCGGATGAACGGCGACCGCTTCCATCGTGCATCTCATGCTAGGTCCGCGTTGGACCAACGGGCTACGCGGCCCGAACTCCCGGACGGCGTACGCCCGCGGGCACTTCGGCGCTGCCGCCGATCCAGCCCAGCAGGGTGCCGTAAACGAAGTAACCTTGTTTGGCCGCGTGCATCCTGCCATGCATGAAGCGCCTTTTCTCTCCAGCGGTGCTGCTCGTGTCGCTAGCCGTTGTCGCCCAGCAGCAGTTGTATTTGCCCTCGGGCGCGGGCAAGCCATTCGATGTGACCCGTCATTCTGTGCCCGTCAACGAGATCGTGGGCGGCGGTCCGCCCAAGGACGGCATTCCCGCACTCCCTCAGTGGTCAGCGCAAAACCGGCCATATGTGGACGTTGCAAAACCGGCCATATGAATCCACCCCGGACAGAGGTTGTTCTACCCTGCGGGCCAGCCTAATGCAAGGGCAGACGAGATAACGTAAGGGCCTTCGCGTCGGGGTCGCGCCCGAGGCGAAGATCCAGGGCCGAGGCGACGGGGCTGGCTCCGAAGAATCGGCTTGACCGAACCCTCTGCGAGTGAGTCGATGAGCGGCTTGTCGGCATAGGGTTTTGGTTTGGTGGCGATTCTTTGGTGAAGCTCCGCAGCGGAGGCCCTGGATCGAGAAACGCGGAAGCTGCCGGGCGCTTTTGCCCGGCCTCCTTGTTGCTTTTTCTGCGGTGCTCATCGAGCCTCCTCCTTGGTGCGGGTGGCGTCGGTCTTGGTGCGCCAACTGCGCGGGCCGCACTTGAGCAGGTGGCCATGGTGCAGGAGACGATCCAGCATGGCGCTGACGGCGGTGGTATCGCCCAGCAGTTTTCCCCAGTCGTCCACCGGGCGGTTGGAGGTCAGCAGCGTACTGACCCGCTCGTAGCGGCGCATGACGATCTCCAGCAGGTCCTCGGCGGCGGTGAGCGGCAGCTTGCGCATGCCGAGGTCATCGATGATCAGCAGCGGCACGGTCACCAGCGAGTCCATGTGCTCTCTGCGGGTGCCGTCGATGCTGGCTTCGGCGAGTTCGTCCAGCAAGGTGGGTTTCGCGGTAGAGCACGCGATAGCCCTGCTGGATGACAGCCTGTCCGATGGCTTGCGCCAAGTGACTTTTCCCGCTCCCGGGTGGACCGAGAAACAAGCCATCCTCGTGACGGGCGATGAAGGCGCCGGTGGCCAGGTCGAAGACCAGACTGCGATTCACTTTGGGGTTGAAGGGGAAGTCGAAGTTGTCCAGGGTCTTCTGCGGGTCGCGAAAGGTCGCCTGCTTGCGCCGGCGCTCCTGCAACCGCTCGCTGCGCCGCCGCAGTTCGTCAGAGACCAGGCAGGAGATCAGGTCGATAGGCGGCATGGACTCGGCCTGGGCCTGACGCAAACGGGTTTCCAGCACCGCGGCCATGCCGCCCAGTCGCAGTTGTCGTAAAGCACGATCCAGCTCCATCAGGTTCACGGTTCCATCTCCTTGGTGCGTTGTTCGATCAGCTCGCGGTACTGCAACAGTTCCCGGATCAGGGGATCGATCTGGCGCAGGCTCAGCGGTAGTTGCGGATTCCGTTCCAGGTAGCGGCGGACAAAGCGGAATCGGGAACGCCCATCTCCAGAGCGGTAGCGCAGGCTTCCTCGACGGCGCCCAGGCCGTGTTTCTTGGCCAAGGCAAGAACGCCCAGGATGCGGCGAATCGCCAGTTCGCCTTGGCGGTCGTGGAGAACATGGCAGAGTTGGCCGATGTGGGCCCCGGCCCTGTCAGCGCGCCACAGCAGTTGCCGGGTGCGCAGCGGTGTCCGTGGAGGACGGTCGCGCTCCTGGATGGCATGCACGCCCGGCTTCTGGCGGAAGTGCTCACGCAGGAGCTGTCCCGTCTTGGGGTCCAGCAAGCGAACGTAGACTTGGTTCCACTGCACTTTCACCTGGCGTCCGATCCAGCCCGGTGGTGCGCCGTAGTAGGCGGACTCGACCTCGACACAGCCGTCCAGGTGCACGGTGCGCTCGCCGAACTGGTAATAGCGGAACGGTTCCAGCGGCAGCGGCAGCAGCGCAGGACGCTCCTCGGCAAACATGGCGGCCACTTGTCGTTTGGTGGTGCCGTGAATGCGGGTGTCGGCCCAGTGTTGCTCCCAGTGGTCGAGATAGGCTTGTGCTTCTTCCAGGCTTTCGAAGCGCAGTCCTTTCAGCGGCGTCCTCTGCGCGTGGCCCACGCCCGACTCGACTTTGCCTTTGCGATCGGCATCGCGCACGCGACAGGGCATGGCGACGGCGCTGTAGTGGGCGAGCACATCGCGATAGAGGGAATTCAGCGTGGGATCGTAAACATCGGGGACCAGCACGCCTTCGCGGAGATTATCCAGGACCACGATGCGGGTCGCCCCACCGAGGCGGCGGAAGGCTTGCTCGTGCAGTTCGGCCCAGATGCGGCTGCTGGAGCGGAAGGTGAGCAGACGTACGGCCTTGCAGCAGTAAGCCAGCGTCATTACGAACAGCCGGGTGCGACGGTACTTGCCGCTGAGCGGATCGCGCACCATCGGCCCGGTGCCGTAATCGACCTGCGACTCTTCGCCGGGAGCGGTGACGATCACCGCGCGGGCGGCGGGAGTCGGCGCGCCGCGCAGTTGGCGGACGAAGCGCTTGACACTCTGATAGCCGCTGGCGAAACCATGGAAGGAAACCAGGTCCTGCCAGATGGCCATGGCATTGCGACCCCGGCCGAGGCTCAGCTCGATCAACTCCCGGTAGGGCTCGCAGGCACTCGCTGACGGGCTCCTCTGGGGGCGAATCGCGCAATCAGAGGCGGGTTCGGGCGCCGGCTCGCTGCTGCACGAGGCCGCGGAGTCGGTGGTCACCGGCATGGCCGGTTTTGCCCGATCAGCCCCGGCGGGCGCCGAAATGGCCGCTTTTTCCGGCCCAGAGTCGGTGGGCACCTCTATGGCCGGTTTTGCTGGCGGCTTTCCTCCCCAGCCAGCCGGCCGTACTGCTACCCCGGCGACCCGCAAATACAGTCCCGCTGTCTCCCGACGGATGCCGGTCTCCCGCTCGATCCGCCGCAGGGACCACCCCAGGCGTCCCAACGTAATGACTTGTTGTTTCTTATCCTCGCTCAAGACATTGGCCATGCCGACGGAAGCTACAAAGCTTCTCGTCAGAGTCAACGTCCTGGGTGTTCTATATGGCCGGTTTTCAAGTGACCCTACATGGCTGGATTTGGGTGACCCCCGTGTCCTGCAGAGGTTGAGGTGGACCGGCTGATTGCTCACGCCGACCACATCATCGTAGTGGTGCGGACGGTGCGTCAGAAGGTTCGATGCCCTGACTGTGCCCAACCCTCCCACCGCATCCATAGTTATTACGAGCGGCGACTGGCGGATCTGCCGTGGAACGGAATCCCGGTGAGGATTTGCCTGCGAACGCGCCGCTTTTTCTGCGACGGCGATGGCTGCGCCCGGCAGATCTTCACCGAACGCCTGCCGGAGACGGCCAGTACGCATGCCCGCCGCACCCTCCGTATGGAACAAGCCCTGCGCTGGTTGGGACTGGCGCTAGGCGGTGCAGCCGGGGCGCGCACCGCGCAAAGGCTGGGCCTGGTGGCGAGCGGCGATACTTTGCTGCGGCACCTTCGTCGCCTGCCTCGGACACCGACTGCAACAGCGCCACGCGTCTTGGGCATGGACGATTGGGCTTGGCGCAAAGGGCAGCGTTACGGCACCATCCTGTGCGATCTGGAACGGCACCGAGTGGTGGATCTTCTTCCTGCCCGGCAATCCAGCACAGTCACAGCGTGGCTGCGCGATCATGCTCCTCCCGAGGTGATCAGCCGGGATCGCGCCGGAGCCTATGCCGAAGCAGCTCACCGAGGCGCACCCCGAGCGGTGCAAGTGGCGGATCGGTTCCACCTGGTGCGCAATCTTCGCGAAGCGTTGGAGCATGTCTTAACACGCCACACGGCGGTGATCGAACAAGCCTTCCTGCAATCCACTCCGGCTCCTATGGTTCCTCCTCCCCCGCCGATTCCGCCCACTCCGTCCTTGACCCGTTCCCCGCAACTCAGCCGCGAGCGGCGACAGAGACGACTGGAACGCTACCAGCAGGTGATGGCATTACAGCAGCGTGGTCTCTCCAAACGAGCCATTGCCCGGCAACTGGGGCTGGAGCGGAAGACGGTCCCGCCACTGGTTGCGTGCCGGCCAATTTCCCGAGCGCCAAGTCCCGCAACGACGCTCCTCCGTGGACCGATGGCTCTCGTACCTGGAACAGCGCTGGGCGGAAGGTTGTCACAATCGCAGCCAGCTCTGGCGGGAACTGGGATCCCAAGGAGCGGACTTTGCCGCCGTCACCTTGCGCCGCTGGTTCCGCGTCCGTTTGGGAGTGCGCGGGCGTCCTTCACAGGTTTCGCATGCCCCACCCCAGAAGCGCCCCAGTCCGCGGCAATGCAGTGCGCTCTTGCTCGGTCTCGTTCCCAACCTCAGTCCATTACAACAAAGTTTCGCCGAAACCCGCTGCGCCCTTTCTCCTCCGATCGCTCTCAGTGTAGAACTGGCCCGACAGTTGCACCGCATGATGCAGGAACGTGATGCCTCGGCGTGGCAGTCGTGGCGCTCGGCAGCTTGTCAATCTCCCCTTCATTCCTTCGCCACGCAACTGCAACGCGATGAAGCCGCCGTTCGGGCCGCGCTCACGTTGCCCTGGAGCACGGGAGTCGTCGAAGGGCAGATTCATCGGCTGAAGCTCATCAAACGCCAGATGTACGGAAGAGCCAAACTCGACTTGCTGCGGATTTGCGTACTGAACGCGGCTTGACCGAGCCCGTCTCGCGCACGCGCGTTGCGCAGGAGTGGACTGCCTTCACCAAAAGTGCGGAAGACCCGGTTTTGGGTGATCGCTGAGGATCGGAAGGCGGTCTGATCCCCTACGACATCCTCGACAGCATCGCTAACGAAGAAGCCGGACTTGGGCAGCAGGCGAAGGATTTCGGTCTGGCGGCGGGCCGCAGGCTCACCGATGAGATCGCCCGTGCTTGGAGCGATGCGCAGGACACGGCCGCGCCCGACACGAACGAGCAAAGCCTTTTCCGTGAGCCTCTTAAAATAGTTGCGATCGTACGGATGGGTTAGGTCGCTCGGGCCGATTTCATCATTCTGCAGTACAGCCGCATCTCGCAAGGGCTGCGCCTCTCGCTCGGTGACATTTGCAACCGAAACGTCGGCCCATGCGATGCCGTCCGTTGGACCATCTTGTGCCTATTACTTCTAAAAGCTAATCCGCGCCGAGAACTGGAAATTTCGCGAGCCGTACTTTGGCGCGATCGCTTGTGGTTTCCCGAAATCGCCATTGCTGCCAGTCACTGCCCAGACGGGAAGTGGCGCTCCGCTTGCATCATTTTCTTGGGTAACCGAATATTGCACATTGTCGATGACCGACTGCTGATAGTTCGGATGGTTGAATAGGTTGAATGCCTCCGCTTTGAACCGCAACACCACGCGCTCGCCTACCTTCACATTGCGTGCAACGCTGAAATCAACGTCCCGCACCCCTGGGCCTCGAAACGAATTGAAGCCCTCAGCCGGCACCATTGAAAAATTCGGCGCCGTATTGTCGAACACTGCGGTGTACGGACGTCCGCTCGCGAGATTCGCGACACTGGCCAGAATGAAGTTGTTCAAAGGGCGCAGTCGCGGAAACCAAGCTCCACTCAAAACCAGCCGATGCGTTTGATCGAGTGCCGAAGGTCCGCGCTGGGAGTTTTGGTCGAACTGGTTGTAATAACCAGTGCCCTGGTCAATGGTCTTGGAGAACGTATAGGCCAGCGCGCCCGAGAACTGCTGCGAGGAGTGCCGCAACGACACTTGCAATCCGTGATAGAGGGACGTGCCCGAATTATCGACCGCGTTGATGGCGGCATAGTGCGGATTGATGAATCCGTCGATTGCCTCCGACTCTGGCACCACATACGACCGGCCGTTTGGCATATCGACTGTGACGGTGCTGAACATTCCACCAAACTGGGGCTGCAGCTCCGGTGGCACCATGTTCAGGTCAAAGCTGAAACTGCCATTGGGACTCGCTTGGCGCGTGACTCCGTTTCCATTTCCCAGCAATGCCACACCGTGGCTGTAGACGTAGGCCACGGTGAGCGCTGTGTTCGTTCCCAAGCGACGTTCTATCGCCAGATTCGCCTGCTCGACATATGGACTGCGGAAGCTCGGTGCAAACACAGTAAGCTGCTGTGAGCCTCCCGGGCAGTCAGCGAGAGAAGCAACCGTGTTCGGATAGGTCACGCAGGGGGTGGGGTTGCCGAATCCCGGGCCGGGCACAAACAAGAACTGACGAGAAATGCCATTCGATACCCACGCCTGAGAAACGTCCAGTAGATCCTCTTGGATGTAAAACAGCCCAAACGCGCCGCGCACCACAGTGTTCCCCGCCTGATCCGCTGAATAGGCGAATCCCACCCGAGGAGCAATATTGTTCTTGCTATACGGAATTTTGCACGTAAGCGAGACGTCGGGGTTACAGGCTGAGGGCTGCGGCAGCACTTGCAGGTCGTACCTTGCTCCATAGTTCAGCGTCAAGCGCGACGTCGTGCGGTATTGATCCTGCGCGAAAAAAGAGTACGTTGGCGAAGTGAAAGCGGCGGTACTCTGCCCAAACGACTGCAGGTAGAAAGAGTAGTTACCAGTTGGCACATCAGCCAGCGAGTTCAGAAAAAAATAAGCGCCCTTGGGCCCGTACACAAAATAATCGCGTTCGCGGCTGATATTGATATCGGTTCCGAATTTCAGCGTGTGCTGGCCTACTATCTGCGTCAGGTTGTCGGCGATCTCGAACCGCCGGTCTGTCTCGGAAAGCTGAAACCGGTTGCCTCCAAATACGAACCCGCTGTCCGGGTTCTGAATGATCGTGGCGGGCCCGGTTGGTGGGGCGGGCGGAAGATCCTCGTGCATGTCATTGCCGAAATGGAAACGAAGTTCGTTGATGTTTGTGGCATTGAACATCGTCATCAACGAAAACTGGAAGAAGTGACTCGTTGCCCCATCCGTCACCGAAAGATCGTCACCCGTCGAGGTCGGCGTGATGAAATACCCGTGCGGGCTTCGGAAGCGCTGGAAGTTATAGCTCACATTGAGCGTGTTCTTCGACCCCACGATCCCAGACAGCTTGAAGAACGCAGTGTTCTGGTTGAACGAACGGGGGAAAGAGCCGGAAGACTGCGCAATTACCGACGCCAGCGCGGGATTGGCCGCGAGAAAAGCAGCCTGTGCAGCTGAGTCTCCAATAGTTGCCAGTGCCGGACCGTCATTAACCGTGACGGGTTCGTTGCGTACCTGACCCTCATAGTTGCCGAGATAGAACAAGCGATTGTGCACAAATGGCCCACCCAGTGTCCCCCCGAACTGTTGCCTGCGATTCTTGGGCTTCGGGATTCCCAACCGGTTGTCGATTGCGTCATTGGCGTTCAGCGCCGAGTCCAAGATGTAGTAGTACGCGTCTCCGTGAACTTGGTTTCCTCCACTCTTGGTTACGGTGTTGACCACCCCGCCACCGGATTGTCCGAACTCGGCCTCAAACCCAGCGCTTGCGACCTGGAACTCCTGCACAACATCCTGGCTGAACTGGAAGGGGATAGTGCCCCGGCCAATTGCCTGTGCATAAAATGCATTGTTGTTATTGCCGCCGTCCACTGTGTAGTTATTGTAGTTCCCCGAAAGGCCGTGAAAACTGATGTTGCCAAATTCTCCATCCGTGCTGGCTCCTGGGGTCAGCAGAACAAAATCCGTGAAATCACGCCCATTCAGCGGCAACGACGCTATGCTTTGTTGATCGACCACGGTGCTCATGGCCGACTGCATAGGATCCACCAGCGCTGGTGTGCCAGTGACCGTCACGACGCTTTCGACTTTGCCCAGTGTCATTTGTGGCCGGATGTTCGCCGTCATGCCAACGTTGATCGCCACGTCTTTGTACAGCACGTTGCGAAATCCGGCCTTCTCAACCAGCACATCGTAGGTTCCAGGTACCAGGTACAGAAACACAAAATGCCCGTCAAAGCCAGTCTTCTGCGTCTCGGGAATGCCTGTTGCTTGATTGCGTGCGGTCACAGTAGCATTTGGCAAGACCGCTCCGCTGGGATCAACCACAGTCCCTTCGAGGCGACCACTGCCGAGAGCCGATTGGGCTCTGCTGGGTGGCGAAAACAGGCTCATCGCCATCGCACATATGGCAACAAGGCACAATTGCCATGCCGATTTCAGACTCACGCTTAATTGTAGGTTTTTCATCGGCAGTCTCCTTTTGGTTTGATGTCGGGCGAGTCCAACGTGTCCCGGCCGCTCCCGACAACTGATGGTGACCCGAACTTAGTTGAAGGTGGTAGGCGGCGGGCATAAAGATTTTACGCCACCTGCTTCACATTCCCGGGCATATCTTTCTCGCCACGCAAGATGGCTTTCAGAGCCCAGAGATCGCGATACCCCATGAGGCGGCGAAAATTCTTTTCTGTCGCCAGGAAGGACGCCGCGACCCAGCGGGCCGGCATGGGGGCACGCCAACGGCAGACCCGACGGATGCGCATCCGCACTCCCGACTGCGAACTCTCAATCAAGTTGCTCGTCGCCAGGCAACGATGCAACCACGGAGGCACCTTCAGGCGATTGATCGTGAAACACTCCTCCATGCCTTCCAGCAAACTGCCGGCCGCGTCCGGATAATCTTCCCGCAGCCACTCCGCCAGCTTGCGCAGCCGTGCCATGCCATCTTTGGCATCCAGCTTCCAGGCGGCTCGGATCAGTGAGCGCGTTTGTTCTTGCTGTTCTCGCGGCAAGCGCTCCACCACATTCTGCAACTTGTGGTGACGACACCGTTGCACCGGCGCTTGCGCTCCGAACACCGCATGAATCGCGCTGCGCAACGCCTTCGAGCCGTCGATGACGAACAAGCGTTCCAGCTTGGGATCGAGACCGCGCTCGACCAGATTCTGCAGCAAATCCCGGCAGGCCGCCCCGTTCTCCGTGGCTCCTTCCTGGATGCCCGGCACCCGCTTGTGCCCCTCCGTATCCACCCCCACGGCGCCGATGACGCAATGGTCTCCGCAGTGCAAACCGTCGATATAAATGACCAGAAAGTCCTTGTCGTCCAGACGTCGTTCCAGCAACTGCTCGAGAGCCGCCTCGGAAGCCTCGATGGTCTCGCGACGCTGGATTTCGAGATGCCCACGCTCGCGGCCATTTCTGGAACCACGTGCCGATAATGGCGCGTGGAAACTCCGTTCATCACAATGTCCAACATGCGCTTCTGCATCGCGGGACGATTTTGTAGGGCAGTATAGGCCGGCACCGGAACTTCTTGGCCACGCCCCCGGCCTCGTCGTCGCAGCCGCGGCCGTTCCACCGCCAGCTTGCGATCCCCCAGATACACTCGACCCGCCTGCCGTCCGTACCACCCCACGGCTTCCGTTCGGGCTTTGCCCGGCTGCCGCGCACCCGCCACCTGTTGCGCCGAGACCTCCATCAGCGTCTCCACCAGCGCCCGTCCCACGCCATCGATCAGCTCGTTGATCGCCACGCGGGATTGGGTAATCAAATCGACCAACGGCAACAGTTCTTGCCCGTTCTTTCTCAGAAACGAAGTTAGCTTTTCCTCGCTGACGCTGGCCTGTGAGTCCAACGTGTGATAGCTTCTTGCCACGGCGGTTCTCCTTTCCAAGGATTTCGCATCCCGATTCTAAGCAGAACCGGGATTGAACCGCCGCCTAACCTTCAACTAGCTCTGGGCCACCATCCGACAACTTGCAAATCTACTCATACGCCTTGGCTAGCCTGCGCAGATCGCACTGCCCCGCAAGACACTCAAGTAGCTCCCTGTTCAACATGGCTGGCGGTGTCCATCGCGTACCGTGACCTTCTCGGGAGGAGCGTTCCGCGCTACAGCTGGATCAGGATTGCGGGGAGCATACGCCATGAAACCTGTCCCCACAATGAGCGAGTCAAGGCGGCGCGTTAGGGGTCCTCGCGCCGAACCAGCGCGATGAGGGCAAGAACGATCGCAAGCACTAATAGGACGTGTATGAACCCCCCCATTGTGCGCCTGGTGAACACGCCCAAGACCCACAACACCAGCAACAGGATCACGCCGATTCTGAGCACCGTGTACTCCTCTGACCGTCACCGATGCTGACACAGATTGTCTGGATTTACACCGCAGCCGGAAGTACCGGCTAGAGCTTTTCACGCGCAGCTGAAAATTGTCTGAAAGTACTACTTGGCACACATGATTTTACGCACGAGCATCCAAGAGCACTCCGCTCTTCCAGCCTGTCCGGGATGGCTATTGTGCTGATTTTACAATAACTTGGATCAATATAGCTCTGTGGACATCCTGAGGCACCGAACCTGTGCCACAGGTGGTAAGGGGGAACAAAACCACGCACGATTGAGGAGCGGCTACGCTACAACCTGGCTCGCTCGAACCTGAGACTCACGGCTGAACTGGAACCGAAACCGTAGCTCGGCCCATGGGCCGAGCCGGTCTCAGAGGTTCTGACGACGAACAGTCTATCGGCAGTTTGCGCGAGCGATGCGTCAGAGCTGCCGGGCCCATCTGCTGCGCCCCTGTCGCGAGATGATCGAGGTCGGAGGAGGCCGGGCCGCGCAATTTCCCCGTGCGGTGGGAACGATTTTGCAGTCTGCGCTCGCTCTGCGCCAGCGTCGCGACCAGCACCAGACCGACGAGTACGGGCTGGCGGTGGCGTGCGGCCAACTGGAATCCCACATGGATCACTTGCTGGCAAAGCCGCGACGCACACCGCTCGATCAACGCCTGGCGAATCATCTCAGGCGGGAGCGCGACCCGCTGTTCACTTTCCTCTACTGTCCCGGTCTGGAGGCGACGAACTGGCGCGCCGAACAAGCCATTCGTCCCATGGTGGTCACGCGGAAAGTATGGGGCGGCAACCGCACCCAGGCTGGCGCCCGCACCCAAAGCATCCGGCTCAGCGTTCTCCAAACCTGCCGCCAGCAGAATCTCCCCGTTGGGCCACTCCTCACACACTTGCTCTGCTCGCCGCAGCCGCAGATCCTGAATCTTAACCACCTTCATTTACGCTAAACAAATACAGTCTATCTTGAGATAGTTATGGCAGAAGAGCTGCGGGTTACTGCAGCTTGGGGGGAGTGACCTGCAACTATTCATCGAAACGGATTAACGGATCAACGGTTCTCAATGGCTGACCTATTCTTACTCGAGCAGAGAACTGGACTGCAAGTCTCTCGAGGACCATGGTTACGGGCCGAGGTCTGGGTGAAAAGGTGTTCGATCATATCCGGCTTTTCCGGTCGTGAGTACAAAAATCCCTGGGCGAGGTCGCAGCCCAAGTCGCACAAGATTCCCTCCTGCTTCTCGGTCTCGACTCCTTCTCCAACCACTTTCAAACCCAAGTTGTGGGCGAGTTGGATAATGACTCGGACGATCTCTCGGGCGTCCGGGTCCTCGTGGACGGCGGAGATGAAGCTCCGGTCGATTTTAAGAGTGCTGACGGAAAAATGCTTCAGGCGACTGAGGGAGGAGTAGCCGGTGCCGAAATCATCGATGCTGATGCCGACGCCGAGGCCCTTGCACTCGGCGAGAACGGCCATGGACCGTTCGACATCCGCCATCGCAATGGTCTCGGTGATCTCGAGATCTACCCATCGGGGGTCGGCGCCGGTTTCGTCGAAGATCTTGCGGAACTGTGTGCAAAGGTCTGCCTGCGCAAACTGCCGAGGTGTCAGATTGACGCTGACTCTGAGCGGTGGGTCGGAGGAAAATCGGAGATGCCAAGACTTTACCTGTAGACAAGCTTCGTGGAGGAGTTGACGGTTCAGGGGCAGGATCAAACCGGTGGCGTCGGCCAGATCGATAAATTCCACCGGCATTGTGGTACCGGTGGGGCGTTGCCAGCGACTCAACGCCTCGACGCTCACCACTCGGCCGTTGCTTAAGTCAATGATCGGCTGGTAGTAGGTCTCAAACTCTCCCAGCTCAACTGCGCGGCGCAGGTCGGTCTCGAGCTGCAGGCGCTCGATGGCCGTTACATGCATGGCATTGTCAAAGATTTCGCAGCCCGCCCGTCCTCGCTGCTTCGCCCGGTACATGGCGATCTCGGCGTCGCGCAATAGGTCCTCGGCCGTGTACGGATGGTCCTCGGGGAACGCAATTCCCACGCTCGTGCTCAAAGAGACGGCGGTATCTCCGATCGAAAAGGGGACAGCCAGCCTTTGCTGGATACGTTCGGCGATCCGGATAGCATCGCTCGGGTTATGGAGGTCTTCCACCAAGACCGTGAATTCATCCCCGCCAATCCGCGCGACGGTGCTGTCAGCCAGGGAGGCGCTTGCAATCTCCACTCGGGCAATGGTGTCGCTGTCCCGCAAACAGCTGATCAGCCGCTTGGCAATCTGCCGCAGAAGATCGTCGCCGGCTCGATGGCCTAAGCTGTCGTTAAACACACGAAATTCGTCGACGTCGAGGAATAAGACCGCAAACCTGGCTTCCGGATGGCGCTCGGCACGAACGAGCGCACGTCGCAGGCGATCGAGGAACAGCGCACGGTTTGGCAACTCGGTAAGATGATCGTGAAGAGTGTGATGGGCCAGCGCCGCCTGGGCACGGGCTCGGTCGGTAACGTCTCGGTTTACGATGACCAGCCCTTCGGCCTTGCCTTCCGGGCCCGGAATTGGGCTGGCGGTCGACTCGAGCACCCGCCAGGAGCCATCTCTGTGTCGAAAGCGATACTCGAGGCGTTCTCCCCGTCCCGTCGCCCTGGCCTTTTCCGCGGCTTCAAGCACACGCGCGCGATCATCTGGGTGGACCTGGTCGAGAGAAGAGGTAGCAGCTAGGTCTTCTGGAGAATAACCCAATATCTTGTGATAGGCAGGACTGTTATACAGGCGTTTGCCCTCCCCGTCGATCACGGCAATCATGTCCACGGCACTCTCGGTGATCAACTGGAAGAGCCGATCGCGTTGGGCCAGGCATCGGCGGATTTGCTGGATTTGGAGGTGTTGGTACACCGTGTGGATGTCAAACAACAAGACCAAGGCGGCCAGCGCACGGATCCATTCTCGTACGTTCAACAGGTCAACGGCGCTCGTGGACAGAACGAATCCTGGAAAGGCCAAAGAAAGAATGCCCACGACGAGCACCAAGGTTACCGTGATGGCCAACCCCCAGAGCCACCACTCGCGCTCGTCCACTTTCTCCACCGGAGGCAGCACAGAGCTTTCGATTGGGTCCAGTTTGGGTTCGTTCACGAGAGTCAGGAGTTCTCCCCTTTCATCGCTCAAATAGTCCTCATCAGAGACTGCGGTTCGAGGATCCAGTTTCCGGTCTTCTCCTGGAACTGGAATCCGTACTTGGAAGCAGCCGTGTTCACTACTTCGCTGCGGACGACACGCGCAAGACCGGCGTACTTCTCGACGGCCGCGGGGAGAAACACTTTTACCACCGAATCTTTGACCAGAGTGGCTGCACACAGGCAGAGGAACCCGTCGAGGCTGACATTCTCGGTTCGTGTCACCTCATCGAAGGGAGTGCCCCGAGCATCGACCCCGGTCAGCCGCACGAGAACGCTCATGCGCACACGAACCGAGCGACGTCGTTCGACGCCCTGCTTTTCGAGTTCCTGTTCGAGACGCTGTTCAAGCCGCTTGAAATCGACGGGCTTCTGGAAGTATTCGATTGCTCCTACCCGTTCGCACTGTTCGCGATAGCGTTCCCCCGCGCCGCCGCTCACGACAAAGATCGGGATACGGCCGGTATAGCTCAGATCGCGCAGACTGGAGCACAGATCCAGCCCCGAAAACCCCGGCATCTGCAGATCCGTGAGAATGGCGGAGGGTTTGTGCACCAAAGCCAGCTCCACGACTTGTTCGGGTCGACCCGTCTCAATGATTTCGTACCGCGTCGAAAGGCGATGCTTGAGCAGCCGACGCATGCCTTCGTCGTCATCGACGATCAGGAGTTTATGCATAGGTCCGGTTCCGTCTGAACGGTTGTATAACTTTTGTGCGAGGAGGGCGAAGTTTGCTTGAGAGCCTGACGAATTTTGCCGGCAAGAATCTCGCGCGTGAAAGGCTTCGGCAGAAAAGCCCCGTCTGGATGACTGATTCCGTGATTCCCGACGGCCTGCCCCGTATAGCCGGACATGTAGACCACCTTGATCTCGGGATGACTTGTGAGGAGTTGTTGGGCCACGGCTCTGCCGTTCATGTCTGGCATCACGACATCGGTCAACAGCACATCAATCTTGCTGACACGCTTGGCAAGGGCCAACGCTTCGGACCCACGCGCTGCTTCGAGCACTTGGTACCCGAGGGATGTCAGTACTTGCTGTGCCAAAGTTCGCAGAGCGACTTCGTCTTCCACCAGGAGAATGGTCTCGTTTCCCTCTAGACGCACTCCTGGCTCAAGCGCGCGGACCGGCGTTACGGCTTCATCGACCCGTGGCAGGCAGATCTTGAAGGTGGTCCCCCTGCCGGGCTCGCTGATGGCTTCGATGTACCCCCCGCTCTGCTTGACAACCCCGTAGACCGTGGCAAGGCCCAGCCCAGTACCGGCGTCCTTTCCCTTGGTCGTGAAGAAGGGTTCAAAGATGCGGGCCTGGGTTTCCGGGTCCATCCCAACGCCAGTGTCGCTGACCGACAATTGAGCGTAGGATCCGGTCTTCACCGGGTACGCGTAGCGCCGCACGAACGCCTCGTCCATCTGCACGTTGGTGGTTTCGATCCGAAGCTCTCCACCTTCGGGCATCGCATCGCGGGCATTAACCACGAGGTTCATGAGAATCTGCCCGATCTGTCCGGGATCTGCCTTCACGGCCCCTAATTGAGGTTCGAGGCGCGTTACGAGGTAGATATCTTCGCCCACCAGGCGGCGCAGCATGTTCTCGGTATCGGCGATGACATGGTTGAGATCCAGCACTCTGGGCTCGAGCACCTGCTGGCGGCTGAAGGCAAGCAACTGCTTGGTCAGAGCCGCGGCGCGCTGTCCGGCCTTGAGGATTTCCGAGACCGCCTCGCGATCTGCCGCCGGGATGCGCTCCTCGAGGACCTCGGCGTAACCGATGATGACACCGAGAAGATTATTGAAATCGTGAGCAATGCCTCCCGAAAGGCGCCCCACCGCCTCCATTTTCTGGGCCTGGCGAAATTGCTCTTCCAGACGCCGTCGCGCTGTGATATCGCGGTTCACAACCACCAATTTCTCGACCTGGCTTTGTTCGTTGCGGATCGCACTGGCCATGGATTCCAGATAGCGCCAGGTTCCGTCCTTATGGCGCATGCGGTATTCAATGCGTCGGCCAAAGCCAGTCTGCCGTGCTTCGGTTGCGGCCTCATCCACCAAGGTCCGATCGTCGGGATGAATGTAGTCGAGTGCCGGGCCCAGAAGTTCGCTATTGCTATAACCGAGGACTTTCTCGAAGGAAGGACTGGCGTACACGCGGTTCCCGTCTGAATCCATGACTGCGATCATGTCTCCAGCATTCTCGGTAATGAGCCGAAACAGCTTCTCTTGCTCGAGCACCTGGCGGCGAATATGCACAATCTGACGCTGCTGGTACACGGTGTACAGATCAAAGAGCAAAACCAATCCGATCAGGCCCCGAATGGCGGGGTGCACGGTCAAAGCGTCGAAGTCATCGAGGTAGTGATGGGCAACCGGCGCAAGAAACGAAGCAAGGGCCAGAGTCAGCAGCAGGGTCACGAGTACCGCGGACGCCCACAGCCACCACTCCCGCCGCTCGATCAGACTGAGTCGAGCGGATACGTTCCTAGGGTCCAAGTGGTCAGCCGGGGTTGCGGATTCTGGTTTGAAAGCCTTCACAGTGCCTTTACTGCCGGCGCAGGGCGGCCGTCAGAACCGCCCCCCGGGCCTCTAAGGATGGATGTTGACCGTGAGATTGAGCTGTTGCGCCCCAGCTTTTCCAGGACTTGTGGCTACCACGTGGACAGTTATGGGTGCAGGCGCGGGAAGAACGTTCGCAGCATGAGTGCAACCCGTGGCTGCCAGCAGTACGCTCAACGCAATTACCGCCAGTGCGGGCGCTAACCTTCCCGAAATCCGTTGGCGAAGACCGACGATCCCGGCACACGCGATAGCGAACGTCATGCCCGCCACCGGCACACCGGACCAGGGGGCTCTTGGAGGGGCCCCACTGGCTACAAAGGTCGGCGCCACCGTGAGGGTGAGAGTGGCGCTTTGCGGATTTGTGCCATTCAGCACCAAAGACGATGGGTTGAAGAAACAGGAGATCCCTGCCGGCAGGCTGCCGCAACTGAACGCAACCGTGTCAGTAGAAGTCGGATTGGGAGTGGCCGTGATGACAAACTGCGCGGTTTGGCCCGGGGTGAGGGTCGCATCAGTGGGGTTTGCCGACAACAGATATGTGGATCCAAGCGCATCGATGTTCTGGATCAGCGTTGCCTGCGTCTGGCCTACGTAGTGGTCGTCCCCAGAGTAGGTTGCGGTAATGATGTGCGTTCCAGGTGTCGACAATGTGGGATTAACCGTGGCCGATCCGCCATTGGTCGTGACCGAGCCCAACACAGCACTGCCATCACGAAAGGTAATGGTGCCGGTCGGTGTTTGAGAGCTCGGAGCCCCCGGCAGAGGGGCGGGGGCTACTGTCGCAGTAAAAGTGAAGGACCCAGGCGCGGCATGGGACCTCGCCAAGCGAGTGGATTGCTGTCGGTTTGCCAGAACAACCGGCCCCGGGAACAGGGTCAACTGGTTCGCTCCGGTGTTGAGCAGTGTCGTCACCCCGGAATACCCGGTTCCTTCAACGACCGCATCCAGGGCCCCGTCGCCATTGACATCGGCTAACAGCAGCGTGAGGGGAAATCCATTCGCGGGGAATTCTACGGGCTGATAGAAAGGACTCTGTCCACTGCCCCACTGTCCTGTTCCGTACAGCACCCCTACCGTCCCATCGCCGGCGTTGGCGTACACGATGTCCAGGATCCCGTCGCCGTTGAGGTCGGCTACGCGCACATCGGCAGGGAACGGAGTGACCGTACCGTTAGTGCGGCTGGTCGCCGGATAGAGCACTGGAGTAGCAAAGGTTCCATCCCCGTTGCCTGAAGCCACTACGATGCCCATGCCGGCATTGGTATCATCGATGCTGACCACCAGATCCGGATGCCCGGACGGGTTTAACTGGGCCAGCGTGAGGCCGACAGGATAGAAGCTTCCCAAGTCGAAGTCCGGCTGGGGCAGAAAATTGCCGGTGCCGTCGCCGAGCAGGATTGAGACCGCGGTCGAGTTGGTCTGGGTCACGAGCAGGTCGGGGTGCCCGTTCCCCAAGTCGGCGGCGGCAACTTCCCAACCAAGAGAGGTCAAAGCATAGTTCACCGGAGCCGCGAACGTGGGCTTTCCCGTGGTTGAGCGGTTAAGCAGTACCCAGATATTGCAGAGAGATGCCTGATTGCTCGAAATCGCACACGTGTCGAGTACGGCAACGTCGGATTTCCCATCGCCGTCGAAGTCCCCCACCACCAACTGGCCAAGTCCGGATCCAGAGACCACCGGGATCTTTGTGGGTACGGCAGCAAAGGTGCCGTCACCGTGGCCAAGAAAGACCTGAATCTCGCCAGTCACCAACGGTCCGGGGACTGTGTTGGAGGCAATGATGTCGGGATTGCCGTCTCCGTCAATATCCGCTAAGGCAACAAATTCCAGATTTCCGCCTGAGCCATAATTGACACCCAGCTGGAGGTTCTTGTTTGGACTTGCTGCGTTCGAGAGGAAGACAGTTACCCCCACGTTCGTGTCACTGGATATGTTTCCCACGACAAAGTCCGGCAAGCCATCTTTGTTGAGGTCGGCAGTGGCCACTCCCCAGGCGTCGGAGGTCGTTCCGGCCGCTCCACCAGCGTAGAAATAATCATGGGGAGCCACAAAACCGCTGCCTCCAAGGCCAGTGAGCAGCACCAGACTGCACCACTGGTCGCTAAGTTTACTGGGGATCACAATATCGGGCCGGCTGTCGGAGTTGAAGTCGGCAACCACCGGCGCACTCCACACATCTCCGCCCGGAGGGTACCCCATGGGTGCTGCAGCAAAAGTTCCATCCTTGTTGCCCAGCAGGACGAAGATATCCATCGAATAGAAATCAACCACGATGGCGTCGGGCTTTCCATCGCCGTTCACGTCCGCAATGGTCACGTTGGAGGGTAGGTAGCCGACCCAGGTGGATAGGCCAGCGGCAAATGATCCACTTCCCTGGTTGAGGAAGACCGTAATGGTTCCATTTGCGCAGTCCGCCGTCACGATATCTGGCTTGCCATCACCGTTGACGTCTGCCACCGTGACTGCACCGGCCGCCGTTCCGCTGGGAAAGGTGCACAGGCTCGGTTGGTTCGTGAGGTTGAGCGGTGCCTGATAGTCCCCGGCCGTCCCGAAGAAGACCTGGGTCGGACTGATGAGGTCAGGATGCCCGTCTGCGTTGAGATCGGCAACGATACCGTATGCCATCGTCCCGGCGTAATACGTGGTTTTCGGGGCGCCAAATGAGCCGCTGCCATTCCCAAGAAAGGTGTTGACCGGGCTCTGGCCGCTGCCGTCTGGAGTACCACTCGCGATAACAACATCTTGGAAAGAATCTCCGTTGACGTCGAGCACTGCCACCGCGACAGGGTTGGAAATCGAGGTTGGAAAGTTTACGGCGGCAGCGAACTTTCCAGTGCCGTCTCCGAGAAATACGTCGATGGAACCGGCATGCACGAGCACGACATCGGCATTGCCATCTCCGTTTAGATCCCCCACTGCCAGCAGATCTGAGGGCAGGAAAGTAATCTGCGTCAATTGGGGTTGCTGAAACGTACCGTCACCCTTGCTCAGGAGGATGGAGAGCCAGAAGATGCCATCGGCGTCTTGGCCGATCGAAGCGACGTCCTGGTGTCCGTCATGATTGAAGTCGCCGCCAGCGCTCAAATATGGATCCACGGCCAATCCCGTCGAGAGCGTCGTGCCGGCGGAGATGTGTCCAGCGGTCTGAAATCCGATGGTTGTGGTCGCAACGGGCAGAACGGGCGGAGCCGCGGCCCTGGGTCGAGTGCTCACTGCACGCCTCAGGGCCGGGCTGGTGTTGCTGCGCTTATGGCGCAGTGTTGAGAGAGGAGTGGTGGCCCCTTGAGCACGGACCAGGGAGAAACAGAGACCTAAAATACAAACAACCGTTGCTCGCAGAGACTTGTTCATGCACCCTTCTCCAGTATTTTTGCGCGACTCGGTAATTTCCCAGGGGAGGGCTTATTCGGAAGCGAGCAAGGGAACTGCCAACCCTAAGTCATCTAGAATCATTGGGTGCACTTCGAGATACGTCTGGAAAACAGACATCAAATCCAGTCTGTAAACAGCGGGCCAGACGTTGTATAGGTCCATGTGGCGCGGGAGGAAAGGGGGCCCGCATAAGGGGAGAAAGAAAAAACCTCTGAGGGGCCGCTATTCTTCGGTTGTCAGCTTCATTTGAGCAAGCAATTGATAGACGGTGGCACGAGAGATTCCGAGAATCTCCGCGGCTTGAGACTTATTCCCACCCACATACTCGAGGACACGGACAAGGTGACGTCTCTGCAATTCTTCGAGCGGAATGAGTATGTCATTGGTAGCCGTGGTCGTGGGATTTCGCAGTGTTTCAGGAAGATCCCAAAGATCGATGACCGGGCTATCCGTCATCATACACGCGTTGCCGATCACATTCTCAAGCTCGCGAACGTTGCCCGGCCATCCGTAGCTGGCCAACCGGGTCTGGGCCCGACGTGTCATCCCGGTGACGGTCTTGCCATACTCGGCTGAAAACTTCTCCAGAAAGTGCCTCTGCAACAGGGGTAGGTCCTCGGAACGGTCCCGCAGCCGCGGTAAGGTAATCTCAATCATCGACAATCGGTAGTACAGGTCCTCGCGGAACCTGCCTTCCGCAACCTCGGCTCGCAAGTCTCGATTGGTGGCTGCAATGACTCGTACGTCCACGGTTCGGGGAACGGGAGAACCAATCCGCTGAACCTCCTGGTTCTGCAGTACCCGAAGCAGTTTGGCCTGAGCCGCCAGAGGCAGTTCTCCAATCTCGTCGAGGAATACAGTGCCTCGGTGGGCATATTCAAAGACGCCGAGTTTGTCCTGCGTGGCGCCGGTAAAGGCCCCGCGTACGTATCCAAACAGTTCGCTTTCCAGCAGCGTTTCAACCAGGGCCGAACAGTTACAGACAACAAACTCATTGGAAGCCGCAGGGCTCAGACGGTGCAGCGCGCGCGCCACAAGTTCTTTACCCGTTCCCGTGGCTCCGGTGACCAGCACGGTGCGAAAGTGCGGAGCCACCCTGCGGATGCGGGCGAAAACATCCAGGATCCGCGGGCTCCGACCCACAATGCCCTCAAACTGGTAGGCATCGAGCAGCTGCTGGTCGAGCCGCAGGGTCCTCTGCCGCAGCTCGGCCTCTGCGATCAAACTGGCCACACGCTTGCGCAACCGCTCCAGGCTCACCGGCTTGTTCAGATAGTCACAGGCTCCCTTTTGGATGGCCTCGACCGCCGACTCGGTGGAGTAATGGGCGGTCATAAGAATCACGTCAACGCCAGGGTCCACCGTCAGAAACTCCTCTAGTAATTCCCAGCCCTTGACACCGGGCATGATCAAGTCGAGCAAGACGATCCGCGGTCTAAGGTGCCGAAATGCGTCACGGGCACGAGAGCTGTCGCTGGCGGTATGAAGTTCGATGGCCTCCCCGGAAAGGGCGTCCTTTATGAACTCCAAGCTTTGCGGCTCGTCGTCCACAACGAGCAACTTGGTCGTTTTTGGATCCGAAATGGGGACTACAACCCTAGCTGAGCTCATGGGGAAAGGAATGGATGACAGCTTTCCAGTTCATGGTTGCCCGGAAACTTAAACCTCCGAGTACAATCGGAACTCGCGGGAATGTCACACTTCAAGGTTGCCCTTTGGGCACTCAGCCAACCACCTGGACAGCGCACGTGGGCGTATAGACTTTGAGAGAATAAATCGATGCTTACAGCCTCTTTAATCTCTCGCTCCACAGGTTACAGTTGGCTTTTTGCCCTTCCCGTATAGTCTACAAATAACGTCAGGGGATAGGCTCCACTGGACGTTTCTGTTCGGAATCTGTAACAAGAAACCACGGTTCCGTAAGAATCCTCACGGGATCGGTATGCTCATGCTCAAGGAACGGGTAGGCCGGTGCCGGTACGACATTTCGTGGATTCCCGCAACGCTCTGGTCGTGACTTTTTGCTGGGGCAGGGTCACGCGCGACGAGCTTGCCGCGAGCCTGGCTGGGTTACGAAGTTGCCCAGAGTTTCAGGCAGATTATCAGCAGCTCATCGAACTCTCTCAGTCCTCACAGACGACACTCGACTTTAACGATCTCTGTGGCATCCATCTTGCACATGACCCATTTTCGAACGAAGGCAGGAGAGCGTTTGTTGCCCCGAGACAGACCGCTTCGTTTGGCTTCGCACGGATGTATCAATCCATTGTGGATAGCCCGCAAATTGAGGTTTTTGACTCTCTGGCGGATGCCCTTCGATGGCTCCGGCTCGACCTGTCTATCGATAAAGACGGTGAGCCGATCCTACTTCCGCGCGAGGGGTTACCGCGTGCCTATCGCAGGCTTTGGAAGCGACTTGGAGGCGGTGTTCCTCCTTCCCACCAGACCGGTTTTGAACGGAACGTAGGTCGACAGTAGGGATGAGGTCCAAAGGGCCTACAGCCCTCACGATCAATCCTCGATTCTAAGCAGGACTGTATTGGAGGCAGTTCCGGCCCGATTGTTTGGCGCGGTAGAGCGCCGCGTCGGCCTCCTGGAGCAGGGACTCGCATTCAGCAGTCCCGCCTCCGCGACTGACAGTCGCGCCTATGCTGACGGTCACCGCCGTCATTCCAGGGTTCGGTAGAAATGCAGGATGGTCGATGGAGCACCGAAGCGCATCAAGCCGACGAATGGTGGTTTGCAGGTCGCAACCGGGTAGGACTAATAAGAATTCCTCCCCCCCATAGCGACCCAGCCCGTCGTAGCTTCTTAGTTGCGCGCGGAGCCGCCGGGCCAATTCCTTCAGCACAAGATCTCCGGAGCTATGTCCGAAAGAATCGTTGATCGCCTTGAAGTGATCGATGTCTAGCAGTGCAATGCCGATCGGCTTCCCTTCGCGCTGACCTCGCTCCAGCTCTCTGTGCAAGAACGCTAATATCTCTGCCCGGTTCCAGAGACTCGTAAGAGAGTCGTGTGTAGCGGCGAAATGCAGGGACTGTTGGGCTGAGAGCAGCCTTTGGTGAAGATCGAGGATTCTTTTCCCGGCAAACAGGCGTGCTCGTAATTCCTCAGCAATAAACGGCTTGGCGAGATAGTCATCCGCTCCCGCCTCCATCGCCTGGACTAGGTCCTGCTTCTCGGTCTTCCCTGTGAGAAGCACCGTGTAGACGTAACGCTCGTTGGTTCCACGATTTCGGATGTTGCGGCACAGTTCAATCCCGCTCATGCCGGGCAAGACCCAGTCCAACAGGGCCAGAGCAGGGGCATCGGACTGCGCAAGCAGTTTCCAGGCCTCGGTTCCGTCCCCGGCCAGCTCAAGGGAAAATCCCCACTGCTTTAGATAGCCAGCGATGAGGCGCTGGTACACCGGCGAGTCTTCTGCCAACAGAATTCTCATGTCCGATGGCACCTGCTCATTGTCTCCTTTGGACATCACGCAGGCACCGTGCACTGGAGAATCGCCTCGCCTGCACAGGTGCCATACATTTGAGTTGCTTCCGAAATAAAGCGGGGCCGCGCGCCCGAGGGCGCACAGCACCAGCAATGAGATCAAGCAAAGGTGTTGCCAATCCTGAGGCCTCGAAGCCTCTGCTGGGTATGTGGTTAGCTTCTATTACGGGCGTGGCCCGGCTTCGCCCTGTTCAGATCCTGGAATAGTGCCTGCTTCGCAGACATCGCGAGAGCGTCTTCCAGACTTGGGTTGAAGGAGGAATCCTTGCCTGAAACTTGGAGGGCACGGTGATGCGGACTAGACCGCTTGCGTGAGCACCGAGCGAACCCGGCTCAGCAGATCGTGAGTGGTGAAAGGCTTCTCCAGCAGGATAACGGAGGTTTCTAGGGCGCCGTGGTAAGCGATAAGCTCGTTCGGATATCCGGACATGTAAAGCACCTTCAACGCCGGGCGAAATGCCGAGATCATGGCAGCCAGTTCTCCCCCGCTCAAACCGGGCATAACTACATCCGTGAGCAATAGATCAATTGGGCCGCTGTAGCGTTTGGCCACCTCAACCGCTTGCCTACCTTCCACCGCCTGCAACGTCACGTAAGCATTGGCCTCGAGAACCTTGGCGGTCAATCGACGTAAGGCATCATCATCCTCGACCACCAGAATGGTCTCGTACCTCCCCTTCACATCCAGGCTCACCGGACCAATGCGAGGGGGAGGTTCCTCCTCGATTCGAGGAAGATAGACTTTGACGCAAGTGCCCTTCCCCGGTTGGCTCGTCACCCAGATGTGTCCACCATTTTGTTTGACGCAGCCATAGACGATCGCCAGCCCAAGGCCGGTGCCTTTGCCCGGCACCTTGGTCGTGAAAAAGGGTTCGAAGATGTGCTCCAGGATCGCAGCATCGATGCCACACCCGGTGTCACTGACCGACAGCACAACGTAGGACCCCGGCGGCAGCCCTGCGGCGCCAGCAAAAGTTGCATCCAGATCGACATTTCCGGTCTCAATCAGGAGGCGGCCTCCGCGCGGCATGGCATCGCGGGCGTTGATCGTCAGATTCAGCAGAACCTGTTCGATTTGGACTGCGTCCGCCCTGACCACCCCCGCGGCGGGATCGAGCTTCACCAGAAATTCAATATCCTCGCCGAGAAGTGGGAGCAGCATCTTGGTGGCGCTCTCGGCTGCATCGTTTACTTTCATCGTCCTGGGCTGGAAGACCTGCTGGCGGCTGAAAGTCAGCAACTGTCGGGTCAGCGCGGCGGCGCGTTCTGCCGCTTTTCTGATTTCTTGGATGCTCTTTGCCGGGGGGCCGCCCGGATTCTGTTCCCCTAGAAGCTCGGTATAACCTAGGATCACACTGAGCATATTGCTGAAGTCGTGAGCAACCCCGCTGGCAAGACGCCCGACTGCCTGCATTTTCTGCAATTGGCGGACCTGACTTTCGAGACGATGCCCTTCCGTGATGTCCTGCGTGATAGCCAACACGCAAGAGACTCCGTCTAAGTCGATCCGGTCTGCAAAAACGTTTACCAGACGGACCTCGCCGGATTTGGTCCTGAACTTGGTGCTTAAGAACGTGCCTCCGAGCGCAACCAGCCGCTCAATCATTGCGGCGCGTTCCCCGGCCTCCGCCCACACTCCCAGTTCCCGCACGGTCCGACCAATCACTTCTTCGCGCCGATAGCCCATGATTCTCAGAAACGCATCGTTAACATCGACATAACGCCCTTCCGCGACAGTGCTGATGGTGATTGCCAGCGGGCTAGAGCGGAATGCTTTCGCGAACCTCTCTTCCGACTGCCGAAGTCGGCTTTCATCTCGGTCCTGAGTTGTGACATCCCGGACAACAACTAGTTGGGCCCGCCTTCCCTGAAAAACGATGCTGCTGGTCGTCACTTCCACTTGCATGACGTTGCCATCTTTCCTGCGATGCCCCGCCACCCGTGGGCCCTGGGTTCTTCCGGCTGCCGTTACGCCTCCCGTTAGCTGGTCCTGTTCCTCGATGTAGACATCGCGTGTGGTCATGGCTAAAAACTCGGATCGAGCGAACCCGTAGTCGCGGATGGCCGACTCATTCACCGCAAGGAACGCTCCCGTCTCGCAGTCCGATACCAAAATCGGAAAAGGAATGGCGTCAAACAACAAGCGCCCCTGCTGGTCGACTTCAAGCGGTGCGCCATGCATGGCATCGAGTTCAGGCGCGGCCAATATCGCGTCAATCTGCTCACGGATGTTCAGGACCGCCACCGTCCCGGATCGCAGTTTCAGCGGACGCAGAAAGATGACGACTGGGAATTCTGTGCCATCGCGACGCACCGCATACATCATCTGCCCTTCGTGCCTCTGCTCGGGCCCCCGCGAGTGAAAGACGTCGGCTTGCAGTCTTGAGTACGAGCCTCGGGAGCTCTCGGAAAGCAACTCCTCCACGGACGTTGCGATGAGAGACTCCCGCGAGCACTTGAAGATCCTCTGGGCCTTCGCATTGGCAAACACGACGGCACCGTCTCGCGCGACTACGAGACAGGCATCGGGCATGCCCTCGATAAAGCCTGTGAGCGGGTCCTCCAGCTCACGAAACACCGCCACCCTTGCTCTTGTTGGCGAAGTCACTCGCTCTGTGCTTCGGCAGCTGGACACTGCAGCCGTGGGGTTGGCGGAATTTTCCTTGAGGGATGCTTGCGGCTCAACAATCGCAACGGGGAATTCTTCATACGAAATGTTCCGGTATAATTATTCCTAAGTTACAATAACTACCTCAAATGGACTTCATAGTCCAGCCCTGCGCTGTGTTGTATGCCGAAATGTCGTCACACACTGGACTGTGGCAGAAGAGGACCGTACCCGGTTCCTCAGCGACCGCGGCTCGGGTTCCCTGGCGCGAGCCTTCGAGGAGTATCTGCGCACGCTCTCGATCCGGCACATCTACTGTGCGCCGCGTCATCCCCAGACCAACGGCAAGATCGAGCGCTTCCACGAGACCCTCAAGGCACGCATGAACCTGCTGGTCTACACCAGCCGGACGAGCTGCGGCGCTCCATGCAGAACTTCATCGAGTATTACAATCATCGCCGCTAGCACGAGGCCCTCGACAACGTAACCCCGGCCGACGTGTACTACGGACGGCGAGAAGAAATCCTACGCAGGAGGGAGGAACAAAAATAACGCACGATTCGAGAGCGGCTGCGCTACAATCTGGGTCGCTCGAACCTCGAACTCACGGGTGAACTGGAATCGAGAGTGTAGCTTGGCCCGTGGGCCAAGCCGGTCTCAAAGGTTTCTGACGACGAACACCCCTTGGTCGAAATAAGTTGCCTCGTAGCTGTCGAAATCTACTACGTCTTGTGACGCTGTTGGCTGCAGGTTTCGGCCAATTGGCTGCACAACGCACGACATCGGACGCCGCCGCCAGTGACACGGTCCGTGCTCACTTCTCCGCCGCGCATGCGGCGCAGCAGCGGGGCGACTACGCTGCCGCCGAGCGCGAATACCGGGCCGTGGTGGCTGAACTCCCCAACTTTGCCGAAGTCCACATGAATCTTGGCCTTCTGTATCAGATGGAGGATCGTACCCCGGAAGCAATGGCAGAATTCCGCCGTGCACTGAAGGTCAAGCCGGAGCTGGCGGGTGCAAATTTCTTCCTTGGAGTTAACTACTGCAAAGGTGGCAATGGGGCGAAAGCGATCCCCTATCTGAAGGCTGCGTCGCGCCAGGAACCCAACCGGCCGGATGTCTGGTTATGGCTGGCAACTGCGCAGGAGATCTCGGGGGATATCCAGGCCGAGGTTGGAACCTTGAAGTATGCACTGAGCTTGCAGCCAAGCGACGCGGACATGCTCTATCTGCTCGGTCGTACGTACGAGAAACTGGGTAAGCAAGAAGTCAGTAAACTCGAACAGGTCGCTCCCGCTTCCTCTTGGTCCGAGCAATTGCTGGCGGAGAGTTATTCGTCCTCAACACAGTGGTCTTTCGCAGTTATCCGATTCCAGAATGCGTTGGCGCTGTCGCCAAACCGTCCCGGGCTCCATGTGCGACTGGGCGAAGTTCTTCTGCATGCGGGCAGACTCGAGCAGGCTGCACAGGAATTCGAGCAGGAGTTGCGGATCAGTCCCACCAATTTGCGGGCAATTGTCCGCCGAGGGGAAGTGAAGTTGATTCGCGGAGACGCAGATGCGGCGCTCGAGGATTGGACACGAGCGCTAACTATGGACAGACAGCGAACTGAGCGTGTTTTGGGGATACACGAGACTGGCTCTGGGGAAGGCGCTTCGGAGCAACTGCCTGAGTCACTGCGCGAGCGGATTCAGTCCATTGCTCCCCAGATTCGCTCGCGTCACGAGGCTGCTGCCAATTTGGCGCTCGCATTCATTGCAGCCGAGAATGGCCTCTCCCTGCCTGATGTTATTGAATCGGCTCAATCCACCAAGGTGAGGCCTCGTGCACGGGCCTGTGCAGAATGGGAGGTCGCTAAGGGGCTGAATGCCGGCCAGTACTCCAGTGTTTCGGCCTGCCTGCTCCGGGTGCTGGCGCCGAATTCACCGCGCGACCTACGTATTCAGATTGCCGAAGCACTTTTCGAACTGGGAGAATACGAGAGCGCTCTGAAGGCTCTAAGCGGGCTGTCCAATCAACCGTCTCCTCCGGCATTCTATTGGCGTGCGCGCTGCTTCGAACAGTTGGCTACCCAGGCTTATCTTCGGCTTTACCAGGCAGACCCGAATTCCTATCGCGTGCATGAGTTGAAGGGGGACCTCGAGGCTGCGAAGGCCAATGATGGCAAAGCAATCGAAGAGTATCGTATGGCCGTTGCGATGAAGCCGTCCGTGCCAAATCTGCATTACAGTTTGGGTCATTTACTCTGGAAAGATCTCAGGACGGATGAGGCCCGCAAGGAGCTTAATGCGGAACTGGAATTGAACCCACACCATGCAGGCGCCCTTCATGACCTTGGCAATACATACTTGCTCGAACACCAGCCGGAGCAGGCCCTCGTGTACTTGAAACGCGCCGTTGAGGTCGGGCCGGCAGATCCAGACATTCATCGTGATCTAGGGACGGCGTACGCTGATCTTCATGAGTATGCGAACGCACAAGCCGAATTCAAAGCCGCTTTAGCCGGCGATCAGGATGGCTCGGTCCACTACAAGTTGGCCAGAGTGTATCAAGCAGAAGGCCAAAAGGAGAACGCAGCACGCGAGTTCGAAATTTCCATTTCGCTGAATCGCGAATCGCACGCTAAACTCGAAAAGCAGACCGAGCGACTGAATCAAATCGAAGGATCAGCTTCGCCGCGCCCATAGGAGTTCCATAGGAGTGGGACAACTGGGACTCGCACAACCTCGAATCGCGAAAGTCATGCGACACGGTCCGCAGACGCTCTGGTCCAGGATCGTCCTTTTACTTAGTCTTACTACACTGTTCGTTTCACTTGCACTTGGGGCTTGTTTTGCCCTATCGCAGGGAGCTGTTCCTCCCATTCATGCGATGCAGGAAGATGGTCTGCACGCCGCGCTGGCGGCGCTTCAGAACAATCGCTTCGAGGAAGCGCTGACCCTTCTCACGAAAGCCGAACGTGAGCAGCCATCAGACGCGAGGATTCGAAACTTCCGTGGAATCGTGCTGGTTCGTATGGGGCGAAATAGTGAAGCGGGGGACGAGTATCGGGAAGCCACTCGCCTGGATCCAAGCCTAGAAGATGCGTACAAGAACCTGGGATTTCTGGAGTGGACCGAACATCATCTTGAAAGTGCCGAGGAGCAGTTGCGGCGGGCTGTGAAACTTGCTCCAGAGGACTCTTTCGCTCACTATTACCTCGGACGAGTCCAACTCGATGCTGGCCAGTACGAAAGTGCCTTTCAGGAACTGGATCGTTCTGAGGTAACGTGGCCGTTGGATCCGCAATTTCTCATTGAAGCGGCAAATGGGTATCTCGCGCTGCATTGCCGGGAGAAGGCGCGCGAGGTGATGGCTCGCCTCCCGAGTACTTCGCTCAACGATAATGAGATCGCTGTTGTTGCTCGGTTGCTGGTTTCTGCTGAGGATAGTGCGAGGGCCATCGAACTCCTGCGCCGGTTGAGTGACCGTCAGAACCCCCGTGAGTCGCGGTGGGCACAATTGGACCTGGCGCTGACTTATCTTGCAGCGGGGGATTTCGAGAAAGCCGTAGCGCAGAGCCGGGTGTTACTGGAGGCATCGCAATTTGCCGGGGCACCTGGATGGGACGCGGCTTCGGCATGGTCCGTAATGGGTATCGCGAAGGCCCGTCTGGGCCAATCGGACGCTGCTGTCGACGCTTTTCGGCAGGCGTCGAAGCTCGACTCCATTCGGGAAGAGCACTGGCTGAATCTGACCCGAGAACTGATGGAGTTGAACCGCAACGCCGAGGCAATCTCTGCTGCGCAGGAAGCGCTTAGCTGGAATCCCGAGTCTTATGCTCTGCATTTGCGTTTAGGAGCTGCTTATTTGTCGAGCGATCGCTATTCGGAAGCGGAGAGCGTATTCCGTCGATTGGTTGCGGCGGGTGATCCGCTCCCCACCAGTTACGTTGGACTGGCGCAGGTGCTTCTGCGAACTGGCCGGGCAGAAGAAGCGGTGGCGGAACTTGCCGCCGCCGGGAAGAAGCTGGGGCCGAACTTTCTCATGAGCTATTTTCAGGGACTAGCCCTGGATCGAGCCGCCCGCCCGACCGAGGCCATCGCCGCGTTCCAGGATGCCATTCGACAGAATCCTAGCAGCTCCGAAGCCCACCTAGGTCTGGGAAAAACGGAGTTGCTGGTTGGTCACAACAACGAGGCGATCGCTGCACTTCAGAAATGCCTGCAGTTGAGCCCCGGTAACGTGCAAGCGCAACGCTTATTGAGCCAAGCCTATCGTCGAGCAGGGAATACCCACGCAGCCACACGATCTTCGCAAGAGACGCCGCAAAAGGAGTTCCCCCCCCAGAACGACCTGTTGGGCGACTTCATAGTGCCAGAATGGCAGAGTCCTCGGTAGCATGCCCGACAATAATGGGCTTGTCGGCATCGGTTTGCCGAAGCAACCAGTTTCGAGCTAAGGTGGGAGCAAAAGAGGGTTTGTGCTTCGGACAGGCTGCTTGTTCCTCGCAAATTTCATGAATAGAATTTCCGGGTTCGCTATCTCACCCTTTTGGTCTGCGCGACGCGGGTCGTTTGTTCTGGGCTTTGCCTTTGTTTGCGCAATCCTCGTTGCAAATGCACAGACGGACAAGATCGCCCCTGCCCCGAAGGACGCTCCGCGACCCGCCCATTTCGAAGACATCGCTGCGAAAGCGGGACTGACAATGACCAACATTTTTGGGGGATTGAACACGAAAACTTACATTATCGAAACCACCGGAACCGGCGTCGCCATCTTTGACTACGACAATGACGGCTGGCCGGACATCTTCTTTGTGAACGGAACCACGCTTGAGCTAGCCGGCAGAGGCACCTCCCCGAGCAGCCATTTGTATCGCAACAACCACGACGGCACGTTCACTGATGTCACTATGACAGCCGGTCTTGCCACGGCCGTGGGTTGGGGTCAGGGCGTGTGCGTGGGCGATTATGACAACGATGGGTGGGAAGATCTCTACATCACCTACTACGGCAGGAATCGGCTCTACCACAACCGAAATGGGGTTTTTGAGGAAGTAGCGCAGAAAGCCGGCGTTGCGGGTTCCGGAAAATCTTGGGGTACAGGATGCGCTTTCGTTGACTACGATCGCGACGGTTATCTCGACATGGTGGTTGCAAACTACGTGGATTTCGATCAAGCGACTGCCGCAAAACCGGGAGAAAGATCCACCTGTGTGTGGAAAGGCGTGCCGGTAATGTGCGGACCTCGAGGGTTGCGCGGTGCAAAGAACAGTTTGTATCGAAACCGCGGTGACGGCACTTTTGAGGATGTGACCGTCAAGGCTCACATCGACCGCACTGAAGGACATTACGGTCTGGGAGTCACCACGCTCGACTTCGATGATGACGGCTGGCCAGACATCTATATTGCATGTGACAGTGCGCCCAGCATCCTCTACCGGAACAACCACGATGGCACCTTCACAGATGTCGCCGTGGCGGCCGGGGTCGCATTCAATGAGGACGGCCGGGAGCAGGCCGGCATGGGAATTACCGTTGCCGATTTCAACGGTGACGGCCGCCTCGATTTGTTCAAGACAAATTTTTCCGACGACACTCCAACTTTGTATCGCAACGATGGCGAGGGAGTGTTTACCGACGCCACCTATGCTGCCGGTTTAGGTGTACATACACAATATCTCGGGTGGGGCACGATGTTCTTTGATTTCGACAATGATAGCTGGCCAGACCTGATCCTGGCGAATGGGCACGTTTATCCGGAGGTGGAGAAATTTCATCTCGGCAGCGAATTCAAGGAGCCGCGAGTCCTCTACCACAACAACGGCAATGGGACATTTACCGACGTGTCCGCAAGTGCGGGCCCCGGCATCACTGCGGTTTCATCTGCTCGTGGCCTGGCCGTGGGCGATCTATGGAATGATGGGCGGCTTTCGGTGGTGATCAACAATATGAACAAAGAGCCGAGCTTGCTGGTGAATTCGGTGCGATCTCCTAACCACTGGATCGCTTTCAAGACTGCGGGGGCACGTTCCAATCGCGATGGAATCGGAGCAAGGATCACCGTTACCGCCGGCCAGCGGAAAATGATTGACGAAGTGCGCAGCGGCTCCAGTTACGTCTCACAGAGTGACATTCGGGTGCATTTCGGCCTAGAACCAGTCTCATAAATGGTTGGAAGCGGTTTTGGTGGCACTCTGGAGACGCTCTGCTGATCTCCGAATGCGCCGATGCGTGGCCGTTGGGAGCTGACCGACGAACAGTGGGAAGTGGTAGAGCCGGTGCTGCGGCCGCG
>Ga0209062_1001677_pt1 | contig 36006 bp, 25 predicted proteins | sample Coa_R2_2_FD_187158 | JGI IMG/M metagenome (GOLD analysis project Ga0209062, IMG submission 187158) | Surface soil microbial communities from Centralia Pennsylvania, which are recovering from an underground coalmine fire - Coalmine... | ecosystem: Environmental > Terrestrial > Soil > Unclassified...
CCAGTGTTCCAGCCGCAGACCCCGCACGATCTGAAGGAAGCGCGCGGTATGCAGGGCCAGGGCCAGCCCCAGCAGCCCCAGCGTGAAGTAGGTGGGGAAGAGGAGAAAGAGCGCCAGCGTCACCCAGAGGGCATACTTCCTGAGCGGCTCCAGCGCGGTGCCCCCAGCGCCGGAGTCAGCGTCAGCCGACAGCTCATCGCTTCCCTGGATCGCTTGCTCCTCCGGCTCGAAGTCGGCTTCATCCGTCCAGGCCGGGGCAGCGGGCGTCGAATGATGCTCGTCACCTTGAGGAAGCGATAGGCGAGTCACAGCATCTGGTGTATCGTTCTCTGGCGTGAGGGCTTCTGGTCTGTCCAGCGCTTCCTCGGATTCATTAATGGTTTCAAGCTCGGTTTCTGTTCTAATTTCTTTATCCACGCGCGGCTCTCCGTTCAGGAAATTTGATAGATAGTCACTCCCTCAGCCCGATAAACTGGCGTTAAAAATTGGGAAAATGGTGCTTGCGAGAAATGACTCAGATCAACACTTGGATAGGTCCGCTGTTCCAACGCCCCCACATAGAGATACCTGGCTTGATAGTGTTGCAATAACTGCCTGACCAGCCCGGCATCAGTGCTGGTATAAATTGTCGTAATATCGCCCGCGCGCCGATTGAAATCGGCAGCGTTTGCCGGAACATTCAGCCAGTTTACCCGCCATTGAATCTCGTGCCCGGCCCAGCCCAGAATCGTTGGCAGGCCAGTAAACGTTGAGATGCGCGCGTAGTACGTATATTCACCGCCCGTCGCCTCTACAATCACTGGATCACCTGCTATATGCGTATTGATCCAGCGGATGGCATCAGCATCACCAGCATCAAGCGGCTGGCTCGCCAGATACTGCGCGCCATCGAGTCCCACTGGCTGCTGATAATGGCCTGTACGCGCATTGGTAGCAAACACTGGATAGACCAGCGCCCCCAGCACCAGTACCAGGAACCCAACCATCCAGAACAGCTTACCACTCAACCCCAACACTCGCAAGCCGGGCGACAGCACATCGCGCCGCGCCTCGACTCTCCGGCGCCACATCGGCGAGCGCGTCCCATCCTCGGCATGGTCACTCCGTCCGTTGGAATGCTCATGGCTATACGACTGGTCAGCGGCTTCCGGCTGGCTTTCACTGGCAGCAGCCTCAACCTCCTGGCCCTCTCGCTGCTGCCCCGCCTCTTCCGTCGATGATGCAGCAGCTTCACCGTCCAGACGCGCCAGCGGAGCAGCGAGCGCTTCGGCTCCCTGCGCCTCTGACGCAGCAAGCGCTCTGGAGGCGTGAAGCCGCCAGCCAGCCGCAGCCTTCGCCACAGCCAGCCGCGCTCTGGCGGGTGCCTGAACCGCCTCCTCCTCTTTTAGACGCCCTCCATACCGAGATTGTTGCCAGGAGATGCGCCAGCCAGTCCCCAACAACTCGTAGAGCAATGCGCCGCCGCTCAACGAGAGCAGCGTCCACGCCTGATAATAGAGCTTGAAGATCGTATTCATGCGAAAGAGTTCGCCATGATCGAAGACATCGCGCAGATAGACCACCTCGCAGAGACCAATCAGCGCGAGCGCAGTCCCAGCCGTGATGAGCGTGAAGGCCAGCCCTGGCTGACTGAGCCGTCGATAAGCCAGCGCCCCACAGGCAGTCACACCAGCCAGGCACGTCACCAGCACAAGACTATAGGAAACAAAGGTCAGCAGCGCCAGCGCAATCGCCGCCGCCAGCAATCCCCAGGTCACGGCAGGCAGCACCGCATCCAGCGGCCCCGGCGGCAATACGTTGGCTTGCTCATCCGCAGTCTCACCCTCTGCCGCATCCTTAACTGAACCTTCCGCAGCAACAGACGCATCAGTCGTGCCCACGCTGTTGCTCAAAGCGAAGGCTCGCGCAATGCTGGCCGCACGCCAGCGCATAATAAAAGCGAGCGCAAACTGCCAGAGTAGAAACGCTCCCAGAATCGAGAGGAACAGGCCAAACATGCTCCAGAAATCAGCAAAGCTCGTACGATCTGTTGAAACGATAGGGCGGGGCACCAGTTGCCCGCTGGCATCTGGAACTGTCGGCGGGATAGTCCCAATCCCCTGCGACGGCGAGCTAAATGAAAGGATAAAAGGCAGATACAGCAGCAAGCCCAGCACCATCCAGCAAGCAGCCATCGTACAGAAATCCCGCAGCACATCTCGATTCAAGCGCCGACCATACGCCCGCCACTGCTGCACCGCCAGGCAAAGCAGTGCCAGTCCCGCATACGTGGGCAAATCCCAGCCATTGATCGCGTAGAGGCCCCCAAGGATTACCGCCCCGCTCACCAGGCTCAGCGCGCGCCAGCCATTCGTCGGACCAAACGCCGCCAGCCCGCGCCCCCGCGCCAGCAAGAGATTCAGCGCCACACCCAGCGCCAGCACAGTAAATGGCAGCGCCAATACGTGCGCATGCAGGTCGGCCAGCAAAAAGCTAAAGGCGGGAAACTCGGTAATATTCTGGTAATCAGTCGGGCTGCTTTGCACGGCCCGCGACGGGTTCCACCAATAGACCCACCAATCATAGCTGGTCTGCACTGGCAAATGTTTGAACCAGCCCGCTATCAGGGGCAAGGCAGCACCAAGCCAGGAGCCAATCCCCAAGAGTCTGCTGGCCGCCCAGGGCAGCAGCACCACCATCGCCAGGCCAAACACCAGCACCATCGCTAGCGCTTTCAGGTTCAGGCCACTGCGCTGGTATGGCTGGCGGGCATCCTCAGTCCGCATTTGTTCCAGGCCGCGCTGGCGCCAGAGCTGAGGGCGGAGCAGCGCAACCAGACCCCAGACACAGCCAAAAACGCTTCCAGCCGCCAGCGTCAGCGCCAGCACATTCTGCAATCCGCCGTTGAAAGAAACGGCAGCGCCCAACTGCGCCAGCCACTGACTCGCCCCGGCCAGGTTGCCAAAGACCAGCGAGAGCAGCACAGCCGCCAGGCCAAACGGCGCCGCTGCCAGCAGATTCAGCCGCGCAGGCGCGCCCGCGCGCCGTTGCCGATGCAGCCGCAGGAGGGCTACCACATTGGTCGTCACGCCAAAGAGACTGACGGCCATCAATCCAAAAATCAGGGCAATCCCGGTATTAAATGCAACCGCCGGGGCTGTGCCCAGCAGCTTGGCAATCGTGGCAAGCAAAAAATGCCCCAGATAATAATAATTGAGGCTGTAGCCAGAGAGCCAGGGATCATTCGGCGGCAGGTGCGGGCTGCGCATAATCGCCGAGAGAAAGGCTTCATCCATGAACTTCTCGGTGCCCGAAATATCCGGCGAAAACGAACGAATCCAGATCAGCAGCGCAAACGCCCCTCCAAAGAGGGCCTCGCTCAGCAGGATATACGCCGGATGCCGCCGCGCAAAGCCCACAATCTCACGCCAGCGATAGCGCAGCAGCCAGGCGTTTCCAGCAAGCAGCAGCAGCAGGAAAACGATGATCGTTCCTTGCGAATAGGGCAGCGCCAGGGCGCTCAGACCAGCAGGCAAGATCGAGGGCAGCGTCAGCGGAAACCAGACCAGAAAGCCAAAGCTCAGCACGCCCAGCGCCTTCGCCAGCGCCCAGCCCCGGTCGGGCAGGTTAGCAAAAACACTGAAGGCCAGCGGCACACATGCCAGCCCAAGCATCTGGATAAAGAACCACCAGAGCCAGGCATCACTCATGCGTTCTTCCTCTCAAGCTTACTTCATCACCTCATAAATCGTCGTATCGTACTGATTCTGGTACACCACCCGCAGTACACCGGACTGAACCATTGCCCTGAACTTCGCCAGCGCGTCCTGCCCCAGCGGCGGATCGCCGCCGCAGTAGGGTATCTGATTCCCCATCAGTTCGCACTCACCCAGATAGATATAGGTTACATCATATTTGTGCAGCAACTCCAACATCTGCGCCGGATCAGACGTGGTATACATCGTCTTCACATCTTGGAGGCGCGTGTAGACCTCATCAGGATAACGCTGCTGCGATTCGTGGCTATCCCAGCCCAGCACCGAAGGCAGACCCGTATAAATCGAGACGCGCCCGCACCACTGATAGCCACCGCACGAATCCTCCAGAATCACCGGCGTCCCTCCCACGTTCTCGTTCAGCCATTGAATCGCCTCGTAGTCACCGGGATACCAGGCATCCATATAGGCTAACCCATCCAGGGTGGGCAAGTAATTGGGGGAATTAACCGGACCAGAAGGCGGCGGAAGTTGCGCCCAGATCGCGTGATCGTCAATGCGCGCCTGTGTCCCCTCGACCAGAAAGACCGAGCAGGCCAGCACCAGAAACGCCAGCCCACCGCACCATGTCCAGCGCACCAGCGTCGGGAAGACGCCGCGATCACGCACCAGAAACGCCGCCTCAAACCAGGCGATAGGGCCGCGCGCCCAGAGCGATCCACCTGCCCGGTGCCGCGAGTGTCTCGGCCCGGCGACCTCAGCAGCTTCCTCTGCATCCCATTTGGCCTCCGCCAGCGCCAACTGCATATATTCTGTAGAGTCCGCCCGCGCTCGCGCTCGCGCTGCCCAGCGCACCATCTCAAAAATCGCCAGCGCCCCGCCCAGCGCGTAGAAGACCCACATCTGTTCAAAAAACTTGAAGACCGTATTCATGCGCTCATAGTCGCTGTTATCCAGGAAATCGCGCACATATATCGTCTCCACCAGAATACTAATGCCCAGAGCCGTCAAGATGAGCAGGTAGGTAAACTGCCTCCCTGGCCGCTGGCCGCGCCCCTGCACCAGAAAGAGAACCAGCCCCAGCGCCAGCAGCCCATACAATACCTGCAACAACTGATTAAGATAGACAAAAATAAAGCAGACGGCCAGACCATAGGCCAGCAGCAGCGCCCAGAAAAGCGCCGAATAGGCCGAGTCTGGATTGCGCGCGATCTTGCCCGCCGCCAGAGCAGCCGTCAGGCGACCAGCAGCCCATTGATACAACTCGACAAAGAAGAAGCTGGCAGCAATAAAGAGCCAGATGCCAAAGAGCGTAGTATAGTCGGCAAGTTGATCGGGTTGACTGACCTGGCCGATGCCGCCCACAAACGATTGAAAGTTCGCGTAAAACGGCTCATAGAAGAGGTACGCGCCTGCCGCAATGCCCACCATCGTCAAGGCGATGCGCTTGACCGCTGCATAGGAAAGCAGCCAGCCTTTGCGCTGCAACGTATACTCGCGGCAGACCAGCGCCAGCAAGATCACCAGCGCGTAGGTGGGCACATCCCAGGTATTGATGCAGGCCATCGCCCCCAACGCCAGCCCCAACAGCAGAACGCGGCCAACCGCCAGCAGGCGCGGCTGGCGCTCCTCGCCACTGTCGCTCAAAATTGCTGCTGCCATCCCCAGCGCCAGCGCCTCTATCGGCAGATCAATCACATGCGCGTGCAGATCGGCATAGAGAAAGCTCCAGAAGGGAAACTCGTTGATTGTATAAGGAATCACGCGACTGCTGGCCCAATAATCAAACGACGGCACCGGCAGGTGCTGCTGGATCGCCGCCCACTGCGCCAGCAATTGATGAAACCCATCCAGATTTCCCAGCATCGCCACAAAAAAGCCGCCCATCAAGCCCGCCCACCAGCGCCGCGTCAGATGCGAAACCAACGAGAAGCCGCTCGTCAGCAGCAGAGCAAAAAGCGTGGGGATCGCCAGATTGAAGGCCGTCGTCGGCAAAATATCCGTCAGGCGTATCAAGATCGAGATCAGATATTGCCCGTAGTAGTAGTAATTGATCGAGCCTCCCGCAAACCAGGGGTCCAGCGGTGGGAAGTAGCGGCTGCGCAAAATCCCATCCAGAAACGCCAGTTCCATTGGCTTCTCGCCGCCGCGCCAGATATGCCAGAGATCAGGGTCTTGCATGCGAATATAGACAAAAAAGAGGAAAGCCGCGCTAAACAGCGCCTCGGTTCCCAGCAACAGCAGCCAGCGCTGACGCAAAAATGCCTTGAGATCAGCGCGTGTCAACCAGCCGACAGCCAGACTCGCCAGCCCAACCGCGATCAATATCCCCCAGGTTGTGGCTTCGGTATAGGGCAGAACATGCAGGCTGGCAGGCAACCAGACCAGCAAACCCACCAGCAGCAAGCCTATCGTCTTGGCAAACGCCCAGCCGCGATCACGGAAGCGCCGGAAGAGAAACGCCGTCAGCGGAAACAGCAGCAGCCCCAACGCTTCGAGCAGCAGCCACCAGGTCAGCAGCGGGTGTTGATTCGCAAAATTACCAGCCGGAAACTGCTGGTCCAGCGGCGCGCTGCTCTGGTTATCAGCAATCTGCGCGGGTGTCAGCGTCAGCAGCTTCTGATTGGCGGCCACATCAGCCTGCGGCGGAGGCAGCGTCAGGCCAGCCGTCAGCAGGTTCTTGATTTGATCGGCAGTGGGCCGGATAGCATCGGCCACAAAGATATGCACCGTCGGGTGATCGTAGACCGAAAAACTCTCGTCCGCACCGCTGTCGTTAAAGTAGATGCCAAAAAGGTTCGGGCTATTCTGGAAAACGGCGGCCAGATGAAAGCCCAACTTTCCCGCAAAGAGCAGTTGATAATAGCGATTCGTCATGGGATAGCGCGCGGGCAATCTCGGAATTGAGTCGGGATACAACTTGTTGCTGGCAATGACGACGGCATCGGCCTGAGCCAAATCTTGCGAGAGCATCTGGGCTTTCTGCGGCGTATCATCATCATAGAGCGGCAAGCCCACAAAATTATAGTTCACTACCTGCCCATCGACCGGCAGCGGCAGGCTATCATCCCAAATCTCATACGTGATCGTCTTGCCAGGAGGCAGATGCGCGTAAATCCAGCGCGATGCCTGCACGCGCGTCATTGGTTGGCTATAGATATTATCCAGCGCCAGTGTAAACAGCAGCGAACACCCTATCACAATCACGCCCAGCGCAACCGCTAACGGGCGCGCCCTCCGTTGCAGCCACCGACGTACCCCCCTCATTCTGGCACATACATTCGCGGCGAAAGGCATTCCGCCTTCAGGCGCAGTTCTAACCGCCAGTTGATGGCCCCAGCGCCACAAAGCCACCAGCGCGGCAGCGCCAAAGATGCACAGCACAGGGAAGATCGGCAGCGCGTAGCGCGAGAACTTGGTATAAAAGCTGCCGATAATGCCAAAATAAATGAGTACCCAGGAGAGCAGTATCAGATACTCATCGTGCCAACTGCGCCAGATGCGGCGCGCAATATACAGGCAGCCGATAAAACAAAGCAGCGCCAGCGGCACGCCCATATCATAGATCAGAATATTCTTGATTTCGTACACATAGGGCGTCGTCCCGGCATACTGGCGCGTATAGGGATAATCCAGAATGCCCTGCGCCAGATCACCCTGTTCTTTAATAGCGGCCTGGAAATCGGGAAAATCGATCAGCGCGTAGGGCATCGCAATCACAAACGACAGCACCCCCGCGCCCAGGCTCATACAGGCGCGTGGCACCATCATGCGCCAATCGGTGCGCCGCCAGTAGAGCAGATACGCCACGCCCAGCGGCAAGAGCAGCGGGAGCGCGCTAAACTTGCTCGCCAGCGCCAGGCCGCTCGCCACGCCCGCCAGAATTACCCAGCCAACCTTGCCGGTTTGCGCCACAGCAACATAGCTCAGCAGCGCCAGCGCCACAAAAAACGTCAGCGTCGTATCAACCGCAAAGTAGTGGGAAAGCTGCACCTCAAACGGCGTAAAAGCGACAAACGCCGCTGCCAGCAGCGCCAGACTCTTTCGCTTGCTGAGGCGCCGCCCCAGCAGATACGTCACAAACACCGTCCCCGTATCAAAGAGCGCCGAGAGCGCCCGCCCTACCAGCGTAATGTGATCGTAATCGCTGAAGGTCTGTCCAGCAGGGAGCCAGTGAAAACCAAACGTTCGTTGCAGCCAATCGAGAAAAACGCCCATCTGCCAGAGGACATACATGGGGAACGTGCCATAGGCGAAGAAGTGCGAGCCGTCGTCAAAATGCGGGCTGAGCGGCGAATTCACTGAGAAAAACTGCGCCCAGCTATGCGGCCACTGAAAGTTGATCACCGTCAGGATAATCGCCCGCTCGTCTGGATGTTGATGGGTATTATCATCCCAATCCAACCCATACAGCCGCAGCGCCAGCGCCCCCGCCAGCAGCGCCAGCAGGAGTATCAGCGACCAGTTCAACTGTGCTGATACTGCGCGTGCCGCTCGCATTATGGCTACCAGACGTGACCGCCAGGGCAAAACCGACCCGGCACATGCTTCTGGCTGAGGGATTGTCGGGGATTGTAACTCAGGTGCGTGAGAGGGTAACGCATCAGAGGCATGGCCGCGTTTTGGCAGGATCGCACCCGTCCAATGCCCATTCCGCCCGTTCTGTCTCCTGTTTGGCGCAGTCACTGTGCGCGGCTGCTGTGCCGCTTCGCTGGGCGATTCAGATGGCGGCTGGGAGGCTTCAGCGGCGCCACCCGCTTGAGAGCTAAGCTCATCCACAAGCATTCACCTAAAAAGAGAAGTATAATTAGCCGTTTTTCCTACATAAATATCACGTATAACCGGATAGCATCTGTTCCACTTATCAACGCATAGCGATGTAAAGCGATTGTAGCATTGTCCTGGCTCATGCGCAAGCAAGGGAAGCAACCCACCAACCAGCATGTTATAATGACCCCTAATCACCTCTGTCATTGGAGACGTTAAACAGGAGCTGAAAGATTCATTGCGCGTGCGAACCATTACTCTTGGGGTAGGCGCTTTTCATCCACTAGACGAGGAAGTCTTTCACCTGGCTGGCCCGCTTCTGGGCATGGCCCAGGCTGAGTTTGAAAAAGCAGGCTATGAAGTCCAGAGTACCCGCCTCTCGCTGCGGCCTGTCTTTGCCGACCTTGCCAACTGGTCAACCCACGATTTGCTGGATTACTGCGCCTATCTTCAGCAGATGTGCGACGCGCATGGCATTTTCTATTGCTCTATCGGCCATATTCCGGCCAACGCCCCTGAGCCGCTTCTGCGGCGCATCCATCTGCTGGCCGAAGTGCTGACCGTCAATCCCGCTCTGAGCGCCAGCGTCCAGATTGCCTCTACCGCTTTTGGACTGCGCACCGAGGCAGCACTGCCAGCAGCCCAGGTCATCTGCGAACTGGCCCGCCATACCAACGAAGGCTTAGGTAATCTTTTCTTCTCCGTCAGTGCCAATTGTCCACCCCAAACCCCATTCTTCCCCGTTGCTTACCATGAGAGCCAGGAATGGGGCTTTTCTATTGGGCTGCAATCAGCAGGATTGATTGGCGATACCCTGCGCTCGGTGGTCTATGAGCGCGGGCGTGGCCTGCTTGCCCTGAGCGACGGCATTGCTACCGCGCGGCTGATCGGCGTCCTGGAGCAGATCGGCCAGCCCATCGAGCAGATGTGTGATACCTGGCGCGAGCATGACCTCGCCTATTTTGGCTTGGACCTCTCACCTGTCCCCTATGGCGAGGAGAGCATTGCCGATGCCATTGAGCAAGTAGGGCTGGGGCGCTTTGGCGAGGCAGGCACGCTGGCCGTTGCCGCCACCATCACCGCCGCATTAAAAGGCACCAGTTTACGCACCTGCGGCTACTGCGGGCTGATGCTCCCCGCCCTCGCGGATGCCGTCATCAGCGAGCGACTGGCCGAAGGCAAACTCACCCTGGACTCGCTCCTGCTCTATGCTGCCGTCTGCGGCAGCGGCCTGGATAGCATCCCCATCCCAGGCAACACGCCCCCGGAGCGTATTGCCGCCGTCCTGCTCGACGTGGCCGCGCTCGCCACCCGCCTGCGCAAGCCGCTCTCGGCCAAGCTGCTGCCCATCCCCGGCAAACAGGCCGGAGAAATGACCACCTTCTCCACGCCCTATCTCGTCAACGCGCCCATAATGCGGATTTGAACGAATGAGACAGGCTGAGCGTCGAAAAGAGGAATCATGCTGTCCTCTTTTTATGAGAACATAGGAAAAGCAGAGGCACTGCACCACCTCTTCTGACCGGGCAGCATACGAAGCAAAGCAAGGAGACTGGGAAGCGACATGCGCACTCCGCTTTCTTTGACATGGGAACACGTCTGCACCTGGCGGCTGGCTCAGCAGCATCTCACCCGGCGCGTGACGACTGAACATCTGTTTGAGGTCGTCAGCGATCTGATCGGCCTTCAAGCCCAGGTGCTTTCTTTGGCAGAGCTTGCCCTGTGGGCGCGCGTGCAGGACTTGCCACAGGCGACCTTATCAGACGCGCTCTGGGAGCAGCGCGCGCTCATCAAAACGTGGGCAATGCGCGGCGCGTTGCACGTCTTCAACGCTGCTGATTTTCCGCTGGTGGCAGCCACCCTGCGGACACGCCAGCCGATCACTGCCGCGTGGCTCAAATATTATCAACTCACCACCGAGGAGCCGACCATCATTATCGAGGGGATACGCAGCGCGCTTGACGGGCGCTGCCTGACCCGCGAGCAACTGGCGGCGGAAGTGGCGCGCATCACCGGCCTATCCCGGCTGGAAGAACTGCTGCGCTCCGGCTGGGGCGAACTGCTCAAGCCTGCGGCGTATCAGGGCTACCTCTGTTTCGGGCCGAATCAAGATCGGCAGGTTACGTTTGTGCGCCCGGACCAATGGATCAGCGCGTGGCAGGAGCATGATACCGCTGAGGCGCTCAGCATGCTGGTACGGCGCTATCTTGCCACGTATGGCCCGGCGACCTATGACGATTTCGCGCACTGGTGGGGGATGCGCTCCGCCCGTAACGTTCGGGCAGCCTTTCAGCGTCTGGGCGCTGACGTGATGGAGGTCAGCATTGAGGGCCGTAATGCCTGGGCATTGACCTCGATGATCGAGCAGATCAACACCCTGCCCTCACCGCCTGCCGTGCTTTTGCTGCCAGGCTTTGATGCCTACGTGATCGGCGCGCTCCCGCATATAGAATACCTGCTCCCTGGCCTCCTGAAAGCGAGGATTTCCAGGACTTCGGGCTGGATTTCTCCTGTGCTGCTCGTCGCCGGTCATATCGCTGGCGTCTGGCGGCACGAGAAGCGCGGCCAGCGTGTTCTCGTGCAGATCGATCCCTTTGTGGCGCTCGACGCCGCGAGCAAGGGAAGTATTCAGGAGGAGGCCGAGCGGCTGGGCGTCTTTCTTGGCGCTCCGGTGGAAGTGACCTACCTCTAAGAACGCCTCCAGCCACATCTGGTATCATGCAGGATACACAGCAAAAGATGAAGGAGTTACCCTCTCATGTCCATTCCAATACGCCCCGGCCATCCCTACTACATGTATGAGGAGATATGCGCGCAGCCCACCGCCACCGCGCAGCTTCTGGCCGCAGATCAACAGCAGCGCAGCGACCTGGCAGCAATATTGGCAAGCAAAACGCGCCTGTTTCTCACCGGCTGCGGCACTGCCTTGCATGCCGCGCTGGCGGGCGAGTATCTGCTGCGCTGGCTCACCAACGGGCGACGCGGGATACGCGCCTTCCAGGCATTTGAACTGACCGAATACGGTCCCTCAATGGACAGTAACACCGCCCTGATCGCGCTGAGCCATTCGGGGACAGCCACCGCCACGATTCGCGCCCTGGAACAGGGCAAGCGCGACGGCGCCTTCTGTCTGACGATCACCGCTTTTCCAGAGAGTCCCGCCGCCGCTGCCTCTGATGCCGTGCTGCTCACCGGCTACCCTCAGCAGCAGTCCCCCGTCTATACCGTCAGCTACACCCTGATGGTCGCGCTGCTCGCCGATCTTGGATTGCGCGTCGGGCGACTGGCGACTAGCGGAAACTGGGCCAGTCAGACCGCATCCGAAGCAGCCGCCAGCGAGATCGCCCGGCTTCCCGACCCCCTGCGAGATGCGCTCGCCTCAGAAGACCAGATGAAGCAGCTTGCCCAGCGCTATCAGGACCGCCAGCGCTTCTGGTTCCTGGGCGGCGGCCCGAATCTGGTCACGGCTTATGAGGCGGCGCTCAAAATGATGGAGGCCAACTATACCGCCTCTACCGGCATGCAGATCGAGGAATTTATTCATGGCCCCATCTCATCGCTCGATGATAGAGATGTCGCTATCGTGATCGCGCCGCCTGGACCCAGCCACAGCCGCGCTCTGGACATCCTCAAAGCCGCGCGCATCATTGGCGCCGAGACCATCGCCCTTGCTCAAGCCGACGATCAGGAGATCAGCGATGCTGCCACGCATCTGATTCCCCTGCCGCGCTGCCCGGAGCCGCTCAGCATTCTTCCGGCGATTGTCCCGCTGCAACTCCTGACCTATCATCTAGCGCTGGCGCGCGGCGTCAACCCCGACACGATCCACCGGCACGACGAGCGCTATGCCGCCGCGCGGCGCGGCTACATCCGCTAAACTTCTGCCTGGAGCGCCAACGGCTCGTCGGCAGGGGCAGGAACCTGTACCGCCAGTCTCCGCGTCGGCCAGGGTTGGGGGTGGCGTTGGCGCGAACGCGGCGGCCAGGAGCGCACCGTCCCAGCGCCGCCGCGTTGGCCGCCAGGGATGGCGACGCTGCAAGAGATCACCTCAGCGCTCGCTGAAATCTTCTCTCGCAAAACCTCTGGTAAGCCATACCGTTGGGCAGGCCCTTTGCTGGCAATCCTCCTTTCCCACGTTCGGGAGGATACCCAGCTATTCGAGAGGGGTATAATAGAACCAGGGGCAATACAAAAGATCATCGGCACTCAAGCGGAGCAGCAGAGCAGATGGCAACAGTTCTTCTGGTTGAAGATGCGCGTGATCTGGCGGAAGTGATTGTGCGCGAATTAGAGGCAGCAGGCTATCAGACGCTGCATGTTGTCGATGGCCTGGCAGCTCTAGAGGTGCATGCCCGCGAGCAACCTGAACTGGTTATTCTCGATTGGATGCTGCCCCGGCTTGATGGTCTGGAGGTATTGCGGCGGCTCCGCCAGTCAGCACCCACGCCGGTGTTGATGTTGACAGCACGCAGTGAGGAGACGGATCGCGTGGTTGGCCTGGAAGTGGGCGCCGATGATTATCTGACCAAGCCGTTCAGCATGCGCGAACTGGTAGCACGGGTGCGGGCGCTGCTGCGCCGCGCCGATCTCATACGGCAAACACTGTATGCTGATCGCGCTACGGCAGGCGAGGTCCTCTGCCTGGGGACATTGCAACTTGATCCCCAGGCGCACGTAGCAACAATAAACGGTGAAACGCTTGATCTCAGTCCAACCGAGTTTGCTCTGCTGCATCTGCTCTTGCGCAGTCCTGGGCGCGCTTTTAGCCGGGCCTATCTGCTGGATACCGTCTGGCAGGAGAGTTATGTCGGCGGTGATCGTTCGGTGGATAACGCAGTGCTGCGCCTGCGCAAGAAGCTGGGGACGATGGGTGAGACGATTGAGACCGTGTGGGGTGTTGGCTATCGGCTGCGTCCAGAACGCTGAGTCAGGAGAGAAGACAGTGGTTTCTCTGCATGGGTTTCTGGGAATCATTTTCGTTGGGCTGCTTCTCTGGCTGCCGATCCAGTTTATGATCTTTCTCTGGGTTGAAAAGGCCGAGCTATTACGCAGCGGCTCTATGACGCAAGATGAAGCGGCTGAGGCAAAGAGGCTCCTCACTGGCTGGCGCAGATTCTTCCTGCGAACGGGTTTGGCCCGCGCAGTCCTTGAGACGCTGCTTGTCCAAACCTTGTCACTCATCGGTTCGCTTTGGCTTGAATTTTCTTTTGTACAGGTCAGGGAAGAGCGGCTCGATTCCAGCACCCTCATCCTAACTGGCCCGTGCTGCATCCTCTGGTGCGCGCTGCGTTTGCGCCTTCCTACCGGTTCATGGCTCCGCAAGTCTCTCTTTGATGGAGCAGTTGGCGCTTTATTGGGCCTGGTAATGGCGCCCCTGGTGCTCATCGCTGCTTTTACCGTTAAGCTGGAAGCAACGGCATCCTTTCAAGCCCTCCTGGAAGAAGGATTGGTCCATTATCCAACACTTCTGCTTATCTTGCTGGTTGCCTTCTGCGGAGTGCTGGGAACCTTCCTCATTGTGCGCGGTGGGGTGCGTCTCTGGCTGCGCTGGAATCGGTTGAGGCGCACCCGCCTCCGCTGGGCACTGACTCACGCGCATTTGCTGGTGGTTGTCCTGGGCGCCGGATTGCTTGGCGCATTGATGCTCGGTGTCAACGTTTTTACCTCAACGGGATTTCCCTTTTATATTCTCTCCATCGCCTTTGGGCTGACCATCTTTACCGGCATTGCTCTGGCAATTGTACTGCCGCCGTCCGCCCTTTTCTCCTATCTTTTTGCGCGGCGCCTGACGCGCCGCATCGAAATGCTTGCTGTTGCGACGAGCGCGCTGCGTAAAGGCGACTACGCGATTCGCGTCCCGGTAGAGGGCGAAGATGAAATTGCCCGTCTTCAGGCCGATTTTAACACGATGGCTGCCAACCTTGAACGCGCTATGCGCGATCTCCAGGCCGAGCGCGATGCCGTCGCTACGCTGCTCAGGGCGCGGCGTGAACTGGTTGCCAGCGTCTCGCATGAACTGCGCACCCCGGTAGCGACGCTGCGCGGTTATCTGGAATCAACGCGCATCCATTGGGACGAGGCGCCGCCGTCCACGCTGCGCCACGATTTGCAGGTGATGGAGCAGGAAGCCATTCGCCTCCAGACGCTGATTGATGACCTGTTCACCCTGGCACGGGCCGAGGTTGGGAAGCTGGAACTGCGCTGCCAGGCGATAGATGGTGGGTTGATCGCCCGGCGCGTAGCGGAGACGATGGCCCCTCTGGCCTGGCAATCGGGACGGGTAGAGGTCGTTGCCGCTGTCTCTGGCGAGCCGCTGCTGGTGCTTGCCGACCCTTGCCGACTGGAGCAGGCGCTGCAAAATCTGGTGCATAACGGGGTGCGTCACACGCCGCCCGGCGGTATTGTAGTCGTATCGGCCCAGGCTGGTCCAGGCGCGATCATCCTGCAAGTCAAAGATACTGGCGAAGGTATCGCGCCCGCTGATCTTCCCCACATCTGGGAGCGCTTTTATCGCGCCGAGAGTACCCGCGCCCATCCCAACAGCGGCAGCGGCCTGGGGCTGGCGCTGGTTAAAGAGATGACCGAGGCGATGGGTGGCTCGGTAGCCGTTGAAAGTATCTACGGCGAGGGAAGTTGTTTTACACTGCGCTTGCCCAAAGCAGCAAAGGCAGAAAGCCAGGCACACCTCAACCAGCAGGACGCTCAACTCGTTGGCGCCGGGCAGACGCCGGATGAGTAGAGCGCCTGCCTTAGAGCTATACACACCTCCAACCTCGCAGCCCTTCTGAAGTAATCAGCGATCTGCCTATATATCCCATTGTAGCTTGTTGGAGGGGTGTTTGGGATCATTGCGGATGTGAGATGCTTGCTAAAAAGGATGCGATTGCTGCGCGCAAGCGTCAGTTTAATCTGCACCGCGCCCTTGGCTTAGCCTATCTTCGCTATGGAAACTTGCCTGAAGCAGAGCGGGTGTTACGACCTCTCTTAGACCACTATCAGAAGATTCCAGGATTAGGGCTGGTACATCAGGTGAGTTTTCTACGCGATTTCGCCTGTCAGCGGCTGCTCGTAGGTGATGAGGTCGAGTTTGCAGAGGTGGTGAAGCGCGCCCTCAGCATAGCGGTCAATGCTGGCCTTGACCATCAGACCAGAAGAATTTGCAACACATTTGGAGATACGATACTACAGCCCATATTCGAGGAGTTACCCTCAAACAGGTGATACCAGGAGCGCCTTGTGGAGATGAATGTTCTCGCGCCTGTTGTATAATGAACAGTACGAGCAGCAGTTTGAGTCTGGCATCTTCTGTCGGGTTGATGCTGCGCCTGAGTGCATTGTCACGAGGAATTGGAGAAGACCGATCAGTAGCCTCTGGCGGCAGCGCCGCAGGCTGTGCGTATATTCGCAGGAGCAACATATATTTATGGGCAAGTTGATTGAAACCTTGCAGCGGGTAGGGAAATCGTCGGGAGGCAGCATTGGTTTTTCAGGGCGCGCGCAGGCGCAGAGCAAGGCCAGGGCTGCCGCGCTGCTGGTGGCGCTTGGTCAGCCAGATGCCGGGGCAGTGGAAGCAATCACCAAAGCAGGGGCCGATGGAATTCTATTTGCAGCGCACAATGGGAAGTCTGCCAACAAGGGTCTTTCCGTAGAGACATATCAGAAGGCCGCCGAGCCGCTGCGCGCGGCCAATCGGCCCTGGGGGCTTGATCTGGAGAATGTCGCTCTCTCGCTGCCGCCGGACGCTATCAAGGGCATCCGCGAGGGTGGCGCGGATTTTGTGTCCTTCCCGCTTTCTGCTCCTGCCCGTCTGCTCCAGGAGCGCCCCGAAGGGTTGGATCGGATCATTACGCTCAGAGAACCAACCGGTGATGATGACGAGCGCTACATCCGGCTGGTGAGGGCGACCAATCTGCTTTCGGTACAGGCCGTGCAGTTTAGCTCGCGCCTCTCCCGCGAGCGCCTGCATAATCTGCGGATTGATGAGTTGCTGAACTACCGAATGGTGCGTGAACAGCTTCGTTTTCCGCTGCTCGTGAACCTGGAGGGTGATCTGGGAAATGAGGAGGCGCGCCTGCTCGTCAAGCTGGGAGTCTCGGCGGTTATTGTGCGCCCATCTGAGGGCGAGAGCGCGTCGGTGTTCAGCCAGCGAGTGACAGCGCTGCGCGAAGAATTGGAGCGCGTGCCAGCCGCCGGTGCTGAGGATGAAGAGATGCCCAGCGTGGCGTTCGTTCCCGGCGCGCCCGGCAAGGGCGAGGAGCAGCCTGGACGCCAGCGCTGAATACAGAACGAGTGTCGAGAGTCGAGGAGGGCCGACGCGCGAGCGGCAACGGCCACTGCCTCGACTCTTGCTGTGCCTGGGCCGATGCCTGGAGCGCTGCCCTTCGTCATTATGGCAAGCAACAGGAATGAGACAGGAAAGATGGAAGGAGAAAAGTACCGTGAGCGAATTGACAACACGCATTGAAGCATTACAGCGGCGCGTGCATGAAATGATGGTGCATCTTTGACCTAGCTGGGAAAGCACGCGAGATAGCAGCGCTCGAAGCAGAGAGTATAGCCCCGGATTTTTACGCTGATCGCCGCCACGCCCAGACAACGATGCAGCGCCTGACCGCCTTGCGCAGCGAACTGGAAACCTGGCAGGGACTAGATCGGCGCCTGAACGACTTGCATGAAATGGCGCTCTTGCTGGAAGTAGAGCCGGAGGAGGAATTATCCAGCGAGGTTGATCGTTCGGCAGAGGATGTGGAGCGGCAGCTTGAAAAGCTGCGCTTCTCGCTGATGCTCAACGGGGAACATGACCAGCGCGATGCCATCCTTTCAATCCATGCGGGCAGCGGTGGTACCGACGCGCAGGACTGGGCGGAGATGCTGATGCGTATGTATCTGCGCTGGGCGCAGGCGCATAACTACAAAGCCGAGGTGCTTGATCTGCTGGAAGGTGAAGAGGCGGGCATTAAGAGCGCAACGATAGAGATTTCTGGTGCCTATGCCTATGGGTATCTGCGCTCGGAGGCGGGCGTGCATCGGCTGGTGCGCCTCTCGCGTTTTGACGCCGCGCATCGTCGGCACACCTCGTTTGCTAAAATCGAGGTGATGCCCGACATCGAGGATACGATTGACATCGTAATCCGCCCAGAAGACCTGGAGGTGGATACCTATCGCTCGACCGGAGCAGGCGGCCAGCATATCAACAAAACTGATTCGGCGGTGCGTATGCGCCATATTCCTACCGGCATTGTGGTGACGTGCCAGAACGAGCGCTCGCAGATTCAAAACCGCGAGGTCGCCCTGCGTATCTTGAAGGCGCGGCTGTATGAGCGCGAACTCAAGGAACGCGAGCGCCAGCAGGCGGCACTCAAGGGCGAACATGTGGAGGCCGATTTTGGCAACCAGATTCGCTCAGTGGTGGTCCATCCCTTCCAGTTGGTGAAAGATCACCGTACTGGCTTTGAGAGCAGCGATACAACAGGCTATCTCGATGGCGAGATCGATCCTTTCATCGAAGCCTATTTGCAAAGTCAGGCAGTGGGCGTCTAGCATTTTCAGGGATGCAATGAGAGGATAGCCTGCAAAAGGAAGAGAGGCTTCTTTGCTGGCTATCCTCTCGCATTTGAGATAAATCTCTCACCTTTGCTCCTTGACGCCCTAGAACGGGCGTGCTATTGTGCCAGCACCAGCAAAGGGCAAGGGATCACCAGACAAAAACCTTCCATTGATCTGGCCTCCTCATTGCTGGGCAATCTGCTGCAAAAACAAGAGCGCGTGGGGCCTGATAGCTTATGGACAGCGATGGGAATGAGCAGGCGCAGGGACACCTTTTGCGCCGCGCGTATACGCTGCTGATGGAGCGGGGCAGTGCCCTGGCTTCTGAAGAACTGGTGCGACATCTTTTTGGCGCGTCAGCCGATGGGCAGGCCGGGCAGGTCTGGTTGGGCCTGCTAGAACAGGCGCTGCGGCGCTCGCCCCTCTTTGCCAGGCGCGCCGATGGCCTCTGGCGGCTGACCGCCTGGGAGGCCGAGCAGACGCGCCTGAGCGATCTGGAGTACGTCGTCGTGGATGTCGAGACGACGGGACTGGTTGCTGGCCGTCATCGCTTGATTGAAGTAGCGGGCATTCGCGTGCGCGCCGGAATGCAGGTTGAGACGTTTCAAGAACTCATCAACCCCTGCCAGCGCCTGCCGCGCTTTATCAGCGCCTTCACCGGCATCACGCAGGAGATGGTCAATACCGCACCATCGGCGGATGAAGTGCTGCCCTCTTTCTTTAGCTTCCTCGATGATGCTCCCATTGTGGGACACAATGTTGGCTTTGATCTCTCGTTTCTAGGCTATGAGGCGGTGCGCTTGGGCTATCCACTGTCAACCGATGGCCTGGATACCATCAGGCTGGCGCGTCGTCTTATCCCTGGCATTCGCCAGTTGAAGCTGGACACATTGGCGCGGCAGGTTGGCGTGATGGTCCGCGACCGCCATCGCGCGTTGGGCGATGCGCAGATTACGCTTGAGGTCTTTCAGCATCTGCTGGCATTGGCCGCCGGGCAAGGCATTGAGACCCTGGCGCAACTGCGTGAGATCATGCAGCGCTCCGGCGCTTCGCGGCGGACGGTGCCCGCCGCGTCGGTCATAGAGCGGCCTACGGGCAGTATCTACCTCAATCCCGCCTGGCGGCGCGAGTTTCCAGCCCGGCCCGGCGTCTATCTGATGAAAGATGAGCGCGGCGAAGTGATCTATGTCGGCAAGGCCAAGTCGTTGAAAGAACGGCTGGCCTCCTATTATCATCAGCCGCTGGGCTATACGCGGAAAATGGATGGTTTGCTGCAAGAGGTCCAGGAGATCGAGGTGCGCGTGTTAGGGTCGGAGCTTGAGGCGCTGCTGGTGGAATCACAGCTTATCAAACAGCTTCAGCCGCGCTTTAACGTGCAACTGCGCAACTACGAAGCATATCCCTTTATCAAGATCGATAGCCGGTCGTATCCGCGCGTTTACGCGACCCGCGAGATACAGGCCGATGGCGCCCGCTATTTTGGCCCCTTCCAGAGCAGCCGTGTCGTGGATGCTGCCCTGGAAGTGATTCACAAGCTGTTCCCTATCCGCACCTGCACGCGCAGCCTGCCGCCTCTGGCGCCACCATCCGAACCCTGCATGCGCTATCATCTGCATCGATGCCTGGCCCCCTGCCGGGGAGATGTTGATCCGCGAGTGTATGAGCAGTGGATCGAGCAGATCAGCGCTTTCCTGGGCGGCGAGCGCGATGACCTGCTCGACCGGCTGCGCCAGGAGATGTGGGCAGCCTCGGCGCGCAATGATTTTGAGCGCGCCGCCCTGCTGCGCGACGCACTCAAAAATATCACCCAGGTTCTGGTAGGCCAGCGCCTGATGACTGGCGCAGTTGAAGCCAATAACCTGCTGATTATCTACCCATCAGCAGAAACAGGACAGTATGAAGTGTTTCTGGTGCGACACGGGCGACTGCTGGCACAGCGGCGCGTGCCAGCGGAACAAGAGGCCCTGGTGGCGGAATTACACGCCCTGATTGGGTACGCAGCAACACTGCCTCAGCCGCCCAAACGGGTGGGCAAGGCAGAGGTCGATCAAATCACCATTATCGCTCGCTGGATTCATCGCCACAGCGATGAGCAGGAACGAGCCTTCTTTCCGCTGCCGACCAATCTCAGCGCGCCAGAAGAGATCGAACAGTGTATCGAGCGGATCATGCTCGCCCTGGAGCGCCAGAAGGTAGCTCCTGGATAAGCTGGCCCTATCGGCGATATGGCATAATAATGTTTTCTTCTTCCTCGATACTGGTCATCACTTCAATAAAGTTGACACGCGACCAGGGGAAAATAAAGGAACGAGCGCCAGCCGTAACCCAGCCCGCATTTTTGCCGTCACGCTTGCGTGGATTGGTAAAGACAATGCAGGTGGAGTTCTCCTTGGGCAGCTCCTCCATATCGGCTTCGATAGGGTCTTCATTCAAGAGATGGATAATCACGCTTCGCGCCATCTGCGCAGCCTCCTTGTATGGTTGATACTGAATAGGCGTGAACCGCAAAGCGCCCCACAGGCTTCTTAGAGCAACACCTTGACGACCATCACTCCAAAGCTCAATTGATCGCCATTGTGGAGTGGATAGCGCTGGCCCGGGAATAAGCGCCCGGAATTAATCATCGTAAAGTTAATGGTATTGAGGTCTTCAATATAATAGCGTCCCTCACTGAATGTAATGATGGCATGACGCCGCCCAACACCCTGCTCCCAGCCTCCATAGGGCGCCAGATCAACATCCAACTCCTGGGAGGTGGAATCTTTGCGCCCAATCACGATGCTCTCGCGGCTTCCCAGATCAATAATGATACCGGAGAGGAGTTGCAGCCGCAGATGCGGTGGCTTATCAGGTTCTCCTCCATCGGACGTAGCCGCCACCTGCTCTGATTCTTGCCGATCCTCTGGAGTAACAGGCCAGGGCTTGACCTCTGGAGTAGCGGGGCGAGGCTTGATGTCCTTAGACGGCGTGATGGCAGGCGGTGGCACCCGGCGCCCACAGTAATCACAATAGAGCGCACCTGAAATGTATTCGGCCTGACAGTGAGGACAGATAGGCATATCATCAATCTCAGATAGCAAAAGAATGAGTCGTTATTGGCGACCCATGTTAGCAATCCTGGGCTGCACAAGACTCATCTATCGTATCACGAGAAGTGCGATTGTCAAGACGCCCAGACGACCAAAATTCCAACAAAAACTGAAGATTGTCAGTAACTGAGCAGTGCTTCTTAGCGCTTCTCCATGAGCCTCTGGTGCTACAAGCTATCTGAAAGAGGGTGATGCCAGATGGTTCTGTTGAGCCTCCTGTTTCGTTTCTTCAGCGCGTTGCAACAACTCTTCAGCATTCCGGCGCGAGGTATCAGTGAGCGCCCCGCCAAGCATCTGCCCAATCTCAATGGTTCGCTGCTCATATCCCAACGCGCGCACCTGGGTAATGGTGCGATCCCCATAGACCTCTTTGGCAACGTTAAAGTGCGCATCACCAAAGGCGGCAATTTGAGGCAGGTGAGTGACGCAAATCACTTGATGGTTGGCAGTCAGATTCCACAGTTTTTCCCCAACAATCTGACCACTGCGCCCACTGATGCCACTGTCAATCTCATCGAAAATCAAGGTTGGCGTCGCGTCGGCTGCCGACAGGATGGATTTCAACGCCAGCATCAGCCGCGACGTTTCGCCACCAGACGCGATTTTGCCCAGCGGCTTAAATGGCTCGCCCGGATTGGGTGCAATCAAAAACTCCACCCGATCAATGCCGGTGGTCGTAAAAGCATAGGATTCGATGGGGCCGCCTGGCTCTAACTGAGCGGGGGCGCCATCCGAAGCATACTGCTGGCGAATCTCCACTTTGAAGCGGGCGCGCTTCATATTCAAATCATCCAACTGGCGCTCCATCGCCTCAGCCATGCGTACTGCCGCTGCGCTGCGTATCTGCGAAAGACGACCGGCAATCTGGCCGATCTGCTGGCGCAGGGCTTCGTCGCGTGCCTGCAACTCAGCCATGCGTTCTTCACGGTGCTGATAGCGATCCAACTCAGCAGCAGCATCCTCTGCGTACTTCAAAATTTCTTCAACAGTGCTGCCATACTTGCGCCGGAACCTGGCAATCAGATCGAGCCGCTCCTCGATCTCCGCCAATCGTGCAGGGTCAGCTTCGATGCTCTCCTGATAGGATCGCACCGACATCGCCACATCTTCCAGCCGATAGATAATCTCCTCCAGCGCGGCGTTGTATTCCTGCATGGACGGGTCCAGCCGCGCTAACTCCTCCATCGCGTGCCGGGCGCCTTTCAGCAAGTCAGTCGCTGATTGTCCATCTTCAGCCTCGCTTAACGCGCTGTGAATGCCCGCGCAAAGCTGCGCCAGCCGCTCAGCATTGTTCAGGACGCGCCGCTCGCGCTCCATCTCTTCCACTTCGTTGGGCTGAAGTTTGGCCTGCGTAATCTCCTCCACCTGGAAGCGCAGCAGTTCAATACGCCGCTCCAGTTCGCGCTCATTTTGCTGAAGTGCCGTCAGTTCGCGCCGGGCCGCGCGCCATTCTGTGACCAGCGCGGCAACCTGTGCGCGCAGCGGCATCGCCTCCGCGTAGCGGTCCAGATAGTTAATATGCTGCTCCGGTCGCAGGATAGTGAGATGCTCGCTCTGGCCGTGAATATCAACGAGCAAACTCCCCACCTGCTGCAAGACCTGAAGCGGCACAGGGCGCTGATTAATACGAGCGGCTGAGCGCCCCGATCTGTGGATCTCGCGGCTCAGAATCAGCTCGCCATTCTCAGCCTCCAGCCCGTAGTCGCTCAAAAGTTGGGCCAGCAGCAGGCGTGGGTCAGCCTGCTGCTCCTGGCTATCGGCTGCTTCGCTCGCCTGGGGCACTGCCAGATGATCGTTCTCCTCGGCTGGAGTCGCACCATTATTTTGGGATTGCTTGACGCTGGGAAGCGTCCCGGTGGCGAAGACGCCGTAGACCGTCGCCCGCTCGGCGCCACTGCGCACCACTTCGACGCCCAACTTCTCACCCAGCAAGGCACTGACGGCATCAAGAATGATGGACTTCCCCGCGCCAGTCTCACCGGTGAAGACATTAAAGCGCGGGTTCAGGCGCAGCTCCAGCCGGTCGATAATGGCAAAATCGGTGATGGTGAGTTCTGTAAGCATACGTTCTTTACACTTGGCTCTTTAGCTTGCGGGTCAATATTTGATAAAAATACGTCGGTGGGCGGCGCCGCAGAAAACGGGTGGTATAAGGGCTGTTGGTGACACTGACCAACGCTCCATCACGTAAATTCCGATTGATCTGCCCATCAGCGGAAAGAACCCCATCCTGGCCGTCGGTGAAGATTTGCAGCTTGACCGCGGTGCCAGGGTCCAGGATCAGCGAGCGATCTGCCGCCAGATGGGGCGCGATGGGCGTCAGCACGCTGCCGCGCACCTGGGGGTAGAGAATTGGCCCACCTGCCGCCAGGTTATAGGCCGTTGAGCCGGTCGCAGTGGAGACAATCATCCCATCGGCAACAGTGGTGTTGTAAAAATGGCTATCAATCCAGACCTTGATGCGTACCACTCGCGGCAAGGCGCCGCGCACAACCACAATATCATTGAGCGCCAGGAACTCTTCGGAGGCGCCCTCAGACTCGAGTGCGGCTTGCAGCATCGCACGTTCATCCAGCCAACAATCCCCATCGAGGTAGAGCGGAAGCTGTTTTTCGACCTCATGCGGCTCCAGTTCAGTGAGGAAGCCCACGCGCCCAAAATTGACCCCCAGCAGTGGCAGGCCGAACAGCGCAGCCTCGCGGGCAACCGAAAGAATAGTACCATCTCCACCTAATACCAACACCAAATCGGTTTCTTCCATATGCTGGTGTAACTCTTCCGTTGTATGCGACGGGAGCGACCAGATGCTGAATTGCCTGCCCAACTGGGCAGCAAGATGCAGTGCCATCTCTGCGGCATTTGGCGTCCGCTGCTGGTAGACGATGCCCACATTCTTCACCGCCAACCATGTTCTCCCTTCTGAAGACGCTGCCCTCGCTGACCGCCTCTTGGCGTGCCCTAATAGACGGCGCACTGTGTTATGGCGCGCTATGACACGTCGCGTTGGTTGCACTTTTCTCTACCATCTTACGCGAAGCGTCCGCAATTGTCAACGTCCCAGACAGCCAATATTGAACGAATATTCCAGGAACAATACAAAAGTTCGGGCCTACTTTCCCGGGTTTGAGGCTGCGGAAGAGAGAGGAAAATGGTGAGGGCAAAGCTAAGCGGTAGGTGTTCCTCCCGATAGCGTTATCTCATATCGCTGCTCTTCATGGTAATGCCGCCTTCCATTGCGCTGACCACAAATAGTTTTTCGCACCAGTCCTCAGCTTTCTGTGCGCTATAATAAAGGCAGCATAAAGCCTTATATCACACACAACGAGGTTTTTTTCATGGATATAGCGCGGGCAGACATGATCCCAGACACACTTCCCACGCGCGTCACAGCCCTGCTGGGCATTCGCTACCCGATTGTGCAGGGCGGGCTGGCCCATCTCTCCTATGGTGATCTGGCGGCAGCAGTTTCGGAAGCTGGTGGTCTGGGGCAGGTGGGCGTGGCCTGCTTTGAAACGCCGGATGAGTTACGTGCCGAAATTGCCAAAGTGCGATCACTAACGGACCGTCCCTTTGGCGTGAATTTCCCGATAGGACACAGCCCGGTCGATCATTTTCTCGATGTGGCGCTGGAGGAAGGCGTGCCAGTCGTGACGATTACCGGCGGCAACCCGGAGGCGCTGCTGAAGCGCATCCAGGCGCACCAGCCAACGCCCCGCACAATGGTGCTGGTGGCCGGAACACGCGCCGCGCGCAAGGCCGAAGACCTGGGCGCCGATGCCATAATCGCCGTTGGTTTCGAGGGTGGCGGCCATCTGGGCCGCGATGATATTGGCACAATGGTCCTGGTGCCTCGCGTGGTCGAGGCGGTGAAGATTCCAGTGCTGGCGAGCGGCGGCATCGCCGACGGGCGCGGATTGGCGGCAGCGCTGGCGCTCGGCGCCGAGGGTGTCGAATTGGGCACGCGCTTTATTGCTGTCCAGGAGAATGTGGCGCACCAGCATTACAAAGAGGCGCTGGTGCGCGCGCAGGAGACAGATACCGTCGTGATTGAGCGCACGCTGGGCCGTCCGGCGCGCGTACTCAAGGGAGCGCTCCCCGACAAGATTTTGGAGATTGAGCGTGATCTGGAGAAGCGCGGCGCGTCCCGCGAGGAAGCGCTGCCTGCCCTCTTACCCTATATTCTGGGCACGGTGAATAAGCGCGCGGCACGCGAGGGCGTACTAGAGGAAGGTTTTGTCTGGGCCGGGCAGGTCGTCGGGCTGATTCAAGATATTCCCGCTGCTGGTGATCTGGTGCGTCGTATAGTGGCTGAGGCCGCTGCCATCAGCCAGCGCATGGCGCGGCTCTTTGCGCCTGCTCCTGCTCACGCTGGCGAATGATGCCGCGCTATTTTTGAATGCTGGACATATTTTTAGCCCGCGCAAGCGGGCTTTGCGGCGAAGCCTCCACGTGCGCGCTTTAGACGCGGGGGGTGGGGGCGTAGGGAACAGTGAAAGAGGAGCATCCTATGCCAAAAGCGATAGATTTTCATGTCCATCTGCCGATTACCGAGTTCATGGACGTGGCTCTTGGCCCTTATCGGGCAGCGGCTGAGCGCTTCTTTCGCAGCGAAGTGAAGCTGCGCGATGTCGAGGAGATTGCTGCTTATTATCAAGAACAAGATATGGTTGGCGTCTTGCTGGCCTGGGACGCCGAAACTGCAACCGGCCAACCACCACTGCGCAACGATACCGTTGCCGAGATCGTCCGCCGCTACCCCCGCCAGTTTATCGGCTTCGCCAGCGTCGACCCCCATAAGGGCCAGGCAGCCATTGCTGAAGCCGAGCGAGCAGTAAAAGAATTGGGTCTGGCGGGCATGAAGTTTCATCCTGGCATGCAGGCATTTTACCCAAATGACCGGGCGTTTTATCCACTGTTTGAGAAGATTGCCGAGTTGGGCGTGCCTGCCCTTTTTCATACAGGCACCAGCGGCCTGGGCGCCGGGACGCCGGGCGGCTCCGGTGTCAAACTGGATTACACGCGCCCTATCTACCTGGACAGCCTGGCGGCAGACTTTCCAACGTTGACGATTATTGGCGCGCATCCTTCCTGGCCCTGGCACGAGGAGATGATCGCCATCGTCCAGCACAAGAGCAACGTCTATAACGATCTTTCCGGCTGGTCGCCTAAATACATCCCGCCCTCGCTGCTGCGCGAGGCCGCCGGGCGGCTCAATGAAAAGTTTCTTTTTGGCTCCGACTATCCGTTTATTCCACCGGATCGCTGGCTGCGCGATTTTGAAAAGCTGGACGGCTGGACCGCTGAGGCACGCGCCCGGCTGCTCTATGGCAATGGACAGCTCCTTTTGTCCCATACAGCCGTCGCGCAGATGACCTTTGGATGATATGCGGGGGCTTAGCCGCTCGACGCCTCTAATTTCGCCACTAACTGCCGGGCGATGTGGCGAAGGGCGGCTGCCTGGGGCAATTGTGGCTGAGCGATCAGCAGGGGCTGAGCGCGGCCCCCCGACTGGCTCACCAGCGGGTACAGAGGAATAGCGCCCAGAACGCTACCCTTGCCGCTGCCTACGGCGATAATGAATCGAGCAGACGGAGAAGGAGAAGGCACAGTCTCCCTCTGCTGCATTCAGGGCGGCGGCGTACTCATCGCTTCTACCGCTGCGTCTGGCTCAGGCTGGGCGTACCTGATGCGACGCTTTGAATCATCGGCTGTTTTGCCGGTTTGGCATCTTCTGTCACCTTCACGACAATAGCGGTGATGTTATCCACGCCACCGTTCTCGTTTGCCATATCGATCAGCTTGCTGGCAACTTGCGGCAGATCATCCTGGCGCATTGCCTGCTCAATCTCAGGGTCACGAACCATCTCCCAGAGACCATCGCAGCAGAGCAGCAGCTTATCGTTTGGCCCCAACCGCTGGCGAAAAACGTCAATCTCCTGCGCTTCCTTCTCCCCCAGGCTGCGGTAAATCTGATTGCGCTTGGGGTGAGTATAGACATCATCTTTTTGGATGACGCCTGCGTCGACTAGACTCTGAACAATCGAGTGGTCGGTCGTCACGCGCTGAAGATGATCGTTGGGGGTGAGCAAGTAGGTGCGGCTGTCGCCAACATTGCAGATGTGGGCCTCGTTGCCTGTGATCAGTGCGGCGGTCATAGTGCAGCCCATGTCAGCGTGATCTTTCTGGTTTTGATGATAGATCATCTGGTTGGCGCGCTGAATCGCCTGCTGCAAGAACTCACCCAGGTTTTCGTCGGGGATGTCCTGATGAGGCAGGTTCTCTGTCAGGTGTTGATAGATCGTCTCAACAGCCATGCGGCTGGCATCCTGGCCGTTGGCGTGGCCGCCCATGCCATCGGCGACGACAAAGAGGCCAAAAGGCTGCAACTGACCGTTGTGTTTCCAGGTGCCAGTGACGGCCAGATAATTATCTTCATTGGCTTTGCCCGCACGCCTGCGGCCAACATCTGATTTAGTGCTGACTTTGATACCCAACGGTTGGCGCTGGCGCCCTCGAATGACAACGGTGGCCTCGTCCTGTCTGGGTCCGACGACTGGCACAGTAGGCAATGTCCTTTCTAACTCAGGGTCGCCTGCACCCTGGGTTGAGTACGTCATCGTGGGCATTTCAGCGATGTCCTGCGCTGGCGCGGGCGGCGGATTGAGCGGTGGTAGGCTGAGCGGCATAGGGCCACCAGAAGTTGAGCGCCCCAGCCCCCGCCCCACACCGCTGGTTCCAGCCACGCCCTGCGGCAGATCAGCCCCGCAGTTCATGCAGTTGCTCGCACCCAGGTTGTTTTGCACGCCACAGCGCTGGCAGACAATCGTTCGCCGCGCCGGGCCATTGGGCATAGGCGGATAGGATGTTGCGGCATTCGCTCCCGGCGGCATCCCATACCCCTGCTCAAGTTGACCGCTGGCCCGCCCGCGCGTAGGGAACCCTCCACCCTGCATGACTTGTGCCTGCTGCGCCTGACCGCTGCGCCTGCGCAGGCGGCGCACTGAAATCAATAACGTCATGATGAAGACCAGCACCAGCAATACTACCAACACGATCAGCCCAATCGTGACCGGACTGCTCAGATTCAACGAACCCAACAGACCACCGGAATTGCCCGGACTGCTGGCTTGAGATGTGGCGGTGCTGCTTGCCGTTGGTGAGCTGATCGCCTGAACCTGCTGAGCAGCGTTCAGAAAATCTTTGGCCCCCACAAAGTCTTTGGCGTACACCGGATCAGACGTTATTGTTTGGAGCTGCGTCACGTCATGCTTGTTGTTTCCATAATAGGCGTCCATTGCCGCCCGCCATGCCGCGCTCAGGCAGTTCGCTGTGGGCATGCTCGTCAGACCAGGGCAGGCCGTACTCGCTCCTGGGAAGCTATCGGTCGCCACTTTGCCTATCACGGAATCAACCGCTCCGGTCCTGTTGACCAGACCCACCAAGGCTCCAGTGGTCGCATCCACCACGGGCGCCCCTGCACTGGTATTGGGAGGGATAGCGGAGGAAGGAATCGGCGTGAGGTACTGACCGGGATCAATCGAGGAGCCAGTCGCTCCATTCAGGTCACTGGAACTCAACGAGAGACCACTGCTGTTTTTGAGGTCAATAACCTGGCCGGTTGTGCCCTGCGCCGCAAGCGCGATAGTGGGATAATCATGCGAAAAGGCACCATTATTCGCCGCAGTGGCAACCGCTATCGTCAGGGCAGGAGAAGTCGTCAAGTTCGACAACAGCGAGGTGGCATCTTTAATCTGGAGCGTGATTGGCGGTTGGCCCAAGCCGCTGTAGGCCTTGCTGAGATAGACCTCCGCCCCAGCAAAGGCTACCGTGACATTCTTGGGTGCAGGATTCGTAGGCACGCCCAAACTGGCTTCCGGGCATTGCTGATCCTTGGCAGAGAGGACGCTCGTGGTAGTGAGCAGGTAAACGCTTCCTGCCGGGCTGGCCGCCTGGCTGGATTGAAGGAGGACGCCCAGGCCAGTGCATTCCCCTTGCCTGGTCTGACCGGGAAGATTGCCCAGCGTGAAGGTAAACGTGTAGGTAGCGACAATGCGCACGGTAGCAATCTGAGCGATAGCGACGCCTTCGCTGCTGGGAATGGTAAAGGGCGCAGCGGTACGGGGTGTTTGTGCAGCGGCGCCAGCGGGCAGCGCGAAACCTGCCAGCGCACCCAGCGCCAGGCAAAGGGCCAGCAGCCCGGCCAGCAAAGAACGATCATGCGAGTGCAAGCGCAGCTTCATAACACTGGTCCCTCCCTAAGTGCGTCGTCCCGGTCCCATTGTACCCAGTTGCTTAGCAGAATATATATGCTCAACGAATGATGCCTGGCCCTCCAGGTCCTCCCATATTGCCTGATGTCAGCCTGGCGCGCAAGCGCTGGAGCGTTGCCTGCGCTGCCGTATCAGCGGGGTTCAGCCGCACCGCAGCCTCGCACTCGCGCATGGCGTCAGTCAGCCGTCCCTGCCGCTCATACACCTGGCTGAGCAAATGACGAGCAGCAGCGCTGCCAGCATTGATGCGCAGGGCCTCCACAAACGCACGCTCGGCATCTGGGAGCCGATTCATCCGTAGACAAAGCTGGCCGATATTCATTTGCACATCCAGATTCCTGGGAAGCAGACGCGCAGCTTCTCGGTATTCAGTCAACGCAGGCTCAAGCTGATTGGTCTCCTCAAAACAGCGCCCCAACAGGCGGTGTGCCTCGGCGTCGTTAGGATTGTTGCGCAGCGCATTCTGATAGGCAGCAATACCCTCTGCCGGGCGCCGCTGCAAAAACAAAAAGACATCGCCGATCAGCTTGTGCGTTTCAGCATCGTTCGGATTGAGTTGCAGCGCGCTCTGATAGGCGGCCATCGCCTGGGTGGTATCTGGCGGCTGACTGCGGGCGTGGATCATACCCAACACTTTAAAGACCTGGGGGTCGCGCGAATTTAGTTGCAGCGCCTGCCGCGCTGTATTCAGCGCCTCTAAATAGCGCCGCTGTTCCAGCAGCGAACGGGCCTGGTTCAACTGGTAGGTGACGGGCGGGCCAGACGGCGGGAGGACCGTGCCAGGCGCCACCGTGCCTGGCCCCGCCCCCAACGGCGGGCGACCAGCGACGACGGTTGACCCCGGCGGCCCAGGAGGGCCAGGCGGCGGGAGAACTGGTGGAAGGCGCAGGATGGCCTGCTCCATCTCAAAAGCGCTCACCCAACGCGCCTGGGGGTCTTTTTGCAGCGCCCTGCCAATAAGCGCGTCAAACGCGGGGCTGATCTCTGGTCGCAAGCTGCGAGTGGTCGGAAAATCAAAGATGGAAGGTTTATTATTCGTGGCCTCGTGGCGCGTGAGCAAGCGATGCAGCGTTGCACCAAGCGCGTAAATATCGCTTTTGGGCGTGGGCTTGCCTTCCAGTTGTTCAGGCGGCGCATAGCCCAGCGTCATGATGACAGTGGCCTGCCGCCCGCCCTGGAATGAGCGCGCAATGCCAAAGTCGATGAGCTTGATCTTATCATCATTCGTAACCATGATATTGGAAGGCTTCAGATCGCGGAAGATCACTGGCGGGTTCTGACTATGGAGATACCCCAGCACGCTGCACAATTGTGCGGCCCAATTGCGTACCCGCACTTCTGGTAGGCCGCGTGGCTGACCCTCTTGATCGAGAACCTCTGCCAACGTCCGGCCATCCACAAATTCCATGACCAGATAATTGTGCCCGTTCTCAGCAAAGAAGTCGAAGACCTTGGGGATGGCAGCATGATGCAGATCAAGAAGCATATGCGCTTCGCGCTCGAACCATTGCAGCGATTGCTCGCGCTCTTCCTCACTGCTGAAATTGTCCAGCATCTCCTTAACTGCGCAGGCGCGCTTGAAGTGCTGGTCAAACGCTTTATAGACGGCGCCCATGCCACCTTTAGCAACAGCCTTCTCAATCTTGTAGCGCTTATGCTGCAATTCGGTGCCCGGCGTGAGCCGCTTTGGCCCCTTCTCGCTCCCGCTGCTACCGGGGCCGCTTTCTGGCTCCTCCGCTGCTGAGGGCGGCGGCGGCGGGCTGGAGATAGGGTCGCCTCCCGCCTTGCTGCTCGCCAGCGGTTGATGGCATTTTACACATGCTTGTGCATCGTCTTTATTGGCGGTATGGCAATTTGTACATTCTATCACAGCCGCTGCTCCGTCCAATCTACCTCAGAGCGATCCGTATTACCCGAAATTGTGCCGGTTGCTGCCATCATAACACGATCAAGCGATATGGTCAATTCGTGCTGATGCGCCAGGCGCCGCATGATACACACGAGCGACCCGCCTACTGAGCCATTATAGCATACTAATTTACAGACTAGCACATCCATTATGGCTGTCAAGGGCTTTTCTCGCCTTGGGCCAGGGCTTTTCGAAAGTTAGAGGCTCTCCACCACGAGACGAAGTGCCTCCGCCTGGCAAGCGGCAAACCGACGCCGCGCTGCCGCCACATTGGAAATCTGAAGCTAATCCATGAGCGCCAACACTGCCGAATTGAGCAGAGCGACAATGGCGGGCACTTGGGCAGTTCGCACCTGGGAGGCATCTTCGCGCAAGGTCACATCCCGCCGCCAATGCAAGCGGTTTTCAATGGCCCAATACGCCCGCACGAGTTGCCCAATCTCGCCCAGTCCAGCTTGCTGTGGAAAGAGATTGGTAATCCCATAAACGACTTGCCGACGGCTCAGTTCTTGCTTCCTCACCACACGCTCGATACGAAAGACCTGTTCAATCCCCCACCAGTCGCGCTCATGCTCCTTGCTCTGCACCGCGCGTTGGGCCAACACAGTCCTGCTCGCCACCTCATAGAGCGCCAGGAAATGCACAGGCGGCTGGTGAGGCCGGGCATGGCCGAGCGTCCCGCACACGGTTTTGCCATCGAGGGCCAGATGGGCTGTGCGTTCGCGTCCGCCTTGAACATGGAGCCGGGACGGTTCACTCCCACAGCGCCGCTCGGCTTCGGCACGGCAGAAGGCTTATGCCAAGACCGCCGTAACCTCTTCCGCCAGGAGTTTCTTAAGAGCATAGGTAGAGGTCGAGCAACACAGACAGCGCTGGTGGGCCAGGCGGCAGGTTGCCACAATCCAGCGCTGACGGTGGCGTGTCCAGTCCACGACCCCGCGGCAGTGTGGCCTCACCGCTCAATTTGGCAAGCACCAGCAGCGTCAACAGCACGGCTAACTCGACTCTCAAAAAGCCCTGAATACGCCAGGCTGTTTCTTGACAGCCGTTCTTCTCCCATGCTAGCATGAACGTGGTGCGGAATTATACCAAATCCTCTTGAGCGATTGCGCTGGCGCCAGCGATTGTCCCACTCCGGCCAACGGGGACGCTGGGCGCTGCATCCCCCACCTTTGAACCGGATTTGGTACTAATCACAAAGAGGTGTAGCATGCCAACGAAGGTTACGATGCCCAAGCTCGGTGAGTCGGTGGCCGAGGGAACTTTGGGCCGCTGGCTCAAAAAAGAGGGCGATCTGGTGGAACTGGATGAGCCGCTGGTTGAGGTTGTGACAGATAAAATTAGTACCGAACTGCCCTCACCTGTCTCTGGTCGCCTGGTAAAGATTCTGGTCCAGCAAGATCAGACTGTCAAAGTGGGCACCGAGATTGCGCAGATTGAGGAAATGGCAGGGGCATCTGCCGCCGCGCCAGCCAGAGCGAGGGTGCCAGCCGCTGCTCCGGCGGCCAACGCTCCGGTCTCCAACGCCGCCAGCGCCTCAGTTCCTGCTGCCGCCCCTGCTGCGCGCCCGGCGAACACAAATGGTCAGCGGCAGCGTATCTCGCCGCTGGCACGCCGCATGGCGCAGGAGTATCAGCTTGATCTGGAACGCATCCCCGGCACCGGCGAAGGGGGCCGGGTGCGCAAAGAGGATATCCTCGCTTTTATTGCCCGCCGCGCAGCGGCCCCCGCCGCAGTGGCCGCGCCCGCGCCGGTCCCTGCCGCCGCGCCCGCTGCGCCTGCCGCGCCCTATATACCTGGCGCCGACGAGGAGGTCTTGCCCGTTTCGCCCATCCGCCGCGCGATTGCTGAGCATATGGTGCGCAGCAAACACACATCGCCGCACGCTACAACAATGGTTGAAGTGGATATGACCAACATTGCACGGTGGATCGAGCGCAACAAAGACGAGTTCAAGCGGCGCGAAGGCTACAGCATCACGTTTGTGCCGTTTGTGATGAAGGCCACCGTCGAGGCGCTCAAAGAAGTGCCGACGATGAACGCTTCCTGGGTCAACGACCAGATCATTCTCAAGCGACGTATTCATCTGGGTGTGGCCGTTTCCACAGACGCGGGATTGATGGTCCCCGTCGTCCATGACGCCGATACGCTCAACATCACCGGACTGGCACGCGCGGTGAGCGATCTTGCGACGCGGGCGCGCTCTAACAAGCTGACGCTGCAAGATATGCAGGGTTCGACCTTCACCGTCAATAACCCCGGCGTCTTTGGCACGATTATCTCGGTGCCGATTATCAATCAGCCGCACGCGGGCATCCTGAGCATGGATGCCGTTGTCAAGCGCCCGGTCGTAATCGAAGATAATGCTATTGCTATCCGCTCGATGATGTTTATGAGCCTCTCCTTCGATCATCGCATCAATGATGGCCTGGGCGCAGCACGCTTCCTGGGCATCATCAAGCGCCGTCTGGAAAGCTACGGCAGCGAGATCAACGTGTACTAGTCGAACTAGCAAGCAGATAATAGGCATTCTATTATCTGCTTGCTAGCTAATCACGGGGCCTTTTAGGGCAATGGGCACTTACCCCTTCTCCTATCCTACTGCTAAAGCGGGGAATGTTTTTCCTGCATCGTAGCACCAGAGCAGCGAGGTACCGCCCTCCTTGAGAGCATACACAGCGTTGTTAGCCCCGGTGGGATCATAGATTTCACCGTCCACAATCCCATCGATGACTGCGGTGATACCAAGGCTTTCTGACGTTGGATAGCGCCACTTCAGCGACCAATCGCTCGTATTGAAGGCGACCAACCCTGCATCGGGAAACGAATTTCCGTAGAGGACTCCATTGCTGACCATCATCACATAAGCGAGCGTGACGGGTGAATTGTTCGGCCCACTTTGCACTGGCTGGAGCGTGCCATTGCTGGCGTCAAGCACATACAGCGTCCCACTGCTTGCGTCCAGGTAGATTGTTTCATTCGCCTGGAACCATTGGCCCACCTGATCGTCTGCGAGTTGCATATGCCAGCGCAGGGTGCCATCACTGGCGTTGAGGACATGAATAATATTCTTTGCCACTCCCCCATAGTTTAGCTGAAGTGCTTCCTCCACATAGACACTATTACCTGCTACTTCCAATATATCGAGGGTTCCCTGTGTTGCCTGATAGCGCCAATGTACGGAGCCATCGCTGGCGTTGAGAATGGTCATCCTGCTCGCATCCACGGTCGGGTCGTCAGAACTCAAGTAGATGAGTCCATCGACGACCAGCATGCGTCTGATGTTGTCTTCAGGCGCTACTGGCGTGTGCCAAAGGAGCATTCCATCGGCTCGGTTGAGCGCAACAATGGTGTTGGAGGTAGCGAGATAGAGGGTGTTGTTCACGATGACCAAGGGAGCTTGTAGAGGGCCTCCTACCTCATAACTCCAGAGGAGCTTGCCATCAGAGGCACGCAGCGCAAGGACTTTTCCATCATTCGCGCCAAGGTAGAGGGTACCCTCTACCCGCAGCGAGGGGTAGAAAACAGGGCCGAGGGCAGAGAGGTGCCAACGTACCTTCCCATCGGTAGCGTTGAGCGCAAAGACCTCGTAGCTATGAGAAGCAGGGTTGTCCTCTACGCTGAGATAGACACTCAGCGGAGGAGGCGATGGTGGATGTGTCGCTGTGGGCGAAGCCCCTGCTAGCTGCGCCATTGTACCTCAACTATTACAGCCAGCCAGCGCCAGCAGGCTCAGGGTCAGCAGCATTTGTGCAACGCTTCTTTGCATGTAAGGAACCATCCTTTACTGGCTCTGCCTCTATGGTTTCGTGGCCGCGCAGGATCTCCTAACGTTGTGTCCTGCCGCTCAATTGGTAAATGTTATGCTTGTCACCATGTAGGTAAGAACATCTGAAGGATGCCCATCCATCGAAATGGACTCGTATGCAGAGAGCATCGTCTGACCATCTGGCACATAAAACACCACTGAGTTTTGTGCTGGACAACTCACCTCCAGAGCATCGCGCCCGTCCACCTGCAATGAATTTGTTGTCTCTGCTGGGCAAGGGGGCGTGGCTCCAGGCTGCCCTTGTTGCTCTTGTTTGAGTTGATTGTAGAAGTCGGATGCTGAGAGCTGCGAAGGGTTAGGAAGGGGAAAAACCTCGATCTTGAGACCTCCTGCTGGGGGAGATCCAACATGCCAGGGGTCGTAGTTGTAGACATCAAAAGCCATGCCAGCACACGAACCCGATACCACGAACCAGTTTGCAGGATACTGAATTGTGTAATGGTAAACTGTGTCTGTGTATGTTGCCCAGCCACTGGGAGGGATGGGTGTAGGTTGGGACGAGCCTGGAGGTTCTGTAGGTGTGGAGCAGGTTGGCAAGGGTGTGGGCGTGCCAGTTGCGGTTGCCGTAGGCTGGAGGATAATAGGAGAGGTGGGGGTAGGCGAACTAGCCACAGTGGTTATACCGCAGCCAACTGAGAGCGAACTCAACAGCATACTAAGAGCGAAGAGCAAACTGCCAACAGTCATGTGGCTTTTGGAGTTGCGTTGCTGCCCTGGGGACATAAGATATTCCTCCTCTAATGTATCGGTGAGAACACAGGGGTCAATTGTTATTTACCTAATTTTGGCCCAAAGTAGCGGCAACCTGTTTCCGACAGAAAAGGGCTTGCCAAAATAAACGATGAGGGGACCGTGTTCTCGCATTCAAGATGCTCTTCCTCCGATACTCCACTTACCTTCA
>Ga0209062_1001683_pt1 | contig 35808 bp, 31 predicted proteins | sample Coa_R2_2_FD_187158 | JGI IMG/M metagenome (GOLD analysis project Ga0209062, IMG submission 187158) | Surface soil microbial communities from Centralia Pennsylvania, which are recovering from an underground coalmine fire - Coalmine... | ecosystem: Environmental > Terrestrial > Soil > Unclassified...
CCGAGGTCTCGAAGCGGGCGATGGTGGCGGCGATCTTCTCGGCGCGGCGCTCGCGCTCCAGGTTGGCGGCGGACTGGCTGGCGGCCAGGCGCTCGCGCTCCAGCATGGTGTCGCGAAACACCAGGACAGTGCGCGCCATCATGCCGAGCTCCCTTTTGGCGTGGGTGGCCGGGATGCGCACCGAGGTGTCGCCGGCGGCGAGCCGGCTCATCGCATCGGCCAGGCCATTGAGCGGACGCGTGATGCTGCGGCCGATGAGCCAGCTGAACGCCAAGCCGATCAATACCGCCGCGCAGCCGACCCAGATGATGAATTGCCGCGTGCGCGCCTGCGACGCCGCCAATGCCAAAGATGCAGTGGAAGCCCGTTCACGGGCGTTGTCGAGGATCTTGTCGGCGATTGGCACGACGCTTTGGGTATCGGTATCGATCAGCTCGACCAACATGTTCACGCGATCAACGCCCGTGACCCATTGGTCGAAAGTGTCCGCATAGGCGCGGATCTGGTTGGTGAGCTGCTCGCGCATTTCGGGTGCGCCGTCGACCGAATCGAAAAGCGCGTTGAAATGGGTGACCTCGTCGAGGAACTTCCAGCGAATTGCCGGCACCCGCGTGAGGCGGTACTCGGCTTCGAAACGCCGCATCGTCTGTAGCGAGATCAGGAGCTTGCGGGCGTCTTCGTCGGCCACCCAGCTCAGGTCCTCATTGATCAGGTGCTCGATCGCCAGACCTGCCTGATTGAGCCGGCCCCTTACACCGTCCATCTCGGTGAAGCCGAGCGCTTCCTGCTCTGCCTTCACCGAGCGGAAAATCTCCTGCGCATCGCCGATGCTGCGGTTGAGCGCCGTCAAGGTCGGGCGTTGATCCGCGCTGAGACCATGGGCAATGGTTTCAAGGTTCTGCGAAGCCTGCCGGCTGCCGGCATCGAAGGCCGCGATCGACTCCTGGCTGGGGCGGGCGACGAAGTCGCGCAACCCGATTCGCATCGCGGCAATTCCCGCTTTGAGACCCCCGCTCGCCTCCGCGAGCATGGTCGCCTCACTAACGCTGACCACGGCTTTCTCGACCATCTCCTCGCCCGACATGAAGGCGAAGCTGTTGGCCAGGAAGCCGATGACCGGGATCACCGCGATGGCGACGATGCGGGTGCGGACCGAGACTTTCGAATTGAGCAACTTGAACGAAAAAACGGTTCGCATCTCGTGCCGCGGGAGACCGGGTGTGCTGACGGCCATGTGTGGACCGGTTGTGCTGCCACTGCCTGCACGCGCTCGCGGCCGCTCGGATCGGCGGCAAAGGACGCTGAGGCGGACTCCGATTCCAACTTATGTGGATGACAAGCATATCGATTTGGTTAACGGGCGCGCCGGTCGCGGAGAGCTGCAGGCCCGCTGGTGGCTGACGGCATGGCGTTTGCTTTCCAAAGGTGTACGATTTGTGCGCTGCACCAATGGGCCTGGGCCCGCCGCAGGGAGGCTAGCCATGCTGCCAGGGTCGTCCGCGCGCCGCGGGGCTCGAACCGATGTGTCGCGGCTGACGGCCGAAGCAGTCCACGCGGCCGAAGGGGCGCTCCAAGATGCAACCCGGGCGGTACGCGGGCGTGTGGTCAAGGACAGCCAAAGCATAGATCGCCTGATCGATCAGGAGCAGCGGGCGGCCCACGCTCTCGCCTGGCTCGCCACCTATGTCGAAGCCATTCGTCAGCTCGCCGCCTATGCGACCCGGATGCAGGCTGCGGGTCGCCTCGGCGAGATCGAGCAGCTCATCGTCGAGATCGGGCTGGCCGAATACCTCGCCCAGATTCACGGCGGAATTCCGATGAGCCAGGGCGAGATCGCGCGTCCCGCCGACATGGGCCTGTCGGCTTCTGCGGTCGCGCGGCGTTTGACGGGTGCTCTCGAAGAGTTCCTTGGCTCCGGCAATGTTGAGCGCCGTAGCCGCGTAGTCGAGCTGATGGGGGAGAGCCACGAAGCCACAATCGGCGACTGCGGCCTTGACGAGACCCTCGCCGCAGTCCGCGAACAGATGCGCAAATTCGCCGACAGCGAGGTGGTGCCGCATGCGCAGAGCTGGCATCGCGGCAACCGTTACATCCCGCTCGAGATTATTGCGCAAATGTCCGAGCTCGGCGTGTTCGGCCTCACTATTCCGGAACAGTATGGGGGCCTGGGCCTGGGCAAGGAATCGATGTGCGTGGTCTCCGAGGAGCTCGCGCGCGGCTATATCGGGGTCGGCTCGCTCGGGACCCGCTCGGAAATCGCCGCCGAGCTCATCATGAGCGGGGGCACCGAGCAGCAGAAGAACGAATGGCTGCCCAAGCTCGCGTCCGGCGAGGTGCTGCCGACCGCTGTGTTCACCGAGCCGAATACCGGCTCTGATCTTGCTTCGCTGCGCACACGCGCGGTGCGCGAGGGCGACACCTACAGAGTCTACGGCAACAAGACCTGGATCACGCATCCGGTTCGCGCCGACCTGATGACCCTGTTGGTGCGCACCAATCCAAAGCAAGCCGGCCATCGCGCATTATCGATGCTGCTTGCCCCGAAGCCGCGCGGCACCGATCAAGATCCGTTCCCGGCGGCGGGCATCACCGGGACCGAGATCGAAGTGCTCGGCTATCGCGGCATGAAGGAATACGAGATTGCCTTCGACGGCTTCGCAGTGCCGGCCACCAATCTGTTGGGGGGCGTCGAGGGGCTCGGCTTCAAGCAGCTGATGCAGACCTTCGAATCGGCGCGCATCCAGACCGCTGCGCGCGCGATCGGAGTGGCGCAGGCCGCGATGGAACAGGCGCTCGCCTATGCGCAACAACGCCAGCAGTTCGGGGCGCCGATCATCAAGTTTCCCCGCGTTGCCGACAAGCTCGCCATGATGGCGGCCGAGATCATGATCGCGCGCCAGCTTACCTATTTTGCCGCGCGGCAAAAGGATTCGGGACGGCGCTGCGACCTCGAAGCCGGAATGGCAAAGCTGTTGGCCGCGCGTGTGGCTTGGGCCGCAGCCGACAACGCGGTGCAAATCCACGGCGGCAACGGCTTCGCTCTGGAGTTTCCGGTCTCGCGCATCCTGTGCGATGCGCGCATTCTTTCGATCTTCGAAGGCGCAGCGGAGATCCAGGCGCAAGTCATTGCGCGCCGATTGCTCGGCGGCTCGAATTAGGCCGCCGGCACCGGCTGCTTCAACAACTTGTCGACATTTCCGGAAAGGATCTGCTCGCCGGTCGCCCCGAGCGCGCGCAAATTGCGCACGAAATCGCGCACCACTTCGCGCTGGCGGATTTCCTGCGGGTAGTCGGTGGCGAAGACGATGCGCGCGGACGGAATCTCGACCAGCCCCGCTTTCACCGAACCCATGTCACCCGCGAAACCCGCCGTATCAAAGATCAAGCGGTTGCGAATGTAGTGGTCGAAATCCTGCTTCGGGGTCATGCCGTGGCGGGCATTTCCCTTCGTGCCCCAGAACTCCTTGTCCTGGAAGCAGCGGATGCGGCCGAGCACGGAGGCAATGCCGCCCGAAAGGTGCGCCATGTGAAAGGTCAGCTGCGGATGGCGATCGAGCACGCCGGAATTGATCAGGCGGATCGTTGCCATGATCAGCGAAAACTCGCGGCCGACCGAGCGGGCGGTGTCGAAACCGTTGAATTGCTGGGAAAAGTTGAGCTTCAGGGCCGGATGGACAAAGATGAACATGCCGAGCCGGGCGACCTCGGCCCAGAACGGCTCAAAGCGGGGATTATCAAGAAACAGGCCCTCGCATTCCGAGGTGATGACGACACCCTGGAAGCCGAGCTCGTGCCGGCAGCGGTTGAGCTCCTTCAGGGCATCCGCGCCGCCGAGCGGATGGGCGTGCGCGGCGCCGATGAAGCGACCCGGATAGTCGCGTTCCGCCTGCTTGGCCTTCTCGTTGACAAAACGCGAGGTCTCGAGATCAGCACACATCCCCGCCGCGCTCGTCAGCCAGGCCGCATCGATGCCGGCCAGGTCCATCATGCGCACATGCTCGTCGAGATCATAAAGCAGGGAATGGATCGTGTAGCTCGGCGCCCCCTGGGCATCGTAATGCAGGACCATCCGGTCGCCCGGGTCCTCCTTGATCAGCTCGCGCGGTGTGAAGTGGTGCTGGAAATCGATGATCATCTGCGTCCTCATCTGCGCCCGTTGCCGCGTCGGTTGCGCGTGCGGGCGGTCGGTTCGGCCTTTGTGCCGCACATAAAGCCGACCGCCGCATACCTTGCAAGCTTGCCTTCAGGGGCCGTGCATCAAGGCCTGGTCGAGGTCGCGCATGAGGTCGTCGGGATCCTCGAGACCGACAGACAGGCGGAGCAGGTCGGGAGGGCAAGGCGAATTCGCGCCCTCGACCGAGGCGCGATGCTCGATCAGGCTTTCGACGCCGCCGAGCGAGGTGGCCCGCTTCCACAGCTGCACGCGGGCGGCGGCCGCGATTGCGGCGCTCTCGCCGCCTTTGACCCGGACCGACAGCATGGCGCCGAACCCGCCCCGCATCTGCCGTTGCGCGACATCGTGCCCCGAGTGCTCGGGGAGTCCCGGATAGAGGACCTGCGCGACCCGCCCATGATTTGCCAATCGGGTGGCAAGCAGCATGGCGCTGGCGGCTTGGCGCTTAACCCGCACCTCGAGGGTTCGCAGGCCGCGCAGCAGGAGCCAGGCTTCGAACGGTCCAAGCACCGCCCCGAATTGCGTGCGCACCGCTTTGATCCGATCCCAGGCCTCGCCCGCTCGCGCGGTCGCCACCATGCCGGCAATGACATCGGAATGGCCGTTGAGATATTTTGAGGCCGAATGCATCACCAGGTCGGCGCCAAGCTCGAGCGGACGGGTGAAGATCGGCGTGGCGACGGTCGAGTCGACCGCGAGCAGGGCGCCGGCGTCATGCGCGAGCGCCGCGATGGCCGCAATGTCGCTGATGGTCCAGAGCGGATTGCCCGGCGTCTCGATATAGACCAGCTTGGTGGTCCCCGGCTTGATGGCTGCGCTCAGGGCGGCGGGATCGGTCGAGTCGACGAAGTCGACCTTGTGCCCGAGCCGCACGGCTTCGGTGCGCAGCCAATGCCGGAACGCCCAATACATCACTTCTGACGCCAAGATGTGGGAGGGTTCCGAAAGGCTGAGCACGATCGCGGTGGCGGCCGCCATGCCGGACGCGAACAGCGCTGCCTCGTGCGCCTTCTCGATCACGGCAAGCACCGCCTCGGCATGGCGCGTGGTGGCATTGTCGGGCCGGCCATACGCGTAGCCAGCGCGATATTGATTGTCCGCATCGCGTATGAACGTCGTCGTCAGATGCAAAGGCGCGACCACCGCCTTGGTGGCGGGCTCGATCAGGCCGAGCGCTTGTGCGGCCAGCGTGCTGGGTTTCCAATTTGCCGGGCCTTGGTTCGGCATCGCACTCTCCTGTCTCACGGTTTGCGCCGCACGTTTTGCGGCTTTGCCACGATGGTTTCATCCTGCCGGGAATGCTAAGGACAAGCCCATGTCAGAATTCATGTCCCATATCATGGTGCCGATCGCGATCGGCGCAGTGGCGATCGTTCTCCTGTTCGGCCTCATCAACATGATGCGCGGCGGCTCGCCCCATCTGTCGCAGCGCCTGATGCGCTTGCGCGTGCTGATGCAGTTCATCGCCATCATCGTCATCATGTTGACGATCTGGATCATGGGCGGTTGAGGCGGCCGATGGTCGTTCTGAACAGGATTTACACCCGCACCGGCGATGACGGCACCACGGCCTTGGGAAGTGGCGAGCGCCGGCCGAAATACGATTTGCGGATCGCCGCCTACGGGACCGTGGACGAGGTCAATGCGGTGATCGGCATAGCGCGCCTGCACGCAGCCGGAGATACTGCTCTCGATTCCATGCTGGCGCGGATTCAGAACGATCTGTTCGATGTGGGGGCCGATCTGTGCATGCCCGACAAGGGCAAGGGCCCGGACGGGGCGCGCCTCGATGTCACCGAGGCCCAGGTTGCTTGGCTCGAAGAGCAGATTGATCGGCTCAATGGTGATCTGGCGCCGCTGCGCTCGTTCGTCCTGCCGGGAGGCAGCGCGGCCGCCGCCTATCTGCATCTCGCGCGCACGGTCTGCCGCCGCGCCGAACGCATGATGGTCGAGCTCAAGGACCAGCCGGGTGAGCGCGTCACTCCGGCCGCGATCAAATACATGAATCGGCTGTCGGATCTGCTCTTCGTCGCCGCGCGCTTTGCCAACCACAAGGATGCCGCCGACGTGCTTTGGGTGCCGGGCCGAAACAGGTGAACGCAATATCGCATGGTCCTACCGCTCTACGACGACAATCCGTTCAGGCTCCCGGTGAAGCCCGTTGTCACCTGGCTGCTGATCCTGGCCAATGTCCTGGTTTTTCTGATCGAGATCGCGGGCAGCGACAACGGAACCGAAGCCATCTTCAGCGCCTTCGGGGTCACGCCCGCCGCAATGACCGGCGCCACGTCGCCGCCGGTCTACACTCTCGTTACCTACATGTTCCTGCATGCTGGTGTCGCGCACATTTTCAGCAACATGATCTTTCTCTGGGTCTTCGGTGATGATGTCGAGGAGGCGTTGGGCCGCGGGCGCTTTCTTCTGTTCTATCTTCTGTGCGGCATCCTCGGCGGGCTCACCTTCGTGGCCAGCGACCCGACCTTCGGGGGCCCGCTGATCGGAGCTTCCGGCGCTATCTCGGGAGTCATCATCGCGTATGCGATGTGGCGCCCGTGCGCGAAGGTCACGGTGCTGGTCACCGTCATCCCCTTGCGCATCAGCGCGTTCTGGGTGGTCGGGCTGTTCGCGCTGACGCAGTTTTGGAATCTGGAGTCCGCCGGCAAGAGCGACGTCGCCTATTGGTGCCATCTCGGTGGCATGCTGGCGGGCGCGGTGTTGTTTCCGCTCATGAAGCGTCCCGGCATAAGGCTGTTTGAATGCGTGCTCGAGCCCCATTACCCGCTGCCCGTGAGCGCGGCACTCGTTGAACGCGAGCCAGGCCCCTGGGGCTGAAAGTTGACACCGCAACACCCGCCCCTTTAGCTTGCCGGCCAACGCCGGGATCTTTCGCCATTGCCGTTCATTACGAGACCATATTCATGAAAATCCTGGTGCCGGTAAAAAGAGTCGTCGACTTCAACGTGAAGATTCGCGTCAAAGGCGACGGCACGGGGGTCGAACTCGCCAATGTGAAGATGTCGATGAATCCCTTCGACGAGATCGCCGTCGAAGAGGCCTTGCGCCTGAAGGAGAAGGGGCAGGCGACCGAAGTGGTTTGCGTGTCAGTCGGCCCGGCCCAGGCCACCGAGACGATCCGCACCGGGCTCGCGATGGGGGCCGACCGCGGCATTCTGGTGAAGACTGATCGGAGCGTCGAGCCGCTTGCGGTCGCCAAGATTCTCAAAGCCGTCATAGAACAAGAGAAGCCCGGACTGGTGATCCTCGGCAAGCAGGCGATCGATGACGATTGCAACCAGACCGGACAGATGCTGGCCGCGCTCGTCGGCTGGCCGCAGGGCACGTTCGCTTCCAAGCTGGTGATCGAGGGCGATAGCCTGTTGGTCACCCGTGAGGTGGATGGGGGCCTGCAGACGCTGCGGCTCAAGGCCCCGGCAATTGTCACCACTGATCTGCGGTTGAACGAGCCGCGTTATGCGAGCCTTCCCAACATCATGAAGGCCAAGAAGAAGCCGATCGACGAAAAGACGCCGGAGAGCTACGGCGTCGACATCTCGCCGCGCTTAGAGGTGCTCAAGACCGCGGAGCCCCCCGGACGCAAGTCCGGCGTGAAGGTCGCCTCGGTGGCTGATCTGGTCGCCAAGCTGAAGAACGAAGCCGGGGTCCTCTCATGACCACCCTTCTGGTCGCGGAGCACGACAACAAGTCTTTGCGGGATGCAACCAACAAGGCGCTCACGGCCGCGCGCGCCATGGCGGCGCCGGTGCATCTCTTGGTGGCCGGTCGCGACTGCCGGGGCGTGGCGGAGGCAGCCGCACGGCTCGAAGGTGTCGCCAAAGTGCTGCTTGCGGATGCGCCGGCCTATGAGCATTTCCTCGCCGAGCCGCTGGCAAGCCTCGTCGTCGGGCTCGCTTCGTCCTATACGGCAATCGTCGCGCCGGCGACCACGACCGGCAAGAACTTCATGCCGCGCGTCGCAGCTCTGCTCGACGTGATGCAAATTTCCGATATCGTCAAGGTGATTGGCCCGGATACATTCGAGCGCCCGATCTATGCCGGAAACGCAGTGCAGACGGTGCGCTCGCGTGACGCCGTGAAGGTCGTCACGGTTCGCACCTCGACCTTTGCGGCGGCGGGAGCCGGCGGCTCTGCCCCGATCGAGGAAGTTGCCGCCGCCACCGATCCGGGCCTGGCCGCGTTCGTGGGCGAAGAGCTGTCGAAGAGCGACCGGCCGGAGCTCACCTCGGCCAGGGTCATCATCTCCGGGGGGCGGGCGATGCAGAGCCGCGAGAACTTTACCAAGTTCATCGAGCCCGTCGCCGACAAGCTCGGCGCAGCCGTCGGGGCCTCGCGTGCCGCGGTCGATGCGGGCTATGCGCCCAACGATTGGCAGGTCGGACAAACCGGCAAGGTCGTAGCGCCCGAGCTCTACATCGCGGTGGGTATTTCGGGCGCGATCCAGCATCTGGCCGGGATGAAGGATTCCAAGGTGATCGTCGCGATCAACAAGGATGAAGAGGCGCCAATCTTCCAAGTTGCCGACTACGGCTTGGTCGCCGATCTCTATCAGGCGCTGCCTGAGCTCGCACAGGAACTCGGAAAGCTGGGAAAATAGCGGCGCTGTCCGCCCCTGGGGGGCGATCGTCACGGGTTCGCTCGCCCCGGCCCAGACAGCGGCACCATGGTGGCGCAGCCCGGCGGATCGGCGTAGAACATCGTCCTCCTGGGGAGCCCGCGCGAAGGCGAACGAGCAGAGGTTACATCAAACGAACACCATGGCGTTGCACATCAAGAAAGTCGGAGTGATCGGCGCCGGTCAAATGGGCAACGGCATCGCGCATGTGTGTGCGCTGGCCGGGATTAACGTCAAGCTCAACGACATCGCGCCGGACCGGATCAAGGAAGGTATCGCAACCATCAACGGCAATCTGGCGCGGCAGGTGAGCCGGAAACGGATCACCGATGACGAGCGGCGGGCGGCGCTGGGCCGGATCGGGGCGGCGGAAACTCTCGAGGCGCTGGGAGATTGCGACCTCGTCATCGAAGCGGCGACCGAGAAGGAGGACGTGAAGCGCGCGATCTTTGCCGCACTTTGTCCCTTGTTGAAGCCGGAAGCGATCCTCGGGACCAACACATCTTCCATTTCCATCACGCGGCTCGCTTCGTCGACCGACCGGCCGGAGCGCTTCATCGGCATTCACTTCATGAATCCCGCGCCGTTGATGGAGCTGGTCGAGCTGATCCGAGGCATCGCCACCGAGGACTCCACCTTCGAAACCACCAAGCAATTCGTCATGGGTCTCGGCAAGACCGTCGCAGTGTCGGAGGATTTTCCCGCCTTCATCGTCAACCGCATCCTGCTGCCCATGATCAATGAGGCGATCTATACGTTGTACGAGGGCGTCGGAAACGTCGAGGCGATCGATACCGCCATGCGATTGGGCGCTCACCATCCCATGGGACCGCTCGAGCTTGCGGATTTCATCGGGCTCGACACCTGCCTTTCGGTCATGCAGGTCCTGCACGAAGGGCTTGCCGACTCCAAATATCGGCCCTGTCCGCTGCTGGTGAAATACGTCGAGGCCGGATGGCTCGGGCGCAAGACGCGCCGCGGCTTTTACGACTATCGGGGCGAGAAGCCGGTGCCGACCCGCTGAGGGAAGCACCCGCCGGACATCCATAAATCATCCGTTTACCCGCTTCGGCTACGTTCGCGCGTAAGTCCGCCGACCGGACGCAGATTTCTTGCACACGAGAGTTGGCGCGTATGGATGCTGTGCTCGCTGCCACCGCTCTCATGGCCGCCAGTGCCGGGCAATTCCAATTGGCGGTCGCCGGAAGCATGCTGAAGATGAACTTCGATGCCTCGCGCTCGGTGGCAAACTTGATCAATTCCGCCCAGCAGAACCTCGACAGCCTCGCCAATGTCGCAAGCGGCATCGGCGGCAATGTCAACATCACGGTCTGAGTGTTGGCGCTCGATCGGCGCCGCTTCATTGCCCCTCAGCTCCCGAGAGCCCCGCGGATCAACGCGAGACTGTCCGCGCTCGCCCAGTCGGCGGGGCCCGCCGCAGTGCCGATCTCACAACCTTCCGGGTCGACCAGCACCGTGGTCGGCAGGCCGATCGCCCGCCCTGCCAGCTTGAGATCCTGGAACGCCTTGGCGCTCGGATCGGCATAATAGGCAAGCTGATGCACGCCCACTTCCTCGAGCCAGGAATGCGGCTTGCTGGGGTCCCGGGTATCGATATTGATTGCTACGACTTCGAAGCGGGGGCCGCCGAGCGAGCCCTGCAGCTGGTCGAGAGCCGGCATTTCGGTGCGGCACGGGATGCACCATGTGGCCCATAGGTTCAACAGCACGGTGCGGCCGTGCCAATCGGAGAGGCGTCGTTCCGCTCCGGAGAGATCATGGAAGCCCACGTCGGGCAGTCGCAACGGGGTCTCGGCGACCGTCATGGCGGCGACCTCTCCGTGCGCCAGCGGGGCGATGCGGCGCGCGTTATCGACCGCGGGCCGGCACCCGGGATCGCCCGCATTGTGCGTCAAGCCGCCGATCCCGTATACCCCGGCCAAGCCGGCGAGTGCGCCGGCCACGATCGCGCCTGCAATCAAGGCCAGGCGGCGCGGGACAATGGACGATACGGCCTCTTCAGAATTGGCGGCCACGGTTGATCCTAGTGCCTTGTTTGCGAAGTTCGTGATACATCGCGGCACCCTCTGACACGAGCTTCGATAACCAGGAGGGCACTGGCAAGTCTATGATTCGCTTTTCGATTTGACGTTCCCGAAATGATTTGCCGCACAGCTGGCGCCGCGGCTGTGCAACGTCCACAACATTCAAACGTCCACAACATCCGGTGTGAGCCACAAAATGATCTCGAGCCACAAGAGCGACAAGCCATGAGCAACAAGATGTGGGGCGGACGCTTTGGCGAAAGCCCCGATGCCATCATGGGGGAGATCAATGCCTCCATTGATTTCGATCAGCACCTCTATCGGCAAGACATCGCGGCCAGCAAGGCCCATGCCGCCATGCTGGCCAAGCAGGGGATTATTACCGCTCACGATGCCGCGTCGATCGCTCAGGGTCTAGACACAATCCTGTCAGAAATAGAGGGCGGAACCTTCAGCTTCGATCGGGCGCTGGAAGACATCCATATGAACGTGGAGAGCCGCTTGTCCGAATTGATCGGACCGGCGGCGGGGCGTCTGCACACCGCGCGCTCGCGCAACGACCAGGTGGCGACCGATTTCCGGCTCTGGATCCGCGACACCATCGATGAGTTGGATGCCGCGCTCGCCGGCTACCAGCTGGTCTTGGCCGAGAAGGCGCTCGCGCATGCCGCAACTGTGATGCCGGGCTTCACCCACCTGCAGACCGCGCAGCCGGTGACGCTTGGCCATCATCTCCTGGCCTATGTGGAGATGGCCGCGCGCGACCGCGGTCGCTTCGCCGACGCTCGCCGCCGCCTCAACGAAAGTCCGCTCGGTGCGGCCGCCCTCGCCGGCACCGCATTCCCGATCGATCGCGCCATGACGGCCCGGGCTTTGGGATTCGATCGGCCGATGGCCAATTCGCTTGATGCGGTCGCTGACCGCGATTTCGTGCTGGAAACGCTTGCTGCCGCCGCCATCTGTGCGGTGCATTTGTCGCGCTTTGCCGAAGAGGTCGTCTTATGGACTTCGCCCTTATCCGGCCTGGCGCTGCTCTCGGACCGCTTCACGACCGGATCCTCGATCATGCCGCAGAAGCGCAACCCCGATGCGGCCGAGCTGGTGCGCGCGAAGACCGGCCGAATGTTCGGGGCGCTGCTCGGGCTTCTGGTGGTCATGAAGGGGCTGCCGCTCGCGTACCAGAAGGACATGCAGGAGGACAAGGAAGGCGCGATGGATGCACTCGCCGCCCTGCGGCTTTCGATCGCGGCCATGACCGGAATGGTTCGCGACCTGCTCCCGGATGCGGCTCGTATGCGCAAGGCGGCCGACGAGGGCTATTCGACGGCGACCGACCTTGCCGATTGGCTGGTCATCGTCCTGCGCATGCCGTTCCGCGAAGCGCATCATGTTACCGGGCGCATTGTCGCCAAGGCGGCATCGGAAGGGGTTGCGCTGCACGAGCTTGCACTCGACAAAATGCAGGCGATCGAGCCGCGTATCACCAAGGATATTTTCGCGGTGCTCTCGGTGGAGAATTCGGTCAAGAGCCGCGTCAGCTACGGGGGTACCTCGCCAAAGAACGTGCGCCGCGAAGCAGGCCGATGGCTGAAGGAGCTGGCCAAGTCTCGCCGATGACCATTTTCGCAAAGCCGTTCGCTCTGGTATGTTGCGCCGAGCAGGAGGTTTAAGGGGTGGAACAATCGTCACGGTTTGCTCGCGTGCGAGCTCGTTGCACCGGATTTGCCGCAGGCGGGGCGCTTGCGGTTGCGCTTGCTGCTGCGCTCGCTGCTGCGCTCGCGCTGGCCGGCTGTGGCCGCAAAGGTGGCCTCGATGCGCCCCCGATGGCGGCCGCCGGCGATGTGCCCGCACCCAACCAGGCCCCTGGCCAGACGGCGGCGGCTGCGGGGCAGCCGCCGACTGCGACAGGCGGCACGGTTGCGCAGCCGCCGGAAAAGCGGAAGACCTTTCTCGATTGGCTGATCAATTGAGCCGGCCGCGATGCATCATTTCGCCTATCGGGCCGGCGTGCTGCACGCCGAAGCGGTCAATATCGCTGACCTCGCGACGGCCGTAGACACGCCGTTCTACTGCTATTCGAGCGCCACGATCGAGCATCACTACGCGGTGTTCACGCGCGCCTTCGCGGATGTGAACGCGCTCGTCTGCTATGCGATGAAGGCCAACTCGAACCAGGCGGTCATCGCAACTCTCGCCCGTCTCGGTGCCGGCGCAGATGTGGTCTCGGAAGGAGAGCTCAAGCGTGCACGCGCGGCCGGCATTCCACCGCACAAGATCATGTTCTCGGGCGTCGGTAAGACCGCGCGCGAGCTCGCGCTCGCGATCGACGAAGGCATCCTGTGCGTCAATGTGGAATCCGAGCCCGAGCTCGAGCTGCTGTCGTCAATCGCGCACCAAAAGGGCCAAACTGCGCATGTCGCGCTGCGCGTCAACCCGGACGTCGATGCCAAGACCCATGCGAAGATCGCCACCGGCAAAGCGGAGAATAAATTCGGCATCCCGATCAGCCGGGCGCGCGAGGTCTATGCCCGCGCCGCCAAGTTGCCCGGAATCCAGCCGACCGGCGTCGACATGCATATCGGCAGCCAGATCACCGCGCTCGCGCCGTTCGATGATGCATTCGCGCTGCTCTCCGATTTTGTCCGCATGCTGCGCGGCGATGGCCACGCCATCACTCACGTTGATCTCGGCGGCGGGCTCGGGATTCCCTACCGCGATGACAACGAGCCGCCGCCGCATCCGGACGCCTATGCGGCAATGGTCAAGCGGGCGACACGCGATCTCGGCTGCACCCTGATTTTCGAGCCTGGCCGCCTCATCGTCGGCAACGCCGGAATCCTGGTCACGCGCGTGCTCTATCTCAAACGCGGTGAAACCAAACGCTTCGTCATCGTCGATGCCGCCATGAACGATCTCATTCGGCCAACGCTTTACGAAGCCCATCATGAGATACGCCCGATCAACGAAGCTGACCCGCGCCAGGCGCAGGTCATAGCCGATGTGGTCGGGCCGGTTTGTGAATCGGGCGACTTTCTGGCGCTCGGGCGAGCCATGCCGGAACCACGCCCCGGAGATCTTCTGGCGATCATGTCGGCGGGCGCCTATGGGGCGGTCCAGGCCGGCACCTACAACACTCGCCCATTGGTACCGGAAGTGCTTGTCAGGCAAGGAGAATGGGCGCTGGTGCGGCCGCGGCTCGGGGCCGAAGCCCTTATCGGGTTGGACCGCTTGCCACCCTGGCAGTGATGCTGCTTCGGCATGGTCCCGGGACGGTATCCGCGCTCTGAACATTTCAGCCCGTGCCGGCGTTTTGATCAGATGGCTGTGATTTGCGTGGTGGTCCAAATGAGCCGGCGTGTTAAGATTGCGACTAGGGTAGATTCTGCCTTTTTTCGGCTTTGGGGATGCGCTTGAACGAGGTTGCCCAGAGAGATGGCAGTGAAAGCCGCGCTGGGGTCTCCAGGCAAACACCGAGGGAAGCTCCATGGCGAACACGGTAGCGGGTAACGGCGACGCTGCGTTGGCGCGGGCCCTCGATCGCGCCCGCTGGGCGATACTGTGGGAGCGGCTTTGGCCGGCACTGGCGGCGCCCGCCGTGGCGATCGGCCTTTTTTTGGCGCTGTCTTGGCTCGGTCTCTGGGTTTGGCTGCCGGCGTTTGGCCGCGCAATCGGGGTAGGTCTCTTCGCGGTTCTGCTTGCTGCCTCAGCTTTACCGTTCCTGCGGCTGCGGCTGCCGACCCGCGAGGACGCGCTACGGCGCCTCGACCGCAAGTCCGGCCTGCCGCACCGGCCTGCCACTACCATTGCGGACGAGCTTGCGATCAGCACTACGGACCCTTCCTCGCTCGCCATCTGGCGCGCACATATCGAGCGCGCGCTGCGTGCTGCCAAGGAGCTCAAGGCCGGCCAGCCCGCGCCACGGCTGGCGCGTCGCGATCCTTTCGCGTTGCGAGCGCTGGTCCTCATTCTGGCCATCGCCACGTTCGTGGCGGCAGGTGGGGAGCGGATGCGGCGCGTTCTTTTGGCTTTCGACTGGCAGGGCGTGATTACGCCGGTCAATTACCGCGTCGACGCCTGGGTGAACCCGCCGAGCTATACGGGTAGGCCGCCGGTGATCCTGCCCGGCTTGCGGCAGGGTGAGCCAGCATCGACCACTGTTGCGGCAAGTGCAGCGAGTGGCGGTCAGCCGCAGCAGCTGGCCGTGCCGACCGGCAGCACCCTGGTCATTCGTGCGACCGGCGACATAAAGCTCGATGTGACGGTGACGGGCGGCCTTACCGATCCGAAGCCGACCGGTGACGCAAAAACCGGCGACGCAAAAGCGACTGACGCTAAAGCGACTGACGCTAAAGCGAGTGATGCCAAGGCGCAGCCCGCGGTCACCCAAAGCAAAGGCGCTGAGGAGCGCCGCTTCACCATCACGGATGGCGGCACCGCGACCGTGCATGGCGGTGGCGCCGGAGATGTGACCTGGCAATTCACCGCCATTCCGGACCGGCCGCCGACCATAGCTTTCACCAAGGACCCGGAGGTGCAATCGCGCGGTTCCCTACAACTCTCCTACAAGGTCGAGGACGATTACGGTGTGGTCGATGCGCACGCGCAGTTGGCGCTGAAGGATCGGGCCGAGACCAACGGCCAGTCAACCGCCCGACCGCTGTACGATGCCCCTGATTTCCAGCTTTCGTTGCCGCAGGCGCGGACCCGCAACGGCGTGGGTCAGACCACCAAGGATTTGACCGCGCATCCATGGGCCGGCGCCAACGTGGTGATCACGCTCGTCGCGCACGATGATCCCGGACAGGAAGGCAAGAGCGAGCCCTTCGAGATGCGATTGCCGGAGCGGCCTTTCAGCAAGCCGATGGCGCGCGCCCTGATCGAGCAGCGACGCATTCTGGCGATGGACGCGGAAGCCCAGGCGCGTGTCTTGACGGCGCTTGACGCACTCACGCTGGCGCCCGAGCGCTTCAATATGGACACGAAGGTCTATCTCGGTCTGCGGTCGATCTTCTGGCAGCTCGCCCATGCCAAGACCGACGATGCGCTGCGCGATGTCGTTTCGCGTATGTGGGACATGGCGGTCAATCTCGAGGACGGCGATTTGTCGGATGCACAGCAGGCGTTGCGCAATGCGGAGGATGCGCTGCGTCAGGCATTGGAGCGAGGCGCCAGTGACGAGGAGATCAAGCGCCTCACCGACGAGCTACGCGCTGCGCTCGACAAGTTCATGCAGGCCTTGGCCGACCAGCTGAAACAAAATCCGCAGCAACTTGCGCGCCCGCTCGATCCCAACTCGCGGATGGTGCGCCCGCAGGACCTGCAGAGCATGATCGATCGGCTGGAGCAGATGGCGCGGTCTGGCGCCCGCGATGCCGCGCGGCAGATGCTGCAGGATCTTCAGGCGATGCTCGATAATCTGCAGATGGCGCAGCAGGGCCAGATGCAGGACGGCGACGACCAGATGGCCCAGCAGCTGGACCAGCTCGGCGACATGATCCGCCAGCAGCAGGAATTGCGCGACAAGACGTTCCAGCAGGGGCAGGACCAGCGGCGCCAGCGCGGCGGCCAGCAAGGACAGCGCGGCCAGCAAGGGCAGCGCGGGCAGCAAGGGCAGCGCGGTCAGCAGCAGGGGCAGCAGGGCAATCAGAACGCCATGGGCGACCTGCAACAGCAGCAGCAGGCCCTGCGTGACCAGCTGAACAAACTGCTCGAGGAGATGCGCAAGCGTGGTATGGGCCAGCAGCAGGGCCAGGGGCAGCAAGGCCAGGGTCAGCAGGACCAGGGCCAGGAGGGCGATGGCCAGGCCGGCGCCGACCAGCTGGGCCAAGCCGGCGAGGCGATGGGGGATGCGCAGGGTCAGCTCGGGCAGGGCAACGCTGATGGCGCGGTAGAATCGCAGGGCAAGGCGCTGGATGCCTTGCGCCGAGGAGCCCAGAGCATGGCGCAGGCGATGCAGCAGCAACAGGGAATGGGCCCTGGTCAACCGGGCGGCCCGGGGCGCCCCGGACGGGCGGGACGCTATAGCCCACAACGTCGCGCCGATCAGGAGACCGATCCGCTCGGGCGCCCGCTACCAAATCATGGCGACTACGAAGGCGGTTGTGGGCGCGATGGGCAGTCCTGCCTTCCGGGCGAGATCGATGCGCAGCGTGCTCGGCGCATTCTCGATGAGTTGCGCAAGCGGTTCGGCGAGCTCTCTCGCCCGCAGCTCGAGCTCGACTACATCGAACGGCTGCTCAAGGATAACTGATCCCCTCCGTTCGCGACGGCAGCGGCGCGTTTCGCCGCTGCTCGCCGGCGGCGAGCGCCCCCGCGACGGCCGCCCGGATCGTGGCAAGCGAGAATGGCTTGTTGACCACGTCGTGGATCAGGCGCTCGAGACCCGAAGCTCGCTCTCGCTGGTCGGCATAGCCGGTCATCAGCAGGATGGTGATCGCGGGGTAATCTCGCGCGGTCGCGAGCGCCAGCGCAATTCCGTCCATCAGCGGCATGCGTATGTCGGTGAGCAGAAGCTCGAAGGCGCCCATCTCGCGCTGCATCAGATCAAGCGCCTCGGCCCCGTCGCAGGCGGTCATGACGGCATGACCATCTTGCGCCAGCGCGCGTGCGACCAGGCTGCGGATCGCTTCCTCGTCCTCGGCTATCAGGATGCGTGCCATTCGTCCTCACTGTGTGCTCGCGGCAAGATCGCGCCGGTTGAAGAACCGCACGACCACCTCGCGGGTTTCCGGCGGCGGTGTCGCCAGTCGTGACTGAAATTCCAGAGTCTCATCCGCGGACAATAGGCTGCGACCGGGCAGTGCCGTCCAGCTGTAGATCTCGTTTCCGTTGGCGTTGCGCGCCGCGAATCGCAATCGCGGCACCTCGACGGTGTGCCGGGCGACGCTGACAATCCGCCCCTGCACCAACAGCACCTGGGCGCCATTGCTGTTCTGCACCTCGACGCTGACATCGGAGAGCACAAGGCCGCGCAGATTGACCCCAAGCCCGATCGCCGCATAGAGCGACGCGGTCTGCGGCGCCAGCCGCACGACTTCGGCGCGCCAACCGATCAGGCCCGCATTGAGCAGCAAGAGCCCCAAGACTGCGGCAGGCATCAACGAGGCAGGCATCATCGATAATGGCCAGGCAAAGCGCTGACTGCGGGTCTCCGCCACGGCTCGCCGCGCTGCGACCGTTTCGATGTCTTCACCCTGGCCGTCCTCGATCGGGGCAAGTTCCGGCGAGGAGGTCGGTGGGGGTTCCATCGGGCCGGCCGGGTGATCGCGAGCATCGGGTGTCCCGTCCGCCAGCGGCGGGGCATCATCCAAGAACGGTGCATCCCCGGGGTCGCTTCTGATGGGTTCCGTTGCGCTTGGAGGCGCGAAGGCCGATTCGGTCTCTGGCCCGTCCTCGGCGTCCCCCGGCGCGCCGGGCGTGGCGAACTGAGCCATCTCGGCACGGTGTGATGCGGCAATTTCAGCAAGCGCTGTCGTATCGGCCGCAAACCAGACCGAGTGGCATCGCGCGCAGCGGACCGAACGCCCGGTTGGCCCTACCGCGGCTGCGTCGACTCGATATGAGGTCTGGCAATGGGGACAGACGATGTGCATCAGCGGCTCGCCGCGAATAGGCTGCCGGGGAGCCTAGCAGCCGATCCGTTAACGAATGGGAAACCATGTCCGTCTGGAGCGGGCGCCATCTGCATCCCAGCTCTCGAGGTAGCTCTCTACCGGCCGGGCCAACCGAGCTTTGCGGTGCTTTGCCCAAGGCATCGCGCGCGCTGGTATAAGGCGAATCGGGGGTGCAAAGCCTGTGCGGTCACGACCGCGCAAACTGGCCATCGGAGGACGAATTGGTCCGTTTCGAAAATGTGGGCCTTCGCTACGGCCTCGGGCCGGAGGTCCTGCGGGACCTGACGTTTCGGATTGATTCCCATTCGTTCCAGTTTTTGACTGGACCGTCCGGTGCGGGCAAGACCTCGCTCTTGCGCATGCTGTTCCTGTCGTTGCGCCCGACGCGCGGCCTCATCACGCTGTTTGGGCACGACGTGGCGACGCTGAGCAAGGATGCGCTGGCGACGCTACGGCGTCGGATCGGCGTGGTGTTTCAGGATTTTCGCCTGCTCGACCACATGACCACCTATGAGAACGTCGCATTGCCGTTCCGCGTCATGGGCCGCACCGAGGAGAGCTACCGCGAGGAGGTGGTGGAGCTCTTGCATTGGGTTGGCCTGGGCGAACGCATGTGGGCGTTCCCACCGATCCTTTCGGGCGGCGAGAAGCAGCGCGCGGCAATCGCCCGGGCCGTTATCGCCCGGCCGCAATTGCTGCTCGCCGACGAGCCGACCGGCAATGTGGATCCGAACCATGCCCAACGCCTGCTGCGGCTGTTCATCGAGCTCAACAAGTCGGGCACCTCGGTGCTGCTCGCTACCCACGACATCGCGCTGATGGACCAGTACGATGCCCGCCGGCTCGTGCTGCACGAAGGGCGGCTGCATGTCTATGATTGATACCGGCATCGGGCCCGATGCGGCGGACCAGGATGCAGGGGCGCTTGTCGCCGCGGAAGCCGAGCTGCCGCGCTTTGTAACCCCGATCGTCCCGCAGGCGACGATCGCAGCTCGGGCGTTGACCGCCGTCATCGCCATCATGACCTTTCTGGCCGTGATCACCATCGGGGCGGTCATGCTGCTGCGCTCGGCCGCCGGCGATTGGCAGGCCGATCTCGCGCGCGAGGTCACGATCCAGGTCCGACCGGTGTCGGGCCGCGACATCGAAGCCGATGTCGCCAAGGCCGCCGCCATCGCGGGTGCGATCCCCGGTATTGCGGGGGTGCGGCCCTACTCCAAGCAGGAATCCTCGCAGTTGCTGCAGCCTTGGCTCGACGGGCTCGCGCTGGATGAGCTGCCGGTTCCCCGCATAGTGGCGGTCGCCATCACGCCGGGGCAATCACCCGATCTCGCGAAGCTAAGGGCCGCATTGGCAGCACAACTTCCACCCGCGAGCTTGGACGATCATCGCGAATTCGTCGATCACATGCGGTCGGCGACAAGCATGATGGTTGTGGCCGCCAGCGCCGTGCTGTTGATGGTGATGGTCGCGACCGTGCTGTCGGTGACTTTCGCTACGCGGGCCGCCATGGCGACCAACCGCCAGGTGATCGAGGTGCTGCACTTCATCGGCGCCCGGAACGACTTCATTGCGGGTCATTTCCAGCGCCATTTCCTGTGGCTCGGGCTCAAAGGAGGCGCGATCGGGGGCGGGCTCGCCCTCTTGCTGTTTGCGGTGTTCGACCTCGCCAATGGCTGGATTTCGGCGCAGGCGGCCGGGGCGCAGCTCACCGCCATGTTCGGCAGCTTCTCGGTCGGGTTTGGCGGCTATATCGCAATGCTTGCACAAATGGCCCTGACCGCTTTGCTGACGGCGGCGACCGCACGGCAAACCGTCAACCGGACTCTGGATATGGTGCAATAGCTCGATGCGTGAGATTGCCACCGCAACATTGAAATTTGCGCTATGATTGATTTGGATGGGAACATCGATGCCGAGGGTCCGATCAAAGACCGAAGGCGCGGGTGCGGCGCATAAGCTCACGCCGTCGCGGCGCGGCGGCGCCGCGTCTCGACTGCTGCGGCGCACGGGACGCCCGGCGATCGCGATCTGTGCGATCGCGCTGTTTCTGCTCGCGGGCGGCTTCGGATGGTTCCTGTGGAACCTTCCTGCCGGTGAGATAAAGCTGGAGCGGGACGCCGACGGGATCGTGGTGCTGACAGGCGGTGCCTCGCGCATCAGTGATGCCATGGAGCTCCTGGCTGCCGGGCGTGGCAAGCGACTGCTGATCAGCGGACTCAACCGCACGACCACGTCGGGCGAGATATCGCGCCTCAATCCCGAATTCGGCTCATTCCTTAATTGTTGCGTCGACTTCGATCGCTCGCTGAATACCTTCGGCAACGCGACCGAAACGAGGCAATGGGCGCAGAGCCGTGGATTCCGTTCCTTGATCGTGGTGACTTCGACCTATCACATGCCGCGGGCAATGGCCGAGATCGCCAATCAGCTTCCAGATGTCGCGCTGCTGCCGTTTCCCGTCATCGGCGACAAGCTCAAGGCCGAGCCTTGGTGGACGCACGGCTCGACGCTGCGGCTGATGGTCTCCGAATATCTGAAATACATTGCCGCGCGCGTGCGCATCCGGCTTGATCCGGCCGCGCCCCCACGAGCCGCAACGCCTGCCGCGCCGCCTGAGCTGGTGCAAGCCGGCGCGGCTCGTCCGTAGCGCGCGCCTTTCGGATCCAGTCGTGCGTCTGATCGTCCGCTCTGTTTTGTTCAACGCGCTGTTCTACCTGAACACGCTGGTGCTGATGATCTTGGCGCTGCCGACCCTGGTGCTGCCGCGGCGCGCCATTCTCGCGGTCGTCCATGTCTGGGCGTGGACCAACCGATGGCTGCTCCGTGTGGTATGCGGCATCAGGGTCGAGCTGCGCGGTTTGGAGCGGGTGCCGAGCGGACCATTGCTGGTCGCCGCCAAGCACCAATCCGTGTGGGAGACGTTCGCGCTGGTGCCGCTGTTCGCGGATCCGGCCTTCATTCTCAAGCGCGAGCTCATGTGGCTGCCGTTTTTCGGCTGGTATGCCGGGAAGGCCGCGATGATCCCGGTCGATCGCGGAGCCCGCTCGCAGGCGCTCGCCGCTATCAGTGCACGCGCCCGTATCGAGCTCGCCCGCAATCGCCAGATCGTCATATTCCCGGAAGGCACGCGCCGGCAGCCCCATGCAGCCCCCAACTACAAATACGGTGTGGCGCATCTCTACGCCGAAAGCGGGGTTGCGTGCCTGCCGGTTGCGCTCAATTCCGGCCTGTTCTGGCCGCGACGGTCGATCCGCCGCTATCCCGGGACGATCGTGGCCGAATTTCTTGAACCGATCGCGCCCGGGCTCGGCAAGGAGGCATTCTTGGCGCGCCTGCAGGAAGCGATCGAGACCGCGACCTCCCGCCTCATCGCCGAGGGTGAGCGTCAGCTCGCAGCCGAGGGATACTTAGCCAAGAGGGAGAAGGAGAAGCCGTGAGCCTTGCCTCATTGCGGGGGGCTGATCTCGTGCATTCCCTTGAGACGCTCCGCCAGCAAGTGTAGCTCCGATTCGCGCAAGCCCAGCGCTTCCATGGCGGCGACAGTTGCAATGACGTAGTCCCGGTTCGGACCCGAGATGCCGTGGCCTTGCCGGATGTGGCGCAACTGCTCCTCCAGGGGCAGGCGGCCGGCATATTGGGCATGTCCGCGATCGACCACGTAACAGAGGGCGGTCACTTGGCGGACCGGCCCACCTTTCAGAAGGATTTGCCGCCTGCTTTCCCGATAGACGCCGGTGACCTGCTCGCGTCCCCGCAAATACATGATGGTCCTGGCCCGCTGCGCAGCCTTGACCCGGAACGCAATCCCCTGACAGGCACCGCCGCGGTCGAGACCGAGCACCAGGCCGGGCCGTTCGGGCGTGCCGCGATGCACGAAGGAATAAACGCACAGCGCCCGGTGCGCCCCGGTCAGGCGCGCTTCGACACGCTCGCAAAAATCGAAGCCGGGCCGCCACATCAGCGAGCCATAGCCGAAGACCCAAAGATCTTCGTCGGATGTGAGGAAGTCGTGATCCATCATCGAACGCTTAGCGCATGTTCCGGAAAAGTGGATATCGTTTTCGATAAGATCATGCGCAATCGCAAGATGAAGTGGAGCAGACCATAAAGATGCAAGCCGCACTGCAACGGGGACCGAGATCGGGACTTGGAAACGCCGCAATCGACGGCTTGTGAAGCGCGAAATCCGCCAAGGAGCATCGCCTATGCCTGAACCCACGAATGCGCAGCGTCGGCGGCGCTGGCCGCTCTACCTGCCGTTCCTGCTCGTTATGGTTCTGGCCATGTTGTGGAGCGGCGCCTGGTACTACCTTGCGGCGCGGGTTCCGCAGGAGATCGCGGATTTGGTGGCGCGCGAGGCCCGGGCCGGCCGCGTCTATGATTGCGGCAAGCAGGCGATCGGCGGCTTTCCGTTTCGTATCGAGCTCAACTGCTCTGATCCAAGCGTGCAGCTCAAGGACACGGCACCGCCGCTGTCGCTGAACGCCGCGCATGCGCTGCTTGCCTGGCAGATCTATGAGCCGTCGCTGGTGATCGGCGAGTTTACCGGGCCGCTTGCGCTCGGTGTGCCGGGCGAGCCCGCGCGCTATCGTGCCAATTGGCAACTCACCCAATCAAGCGTGCGGGCGTCCCTTGTGGGCGTTGAGCGCGTCTCGATCGTCAGTGAGGGTGTGCGGGTCGATCCCGCCGATGGCGGGAGCGGCCCTGCGGTATTTCGCGCCGGTCATGTGGAGCTGCACGGCCGACCGACGGCAGGCGTGGGCGCCGACAATCCCGCTGTCGATCTTGCCGTGCAGCTGGTCGCCGCGTCGGCTCCGGCGCTGCATCCGATCCTCGCCCAACCGCTCGACGCCGATTTCGTCGGCGTCCTGCACGGCGCTGCTGCGCTCGCACCCAAGCCATGGCCGGTCGTGTTCAAGCAATGGCAGGCGCGCGGCGGCAGCCTCGATATCAGCCATGTACGCGTGCAGCAGGGCGACGTCATCGCGGTTGGGCAAGGCTCACTCAGCTTGACCACGCGCGGCGGTCTCAACGGTGAGCTGCAGGTGACCGTCGTGGAGCTCGCCAAGGTGCTGCAGGCCCTCGGCATCAGTCAGGTGGTCTCGCAAGGGGACGTTGGTTCTGCCATCGACGCGCTCGATCGCATGCTGCCCGGCCTCGGCAACCTTGCGCGGCAAAATGCCGGCGCCGGCATTGTGGCCGGGCTCGGCGCCGTCGGGCAGAGCACCACGCTCGAGGGCAGGGCGGCCGTAGTCGTGCCGTTGCGGTTCGAGGACGGCGACGTGCGGCTTGGACCCTTTCGCCTCGGAAACATCCCGCCGTTGTTTTGAACGGAGCTCTAAGCTCGCACCTATTTCTCTGGTCTTTCGGGGTGGGCCGCCGGAGTGCCATCTTGGGCGTCGTGCGGCAGCCCCGGATGGGGGCGGCCGAAGTCCGGGGCGGGCGAATCCTGGCCGACCGCTACAATGCCTTTGCGGATGGCGCGGGTGCGGGTGAAATGCTCGAACAGCGCGTCACCGTCGCCCCGGCGGATTGCCCGGGTGAGGCTCGCGATGTCCTCGTTGAAACGGCCGAGCATTTCCAGCACCGCATCCTTGTTGGCGAGGAAGACATCGCGCCACATGGTCGGGTCGGAGGCGGCGATGCGGGTAAAATCGCGAAACCCGCCGGCTGAGAATTGCAGCACCTCGGAACGCGTCACTTGCGCGAGCTCGTCGGCGGTGCCGACGATCGTGTAGGCGATGAGATGCGGCAGATGACTGGTGACCGCGAGCACCAGATCGTGATGCTCTGCGCTCATCATCTCCACATTGGCGCCGAGCGCGCGCCAGAAGGCGGCGAGCCGGTCGACTGCGCCGGGCTCGGTGTTTTCGGGCGGTGTCAGGATGCACCAGCGGTTCACGAACAGCTCGGCGAATCCGGCGTCAGGACCTGAATATTCGGTGCCGGCGACCGGATGGGCTGGAACAAAGTGGACGCCGGGAGGAATGTGCGGAGCCATGTCGCGCACGACCGAGGATTTGACCGAGCCCACGTCGGAGACGATCGCTCCGGGCTTCAGATGAGCGCCGATCTCGCGTGCGACCGGTCCGCTCTGGCCGACCGGGATCGACAAGATGACGAGATCGGCGCCGGCCGCTGCCGCCGCATTATTTTCCACGACCTCATCGGCGAGGTTGAGCTCATCCACGCGCGCGCGCGTTGCCGCCGAGCGGGCGGTGGCCACGATCGAGCGCACTGCGCCTTGCGCCCGCGCCGCACGCGCAATCGAGGAGCCGATGAGGCCGACGCCGATAAGCGCAAGGCGGTCGAACAGCGGAGCGCTGAGAGTCACGCGGCGCGCCCGATGAACTCGGCCAGCGCATCGACGACCAGCCGGTTAGCTTCTTCACAACCGACCGTCATGCGCAGCGCGTTGGGCAAGTGATAGGCGGAGACCCGGCGCAGTATGAGGCCGCGCTTGGTCAGGAAGGCGTCGGCCTCCGCAGCGGTGCGGCCCTTCGCTTCGGGAAAGTGGATGAGAACGAAATTCGCCACGCTCGGAGTCACGACGAGCCCGAGCTTGCGGATTTCATCGCTGAGCCAGGCGATCCATTTGTCGTTGTGGGCGCGCGCCGCCTCGACATGGGCGCCATCCCGGATGGCGGCGATCCCGGCCGCCATTGCGGCCGAGTTGACGTTGAACGGACCGCGAATACGGTTGACGGCATCAGTCACGTGCGCAGGGGCGTACATCCAGCCCAACCGCAATCCGGCAAGGCCGTAGATCTTCGAGAATGTTCGGCACATGACCACATTGTCGGATGTGGCGACGAGCTCGATGCCGGCCTCGTAGTCGTTGCGGCGCACATATTCGGCATAGGCCGCATCCAGGACCAGCAATACGTTGCTTGGCAGCGCACGATGCAGCCGCCGGATTTCATCGAACGGCACATAGGTGCCGGTCGGATTGTTCGGATTGGCGAGAAAGACGATCCGGGTCCGCTCGGTGACTGCGGCCAGGATTGCGCCGACGTCGGCCGTGAAGTTCTTTTCCGCAGCCACCACCGGCTTGCCGCCGCAGGAGAGCGTGGCGATCGGGTAGATCAGAAATCCATGCGTCGTGTGGATCGCCTCATCGCCCTCGCGCAGATAGGCATGCGCGAGCAGATTCAACAAGTCGTCGGACCCCGCCCCGCAGACGATACGGTCGGGATCGAGCCCGAAGACGGCCCCAATGGCCTCCCGCAAGCCCGTTGTGGCTCCATCCGGGTAGTCTTGCAGATGGTCGGCGACCGCCCGAAAGGCCATGACTGCGCTCGGGCTCGGACCCAGCGGCGTCTCGTTGGAGGATAGCTTGAACACACGGGCAACACCCGGCGCGGCGCTCTTGCCCGGCACATAGGGATCGATCGTCAGTACGCCGGGTCGGGGTTGCGGTCGCAGCATCGACATCAACTTGTTCCGACAGTTTGCTCAACACAGATCGGACACATGCAGTAAAACATTTTCATTGAAAGTGGAAACGGGCTCATCGGCTCGTGGGCACGGGCCGCGCGCTTTTCTCGGAAACCCGATACCGCGAGGCATGGCTACCGACGCGGGCGGAGGACCGCACCGAGGCGCCGGCCTCGATCAGGGCCTCGGTTATCGCCGCGATGCTGCCGCCTAGCGGCACCGAAATCAAAAGCGCCGCGCCATCGAAAGCCCGGTCGGGCGCTGCCAGCACCTCGGCGAGAGGTCCAAGCGCCTTGGCAGCCGTCGCGCTCCAGCCTGCGACCCGCATGCTCCAGACCTCGACCTCGGTCACCATGGCATCGTCGCCAATCCGCGACAGCACGAAGGCGGGCAGCGCAGCCGGGTGGTCCGGACGTTCAACGAAGGGCAGGCGAGCGATGATCTTGGGGGCGCTGTCGAACTCAAGGGCGTTCCACCAAGCGCCGGCCCCAGGCAGCCCGAAAGCCGGCACAAGACCGAGATCACCAGCGGAATCGGAGACCGCCGCGACCACCGCCGATGCCCCCATATGGGCCACCAGCGGCACGGTAAAGCCAAAATGGAACCGGCTCGAATCGCGCATCTCGGCGGCGCCGGCCGAAAGATCCGCATGCAGTGAAAACGGCGCTTGCACATAGGTGAAGGTCGAGATGATGACGCGCCAGATGCTCTCGACGGTATCGAGCGGCAAGATGCCCTGGTGACGTTCGACCAGCCGCCGCATCATGTCGGCCTCGCGTGCCGGACGGAACGCAGAACCCTTCTCTTGAGTCTTCTTCACCTTGATCAGGCGATCGATGATGTCGCTGCGCTCGATCAACAGACCGTGCATGGCCGCATCGATGCGGTCGATCTCGCGGCGCAATTCGGCAAGCGTTGGCGTGTCGGGACGTGGCGATTTCGACATAGGTTGGTCGGGTCTTTGCCGTGGATCGGCGCGGCCATTGATAGGAGGCGCCTGCCGCGAAAGTAAAGAAAACATTGACAGGGACGGGCGGGGGCCTATCTAAACCTCTTGCGCCGCCTGTCTTTTTGCCGGTTGCGCCATCGGCAGCTAGTGCGGCGGTTTTGCCGTTCCTACCAGGATTGCGGCGAGTCTTTCGTAGGAACGTCAAAACCGAAGCCGCACTAGAAATTAAATACCTGCGGGTGTCACCTTTCGGTTTCGACCTTTGTAGACGTAAGTTGCGGCAAGCTGATACGAACGTCAGAAGCGGGACACTAGTCCGCCATGTCGGTGCGGAGTGAGAAGATGGCCATGGCCGACATAAGCGCGACACTGGGGACGGCTGAACGCGAAGTGTCGCGCGAAAGGATCGACCGCGTGCGCGAAGCCGACGAGCCTCGCTCCCTGGTCGTCAGATTTGGTGCCGACCGTCCGCTCAAGCTCGATGCCGGCGTCGAGCTCTCTCCTTTCCAGATCGCCTACCAGACTTATGGAACGCTCAATGCGGAGCGCAGCAATGCCATCCTGGTGTGCCATGCACTCACCGGCGACCAGCACGTGGCCAATCCTCATCCGGTCACCGGCAAGCCGGGCTGGTGGGAGACCATGGTGGGCGCGGGCCGGCCGATCGATACCGACCGCTACTTCGTGATCTGCCCCAACGTGCTGGGCGCCTGCATGGGAACCACCGGTCCGGCTTCGACCAATCCGCGGACCGGCGAGCCCTGGGGCTTGGACTTTCCGATGATCACAGTGCGCGACATGGTCCGCGCCCAAGCGATGCTGCTCGACCATCTCGGCATCGAATCGCTGTTTTCCGTGGCCGGAGGCTCGATGGGCGGGATGCAGGTGCTGCAATGGGCATCGAGCTACCCGCAGCGAGTCTTTTCGGCCCTGCCACTCGCCACCGCGACCCGTCACTCGGCGCAGAACATCGCTTTCCACGAGGTCGGCCGCCAGGCCGTGATGGCCGACCCGGAATGGCGCGGCGGTCGTTATTTTGCGGCCGGAACCAACCCGCGCCGCGGGCTCGCGGTCGCCCGGATGGGCGCGCACATCACTTACCTGTCCGACGCGGCGCTGCATCGCAAGTTTGGCCGCCGATTCCAGGATCGCGACAATCCGACCTTCACCTTCGATGCCGACTTCCAGGTGGAGAGCTATCTGCGTCATCAGGGCATCAGCTTCGTGGAGCGGTTCGACGCCAACTCCTACCTGTACCTGACCCGGGCGATGGACTATTTCGATCTGGCGGCGGATTTCGACGGTGCGCTGGCGAGCGCGTTCAAGGGGACGCCGACCCGGTTTTGCGTGGTCTCGTTCACCTCGGATTGGCTGTTCCCGACGTCCGATTCGCGCGCCATCGTGCACGCGCTCAACGCGAGCGGGGCGCGCGTGTCCTTCGCCGAGATCGTCACCGACAAGGGACACGACGCGTTTCTGCTGCAGGAGCCGGAGCTGTTTGCGATCGTGAGCGGCTTTCTTGAAGGTGCCGCCAAGGCGCGCGGCCTGCCGACAGCGCAACGGTGATGGTAGGCCGATCATGATGCTTTCGCGCCTCAAGCATGACCTGACCATGGCGGAGACTGCGCGCATGCCGGGCGGGGCGCGCGTCGACCTGGTCGTGGTCGCCGATATGGTCGAGCCCGGCGCCAAAGTCCTCGATGTCGGCTGCGGCGATGGTGAATTACTGCGGCTGTTGGCCGAGACCCGCAATGTTGACGGGCGCGGCATCGAGCTTTCGCGCGAGGGCGTGAACGAGTGCGTCGCCAAGGGGCTTGCGGTGATCCAGGGCGACGCCGACACCGACCTCGCCGACTATCCGGACGATGCCTTCGACTATGTGATCCTGTCGCAGACCCTGCAGGCGACTCGAGCGCCGCGAGTCGTGGTCGAGCATATGCTGCGGATCGGGCGGCGCGCCATCGTTTCCTTTCCCAATTTCGGCCATTGGCGCATCCGCATTCAGGTCATGTTTCAGGGCCGCATGCCGCGGACCGACAATCTTCCCTACGCCTGGTACGATTCGCCGAACATCCATTTCTGCACCATCAAGGATTTCCGCGAGCTCTGCGTGGCGACGGGAGCCAAGATGGAAAAGGCGGTCGCGCTCAATCCGTGGGGCTCGCCGCTACGCCTCACTGCGCCGTGGTGGTTCTGGAACATGCTCGGCGAGCAGGCGGTGTTCTTGTTGAGCCGGGGCGACGGGTCGCCCGGCCGGGATCGGGGTCATTCGACCGGCAACAGCCGGTCACCGACCGCGACCTCGCCGCCACGCACCACCTCGGCATAGATTCCGCAGTCGGAGTGGCCGTAAGCGCGCCGCAGCGTTTCCGGGATCGTCAGGTCGCGGATGCCGGTAACCGGATTCACATTGGTGGCTGCGCAACGCACGATGCGCTTGACGATCTTCAAGCGAGCTTCCCCGATCGCGATCTCGCTCCCGACCAGATCAAGCTCTGCCCAGGCCGGCCAACCCGCCGCATACACATTGGCGCGAAAGCGCAGCGGGTTGACCGCCATCCCGGTCAGCTGCTCGAGCGCCTGCACCGACGCAAGATTGATGACCGAGACCACTTTGCGGGCGACGTCCGAGAAGCTGAATCCGGCCGCGTGCAGGAGCCGCGGTGGCCCGCGCAATTCATCGGCGCAGAAACCGGCGAAGAAGCGCTCGATCGCCGTGCGGCCCTGTGTGGTGCCCAGATCGCCGCGCACGGCGTCGTGCCCTTCACGCTCGATGAGGAGGGTGCGGCTCGCGCCATCGAAGCGCGTTCGCAGCCTCGCCAGGCGCTCGTTGCGCATGAGCATGAGATAGTGGGTCTTGGGCTGGTAGCGCGGCTGCGCCGGATCAAATCCGGACGGTCCGTTCTCGATCGCGAAGAGCCTGTCGCCCGGTACCGTCTCGCCGGCCTGCAGACGTGCCTGATCCAGCGGCTCGGGGCTCAGCCCCTTCACCGGGTAGCGATAGATGCCCTCGATGCGCGCAGGCCCGATCATAGTGTCTCCGTGGCTCCGAACCGAGGAGAGTTGTTAGCGCATGTTCCACGGGAGTGAACATCGGTTTCCGCTTCTCCGACGCTCGGGTCTGCGCAGCCGCGGGTCCAAGCCGAGGAGCAGCCGGGCCCCCTTCCGCTGACGCTGTTCCGCCACCACATTGCGAAAAGCGGATGCCGACAGGGTCCGCCAGAGCATGAACGTCTTAACCCATTGACGATGACCTTTCCGCGCCGATTCGGGCGGAGGGGCAGGCCGAGGGAAAAAACCATGGATTTCGAAAAATTCACCGAGCGTGCGCGCGGATTCGTGCAGTCTGCGCAGGCAATGGCGTTGCGCGAAGGCCACCAGCAATTTGCGCCCGAGCATCTGCTCAAGGTGCTGCTTGACGATCCGGAAGGTCTGGCAGCCGGCCTTATCGACCGGTCCGGCGGGAGATCGCGAGAGGCGCTGGCAGCCGTCGAGAAGGCACTTGCGGCAATTCCGAAGGTCTCCGGCAGCGGAGCCGGCCAAGTCTACCTCGCAGCCCCTTTGGCGCGCGTCTTCGATCAAGCGGAAAAGATCGCCCAGAAAGCCGGCGACAGCTATGTGACTGTCGAGCGTCTGCTGCTGGCGCTCGCACTCGACAAGGACAGCGAGGCCGGAAAGATACTCGCACGCGCCGGCGTTTCTCCGCAAAACCTCAATGCCGCGATCGAAGCCTTGCGCAAGGGACGTACCGCCGATACGGCCTCGGCCGAGAACGCCTACGATGCGCTCAAGAAATACACCCGCGACCTCACTCAGGCGGCGCGCGATGGCAAGATCGATCCGGTTATCGGGCGTGATGAGGAGATCCGCCGCACCATCCAGGTGCTGTCGCGGCGCACCAAGAATAATCCGGTTCTGATCGGCGAGCCTGGCGTCGGCAAGACGGCGATCGTCGAGGGCCTTGCCCAGCGCATCGTCAACGGCGACGTGCCTGAAAGCCTTTCCGACAAGAAGCTGCTTGCGCTTGATCTCGGGGCGCTGATCGCCGGCGCAAAATACCGCGGTGAGTTCGAGGAGCGCCTCAAAGCCGTGCTGCAGGAGGTGATCGGCGCGGAAGGCGGGATCGTGTTGTTCATCGACGAGATGCACACGCTGGTCGGCGCCGGCAAGGCCGACGGGGCCATGGACGCCTCGAACCTGCTCAAGCCCGCGCTGGCGCGCGGTGAGCTGCATTGCATCGGCGCGACCACGCTCGATGAGTACAAGAAGCACGTCGAGAAGGACGCAGCTCTCGCCCGCCGCTTTCAGCCGGTTTACGTCAGCGAGCCCACCGTCGAGGATACAATCTCGATCCTGCGCGGCCTCAAGGACAAGTACGAGCAGCACCATGGCGTGCGCGTCACCGACAGCGCGATCGTGGCGGCGGCGACGCTGTCCAACCGCTATATCACCGACCGCTTCCTTCCCGACAAGGCAATCGATCTGGTCGATGAAGCGGCTGCGCGGCTCAAGATGCAGGTCGATTCCAAGCCCGAGGAGCTCGATTCGATCGACCGCGAGGTGGTCCGTCTCAAGATCGAGCAGGAGGCCTTGAAGAAGGAGCACGATCCGGGCTCGCGCGCGCGCCTGAAGTCGCTTGAGGCCGAGCTTGCCGCGCTGGAGAAGAAGTCCGCCGACCTGACCGCCCGTTGGAAGTCGGAAAAGGAGAAGCTTTCCGAGGCCCAGAAGGTCAAGACGGAGCTCGATCAGCTGCGCGTCGAGCTCGCCAATGCGCAGCGCCGGGGGGAGTATCAGCGGGCGGGCGAGCTCGCCTATGGGCGCATCCCTGAGCTCGAGCGCAAGCTCAAGGGCATGGAGGCCGGCGAAGCCAAGGGAGCGGTCCTGGAAGAGGCCGTCACCGCCGACCACGTCGCCCAGGTGGTCTCACGCTGGACTGGGATTCCGGTCGATCGGATGCTCGAGGGCGAGAAGGAAAAGCTCCTGCATATGGAGAAGAGCCTGGCCAAGCGGGTGATCGGCCAGGAGGAAGCCGTCAAGGCGGTCGCAACCGCGGTGCGTCGCGCCCGGGCGGGCTTGCAAGATCCGAATCGGCCGATCGGCTCGTTCATGTTCTTGGGTCCAACCGGGGTCGGCAAGACCGAGCTCACCAAGGCGCTCGCCGAGTTCCTCTTCGACGACGAGCAGGCGCTCCTGCGTCTCGACATGTCCGAGTACATGGAAAAGCATTCGGTTGCGCGGTTGATCGGCGCGCCTCCGGGCTATGTAGGCTACGAGGAAGGTGGCGCCCTCACCGAGGCGGTGCGGCGGCGGCCTTACCAGGTGGTGCTGTTCGACGAGGTCGAAAAGGCGCATCCGGACGTCTTCAACGTGCTGCTGCAAGTGCTGGACGATGGACGCCTCACTGATGGGCAGGGCCACACGGTCGACTTCCGCAACACGTTGATCGTCATGACCTCGAACCTCGGCGCCGAATATCTGGTCAACCAGCCGGAGGGCGAGGATACCGATGCGGTGCGCGATCAGGTCATGGCGGTGGTCCGGTCGAGCTTCCGGCCGGAGTTCCTCAACCGCGTCGACGAGATCATCTTGTTCCACCGCCTCAAGCGCGAAGAGATGGGCCGCATCGTCGATATCCAGATGGAGCGGCTGGGAAAGCTCCTGGAGGAGCGCAAGATCAGAGTCGTTCTCGAGACCTCGGCACGCGATTGGCTGGCCGACAAGGGCTGGGACCCCGCCTATGGGGCGCGGCCGCTCAAGCGCGTGATCCAGAAGTCGGTGCAGGATCCGCTCGCCGAGATGATCCTGTCCGGGCGCGTAAAAGACGGCGAGAAGGTGGTGATCTCGGCCGGCAAGCAGGGGCTTTCCTTCAACGGCAAGCTAGCGGCCGCCGCGTAAGGCCGAGCTGGCAAGCTATCTACTTATCCGCTGATGCCGTCTGCGCGACCCGCGCAGGCGGCGCCGCACGGGCGAGCACCTGATCGAGCTTGTCGCGCTGCTCCTCGAAATTGGCGAGCACGGCCCCTTCCAGCACCCGGCCGCGCGGCAGCTTGACCTTCATGGGATCGACGAAGCGCCCGTTGATCAGGATTTCGTAGTGCACGTGCGGACCGGTCGAGTAGCCGGTCGATCCCACATAGCCGATCACCTGGCCCTGGCGGACGTGGCTGCCTTCCTCCAGGCCGCGGGCAAAAGCCGACATGTGCCCGTAGGCGGTCTCGTATCCGTTGGCGTGCCGGATCTTGATGTATTTGCCGTAACCGCCCTCGGGACCGATATGCTCGATCACCCCGTTGCCGGACGCGAAGATCGGTGCGCCGTAAGATGCGCCCCAGTCGACCCCGGTGTGCACCCGGAAGATGTTCACCACCGGATCGCGGCGGTCGCCGAACGGTGAGGTGACCATTCCTTCGGACACCGGCTTGCGCACCAGGAACTTCTTCGCGCTCTTGCCGGTCTCGTCGTAGTAGTCCACGACGTTGTCGTCAGGCGACTGATAGCGATAGTACTTCTTGGTCTCGCCGGCCGTGGTGAGCGAGGCGTAGAGGATATCGGCCTTTTCGTTGTTGCTTTCGTCCTCGCCCGCGAACAACAGCTCGAGCGAGTCTCCGGGCTGGACCTTGCGCTGGAAATCCTCGTCGTAGGAATAGATGCGGATGAGGTCCTCGATCACCGGACGGGGGATCTGATTGCGCAGGCCGGTTTCGTAGATGCTTTGGTAGAGGCGAATGCCGGCGCCGTCATCGCCCTCGTTGTCGCCTGACTGCGCGACTTCGGTATCGGCCGCCTGCGGATCGATCGAAACGAACTTGCCGAGGTCCGACAGCGCCACGATGGCATCGACGCCATTGTCGCTCGCGACCACCACGCGCAGCGGCCGCAGCCGTTTCGGATCGCTCGGGTCGAGCAGAATGCGCAGCTTTTGGCCCTCTTTCACGCCATTGTCGCGCCCGTACTGGCCAAGCGCAGTAGTGACGTCCTTGATGTCATCCGGATGGACGCCAAGGTCGCGCAAGACCGAGCCGATCGAGTCACCCTTCTTCAGCGTGACGTTGCGCTCGCTCCAGGGGTTGCCCCCGGTCGCTTGTGCGGCAGTCTTGGGCAGAAGCGTGATGTTCTCTGGCGCAATCCGTGTCTCGAAACCCACATAAGGGTTGGGCGTGCTCTCACCCGCGTAAGCCAATTTGAGGCTCCCTGCGTCGCCCGGCAGCGATCCGGTGGCGCCCGCCTGCATTGCGGCATCGCGCACGCCCATAACCACTTCGTCCATCGCCAGCACGGCCGCAAGCTTGGCTTTGGGCAACAGCGGTGCAAGATCGCGTTGCACGAAGGAGACTTCCGCGTCCGGCTCTGCGCCCGGATCGTCGGTGGTGCCGGAGCTGCCCGGCGACTCGGCTTGCGCCAGGATTTTCTGCGGGTTGAATGGAGGAATATTGGCCGACAGCTCGGTCGCTGTGAGCGCGAGATTGCCGGCGACCCGGACAAACGGACGCACCCGCACCAGCTCGCGGTTCCCCACATGGGTGGTGGTGCTCACGCGAATGACTTGGCGATGCGTGTTGATCTCGCCGGCCGGCGGCAGCCGGTTGCCCTTGCGGAGCGAGCTCATGTGCTCGGAGAGATTGCCGACTGCCCCGCGCAAGGCGACCTCGACGCGCTCGGGCACGGTGGCAAAATTGGTCTGGCCATCAAGTGCTGCAAAAACGGCGCCGCCCATGAGAGCAGCGCCGCAAAGACCGGTCAGGATTGTGCCGCTGAACCACTGCACCGATACCCGGCGGCGGTCGATCTCGCCGCGTGCCGTGCCGTCGACCGAAAGCGGCGGCTCGTTGCCGAGATCAAAGCGATCAGCGTCGCTTCGGTATGTGCCGCGCCGCTTGCCGTGTTCCAAGGCTTACGTCCCCTCCGCCGCGCCCTGAAGGGCGGACTTCCGCAATCAACACGCAAGGAGCGTCACAAATCCGGCCGGACAGCAGCTTGCCTGAACCTTGGGGCCCGAAGCCGTCGTTCTTTGTCGATTGGTCCCCGGATCCCGCTCGCTCGCCCATTGCAATAAAACCGGGCCGGTCGTCTGTTGCCGACCGCCCGATCAGAATTTTTGAGCCGATTTCGGGTGACGCCGCACAGGTCAGCGATCGTGATGCTGGCGTAAGACACCCCCCGAACTGACACCTCCCACCAGAACGTCAAGAACGGCGGAGGAATGTGGCCGCAGTGCGGCGCATGGCGCGGCGTCCCGCAGGTTTCCCCGGACCCTGGTGGTCGCGCTCCTGCTTCCTATATTCCGGATCGGTTGTGTCCGGCCGGGCACCTTTAAGTGTTGACAGGGGCCCGGTGGCAAGACTATATAAACCCATACGGCGCGCCGTCCGCTTTCGGCGCGATTGCGCGCCTGCGAAGCACCTCACTGATATTCGGTGACCAGAGCTTCCGATCTCGATCGGAGGTGCGGGGCTTCGACGGCTCTCCGGCTCGCCGGTTGAGTGGGACCGTCCAGGTTCCGGGCTGTTTGACAATTGAATCGGAAGAAAGAGAAACGTGGACGGCGGAGTCCTTGCGGGCTGCTTCGTTCGAGCGGAAGAGGTTGTCTTCTTCGGAAGGGGCCTTTTTCAGGAAGACGGTGCAGCCGGACGAGACTTCGGCGGTCGACGTTTCAGGTCAACACTGTGGATTCTGCGCGGGCTTTGCGGCTTGCGCAGGAAACAGAGTGGGACCTCGTCAAACGTTGTGATCAGCCGGTATCAAGATCTCATCCAACTTGAGAGTTTGATCCTGGCTCAGAGCGAACGCTGGCGGCAGGCCTAACACATGCAAGTCGAGCGCCGTAGCAATACGGAGCGGCAGACGGGAGAGTAACACGTGGGAACGTACCCTTCGGTTCGGAACAACCCAGGGAAACTTGGGCTAATACCGGATACGTCCGTAAGGAGAAAGATTTATCGCCGGAGGATCGGCCCGCG
>Ga0209062_1001684_pt1 | contig 35807 bp, 22 predicted proteins | sample Coa_R2_2_FD_187158 | JGI IMG/M metagenome (GOLD analysis project Ga0209062, IMG submission 187158) | Surface soil microbial communities from Centralia Pennsylvania, which are recovering from an underground coalmine fire - Coalmine... | ecosystem: Environmental > Terrestrial > Soil > Unclassified...
CAGCCCCCGCTTTTCATCCAGGCTCATGGGAGCCCAGACATTGGTGTGCCCGGTGAATTGATTCGAGCCCCCACCCCAGGAATCGGCGCCGTACTCGCCCGGCTGCGGAATGGTGTGGAAGGTCCACACCCGTTTTCCGCTGCGCGCATCGAAGGCCCGCACATCGCCCGGCGGATCGTTTTTGTACACCAGCCGGTCGCCCACGCCGTTGCCGACGATTACCAGATTCTTGTACACCACCGGCGGCGACGTCTCGGTGTAGTGCAGCTTGTTGATGGGCCAGACGAGCCCCTGGCTCAGATCGACGATGCCGTTATCGCCGAAGCTCTGATCCGGCTTGCCCGTCTTGGCGTCGATCGAAATCAGCCGGTAGCGCGTGTTCAAGAAGATCCGCGGATCTTTTTCGCCCCGCCAGATCGCGATCCCGCGATGCACATAGCCGGTCCCGTTCGGCGGCTGCCCATCCACGTAGCTTTTCGGATCGTACGCCCAAAGCTGCTTGCCCGATTCGGCGTCGAGCGCGACCACCCGATTATACGGCGTGGTCACGTACACCACGCCATCGATCATCAGCGGCGTGTCTTCAAACATGCCCGGCCGCGTCTTATATGGATCGAGCGGAGTTTCGCCCGTTTTCCAAATCCAGGCCTGCTTGAGCCGGGCCACATTGGAGCGGTTGATTTCGCTCAGCTCCGAATAATGCGTCGCCCCCGATTCTCCGCCCCAAACTGCCCAATCGACCTGTCCCCGATCCGCGCTCAGGCACAAAAACATCGCGCCCGTGAAAAGCCCGGCTGCCAATTGCCGCGATTGTTTCCAATTCCGGCTCACCGCGCCGATTCCTTACCCGCCGGGCGCCAGCCGGTCTTCGAACCGCGAGCGAGATTCTCGTACACCTTGCCGCCCTTCATCACGAACACCGCGCGCCCCGCCGCATACACGTCCTTCAACGGATCGCCGTCGAATCCCACAATATCGGCCTGCATTCCCGGCTCGATCGATCCGATTTCCTTTTCGAGATTCAGCGACTGCGCCGATAATGAGGTCGCCGAAATCAGCGCCTGCATCGGGTCCATTCCGCCGTCCTTGACCCGGACGATAAATTCGCGATAATTCTGCCCGTGCGCTCCGGCCGTCGCGTCGGTGCCGTAGATGATCTTTAAATCCTTGTGCTTCAGCGCTTTCTTGAACGTGTCCAGGGTGATGGAAAGGCCTTTTTCCATGTAGGCGAAGCCTTCCTCATTGTAATTTCCGATCCCGAAATATTTTGGCTTGTTTTCGAGATAATTTTGCAGAACAAGGCCGATATTGGGGTCATAATACGTGCCGCGCTGGGCCATCAGATCGAAAACGTCGTCGGTGACGAAGGCGCCGTGCTCGATCGAGGTGCATCCGGCCAGCGTCGACGCCTTTGCCGATTCGGCCGAATGCGCGTGGACGATGGTCCGTAATCCCTGCGCCTTGGCCTCGCCGCAGACCGCGTCGATCTGCTCCTGCGAGAGCGTGATCGCGCCGCCCTCGCGAATGCTTTTCGAGGCGAACAGCTTGATGAAGTCCGCGCCCTGCTGCTTGCGCTCATCCACCGTAGCCTTCATCTTCGCCGGGTCCCATTGCGGATTCGTGATCGGCTGGAAGGAACTGAGAATCCTCGGGCCAACCAGGTTTCCGTGCGCGATCATGTCCCGCACGTCCTTATCCTGGATCGATCCCGGGCTCTGAATCGTGGTGAAGCCGGCATTGAGCGTCGCCACCAGGTTCTCGGCGATATGCAGAACCGCCTGTTCCTGCGGCTCGTCGCGTCCGGCAAAGCGTCCGTTGTTGTCGAAATGCCAAATGATATGGGAGTGCGTATCGATCCAGCCTGGCGTCACCGTCAGCGCCGCCAGATCGTAGACCACCGCGTTGGCGGGCGCCGCGCCGCCGATCCGCGCGATTTTCGATCCTTCAATGACAACAATCTGATTGTGCAGCGTCTTTCCCTTGCCGTCGTAAAGCGTCGAGGTTTTCAGTACGATCGGCCGTTCCTGCGCCGACAGCGCGGATAAGGCAAGCGTGAAAAGGAGAAATTTGGACATATCGTTTCCTTCAAGAGGCCGCTGCGGCCTGTTGCGCCCGGGCCTTCATCTTCCTCCGCAGAATATCAAAAACCGGACTTCAGAGACGCGGCAAGCGCGGATCGGACGCGGTTAGGCAATGGGATGGGACGCTGCGTCTCGCGGCTCATGGCGACAATGGTGACTCTGCCGCGCGCCGCGTTGCGGCCCTCGACGCTCACATCGAAAGCCAGCGTGAACGATGCTCCGCCAATTTTTTCGACGCGCACCTCGATGCGCATCAGATCGTCAAAGCGTAGAGCGCTGGTGTAATCGCACTCCACGTGAACGCGCGGGAAGCTCGTATGCTCGTCCTGAATCTCGCGATAACCCGCGCCGATGCTGCGCATGAATTCGGTCTCGGCCGCGTCAAAATGGCGCAGCAGCGCGAGATAAAAAATGCGCCCGCTCGCGTCGGTATCGCCAAACCGGACGCGGTTTTCGTAGAGGAATGGCGGTTTCATCGATTCACAAGCCAGAATAGCGCGGCCGCCGATCCGATCAGCCGGGGTGTTATTCTGGCTGCTGGTTTGGCAAAGCATGAGGCTCGCCGATAAATATACGCTCGAACGCGGCGGCGTTTATCTCACCGGCATTCAAGCGCTGGTGCGGCTTCCGCTGGACCAGATGCGCCGCGATCGCCGCGCCGGACTCAACACCGGCGCGTTCATTTCCGGATACGAAGGCTCGCCGCTCGGCGGATACGATCTGGCGCTGGCGCGCGCCGGTTCCCTGCTGGAGCGCCACAATATCGTCTTTCGTCCGGGACTCAACGAAGATCTCGCCGCCACCGCGATCATGGGCAGCCAGATCTTCGAGGTCGCCGGCAATCCGAAAGCCGACGGCGTCGTCGGCATCTGGTATGGCAAAGGACCCGGCGTCGACCGCTGCGGCGACGTTCTGCGCCACGCCAACATGGCGGGAACCGGCAAAAACTGCGCCGCGCTCCTGCTTGCCGGCGACGATCATGGCTGCAAAAGCTCGACCATCCCGCACCAAAGCGACTTCACGTTTTTTAACACAGGCATTCCCTTCCTTTATCCCGGCAACGCGCAGGAGATCCTCGATTACGGCCTGCTCGCCATCGCGCTCTCCCGCTTCTCCGGCGCCTGGGCCGGATTGAAACTGGTCACCGATATCTGCGATGGCGGCGGCACCGTTTCAATCGATCCGGAGCGGCCGGTTATCAAAATTCCTGAAAATTATCAGAAATACGTCGATCCGCGGCTGGTTCCGCCGGTCACGCTGGCGCTGGAACAGGAAGTGAACTTGCGCCGGCTGAAAGCGGCGGTCGATTTCGCGCGGCTCAACGGCATAAATCGATGGCACGGCGCCGCCGATGCCTGGCTGGGCATCGCCAGCGCCGGAAAATCCTATTACGATCTGGCGCAGGCCCTCCGCGATTTGGGCATCGGCGAAAACGAGTTGAACGATCTGGGCCTTCGCATCGCCAAATTCGGCATGACCTTTCCGCTGGACGCGCAATTCGCACGCGAATTTGCAAGCGGCTTGGCGGCAATTCTCGTCATCGAGGAGAAGCGCGGTTTTCTCGAGCTGCATCTGCGCGACGCTCTCTACAGCCGGCCCTCGCGCCCCATCGTGATGGGAAAGACGGACGCCGATGGCGCGCCGCTGTTTCCCGCATCCGGCGAGCTCGACCCGGACCGCATCGCGGCGGTGTTGGCAAAGCTGCTCGGCGACTCGCGCTCGACCGCCAGGATCGCCGCGCGCATCCGGCTCATCGAAGCAGCCGCTGCGCGCCCGCGATCCGCCGCGGCCGGACGCCCGTCCAACTTCTGTTCCGGCTGCCCGCACAACCGCTCGACCATCCTGCTGCCCGGCCAGCTCGCCGGCGGGGGCATCGGATGCCACACCATGGCGATGCGCCTGGATTCCAGCCGCGCGTTTTCTTTTCTCACGCACATGGGCGGGGAGGGCGCGCCTTGGATCGGCATGGCGCCGTTCACCGGGACGCAGCACGTGTTCCAGAACCTGGGCGACGGAACTTTTTTCCATTCCGGCTCGCTCGCCGTGCAGGCGATGGTCGCCAGCGGCCTCAACATTACTTATAAGATCCTGTACAACGGCCACGTCGCCATGACCGGAGGCCAGGCCGCGCAAGGCGCTCTGCCGATCCCGGCCCTGACCAGGAAACTGGAAGCCGAAGGCGTGCGAAAAATCGTGATCCTCGCCGAAGATCCCGAGCACTATCGGAACGTAGAGCTGGCCTCCATCGCCGAAGTCCGGGATCGCGGCGAGCTGGAGCGCACGCTTGCCGAGCTTGAGAAAATCCCCGGCGTTAGCGTGATGATCTATGACCAGGAGTGCGCCGCCGAAAAACGCCGCAAGCGCTCCCGCGGCAAGTACGCCGAGCCGGCGGCGCGCCTGATGATCCATGAAGAGGTTTGCGAAGGCTGCGGCGATTGCGTCAGGCAATCGAACTGCATGAGCCTCACGCCGGTTGAGACCGCGCGCGGCCGGAAGATGCGCATTCACCAATCGTCCTGCAATAAGGACTACTCCTGCGCGCTCGGCGATTGCCCGTCATTTATTACCGTCAACCTGAAACCGGGCACGGGTCTGCGAAAGAAATCGCTGCCCCCGCTGCCCCCGGCCGCAGTTCCAGCCCCGCGGGAAGTGGCCGCGATCGGCGAAGCGTATCGCATCGTGATGCCGGGCATCGGCGGCACCGGCGTGGTCACGATCAACGCGCTGCTCGCCACCGCGGCATGGATCGACGGGCTGTATGCGCAGACGCTGGATCAGACCGGTTCGGCGCAGAAGGGCGGCGCCGTCATCTCCCACCTGCTGTTGAGCCGGCGTCCGCTCGAAACGCCCAATCGGATCAACATCGGCAACGCCGACGTGATCCTCGGCTTCGATCTGCTGGGCGCCGCCGCGGCGGAGACGCTGAAGCTCGCCTCGCCGGCAAGCACGGTCGCGCTGCTCAATACCAATCTGACCCCGACCATCGACGCGATCCGCAGCCGCGTTCCGCTGTCCGGCCCCGCGGCGCTGGTCGAGGAAATCAAGTCCGCCACTCGCCGCCACATCATGGTGGACGCCAACCGCATCGCCGAGGGCCTGTTCGGCACCCATCTGGCGGTAAATCTTTTCATGCTGGGCGTTGCCTGTCAGGACGGCCTGATTCCGCTTTCGCTGGAGTCGATCAAGCAGGCCATTCGCCTGAACGAGGTCGATGTCGAAAGAAATTTGCAGGTCTTCGATTGGGGCCGCAAGTATTACCACGACGCGGCGTCGGTCGAAAGCATTCTCGCCGGCCCAAGCCCTCCGCCCGCCCGGCCGCTCGATCGAGTCGCGGAACTCACCGCGTATCAAAACGCCGCCTATGCCAGAAGCTATTCCGATTTCGTCGCCGGAATCGCCCGCCGCGCGCCGGCGCTCGAAGAGACCGTCGCTAGGTATCTCTACAAGCTGATGGCGTATAAAGACGAGTACGAGGTCGCGCGACTGCTCACCCGCGGCGATTTTGAAAAGCGCGCCGCCGAGACCTGGGAGAGCGTCGAATCGATCGCCTATCATCTGCATCCGCCGCTGCTGCGGCGCTTCGGCGTCCGCAAAAAAATCAAGCTCGGCGGGTGGTTTCGGACGCCCTTAAAAATTCTCGCCGCAATGAAAGTGCTGCGCGGCGGCCCGCTCGATATTTTCGGCTACAGCGCGCTTCGCCGCCAGGAACGGGAGCTGATCGATTGGTATCGCACGCTGATCGAGCGCGTCGCCGATCAGCTATGCCAGGAGAATCTGCCGAAAGCGCTTGAAATCGCCGCGCTGCCCGATCAGATCCGCGGCTACGAACGGATCAAAGAGGAATCGATCGAGCGCGTCAAAAGGCTTGCCGAAGAGAAACTCGCCGAACTGAAGACAGTCGCGGCGACGTAAGCTCGCGCCAACATTATCATGCCGGACTACGAACAAATCACCTACGAAACATCCGACCGCATCGCGACCATCACCCTGAATCGCCCCGGAAAGCTGAACGCCTGGACCCGCCGGATGGAAGCTGAGGTGACTTCCGCCGTTCAATCCGCCGCCGCCGACGATTCGGTTCGCGCCATCGTCCTTGCCGGTGCGGGCAAAGGATTCTGCGCCGGCGCGGACCTCAGCCTGCTTTCGGATATGGCCTTAAGCAACGGCGCCGCCGCGGAGAATCTCACCATTGAGGGTCCGGCCGGCGCGCCCGCCGAGTTTCGCTATAAGCACGCCTGGCTTCTTTCCGTGCCCAAGCCAATCATCGCCGCGATTCACGGCCCTTGCGTCGGCCTCGGTTTCGTTGTCTCTCTTTATTGCGATTTTCGTTTCGCCTGCGAAAACGCCCGCTTCTCCGTGATCTTTTCCCGCCGCGGCCTGGTGGCCGAATACGGCATCGCCTGGATGCTGCCGCGGCTGGTCGGCCTGGGCAATGCAATCGAGCTGGCTTTTACCTCGAAAACGATCGACGCCAGCGAAGCTCTGCGCATCGGTTTGGCAACGCGCGTCTTCGCCGAAGAAAATTTCCAGGCGCGAGTCCATCAAGCCGCGTGCGAGCTGGCCGCAACCGTTTCACCGCGTTCGCTGGCGGTCATGAAGCGGCAGATCTATCGCGCCCTCGATCAGGACTTGGGCCAGTCCTTCGCATTGGCGATCGAGGAGATGCGCGCCAGCATGGCCGCCGCGGATTTTCGCGAGGGCGTCGCGCACTTCCTTGAAAAACGCCCGCCGGCGTTCACGGGCAAATAAGGGCGGCGTCGCTCTGCCGTAAGGCCGGGTCAGGACCGTGCTCAAGCTGGCGTCGCTTCCCGCCGATAGATTCCTTGGAAAAAGCTGTTGACGCAATTCGTAAGTTGCTGCAAAATAATTAAGTCCGAGCACTCTGGAGTATTTTTCGAACAGAGGAGAAGCATTGTCGCTCAAAATCCGGCTGTCCGCAATTATCGTTTTATCTGTCGTATTGGCCTCGAATCTCCTGGCCCTGACTCCCACAAAGAAGCGAAAGAGATCCACCGTTGCCAGAACCGTCGCGGCAAAACCGATCGCGATGAACGTGGTCTCGACGCGCCGTCCGGTTCGCGCCAAACCCAAACGCGCCGTCGCCATCGGACCGTGGCGCGTTCCCAACTACGCCGATTCGACCGAGGGCGATTTCATCGATGGGGAAGATCTCGCGGTGCGCCGCGCCGCGGTCGATGCGCTGGGCCGATTGAACGGCGCCATCGTCGTCACGGACCCGAACACCGGGCGCATCCTGACCATCGTCAACCAGAAGGTCGCCTTTCAGAGCGGGTATCAGCCATGCTCGACCATTAAGGTCCCGGTCGCGCTGGCCGCCCTTAGCGAAAACATTATTGAGCGCCAGACGCTGATTCGCGTCTACGGCCGCACCACCTTCGACCTGACCACCGCGCTGGCGCGATCGAATAATCAATACTTCGCCAATCTCGGGCAGCGCCTCGGATTCGAGCGCGTCAGCTATTATGCCCGCCTGTTCGGGCTCGGCGAAAAGGCCGGTCTCGATATCGAACCGGAACACGCCGGAATTTTGCCCGCGACCGTGCCCAAAAGCGGTATCGGGATGATGACCAGCTTTGGCGACGGCATTTCGCTGACGCCGCTTGAATACGCCGCGCTCATCGGCGCCATCGCCAACGGCGGCACGCTCTATTACCTGCAATATCCGCGCTCGCAAGCCGAAGCGCAGGCGGTGATCCCGCGCGTGAAGCGCCGCCTGGACATCGACGAATGGATTCCCGAGATCAAGCCCGGAATGATGGGCGCCGTCGAATACGGCACCGCTCGCCGCATCGGCTTCGATCCCAACGAGCCCATCTACGGCAAGACCGGCACCTGTACCGATTCGCGCTCGCCGACTCACCTCGGCTGGTTCGGATCGTTCATGGAACTTGGCAAGAATAAGCTCGTCGTCGTGGTGCTGCTGACCGGCGCCAATCTGGTGAGCGGTCCCGCCGCTTCCGGTGTCGCGGGCCAGGTCTATCGAAACCTCGGAGCGGAAAATTACTTCGCATCGGCCTCAATGGCCGCGAATAATTAGTCTTTTTCCTCGCGAAGGCTTCAGCTTTGTCTGTCTGCGCGCGGCGGAAGCGCGTGCCCCATCGCCGCCGGAAATCATGGTAGCCTTAGTCGGAACGTAGGTTTCGAGGGACCATGAGCATTTCCAAGCCGTTTATCGAACGGCCCGTAGCCACCACTCTGCTTACTGTCGCTCTGGGCATTTCCGGAGTCGTCGCCTACAATTTTCTACCCGTTGCGCCTTTGCCGCAGGTGGATTTCCCCTCGATCAATGTCAATACCGGATTGCCGGGAGCAAGTCCGGAGACCATGGCGTCCTCGGTGGCGACCCCGCTCGAGCGCCAGTTCGGACGCATCGCCGGAATCAATGAGATGACCTCGTCGAGCACGCTTGGCTCGACCAGCATCACCCTGCAATTCGATCTGTCGCGTAATATCGACGCCGCCGCGCGCGACGTTCAGGCGGCCATCAACGCCGCCCGCAGCCAGCTTCCGCAGAATCTGCCGCGCAATCCGTTCTGGCGCAAGGTGAATCCCGCCGATTATCCGATTTTGCAGATCGGCCTCACCTCCCCGACCATGACGCCGGGCCAAATGTACGACGCGGCCTCCACCGTGATGGCGCAAAAACTGGCTCAAGTTCACGGCGTCGGGCAGGTTTTTCTCGGCGGAGCTGCGCTGCCGGGCGTGCGCGTCGAAGTCAACCCGTCGCTGTTAAATCACTACGGCCTCGATCTCGAAGACGTTCGCACGATGCTCGCCGCCGCAAACGTGAACTCGCCAAAGGGCGAGTTCTCCGGCCCCAATCAATCCTGGATCATCAGCACCACGGACCAGATCTTTAAAGCGCAGGACTACCGGCCGCTGATCGTCGCCTATCGCAACGGCGCCCCGGTCAGGCTTTCCGACGTGGCGGATGTGGAAGATTCAGTCGAGGATATCCGCAACATCGGATTTGTCGGCAACAAACCGGCCATCATCGTCCGCATCAACCGCCAGCCCGGCGCCAACATTGTGGAAACGGTCGATCGCATTTTCGAGGTTCTGCCCTACATCAAAGCCTCCATGCCGGCCTCGATCGAGACGACGATTTTGGCCGATCGCACCACCACTATCCGCGCCTCCGTCGAAAATGTGCAGCAGACGATGGCGATCTCCATCGGGCTGGTCATCATGGTGGTGTTCCTGTTCCTACGCAGCCTGCGAATCACGCTGATTCCGAGCGTGGTCGTTCCTGTGTCCCTGCTGGGGACCTTCGGCTGGCTGTATCTGTTCGGCTACAGCATCGACAATCTGTCGCTGATGGCGCTGACCATCGCCACCGGCTTCGTCGTGGACGACGCCATCGTGGTGATCGAAAATATTACGCGCCACATGGAGCAGGGCATGTCGGCGATGGCCGCGGCGCTAAAAGGCGCGGCGGAAATCGGCTTCACCGTGGTGACGATCAGTATTTCGCTGATCGCGGTGTTCATTCCCATCCTGCTGATGGCCGGAATCGTCGGCCGCCTGTTCCGCGAATTCGCCGTAACACTTTCGATGGCGATTGTTTTATCGCTGCTGATGTCGCTGACCATGACGCCCATGATGTGCGCGCGGCTGCCGCGCGCCGACCCCGGTGAACGCCATGGCGCCGTCTATCGCTTCAGCGGCTGGATCGTGGAGGTGATGCGCCGCGGGTATGAAAGGAGCCTCGCCGCCGTGCTCGATCAGCAGCCGTTGATGCTGGTGGTCACCCTGGCCACGGTGGCGCTCAGCGTCTATCTGTACGTCATCATTCCCAAAGGATTTTTCCCGCAGCAGGACATCGGCCGCATGAGCGGAACGCTGATCGCCGATCAGGCCTCCTCGTTTCAGGCCATGCGGGATCGCATCATGCAGGTGATTAATATTGTCCGCGAGGATCCCGCCGTCGAAAGCCTGAACGCCTCGGTCGGCGGAGGCGGATTCGGCGGCGCCAGCATCAATCAGGGCCAGATCAACGTCACCCTCTATCCGCTGGCTCAGCGAAAAATCACCACCGACGAAGTGATCGCGCGCCTGCGGCCCAAGCTGGCCCGCGTTCCGGGGGCGAGCCTGTATCTGCAAGCGATCCAGGATCTGCGCGTCGGCGGAAGAGCCAGCGGCGCGCAGTATCAATACACGCTTCAGTCCGACAGCGTCAGCGAACTGAACGAATGGGCGCCCAAAGTTTACCGCGCGCTGCGCGCGCTGCCCGAGCTGGCCGACGTGAACAGCGATCAGCAGGATCGCGGCTTGCAGGCCGGCCTTGAAATCGACCGGGCCACCGCGGGCCGGCTGGGGATCTCCACGCAGTTGATCGACAACACGCTGTACGACGCCTTCGGCCAACGCCAGGTCTCGGTGATGTACACGCAGTTGAACCAATATCACGTGATCCTGGAAGTGAATCCGCGATTCTGGCAAAATCCGGACGGGCTCAACTACATCTACGTCCCCTCGACCACCGGAAAGCAGACGCCGCTCAGCGCGATCACGCACTATGCTCCAAGCAACACGGCTCTTTCGGTGAATCATCAGGGGCAATTTCCGTCGGTGACCATCTCCTTTAATCTGCCGGTCGGCGTTTCCCTGAGCAGCGCGGTTCCGGCGATCGAGCGCGCCGAACGGGAAATCGGCCTGCCCAGCTCCATTCACGGCAGCTTCCAGGGAACCGCGCAAGCCTATCAGGATGCGCTTGCAAGCGAGCCGGTGCTGATCGCCGCGGCGCTGGTGACGGTCTATATCGTTCTCGGCGTGCTCTATGAAAGCCTGATTCATCCGCTTACGATTCTTTCCACACTGCCTTCGGCCGGCGTCGGCGCGCTGCTGGCCCTGATTGTGACGCACAATGAGCTGAACGTGATCTCGCTGATCGGCATCATCCTGCTGATCGGCATCGTGAAGAAGAACGCGATCATGATGATCGACTTCGCCATCGCCGCCGAACGCGCCGAAGGGCTCACGCCGGAGAAAGCAATTTTTAAGGCGTGCGTGCTGCGCTTCCGTCCCATCATGATGACCACCATGGCCGCGCTGCTGGGCGGTTTGCCGCTCGCCTTGGGCCACGGGGAAGGCGGCGAGATGCGCCGCCCGCTCGGCATGGCGATCGTTGGAGGGCTGATCTTCAGCCAGGCCCTGACGTTGTACACCACGCCGGTGGTTTATCTTTACATGGATCGCGCCAGGCTGCGCTGGGAAGCGCTGCGCGGCCGCGCCTCCCGCATCGCCCCGCTCCCCGCATCGAACACCATCGCTTGAAGGAGGGCGGGATCACAAGAATCGGCGGCTTCCAGCGCCTCCAGATAGTACGTTTTCGTATTTGCCGCGCGGAGAGATGATGATATACTGGTCAACCGTATTTTTCGTGCGAGGATGCGATGGTTGCGACCTCAGTTCTTCTTGTTTTTTGCGCGTTCCAATCCGCCGGTCCGATTGAACCGCGAATTCAGTTGACCGCGAAAGCCGAAGCGCTGCCACGCGCGGATTTGAGCGTCGATGTCCCGCTGGTTTTGATTCCCGTGCACGTCACCACCCCGCTCGGCGCGTCGGTGACCAATCTTCCAAAGTCGAGCTTCCATCTTTTCGAGAACGGCGTGGAGCAGACGATTACGCATTTCTCCTCGGAAGACGCGCCGCTTTCCATCGGTTTTCTTTTCGACGCCAGCGGAAGCATGCGCAACAAGCTCCGCAAATCCGCCGAAGCGGCCGCGGCGTTTTTTCGCACCGCCAACACCGACGACGAATTTTTTCTGATCGACTTCAATGAGCGCCCGCGGCTGGCGATTCCATTCACCCAAAATGCCGGCGCGATTACGCGGCACATCGCGCACACTCACGCCGATGGCCGCACCTCGCTGCTGGACGCCATTCACCTTGCGCTCGAGCAAATGGAGTTCGCCAAAAATCTTCGCAAGGCGATCGTGATCGTCTCCGACGGCGGCGACAACCGGAGCCGCTACACCGAAACCGAAATCAAGAGCGCGCTACGCGAAGCCGACGTTCAGCTTTACGCCATGGGCATCTTCGATCCGGACGAGTCGCCCAAGCGGACGCCGGAGGAACGCAACGGTCCCAAGCTGCTCGACGAGCTCGCCGAGCAAACGGGCGGCCGACATTATCCGGTGCAAAATCTGGACGAGCTTGCTTCCGTCTGCGAGCGCATCGGCCGGGAGCTGCGCAACGAGTATCTGATCGGCTACGCTCCGGCGAACGACGCGCAGGACGGCACCTATCGCAAGGTGAAGGTCACGGTCACTCCGCCGAGCGGCATGCCCGAGCTGCGCGCGCACCATCGCCAGGGCTACTACGCTCCGGCGCTGTTCGGCCGTTAAGGCCTACTCCTCGTGCAGCGCGGCGATCGGATCGACGCGCATCGCTTTTCGCGCCGGAAACCAGCTTGCCGCCAGCGCGACCATGAGAAGCACCGCGCTCGCCGCCGCCAGCATCGCCGGATCGGTCGCGCCAATGCCGAAGAGAAAAGTCGCCAAAAGTTGGCGGACGGCGAAGCACCCGGCCAGACCAAGCGCCGTGCCCAGGGCCGCCAGCCGCAGCGCGCGCGCCGTGACCATCCGGAAGATCGCGCCGGGGCGCGCGCCCAGCGCCATGCGGATCGCGATGCTGGCGCGGCTGCTGCTGACCATGTAGGAAAGCACGCCGTACAGCCCGATCGCGGCCAGAAGCAGCGCCAGCGCCGCGAATCCTCCCAGCATCTGCATCTGAAATTTTTGCCGCGCGACGGAGCGTTCGAATACCTCGTCCATCGTCTCGAACCTGACCGCGGCCTCGCGATCGGCGGCCCGCAAGCGATCGCGAACCGCCGAAACGGCGCCTGCCGGATCTCCCGCCACGCGCATAACGAAATTTTCGTCGAGCAGGCTCTGCGGGAACAGGACCTGGGTGTGAGTAACGTACGCGGTCGGCGCCGCCGGCCGGTTGAGAGCGGCATCGTGGACGTCCCCCACAATCCCCACGATGGTCAGCCACTGTTCTCTGGGAGTGAAGCTGTCGAACCAGATGCGGCGGCCGATGGGATCTTCCTTCGGCCAATAAACGCGCGCCATTTCGGCGCTGATCAGCGCCACCGGAAGCGAGCTCGCCGTATCCTGATCGCTGAGGTCGCGACCGCGAAGCAGCGGGATGCGCATGGTGGCCAGATATCCGGGGCTGATGACGCGATATTCCGCGTCGGCGCTGGCCGAATCCCGCGGGCGGTTCTCGAGATTGAAATGCCCGTCGGCACCGGCGCCGTCGAGCGGCAGACCATGGCTCAGCGCGGCGGACTCCACGCCCGGAATGGCGCGAAGTTGCGCCAGTAATTCGCTGAACATCGGACTGAGCCGGTCAAAGTCGGTGTCGCGCGATTCGGTGGTGAAGGAAACGCCGGCCACAAGCACGTGATCGGGCCGGAAGCCGGGATCGACGGATTTCAGTTTCCAGAAACTGGCGGCGAGCAATCCCGCGCCGGCGACCAGCACCAGCGACAGACATATTTCCGAGATCACCAGCGCGGATTGCGCCCGCTGCGCGCGCCGTCCCGTGGTGGCCGAACGCGACGCCGACTTGAGCGCGTCATTAACGTTCAGCCGCGAAGCTCGCCAGGCGGGCAGCACACCGAACAGAAGCCCGGTCCACAGGGAAATGCCCGCGGCGAACGCGACCACGCCGGCATCAATGCGGATATCTTCGGCGCGCGGAAGCCCGGAGGGAAGCAGAAGCCGCAGCAGGTCCATCGACCAGAAGGCGGCCAGCAATCCCAAGGCTCCTCCGGCGGCGGCGAGCGCGAGACTCTCGGCGATCAGGAGCCGGAACAAATGCATGCGCCCGGCGCCGAGCGCGATGCGCACCGAAATTTCCCGGACGCGAGTGGTCACGCGCACCATCAGAAGATTGGCGACGTTCACGCAAACGATCAGCAGCAGGAATCCCACCGCGCCGAATAGCATGAGCAAAGCCGGCCGCGCTTCTCCGGCGATCTGCCGGTCGAGCGGAATCACCATCGCGTCCTTGCCCATGAAGGGCGACGGGTACTGCTGCTTGAGCCGCCGCGAAATTGCGCCGACATCGGCTTGCGCCTGCTCGATGCTTACGCCCGGACGAAGCCGCCCGACGACTCGAAAATTATGCGCCGTGCGGCTGGAAAAATTGTAGAAAGCGTCGGCCGCGATCCACACTTCGGAATGATCCGGATAGTCGAAGCCGGGCGGCATCACGCCGATCACCGTGAACGGCTGGCCCATCAGCTTGATCCGGCGGCCGAGGACGTTCGGATCGCCGCCGTAAACGCGCTGCCAGAGAGCGTTGCCCAGAATTGCCGTTCCGGGAGCTTTGAACTTCTGCTCGGCCGCATCGAAGGTGCGCCCGAGCATCGGCTGCACGCCCATCACAGAAAAGAACTCGCCCGTCACTTCCGCGCCGAATGTGCGCACGGGAGTATCTCCGCCGCCGGCATTCACCGGACCCTCGCCGAACGCCGCAATCCACGAAAAACTGTGGTTCTCGCGCTGCCAATCCTTGAAGTTCGCCTGCGCGACCTGCATGGGCCGGTTCGACTCGTTCACTTCGCTCAGCCAGGCCAGGCGGCTGGCGTCGGGGTAGGGCAGAGGATTCAGGAGAACGGCTTTGACCACACTGAACAGCGCGGTTCCGGCGCCGACGCCCAAGGCTACGGTCAGAATGGAAATGATCGACAGCGCCGGCGCGGCGCGCAGCGAGCGGGTTGCGCGGGCAAGCATCGCAAAAAGCATTGGCCGCTACAATGCAAGCGGCGCGCCAGACCGCGGCGCGTATTATCAATCGAATCGCTCGGCCGGATGTCCGCTTTCGGGACGGGTCGTGTTCGGAACGGACAGGCTATCTTGCCGCGTGGAAAATATCGGCCAGGGCCTTCATTCGCGCCGCGTCAGCCGGATTTTTCGCGCTTCCGGCGCTTTTTTCCAGGCTTGCCGCCAGCGGCTTCACCGGAGCGGAGGAGTGCGACGACTCCGCCTTTTCGATCGCGCCGTGAAGCGAAGCGATCTGCGTCGCCGGCAGCGCGTTATCGCGCGCTAGCTGATCCAGGTAGGCCCGCGCCACCACGAAGTTTTTCGGCCATGTAAATTTCGGCTGATTCTGGACGTTCAGTTCATCGAAATGCACCTGATTGGCCGCGTCGATTTCGTTTTGCGTCAAAAATTTGCTCGGCGTAAGCCGGAATACATCGACCCCGCGCGCGATTTCGGAGCCATAAATGTAGCCGTTGTACCAATAAACGGACCAATATCCGCCCAAAATGCGCTTTTCCGCATCAAGCGGGCCGCGATCGAAATAGGCGATTTCGTAAGGATGCGCCGGATCGGTAAAATCGAACACCGAAAGGCCGCCCTGATACCAGGCCTGCACTTCGATGTCGCGTCCGGGCACCGGAATCAGGGAGCCGTTGTGCGCCACGCAATTTTCCGTGTCGCCCTGCGGGGCCGGCATCTTATAATACGAGGCCAGCGTGAGCTTGCCGTTCTTCAGTGTGAAGATCGCGTCCGCGCCCCAGTTCATCGGATCTGTGGCGCGGCAGCGCGGCTGCGTTCCGCCGCCCCATTCGTCGGTGAAGACGACTTTCGTGCCGTCGTTGTTAAACGTCGCCGAGTGCCAGAATGCGTAGTTCGGATCGCTCACTGCGTCGATGCGCCGCGGATGAACCGGATCGGAGATGTCCAGCAAAATTCCGTTACCCGAACAGGCGCCGGCGGCGAGGCCGATCGCCGAATAAACCGTAATATCGTGGCATTTGTCGGTTCCCGACGTCGTCTGCGTGCCTTCGCCGTGATTGCCGCCCTTCCACAGGCCGTTCATCGCGCCGGTCACCGGATCGGTGAAGATCCGCGGGCTGTTGACGATCTTAGCCTGTTCAGGGTGGGCGAGCGGGACCTTTATAATGTCGATGCGGAAAAGAGCGGTGTTCGGATTCTCCGCAGGATCGCCGCCGGAACAGCCTGCGAGCTCCTCGGACTGGCGAACCAGGCTGGTGCCCGAAATATAAACGTAGACGTTCTCGTGATCCTTGGGATCGATCACCAGCGTGTGGGTGTGCGAGCCGCGGCAGCTTTGCACCTCCGCGACCTGCTTGGGATTCGCCAGGTCGCTGATGTCAAAAATGCGAACGCCGCGAAATCGATCGGGACTCGGGGGCGGCGGTGTGCGCGGAATCCGCGGTTCGCCTTCCTTGGCCGGCGGAGGAGGCGGCGGCTTGTAGCCTTCAGGCAGCGGGATGCCCTGCGTTCCGCAATCCAGCCGTCCATTCATCGCTTCGACGGACATGAAGAGCAGATTCTTGTAAACGGAAACGTCGCCCTGCCCGCCGGGGCATACCAGCGACGTCTTCAGCGCGGTTTTGGCCGGATTATCGATGTCGTAAAAATTGATGCCGTTGTAATTTCCGACAAACAGGTGATTGCCGCTGAAGGCGAGATCGGAATTGGCCGAGCCGTATTGCACCGTTCGCGGCGCGCCGTTGCTCTTGGCGTTGGGATCCTGCGGCGGCGGAAAGGGCTCCGTCGCGCCGCCCGAGCCGGGGGCGAATCCCGAAGGTTTCGGCAGCGACGCGAGCTTTTCCAGCCCGAAAATGGCCTCCCCCGCATCGAAAATTCCGGGCTTGAGCCCGGCGCGCGGATCGTTGGTCTGGCGCGGATTCACCGGCGCGGGATTTCCGCCCGCCTGGCCCCAGCAATACGCGAATGGCAAAAGCGCGAGTACGAGCCTCATTTTTTCTCCTTCAACATGCTTTTCATAATATTGATTTCCGCGGTCTGCGTGTTTTCGATGTCGGTGGCGAAGTCAAAAATCTGGTTGTCCTGCTCGGCCCCGCCGGCGGCGAACAGCTCCTGCACCATGGTCAGCGCGCCGGTGTGATGCTGGATCATTCCGGTGAGAAAAAGGTCATCGAATCTCGCGCCATGCGCGGCGGCCAGGGCCTTCATCTGTTCCGGCGTGAGCATGCCCGGCATCGGCGGCATGGAGTCCATGTCCATCATCCCGCTCATGTGATCCATGTGCGACATATCGTGCTTCATGGGAACCGCCTTGCCGCGGTCGGCCAGCCACTGCTGCATGAATTTGATTTCGTCGGTTTGCGAGATGCGGATCCGTTCGCCGAGCTTGGCCAGCGCTTTGCTGTGCACGCGTCCCGGCATCAGCGCCACCATTTCCACCGCCTGGGAATGATGGTGAATCATTCCCTGCATGAACTTGACGTCGGCCTCGGAAGGCTCGCGAGGGGCGAGGCGGACGCTGGCCGGCGAAAGAATCTTCGAATCTTTCCCCGGCGCGCCAGGCTGCACGATCACCTGCGCGCAGGCAATGGCCGCGAAAAACGAAATCATGCCCAAACGAAAGACCATGCGTCAATATAAGCTTGCATTTTTTCGCTTGTCAACCTGGCGGCCGGAGAATTCAGTAAACTTCAGGAGGAATCGCTATGCCGCTCGCCGCTCGCATTATGGATTATTTTTACCTGCGCATCCGGGATGAGCCGGGGAAGGCGTACGAGCTGCTGGCGCAGCTTGCGCGCGAGGAGATCAACCTGGTGGCCTTCAGCGCCGTGCCATACGGCGACCATGGAGTCGAGCTGACCTTGTTCCCGGACCACCCCGAGGCGTTTCTGCATCTGGCGCGCAAGTCGAACTGGCCGCTGACGCCTGCGCAGCACGCCTGCATGGTTCAGGGCGACGATCGCCTGGGCGCGCTGGCCGAGATTCAAAAAGAGCTGATCAACGCTGGCGTGAGCATCTACGCATCCACCGGCCTGACCGACGGCTGCGGCGGCTACGCCTACATTATTTACTTCAAGGAAGGCGATCATCTGGCGGCGGCGCGGGCCGTGGAAGCTCTGAAGTGTTTGCGCTAATGTGCGTTTCGAGGGCAGTTCCGGGTAAGGATGGTGGCGATCAGGCCGCAGGCCGCGGCGAAGGATAGCCATAATCCCGGGACCGCGCGGCTGCCGGTCGCCTGGATCAAATAGGTCGAAATTGCGGGCGTGAAGCCGCCGAAAAACGCGGTCGCGCAGCTATAGGACAGCGAAAAACCGGCCGTCCGGATCGCAGGCGGCATTATCTCGGTCAGCAGCGCGATCATCGGGCCGTTGTAGCAGCCGAACAGAAACGAAAGCCACAGCTCGAGCGCCATCAACCGGGCAAACGAGGGCGCGGCGGCGAGCCAGAGGAAGCCGGGATAAACCGTCATGAGCGCCGCGACGGTGACGGTAATCAACATGGGACGGCGGCCGATTCGATCCGACAGCGCGCCGGCCACCGGAATCCAGAAAAAATTCGAGGCGCCGACGCACAGCGTGACGATCATGTTGTTGCGCGGCGCCAAGTGCAGAACGGCGTTGCCGAAGGTGGGCGTGTACGCGGTGATCATGTAGAAGGAAACGGTGGTCATCACGGTCAGCATCGTGCCGCGAACGACCAGAGTCCAATGCGCCGCGAGCGTCCGCAAAATTTCGCGCGTCGCCGGCGGCTGCTTGCGCTGAAATTCCGGCGTCTCTTCAAGCGAGCGGCGCAGCAAAAAAACAAGCGGGATGATGGCGCATCCAATCAGAAAAGGAATCCGCCAGCCCCAGGTGTTCATCTCGGCGGGGCTCAACCTGGACGCGAGCACGAGGCCCAGGGCCGCCGTGAACATTACGCCCACCTGTTGGCTCGCGGTCTGCCAGGCGACAAAAAATCCTTTCCGGCCGGGCGGCGCGATTTCGGATAAGTAAACTGAAACGCCGCCGTTTTCAACTCCGGCCGAAAGTCCCTGAACCAGACGCCCGGCGAGTACCAGCAGCGGCGCGAAAATTCCAAGCGTGGCATAGGAAGGCGTGCAGGCGATCGAGAACGTGCCGATCGCCATCAGCGACAGCGTCAGCAGCAAACCCGCGCGCCGCCCGCGATGATCGACATAGGCGCCGAGCGCAATCGCGCCGAGCGGCCGCATGAGGAATCCCGCGCCGAAGGTCGCCAGCGACAGCATCAATCCGGCGAACTCGCTGCCGCCCGGAAAAAACGAGCGCGCGATCGGGGCCGCGTAATACCCGAACACCTGAAAATCGTACATTTCCAGGAAATTTCCGCTGGCCACCCGCACCACGGGCCAAAGCAGGCGGCTTGGGGCGGCGGCCGGCGCGGTCATGCCTTACAGCGTGGCACAAGCCGGCCCTTCCATGAATCGCAATTAACGATCGGCGGAGCAACTTTCTACTCGCGGCGGCATTTGAGCAGTTGTGAGGCGAATGGAGGATTCGAAAAAATGAAAAAAACCATCACGACATTATTTACGTTTTCTGTTTTGGCGTTCTCGCAATCGAGCGAGGTTGGAAAGCGCAACGAAAATCAGCAGGACCGGATCGCCCAGGGTGTCGCATCCGGCCAGTTGACGGCGGGAGAGACCGCGAACCTGGAGAAAAAAGAGTCGGCCATCCATCAGGAGGTTCGCACCGACCGAGCGCTGAACGGCGGGCATCTGACGGCTCAGGAAAAACAGATGGTCAATCGGCAGCAGAACCAGATGAGCCGGCAGATTTACGCCGATAAGCACAACTCGGCCACGCAGCACGCCGGCAACAATGAAGTGGACGCGCGGCGCGAGAATCAGCAGGACCGGATCGCCAACGGCATCAAATCCGGCAAGCTGAACGCGGCGCAAACGGCGCGGCTGGAGTCGAAAGAAGCGGGAATCAATCGCGAAGTGCGCTCCGATCGGGCGCAAAACGGCGGCCATCTCACCCAGGCGCAGCGGCAGCAGGTGAACCGCCAGCAGAACGCGATGAGCCGCAAGATTTACCGCGCGAAACACTCCTGAGGCGTTGGGGCGCAGCGCTGCGAAACTCACTCTTCATTGGCCGGCGTCTGCCGGCCTTGTTTCAGGAACAGAGAACAGGAAGAGCGCCGCGCCGCCCGCCGCCAGGAGGGCGAAACCGTAGAACGCGATGCGGAATCCGAATTTCTGGACGAGCAGACCTGAAGCCAAAGGGCCTAGGACGCCTCCGACTGCGACTGCACTAGCAAAGAGCCCAATCAACGCATTGAAGTGCCCCTTGCCGCGCGTTAGATCTGCCGCCATCGCAACGACGGCGACTCCGTAGATGCCCGCTCCGATTCCATCGAGTCCCTGCAACCAGACCACGGCCATGGGATTGCTGACGAGGGAATAGGATAAAATGCGAACCGGCAAAACAACGAATGCCGCGGCCATTACAGGCTTTCGCCCGACGGAGTCACAGAGCCTGCCCGCCGCGAGAGAGACCGGCGCCATCACGAGCTGGGCGGTCAGGACAGTGGCGGTCATCAGCTTGTCGGAACCACCGAGATGCTTCACATAGAGCGCCACGGTTGGCAGAATGGGGGCGTTGGCGAGATGAAAGGCGAAGATGGCCAGAAACAGAAAGAGCACTCGTGGGTCGCCGAGCAGTTCGGTCCACCGGACCGGCTGGCGCCTTTCGCGCGTCAGGCCGGTAGCCAATTGCTCGTCGAGATCCTGGGCGCGGATCAGGAGCATTGACGCGGCTGCAAATAGAGAAAACACTCCGACCGAGTAAAACAGGGCGTTCAATCCGAGCACGGAAACGACTCCCATTGCGAGCAACGCAGCGGCGATGTTGCCGGCGTGATTCCAACCCTGATTTGCGCCCATCGTCCGGTTGAGCAAGCGATGCCCCGCTAATCCGAGCGCCAATGCGCCAAGCAGCGGCCCGAAGAAGCTCTGAATGGCACCGGAGAAGAACAGCAAAGAATCGATCCAGACGTGTGTGCGCGGGATTCGCGGGATCGCGGCGAAGGAGATTCCGGTGAGGACGGACGCGGCGGAAAATGCAGCGCGGCGCCATTTCCAGCGATCGGTGAGCCATCCGGCCAGCGCCTGAAAGGCCAGCGTGCCGAGCCCCGCGGCGGCGGTCGCCACGCCGATCGCATCATAGCTCCAACCGGCTGTCCTCAGAAAGCCGTTCAGTACGGGAATCACTACGCCGACCATTTCGGCCTGAAGAAAATTCGCGGCGTTCAAGCCGAAGAAACTGCGCCGGGAAGGTGTTGTGTTCATCGAAGGTCTTTTTCAAGGCGTAAGCAATAGTCAAAGCCAAAGCGAATCTCGGGACCGCAATTTGCTCGTCCTCGGCAGCAAGCGAGTGCAGCGCGGCTTCCGCGTCCGGAGCCTTTATATGCCTTGCTGGATCGCGGCTACGGCGGCCGGCTGCTGCACAGTTTTGTTCTGAAATCGCCCGCGTTTGGCAGAACGTACGAAAGCCGCACGCGGTGCGTTCAGAAACCGCACGGTGGCCGCCCAACGCCGGTGTGTCGCGTAAAGAACGAGAATTGGAGTATGGCGTGCCAATCGAGGAGGATGGAGACGCTTGATGTTGAGAGGCATTCCCTACGTTGCGCTACTCACGGTGGCTGGACTGATGTTTGGGTGGATGATCCACGCTCCCGCCCAGCCTCCTCCTCCAGGCCGGAAGGCTGACAAAAAGGGAGAAGAGAAAAAGGGCAAAGGGAAAAAGGAAGACGAAATCGAAAGATTTCCCGACCGCATTGATCGTCTCCGCCGGCAACTGGAGTATACGCACTCCGCGGATCCAGAGCGCCAAACGTTGCTTTGGAATTCCGGCGTCTACGCCAACAAGGCGGATCAGACCTGGAGAACGCAGCAGCCGTATATCGCGGACCGCATACTGGCGGCGGCCGAGTCGCTCTTTCGCGCGTCAGACCACCTGCAACACATTGCCGGCGCCCCTGGTTTTCCTCCGCCGCCATCGCCACCGGCTGAAGATGTTTCCCGGCGCCTGGCCCAGGTCTACTTTCGAACGCGCGAGGCGGATTTCTTCCTTCAAGAGATTCACGACAATTCTGCCTCGCCATTGGTTTCTCTTTTGCGCCAATATTATCAACGGGCCGTTCAGGCATATGACCGCTCCGATTTCCGGGGAGCGGACGAATACGGCAAGGCTGCCGAGGAGATTGTGAAAGCGCTGGAGAACCTGGCGCAGGCCGCGACGCTCGCGCCGCAAGCGCGGCGCTGACGGAGGAGAGATGCGATTTTTTCTCAGAAGCGCAAAGGGCGCGGCGCGCTCCGCACAGGGGGCCCGGGACATATTCGCGCCAAGCTCGGTTATGCGCGTGTTTCTTAAACGACGTCTACAGCTCCAGTTGCTATTCATCCTGTTGGCGGCGGTGCTCATCGCGACGCTGAGCGTCATCCTGATTTCTGACGCGGTGAAGAGCGCGGAAGGAGTCGTGCTCACCGATGCGTTGAAAACGCTCGCTGCCGCCGCTTCGGAACTCGATCAACAATACCGCGATCGCACGAATGCAGATTCGGCGTGGCATGAGCTTCCCATTGCTGCGCAGGACACCTCCCTTCGTGGCGTTTCACAGGCGGTTTTACGTTCTTACCCTGGAGTCGAAGGCGGCTACCACGACGGCGCCCACTTCCTCGGGTATTCATATCCGACACACGATACGGGAAAAAAGAAGACGGATGTGCCCACAGCGGAACTCGACGATATCCTCGGGGCGATTTCGCAGAGTCGCGGATCGGGCACGGCTCAGCGCGTATTGCGGGGGCAACACGATATCGTGGTGATCGAGGCGAAGGCGGGTCCCAACGGTGTGGTCAGTTGGACGATGAAACGCCTGCCCGGCCAGAGCGATCCAGCCGCGCACCGCCGTGAAATGCTGCTCGCGGGGCTCGTCTTGGCGGCTCTGATCAGCATCGCGGGCACACTTGCCACGGGTGTCGCACTTCAGCGGGGAGTTGGCCAGATCAAGTCCGGACTGGCGGCATTGGGCGTAGATTTCAGCACTCGCCTTCCGGAACGTAACGGCGAACTCGGTGAGATCAGCCGTTGCATTAACGGCATGGCGGAAGCGCGGCAGAAGCTCGAGAACGATTTGAGGCGCGCAGACCGCCTTAGAACCATCGGCAAGTTGGTGGCTAGCATCGCGCATGAAATCCGCAATCCATTAAACAGCATTCGACTGTCAATCCAGTACCTGGAACGGCGGCTGCGCGACAATCAAGTGCGGGCAGAGGACCTTCACCCGGTAATCGATGAGGTCGACCGGCTGAGCTCGTTGCTGACGAATTTGTTGGTGTTTCAAAAAACGCGCGAGGCGATCCTTCGCGAGGAACCTGTCGCCCCGGTGCTGCGAAAGTGCCTCGCCCTCATGCGACCTCAGGCAGATTCCCGCGCCATCGAGATTCGATACGAACCGGGTGCCCCCGAGATCGAAGCTTGCTTCGATTCGGAACAGCTCATCCAGGTGGTAATGAATCTCCTCTTAAACGCTCTTGAAGCGATAGGCACGAATGGAACGATTGAGGTGCGCACCGAACGGCGCGAAGACCGCGTCCGCATTTGCGTGCAGGATAGCGGTCCGGGGCTGACCGAAGAGCAAGCCGAGCATCTTTTCGAAGCGTTTTATACGACCAAGCCGGAGGGCACGGGGCTTGGGCTTGCCGTCTCGCGAGAATTAGTTGTGAACATGGGTGGTGCCCTCCGCTTGGTCAATGACGGACCTGGGGCAACTTTCGAGATAGAACTTCCAGCGGCTGGAACCCAGAGGCCACCAGCGGATCGAGAATATGCGAGCTTCCACGATACTGATCGCTGAGGACGAACGAACCGCACGAACGTCGCTGGCGGGGTTACTCGAAGCGGAAGGCTTTCGCGTCCTCACGGCGGAGAACGGAACCGAAGCTCTGTCCGTTCTGTTGTCCGAAGAACCCGAGGCGGCAGTCCTGGACATTCGCATGCCCGGAATGGATGGCCTGGCTGTGCTCCGGCGGGCGAAAGAAGGAGGCTCCGACAGCGCGCTGATTGTCATGACCGCGCATGGCGACAGCGGCACGGCGATCGAAGCCATGAAGCTCGGCGCCTTTGATTACGTCTCAAAGCCGCTGGATTTCAAAGTCCTGCTTACGCAGATCGAGCGCGCAATAGGACAGCGCAAGCTCGCCCGGCAACTCAGAGCGGCGCAGGAATCGGCGCCAGCTCCGCCCATCTCCAACACGATGGTGGGGCACAGTCCTGCCATGCAACACGTCTACAAGCTCATTGGTCAGGTATCGACCTCGAATGCCACAGTTCTGGTACGTGGCGAGTCAGGAACCGGCAAGGAACTCGTGGTGAACGCGATTCACCATAACAGCGCCCGCGCTCAAGGGCCGCTGATCAAGGTCAACTGCGCTTCGATCCCCGAGGCGCTGCTTGAATCGGAGCTTTTTGGCCACGAAAAGGGAGCGTTCACGAATGCCCTATACCGCCGGATCGGGCGCTTCGAAGAGGCGAACGGCGGCACGTTGTTTTTGGATGAGATCGGCGAACTCGCCCCGGCCCTCCAGTCCAAGCTGTTGCGTGCCCTTCAAGAGCGCGTGATCGAGCGTCTCGGAAGCAACACACCGATTCCCGTGGACATCCGCCTGGTAGCCGCAACGTCTCGCGATTTGGAAGCCGCCGTCAACGCAGGATCTTTTCGTGAAGACCTCTATTACCGGCTGAACGTGGTGGCGATCGCGCTACCGCCTTTGCGCGAAAGACGGCAGGACATCCCGGCTCTGGTCCAACATTTTATAAACCGCAGCGAACATGCTGTGTCGATAACCTCATCCGCATTGACAGTGCTTTGCGACTACCATTGGCCAGGAAACGTGCGTGAATTAGAGAACGTCGTTGAAAGGGCGCTTGTATTGGCCAGGAGCGGCGTGATCACCGAGGACGAGATCCAGCTCAAGACGCGGCCGGAACAGGGTGACACAGTCTGGACCGATTTCGCTCCTCTGGAAGAAGGCATGAAGGCCAACGTCGCCACTCTCGAAAAGGCGCTAATCGAACGCGCCCTGCGTCAAACGCAAGGCAACAAAACAAGAGCCGCTGAGATACTCGGAGTGCACCGCCGGCTGCTGTACGAGAAGATCCGCGAACATGGGCTGCCAGAATAGCCGGCTTGGCCGGATTCATCGTTCACGCGCTAGTACTCAATTTCCGCACAACAACGCTTTCCGGCGCGATTCTTGTTCGGGAAACGGTCGGTCAACGTTCGCCTGACGCACGGGAGACTCTGTCGGAAACGCGCATCCTGTTGCAACCACTCTTGAACGGCCTGGCAAGGCGCTTGCCGTTTATCGGGTGAAAGGAAGACCGAACATGATCAGTCACCAGAGAATTCTCACTGCCGCTCTTATCCTGTACGGCGTAAGCGCAGCGAGCTGTAGGGCGCAACCCCCCGCGCCACCGCCACCACCGCCAGGTCCTCCCCCGCCTCTCAGCGCCTCACAGCTTCCACCACCGCCGCCAGTGCGGGGTCCCCGTCCTCCTGCGCCTGCCATCGGAGGATCAAAAACTACCGTGGCCGGAGTGGTGAGGAACTTTAACTACGGCCCCCGGGGCCTCGACGGCTTGATACTCGATCGTGGAACTGTCATTCATTTTCCGCCCGAGTATGGCAGTCAAGTAGCCTCCTTGGCGCCGATCGGGTCGACAATCACAGCATCCGGATGGTCGCACATCGGGCCTGCCGGTGACATTTTGTTCGATGCAGACTCGATCGTCAATCAGCGCAGTAAGGGATCAATCATTATCGCGAGTAACCCTCCTCCGCCGCCCGGACCACCGCCACCTCCTGGACGAGGACCGGCAGCATATTCGCCGCCTCCGCCGCCACCTCCACAGGCTGCCTTCCAGCCGGCAGGCCCACCCGCTCCTGCATGGGGTGACCTTGCCCCGGCAAGTGTCGTCACCGGAACAGTCCGCAGTTTCAACTATGCTCCGGACGGGCAAGTGAACGGGCTGATTTTATCGGATGGCAGTGTGGTTTATTTTCCGCCCGAACTGGGAAATCAGATGACGAATGCCGTGCCGATCAACGTTCGCGTGACCGTGACGGGGTGGGCACGGACAGGTCCCACGGGTAACCGTTTAATCGACGCTCAGACCATCACAAACCGACGAACCGGGGCTTCCGTGACGGTGGAAAACCCGCCGCCACCTGTGCCATGACGCCGCCGGAGAAAGAGGGTGTGGCGATGAACCTTTGCCGGTATTGCGATCGGCGCCGGTCGTTTTTCAATCACGCTGCGGCGGGTCCGGTGGTACGTGTTAGACTGCTTGAAAGCCGGTTTACGATCGGGTAGGAGCGTAGCGAACCGATGATCCGCGGGCGCGCGACCGATCCCCGCGGTGCAACCGATGTTTCCCTATATCGACACCACGCCATGGCCCTTCGCGCCTTTTTTCGCTCTGGTCGCGATTGGGCTTGCAGCGGGCTTCGCAATCGCAGCGAAGCGGGCGCGGCGCAGCGGAATCGATCCAGAGCACTTCGCCAAGCTTGCTGTTTGCGTGATCGTAGCGGCGTTTCTGGGCGGCCATATCGCCAAATTCGCTTATGTGCAGGAAGGTTGGGCCACGCTGTCTCACCAACCCTGGCGCTTGCTGCAAGTCTTCAACGGCCTGGCGTCGTTTGGCGCTTTGCTTGGGGGATTCGTTGCCGCCCAAATCTTTCTTTGGCGGCACCGTGTTCCTTATCGCAATTGGTACCTTTATGCCGACGCCGCCGCGTTTGCCGCGCCGTTCGGCTGGTCGATCGGTCGGCTGGGATGCTACCTGGAACACGACCATCCGGGTGTTCGCACGACGAGTTTTCTTGGCGTCCGCTATCCCGGCGGCGCTCGTTTTGATCTGGGGCTGCTGGAAATGTTGTTCCTGCTGTTGCTGGCAGCGGCGTTTCTGCTGCTTGACCGGATCCGGACGCCGCGCGGTTTTTACTACGTCGCATTTCTGTTTGCTTACGGAATCTTCCGCTTGGTCCTCGATGGCCTGCACGTCGAAGCCGTTCGATACGGCATCTGGACGGTCGATCACATTGCGGCCTCCATCCTCATCGCTGGAGGAGTGTTGACCGCGCTCGATCTCATCAGGCTGCAAATGTAGGTACAATAAGGGCCCAGAGGAGGCAACGTTTCATGCTGCGTGATTTCGGAGGGCGCTTGAGGAAACGGCGCTTCACCATCGGACTCTGGTCCGGGGTGGGGATTTTATTGCTCGTCAGCCTGCAAGATCCAGGGCGACGCCAGTTTCCACCAACGTCATTGCTCGGTTACTTAAACCTTATCCTATCCCCATGGGGCTGCGACCTTCTACAATTCTACGGCGGCTCGTCTTCTTACTGGAGGACATCCGGCAACATCCGCTTTGAGCCCAACATCGGGCAGGCCGATTCCGCTTTTCGTTACGTTGCCAGCGGAGACGCACAGGCTATCTATCTTTCTCCATCCGAAGCCGTCTTCGACTTGCACGGGTCGAAACGGGCCGGCGTCGCGCCGCGGCGGGTTCGCGCGGTGCTGGAAGGAGCCGCCGCCACCGCCGAGGAGGAAGCGCAGGAGCCCAAAAGCGGGCGCGTGAATTATCTCATTGGGAATGATCCCGACAAGTGGTATACGAATATCCCGACCTTCGGGCGCGTGACGTTTCATAGCGTTTACCCCGGAATCGACTTGGCCTACCACGGCGCGGGCGGAAATCTGGAGAACGATTTCGTGGTAAAGCCGGGGGCGGATCCCTCGACGATTCGCATCCGCTTCGAGGGCGCCGATCGCGTGCGCATCGATAAGGATGGGGCGCTTGTGGTGGAAGCCGACCGGCGAGGGCTGCGCTGGGAGGCGCCCTTCGTATACCAGCGGGACGATCAGGGCCAGCTTCAAAAGATTGAAGGCCGGTTCCGTATTCCCGAGTATGGCAAGGCCGGTTTCGAGATCGGCATTTACGACCTTCACCGTCCGCTCATCATCGATCCGGTGCTGAGCTATGCGACCTATTTCGGAACGTCCAGCGCGGAGGCTGCGGTTCGAGTGGCCACCGATGCCAGCGGCAACGCATACATGATCGGCGGCACGGATAATGTGAATTTTCCGGTAAGCCCGGGCGCGTTCGCGACGTCGGCTTCCGGCGTGAACGGAAACGTGCTGGTGGCCAAGCTCAGCGGCGACGGCAAGACGATGATTTATGAAACCCACATCGGGGGCTCCAGCGGCGATGTGGGCTTCGGAATCGCCGTCAGTTCGGCCGGAGAAGTGTATTTGACGGGCATGACCGGCAGCGCCAATTATCCGCTGGTTCCGCCATCGAATAATCTGTCCACAAAAAACATCACCGATCCGCTGAACTGCTTTGTCAGCAAGCTGAACGCTTCCGGCAGCGCGCTGGTGTATTCGACCGTGATCGGCGGCGGCCAGGCCGACGGTTGCAGCGGGATTGCCGTGGATTCATCGGGGAACGCGTACGTCTCCGGGGCCACGGGATCGAGCGATTTTCCGGTCGTCAATGCGGCGCAGCCGTCGCCGCCCGGCTCGCTGTTTGGAGCTTCGTCGGTGTCCGCGTTCGTGGCGAAACTCAATGCGGCGGGGACCGCGCTGGTCTATTCCACTTATTACGGCGGTCCAGGCGCCAATGCCGCGACCGCGATCGCGGTGGACAGTTCGGGGAACGCATACTTCACGGGATTCACAACCAGCGCATCTTTCCCGGTCACCAGCGGCGCGTATCAGACGTCGTTTGCCGGCAGCGGCGGGCAGAATTCGATGCTCGCCAACCTTTTTCCCAGCGGCAACATCTTCGGTTACACGGTGGCGCCCGTATTCGGCGATGCGTTCGTCGTAAAGCTCAACGCTTCCGGCCAGAAAGTTTATTCAACGTATCTGGGAGGCGAAAAGGACGACATTGCGTTCAGTATCGCGGTCGATTCCCGAGGCGATGCCTACGCCGGCGGCGCCACGTTATCGGCGCATTTCCCGGTGCAAAACGCCTTTCAGGCGAGCTACGGCGGCGCCGGCGGAAACACGCAGGCTTCCGGCGGCGATGGATTCATCGCCGAACTCGATCCCTCCGGCAGCAGCCTGTTATTCTCCAGCTATCTCGGCGGCTCGGCGGATGATCGGGTCTTGGGAATCGCCCTGGATTCCTCGGGCACGATTTATCTTGCCGGTCACACCTTATCGAAGGACTTCCCGACGGCTGGCCAGCAAGCGCAGCAGGGCTACGGCGGGGACAACGAAGGTTTTTTCCCGACCGGGGACGCATTTCTGGCCGAAGTCGGCTCCAATCACCAGTTGACGTTTTCAACATATTTGGGCGGGTCCTCGGGCGACTGGGCGAGCGGAGTGGCGGTGGATGGCCAAGGGGGCGTCATTGTGGCGGGCTCGACGGCCTCGGCGAATTTTCCGGTGACCTCGGGGACTTATCAAAGCGCGTACGGGGGAAGCGATTCGCAGCTTGCCGGAGTCGCAGTGGGCGATGCGTTTCTGGCGAAATTCGGCGGCAGCACGTCGGCCATTTCGCTTGCTGGAATTTCCAACGCGGCCAGCTACGCGGGCGGCGCGATCGCGCCGGGGGAAGCGGTGCTGATCGCGGGTTCCGGAATCGGTCCGGCCACGCTGCAAGGAGCGGCGCTGACGGCAAGCGGGAGCGTTGCGACGCAAGTTGCCAATACGCAGTTCACGTTCAACGGGGTGGCGGCGCCCATTGTCTATGTGAGCCAGCAGTACAGCTCGGTCATTGTGCCCTATGAGGTAGCCGGAAAGTCGAGCGTACAGGTGGTGGCGACTGTAAATGGCCAGTTTTCGCCGCCAATGACGGTGAACGTGGTGCCGGCGCTGCCTGGAATTTTTTCGGCGAACTCTTCCGGCACGGGTCAGGGCGCGATCTTGAATCAGAATCTGACGCATAACTCCGCGCAGAATCCGGCGGCCCGCGGCTCGACGGTGGTGCTGTTTCTCACCGGCGAGGGGCAGACGATTCCGCCGGGCGTCGATGGACAGGTGACCGCCTCGGCGATCGCGCCGGCTCTGGCACCGGTCACGGTGCTGTTCGGCGGCGTAGCGGCGACGAATTACGCCTTTGTAGGCGAAGCGCCCGGGGAGGTGGCGGGCTTGCTGCAAATCAATGTGAGCATTCCCCAGCTTGCGCCTTCGGGTGCGAACGTGCCGGTAACGGTGAACATTGGCGGCTACAGCACGCAGAGCGGAATCACGATAGCCATTCAGTAAGCCTCAGTTGGCCCCCGTTTTTGAGATCGTCGAATTTCTAAGATTGCGGCCGCTCTGCCCGATATCCACAGGACAGCAAGGGGCTGATTTCAGCGATCACAGCTTAAGCCAGAGCATCGGACGTTGCTGGCGGGGTTGCCCGGGTGCTTCCGCCGCGCGGTTGACTGGTAGCTGCCTGACGCGCCAGCCATCTGCGCCGAGGATATTCGAGGCGCCGCGCTTTTCCGAGCCAGGCAAAATCGGATGTGGTTGAAAATTCTTCGTATATGAGCCGCGGCTCCGGCGTGTTCACTCGAACAGATAGAGCGGAGCGCCGGGTGCGGCGGGGCTTTCTTCGCCGGGGGCGCCTACGGGTTGCTCCTGTAGCTGGCGGACGTAGATGCCGCCTTCGCCGAGATACACTTCGAGCTCGGCCGGGCGCGGCAGCGAGCCTTGGATCAGCGCTTCGCTTAGCGGGTCCTCGATGTACTTCTGCAAGGCCCGGCGCAGCGGGCGGGCGCCGTAGCTGCGGTCGCCGAGGGTTTTATCGAGGATGTATTTCGAGGCGTCGTGATTCAGACGGATCTTGATCTGCTTGGCTGCCAGGTTCTTGTTCACCTGATCGGCCAGAAGATCCATGATCTTGAGCAGATCCTCGTCATTGAGCGAGGTGAAGAGAATGGTTTCGTCCAGGCGGTTCAGAAATTCGGGATTGAACGCCTTTTTCACCTCGCCCATCACCTGATCCTCGACCTTGGCGGGGACGCCGGTGGTCGGCGCGGAGAAGCCGATGGGGCTGCGCTTTTCCAGGAAGCGCGCGCCGAGGTTGGAGGTCATGATGATGATGGTGTTCTTGAAATCGACGGTGTTGCCGAGGCCGTCGGTCAACTGGCCATCCTCGAAGACCTGCAACAGGATGTTGTAAATATCCGGATGCGCCTTTTCGATTTCATCGAGAAGAATGACGCTGTAGGGCGCGCGCTTCACGCGCTCGGTGAGCTGGCCGCCTTCTTCATAGCCCACGTATCCGGGAGGCGAACCGATCAACTTCGATACCGAGTGCTTTTCCATGAACTCGGACATATCGAAGCGAATCAGCGATTTTTCGCTGCCGAAGAGAAATTCGGCGAGGGCGCGGGCGACCTCGGTCTTGCCGACGCCGGTGGGGCCGAGGAACAGGAACGAACCGGCCGGGCGCTTGGGGGATTTGAGGCCGGCGCGCGAACGGCGGATCGCGCGGGCCAGCGCCGAAATCGCTTTTTCCTGGCTGATGACGCGCTTGTGCAGCTCCTCTTCGATGCGCAGGAGTTTTTGCACTTCTTCTTCTTTAATTGCGGTCATCGGCACACCGGTCCAGCGGGCGACGACGTCTTCGATATCGTCTTTGGTGACGACGCCGGTGGAGGTATCGTCCAGGTTGTATTTTTCGCGTAATTGCCGCAGATTTTCGCGCTCTTTTCGCTCTTCATCGGAATAAAAGCGCGCTTTTTCGAACTCGTGATTGGCGATCGCGTTTTCCATGCGATGCACGATAAACTTGATGCGCTTCTGAATATCGGCGACCTCGGTGGGCAGCGTGGTCTGGCGGAGTTTGACGCGCGCGCCGGCTTCGTCGATCAGGTCGATGGCCTTATCCGGCAAAAAACGATCGGGGATGAAGCGCGTGGAGGTGTAGACGGCGTTTTCGATCGATTCGTCGGTGTAGGCGACGGCGTGGAATTTTTCGTAGCGTTCCTTGATGCCGAACAGGATGCGGATGGCGTCGGTTTCATTAGGCGGCGGAACCTTGACGGCCTGGAAGCGGCGCTCAAGCGAGCGATCCTTTTCAATGGATTTGCGATATTCGGCGGGCGTGGTCGCGCCGATGCACTGGATTTCGCCGCGCGAGAGAGCGGGCTTGAGGATATTGGCGGCGTCGAGCGAGCCTTCGGCGCTGCCGGCGCCGACCAGCGTGTGGAGCTCGTCTATAAAGATGATGGCGTTCTGATTTTCCATCAGCTCCTTCATGATGGTTTTCAAACGCTCCTCGAACTGGCCGCGGTATTTGGTGCCGGCGACGATGAGGGACAGATCGAGCGCGAGGATTCGCTTGTCGGAGAGAAACGACGGGACGTCGCCGTCGGCGATGCGCTGGGCCAGGCCCTCGACGATGGCGGTCTTGCCGACGCCGGGCTCGCCGATGAGCACGGGATTGTTCTTGGTGCGGCGGCACAGGATCTGGACGACGCGCTCCAGTTCATAATCGCGGCCGATCAGCGGATCGAGAAGGCCATCCATGGCGGCCTGGGTGAGATCGCGGCTGAATTCGCTGAGCAGAGAGCTTTCCTTGGGTTTATTGGAGGCCATGCGTTCTGAGCTCGAACGCGCGATCTCCTCGCGGACCTGGGAAAGGCGCAAGCCGCGCTCATGCAGGATATCGGCGGCGAAGCATTTTTCCTCGCGCAGCAGGCCCAGCAGAAGATGCTCGGTTCCGATGTGCTTGTGATTGAGGCGCTCGGCTTCCTCGGCGCCGTAGGCGAGCACACGCTTGCATTCGTGGCTGAGCGGGAGGTCGACCGAGGTCGAGACCTTCTCGCGTAACGTGGTGTGCGCCTCCACCTGCTTGCGAATCGACTCCACTGAAGCGCTGGAGCGGAGAAACCGGTTCGCCAAAGCCTTATCTTCGCGGAGGAGGCCGAGCAGGAGGTGCTCGGTCTCGATGCACGGGCTGCCGAACTGGCTGGCCTCGTACCGCGCAAAGAAAATGACTCGACGGGCTTTCTCGGTATAACGTTCAAACATAAATCCTGCTTTGGTTGCCCTCGCCCTTACGGGCTCGTTTTGCTAATCCACCCGCGTCCTTGCGGACGCGGCATAACCTATTATTCACACGCGCACGCATGGAAACAAAATCTTCGCCTGCTCATAGCACATCGGAAGAAGACGCCGCTTCAATCAGCCTGCCATGCTCCAGTTTTAAGATGCGGTCGGCACGGCGGGCGAATGCGAGATTGTGGGTGACGTGAATCGATGTCAGGCTGCGGGAGCGATGAAGGTCCTCAATCAGGTCCATAATCATCTCTCCGGTCCGGAAATCCAGGCTGCCGGTGGGCTCATCGGCGAGGAGCAGTGCTGGATCGGCGACCAGGGCGCGGGCGAGAACGACGCGCTGCTGCTCTCCTCCCGACAATTCGCCGGCGCGATGCGACGCCCGGTTGCGCAAGCCGACCTCCTCCAACCTCGCCAGCGATACGGGTTCGGCTTCCTCGCGGCGTTTTCCCCGTATCAGCAGCGGCATCATCACGTTCTCGAGCGCCGAAAATTCGGCGAGCAGGGAGTGAATCTGCCAGACAAAACCCAGCTCGCGATTACGAAACTCGGCGAGAGCCTCGGGCGAGAGCTGGCATATGTCATTCTGCCCGAAGTATATCGCACCCTTGGAAGGTCTGTCCAGACCTCCCAGTAAATGAAGGAGCGTGCTCTTTCCGGCGCCGGATTCGCCGACCAGGGCCAGGCGCTCGCCGCGCGCCACGGCCAGATCGAGGCCGGAAAAAATCACCAGATCGGAATCGCCGGAGCGATAACGTTTCTCAAGACACACCGCCTGAATGATCGCGTCTAACAGGCACCATGCTCCCATTCACGATTGTATCGGAACGGGAATCGCGTGGCTACGGGAGCGAAATTTGCTTCGCGGGCTGTTCTCTATTTTTCCCGCTCAACAAACGAACGAAAGACAAATATCTCAATTAAAGCTGAATTTTGGGGCTAATTTAAAACAATTATTTCGGTACTTTTTGGAGGAAGGAAATGAATCGTTTGAATCGTCAGATCATGGCGCTGTTCGCCAGTCTGGCCTGTGTGTTTCTTATAGGTTTCTGGGAGAACACGCGGGCGCAATCCGCGGGCGGCGCCGGCACGATCACGGTGGATCAGATGAACCTGATCTTTTCCAACGTGGCGAGCGGCGGCGCGGCGAATCAGATTATCCACGTGACGTCGACTGGCTCCGGCACCGTGTCGGTAAACACCGCCAATTCGGCATCCTGGCTCACGGTGAATCCCAGCGGCCCGCTGAACCTGGTGGGGGGATCGGCGACGCCGCTGGTGGTTACGGCAAACGCGAATAACCTGGGGCCGGGGACTTATGAAACGTCGTTTCAGATCATACCGCAAGGGACGGGCGCGAGCCCGACCACGGTGATGGCGACCATGACGGTGGGCGGCCTGACGCTGTTCACGGCGAGTCCGGCGACGCTGAACTTTACGGCGCAGCCTGGGGCGGCGCAGGGGAATCCATCGACCATGCCGGTGACGATCAGCGCGCGGGGACAGAACCTGCTCGATTTTAATGTCGTCGCGTCGACGCAGAACGGGGGGAACTGGCTGATTCCGTTCACCTCCAGCGGAAGCGTATCGCCGGGCGGCACGGCGACGCTGCTGGTCGGCGTGAATCCCTCGTCTTTATCGGCGGGAACGTATTTCGGCGAGATTCAGGTGATCAGCACCGATACGCCGGACTCGATCGGCATTGCCGTGAAACTGACGGTGGGAACCAATGTCGGCGGCGTGAGCGTGACTCCGGCGACGCTGGAGCCGTTCCTTTATCAGTTGGGATCGACGGCCACGTCCTCACAACTGACCCAAACGCTGACGGTGATGGGAAGCAGCGGGCAGACGTTCTCCGTGAGCGAGAATCCTCAGGCGCCGTGGCTCACCGTTACGCCGATGAGCGGGACGCTGGGAGTCTCGGGAACGTCGGGGAGCTCGGGAACCAGCGGCGCTTCGGGCGCTTCGGGAACTTCGGGTGCGTCGGGAACTTCGGGCGCGAGCGGCGCCTCGGGAACCTCGGGAACCTCGGGCGCTTCGGGCGCTTCGGGCGCTTCGGGAACTTCGGGTGCGTCGGGAACTTCCGGCAGCTCGGGCACGAGCGGAACATCGGGTGCCAGCGGCGGGTCGGGTAGTTCCGGTGCGTCGGGCACGAGCGGCGCAGGTGGCGCCACGGTGGGCTCGACCATTACGGTGACCGCGAATCCATCGACTCTGGCGGTTGGGACCTATACGACAACATTGACCATCAATGTTTCGGGGGGAAGCGTCACGGTAATTCCGGTTTCGCTGGTGATCACGACGAATCCGGTGCTGACGGTTTCGCCGACCTCGCTGACGTTCAACGGACAGGCGGGCGGATCGCAGGGCGTTTCCTCGCAGAACGTGAATGTAAGCACGGCCGGCAACGGGAACATGGTGCCATTTACGGTGACCTCAACCGTGCCCTGGCTCACGGTAACGGAGTCGGGCCCAATTGCGCCGGCGACGATTTCGGTGAGCGCCAGCGCGTCGAGCCTGGCAGCGGGCACTTACATCGGTCAACTGTTGATCCAGCCGAACAACGGCGATAACTACGTTCTGACGGTCACGGTGACGTTCACGGTGGGAGGATTGCAGAACACACTGACGGCGGGTCCGCCGGCGCTGCTGTTCAGCTACCAAACCAGCCAGATGCCTCCGCCTCCACAGCTCGTCGAGATTAATTCCGTGAGCGGAACGGCTACCACCTTTACGTTCACGACCTCGACGATGAGCGCGGCGAATTGCCCGCAAAACTGGTTGAGCGTGACGTCGGGTGCTTCGGGCACGTCGGGCACGTCGGGTGCTTCGGGCACGTCGGGCACGTCGGGTGCT
>Ga0209062_1001686_pt1 | contig 35777 bp, 24 predicted proteins | sample Coa_R2_2_FD_187158 | JGI IMG/M metagenome (GOLD analysis project Ga0209062, IMG submission 187158) | Surface soil microbial communities from Centralia Pennsylvania, which are recovering from an underground coalmine fire - Coalmine... | ecosystem: Environmental > Terrestrial > Soil > Unclassified...
AAGGCCGATGCGCATGCGCTTATCCCTCATCCCGGTGATTTTCCTCATGACCGTTTCCGCCTCGCCGGTGGAAACATCCGGAAGTGTCATGCGGACCACGCTCAAAAATGGAATGCGCGTGGTGGTGGTGCGCGACCCTCTCGCGCCGGTCGTTACCGTCGAAGAAAACATCCTTGCCGGGGCCGATGAAACGCCGCCGGATTATCCGGGATTGGCGCACGCCCAGGAACACATGGCGTTCCGCGGATGCGCCGGCCTCAGCGCGGACCAGATTGCGGCGATCTACGCGCAGCTCGGCGGGCAAAATAACGCCGATACACAACAAAACGTCACACAGTATTTCGCCACGGTCCCGGCCGCGAACCTCGATGTGGTTTTCCGCGCGGGTGCGGCGTGTCTGGCTCACATCGACGACTCCGCCGAGCAGTGGAATCAGGAGCGCGGCGCGATCGAACAGGAAGTGGCGCGCGATCTTTCCAATCCGACCTACAAATTCCTGACACGCCTCAATCAGGATATGTTCGCCGGAACGCCCTACGCTCATGACGCGCTCGGAACGAAGGCCTCGTTCGATAAAACGACGGCGGAAATGTTGCGCGATTTCTTCCGCAAGTGGTACGCGCCCAATAACGCAATCCTGGTCGTGGCGGGCAACGTCGATCCCGCCGCGGCGATTTCCCGTATCGAGCAGATTTACGGCTCCATACCCAGCCATCCGGTGCCGCCGCGGGCCGAAGTCAGACTCCAGCCGGTTCACGCCGAATCGTTCACGCTCGAAAGCAATCTGCCGTATCAGCTCGTCTTCGTGGCCTACCGAATGCCGGGAACGGACAACGCCACCGACTTCGCCGCCGCGCGCCTGGCCGGCGACGTTCTTTCAAGCGAGCGAGGCGATCTCTACAATCTGGTGATCAACGGCGAAGCTCTGGCCAGCGAATTCGCCATCGAGCAGACCTATCCGAAGGCGAGCGCCGGATTCGCCGTCGTTGCTCTTCCTCCCGGCGCCGATGCCGCGCCGCGCATTGAAAGCGTAAAAAACATTATCGCCGGATATGTTTCCAAGGGATTTCCCGCGGAGCTGGTGGAGGCGGCGCGGCGCATGGAAATCGCCAGCAACGAATTTCGCCGCAACTCCATTCCCGGACTCGCGCAGGATTGGTCCCAGGCGCTCGCGGCGGAGCATCGCAATTCGCCGGAGGAGGACGTGAACGCGATCCGGCAGGTGAAGCTCGCCGACGTCAATCGCGTGGCCCGCGCGTACCTGCAAAATCAGAGCGCCATCGTGGCCGTGCTCAAGCCGCAGCCCTCCGGCGCCGCGGTTCCCTCGGAAGGATTCGGCGGCGCGGAAAAAATTACGTCGGCGCCTTCGAAACCGGTCACGCTGCCCGATTGGGCGCAGTCTGAATTATCGAAACTCGCCGTACCGCCGTCGGATCTTCATCCGGCCGACCTCAGCTTGCCGAACGGGCTCCGTCTGATCGTTCAACCCGAGCACGCTTCAGCGACCGTAACCCTGCGCGGCGAAATTCATCACGAAAGCAAACTTGAAACGCCGCCGGGAAAAGACGGCGTGGCCGATATCGTCGATGAGCTGTTTTCCTACGGCACGAAAACGCGCGACCGCCTAAGGCTGCGCAAGGACCTGGACGACATTGCCGCCGATGAATCGGCTGGCGCCACGTTCTCGCTGCGCGTGCTCAAATCGCATTTCGATCGCGGCCTGGAACTGCTCGCCGATAACGAGCTGAATCCGGCCTTTCCCGCCGATTCGTTCAAGATCGTGAAGCAGCAAACCGCGGAGGTGGCGGGCGGGCAACTGAAAAGTCCCGAATATCGCGCCCGCCGTGCGGTGGAAGCCGCGCTCTATCCAAAAGGCGATCCGGTGTTGCGCGAAACCACGCCGGAGACCGTCGGCTCCGTCACCCTGGAGGACGTAAAAAACTATTATGCGCGCGCGTTCCGCCCGGACCTGACTACGATCGTCATCATCGGCGACATCACGGCGGCCGATGCGAAAGCGGCGGTGGAGAAATATTTCGGGGGGTGGAAAGCGGAGGGGCCCAAGCCCGAGGTGACGCTGCCTCCGGTTCCGATGAATAAACCCGCCGCGGTCGATGTGCCCGATCCGGCGCGCATTCAGGATTCGGTGGTGCTCGCCGAAACGGTCGGGATCGATCGCTTCAGTCCCGATTATTATCCCTTGCAGCTCGGCAATCACGTGCTTGGCGGCGGCTTTTACGCCACACGTCTTTATCATGATCTGCGTGAAGTCGCCGGGCTGGTCTACAACGTGGAGGATTCGCTCACCGCGTCGAAAACCCGCGCCATTTATTCGTTTACCTATGGCTGCGATCCGGAAAACGTTTCCAAGGCGCGGGCCATCATTCGCCGCGATCTGATCGACATGCAGACCACCAACGTCAGCGAAGCCGAGCTGCGCCAGGCAAAGGCTCTGCTGCTGCGCCAGCTTCCGCTTTCCGAATCGAGCGAGGACGCCATCGGCGGCGGGCTGCTTGGCCGCGCACTGCTCGGGCTGCCGCTCGATGAGCCGTACCTCGCCGCCCGCCGTTATTTCGCAATGACGGCCGATGAGATTCGGACCGCGTTCGCCAAATGGCTGCGTCCGGATGATTTCGTGCAGGTGGTCCGCGGGCCGTCGCCGAAGTAAGCGGCCAATCGCGAGACAATATCCCTAGTGCCCTGCCTTCCGGAGGCAATAGCCCATGCCCGACCCAAACGTCCAAGGCGTCCTGCCCGCCGCCCTCACGCCGCGCCGCGCCGATTCAGTTTCGATCGACAGCGCCGCCGCTCTGGAACTGATCGAATTTCTCGAATCGCACGGCGTGGACGGCATCACGCTGCTCGGCTCAACCGGCGAGTTTCTTCATTTCGCGATCGAGGATCGCATCCGCTTCGCGGAAATGGCGATTCGCCGCGCGCGCGTGCCGGTGATCGTCAATGCGTCTCATTCAACGCTTGACGGCGCCGTCGAAATCGGCCAGGCCGCCGCGGCATCCGGAGCCGCCGGCGTTCTTCTGATGCCTCCTTATTACTTCCGCTACACGCAGGAATCGATTCGCGCCTTCGTGCTTGAATTCGCCTCGCAGGTGGAGGCGCCGATTTATCTCTACAACATCGGCCAGTTCACGACGGAGCTGAAACTGGAAACCTCGCTCGATCTCCTTTCGACCGGCGAGTTCGCCGGCATCAAGGATTCCTACGGAGGCTGGGAAGATTTCGTGGAGCTTCAGAAAACCGGCTGCGCCGTTTTCACCGGCTCGGACAAAATGTATGCGCGGGTGGCCAGGGCCGGCGGCGCGGGAACCATCTCCGGCGCCGCTTCGGTTGTACCGGAACTTCTGGTCGCGCTCGACCGCCGAGCGCGCGCCGGCAAGGATACGGCGAGCCTGGAAGCGCTGGCCGGCGAATTTCTCGATCGCGCCTTCAGCTTCCCTTTCCCCCTCGCTTTTCGGGAAGCGGCGATGCTTCGCGGATTGAAAATGGGTCCTCACGCCTCGCCCGTGGGCAAAGCCGAGTGCGCCGCGCTCGAAGAATTTCGGCAATGGTTTCGAACCTGGATCGAGTCTCCGGCGTTTCGTGAAATCGCAAAGGCCTGAACGCGATCAGTTCGTCATCCGCGGGCGCTCGAATTTTTGATTGATGTATTTCTCCGCTTCCGCCAGCGCGCCTTGCGTATTGTCTTTGGTGCGCAGCGCCTGCCGGTATTCGTTCACCGCGCGGTCCCGCTGATCGCTGATGTCGAAAATCTTACCCAGGTTGATGTGCGCCCAGACTTCGGTCCATTTCGGCTGTAAATCGCCGTTCAGGGCCTCGCGAAATTCATTCGCCGCCGCCTGCCAGTTCTGCTGAAGGAAAAACAACTCGCCCACCCGATAATGCGCCAGGGAACTGTTGCGCGTCACGTCCAGCGCCTTCTGATACTCCTTCAGCGCCGAGGAATAATCGCCGACGGCGGTGAACTGCTCGCCGCGCTTGATGGCCACCGCTACGCGAATATTGTTGTCCCAATGCAAAACGCGGTCGTCCGGATCGAGGGTGACGCTCTTGGGCTTGCCGAACGTCTCAATCGCGAACTCCGACGAGGTCCCGACCACTTCCACCCTCTTCGTCTCAGGATTTCCTTCCGTCTGCACCTGCATATCGACGGGCATGCGGAACAGATCCAAATCCTGCGTTACCTTACCCATCACGCGAAATCCCTTCTGCGTGCGGAAAACGGTGTATTCCATTTTGAATTCTGGCGCGCCGCTCGATTCGGTCCATTCCGTGAAAAACCATTGCAGTTCCTCGCCGTAGGCCTCCTCGGCCAGCTTGCGAAAATCCTCGGTGCTGATCGATTTAAACGCGAACCTGTCGGGTATTTCGTGCAGCACCTTCTGGAAATTGTCCTCGCCGATCACGTATCGCAGCATATTTAATACGGCCGCGCCCTTACCGGCCGTCGCCGCCCAATATTCCGGCGAATAATCCTCCAGCCGCGCCGCCTGGATCAGCGGCGGCTCGCTGACCGTCAACGCTTCGGTGTAGGTCGCCTGAATCTGCGTATTGGCCGCGGCCGGGCCACCGGACTGCTCCGCATACAAAATTTCGGAGTAGCGCGCCAGGCCGTTTTCGATCCACATGTGATTGCGCGAGCTCGGCGAAACCAGCGCGCCCCACCACTGCCGCGAAACCTGATTGGCCACAAGCTGCTGGTTCACCTGCTTGCCGAATCCCTGCGGGGAAAAGAACAGCAGGCCCGGCGCCGCGTATCCGTTGGGCGTGCCGTCTTCGGTCTCGATCACGGTCAGATCTTTTTTGAACGGCGGCCCATATACGCTGGCGAAATATGTCATGGCCTTGGCAATCTCCTGCCCATAGGGATCGACGACGTCGTTCACCGTGCGGGTGTAGAACGAGGTGGTCACGCCGTTGGCGGTCACGCGCCGCGCGTCGCCCTTGACGACCGCAAAATCGCCGGGAAACGACGCCTGCGAAAACTGAAAGCGCGTCGCGGTCATCCCGGCCGGCGCTTTCTCCTGCAACTCGATGCCGGACGCCACAACTTTATAGCCCTGCGGCACCGTTACTTTCATATCCGAGCTGAACCGGTCCACCGTGTAGTCGTTCAGCGGGAACCAGCGCGCCGGGTACATAAAATACGCAAAATCGGGGTGAATTGCAGCGAATTTGATGCCAAAAACCGGCGAATCCTCATTTCCCGTCAACTTGCCGTCGTAGATAAACGTGAGCGCGGCGGGCTTGCCCTTGGGCAGCATATCGAGCAGGTTCAACCGCACCGTCATATCCTGCGCCGTTCGCGAGGCCGGCACCTGCCGCCCCTCCTCATCGAGCACTTTCGATAAACTCAGCGCATTGTTCAACTCGAACGTCAGCGAGTTGGTGTCTTCGAGCGGAGTGAACCGCACCACAACGGTCGCATTGATCGTTTGCGCCGCCGGATCCACCTGCGCGTCAATTAAATAACTCTGGACATCGAGCCGCGCCCGAGATCCGCGATCCTGGGCATAAGCGCAGGCCGCCAGCAGCATCAGCGCCGCGGCCGGGGCGCGCACGCCACGGTTAAACCACCTGAACGGTTTCCTTGCGTTCACTCCACACCTTCCCGAACTCAACAGCGATTTGCAAGGCAAATTGCTGAAATCGTCGCCGCGGCGATTTCCAGGGGATCGGCGTCGGTTTGAAGGGCGCGAGCTACCTCGGCCAAGCCACCGAGCATACGCCGCCTCGCTCCCTCATCTTCGAGCAGCCGAATCGCCTCTGCCGCGATCCGCTCTCCGGTCATTTCTCCCTGAATCAGCTCCGGCACGATTTGCCGCTGCGCCACCAGGTTCACCATCGAAAGGAACGGCGCGCGAACCAGCCACCGTCCCAACATCCAACTTAACGCGTTTACGCGATAAAAAGTGACCATCGGGACGCCGGCCAGCGCTGCTTCGATGGTTACCGTGCCGCTGGCGGCCAAGGCAAGCTCGGAATGCGCAAGCGTATCCCAGGTCAATCCTTCAATTACTTGGATGGATGATGCTCGAACGCGTTCCCAAAAAGTGGATTTTTCCGTTCCAAACCCGGGAGGAAGCGCCAAAATAAACGTCGCCTTGTGTTTTTCGCCGATCCGGCGAGCCGCGTCCAGCAGATCAGGGACATGGCGGGCAACTTCGCCGCGGCGGCTGCCGGGCAGCAGGGCGATGATCGGCTGTTCGGGCGGAAGACCGAATTTGCGGCAAAATTCATCGCGCGTCATCGAGGCCCGGAAAATCCGCGCCAGGGGATGGCCGATATACGTCGCGGGCACGCCATGTTTCTCAAAAAAAGCCGGTTCGAAGGGGAAAATCGCCAGCAGCCGGTCGATGGTGGCGCGCATTGTCCGGACCCGGCCTTCGCGCCAGGCCCAGGCCTGCGGCGCGATCAGATACACGATGGGAATGCCCCTCCGCTTGAATTTTTTCGCTAGGCGAAGATGAAAATCGGGCGAATCGGTAAGCACCGCGATGTCCGGCCGAAACTCGGAAGCGACGCGGGTGAGCTTGCGAAACTCCCGCCAAATCCGTGGAATATGCGCGATAACTTCAACCAATCCTACAACTGCGATTGACCGCGCGTCCACGATGGGGTGGACGCCGGCGGCCTGCATCCGCGGCCCGGCGCAGCCGAAAAATTCGGCGCCGGGGTGCTGGCGCCGCAGCGCCTCGACCACGCGTGAGGCATAGAGATCGCCTGAAGCTTCGCCGGCGGAGATAAAAATGCGCACCTGAAAGTCAGGGTACTAAACGATTTGAAGAAAAATCAGCGGCTGGTGGCGAGTCGTTGAGGTAGCGGCGATTCGTGGCCTCTCGCGGTGACTCTTTCGACCGAAACGACGCGGTGATGATCGACCAGCAGCGCGTGGTCGAAGTTATTCACCGTGGGGCAGACGTGGCGGGGAATTAAATAGAGCGGCTCGCCGATGGCCGGGCGCGCGCCGGATTTCACCTCGATGGGAAGATGCTCTTCGCTGGGTTTGAGCGGCAGCAGATCGGGATAACCGGCGACAACGCAGGTGGGCACGCCGGCGTCGGCGGAAACGGATTTGTGCCCGGCGTCGCAGGTGAGATAATTTTCGCGCGGGTGGCTGACCACGGTTGAGAGCACCACGGCAGCGGGCTGGTAACCCCATTCCGCGGGAAGCTGGGTGAGACTGGTCGCGTCGCTATAAACGACGGTGCCGGGCGAGGCGCGGTGGACGAAGCGCGATTGGCGAAAAGGCGCATACGTGGCCGCGCAGGGAAACGCGGGCGTTCCGGAAGTAATGATCTCGCCGGCGGGAAAGCCGGCTTGCTCCATCGCGGCGGCGATTTCCATCAGGCGATCGTAGCCCTGATGCGCGAGTTTTTCGCGTTCTTCCAGAGATTCAGAGTGGACGTGACCGTCATAATAATGCAGACCGCGAAATTCGGTTGGAATCGCGCGCGCGGTTTCGAGGATCGCCGCGATGCGGCTCTGCGGGATGCCGGTGCGATCCATTCCCGGATTCACGTCGATAAATATTCCGATGCGGCTTTGTTTCCACGCGGCGGCCTGCTGCGGATTTTCAACCAGAACGGAGATGCGCGCTCGCGGGTTGGCCTCAGCAAGCTGGCGGAGGCGCGCGGCATTGGCTCCGACCACCGGATACGCAAGCAGCACGTCGGTGATGCCGGCCTCGCACGCCGCGGCGAGCTCGACCGTGGTGGAGCACTTCGCCTGAAGAATGCCGCGCAGGGCCATCCGGCGCATGATGAATCCGAGCTTTGCGGTTTTGACATGAGGCCGCCAGCGGTTGGGATCGCCGCCGAGCAGGCGAATGGTGGCGGCGATGTTCTGGTCGACGATTTGCGGATAAATCGCCAGAGCGGGAGTGAGCAGCTCGCGGCTGTTTTCGATGGTGTAAGGCGCTGCGGGAATCACAGAACCAGCTTACCGGATGGCGCGCGCTATAGCGCCGCTTCGAGCAGGCACTGGCGGATGCTGGCGGCGGTGGCCGGGTCGAGCTTGCGGCCATCGCGAGTCACGTAGAAAACGTCGTGCGCTCTATGCGCTTCGGTATCGATGAGCACAACCTCAATGTTACATCCGGCGGCGCTGAGCGCCCGGGCGAGATCGTAAAGAAGTCCCGGGCGATCCTCGGCGGCGATTTCGATCAGAGTGGCGCGCTCGCTGGCGGCATCGTTCAGATTGACGGAAGGCTTCAGGCGACCGGAACGCAACGGCTTGGGGCGGCCGAGCAACAATCGTTCTACGGTTTCCTTGCCCTCCACCACGCGGCGAACCGTGCGGCGAAGGCGATCGGATTCGGAGGGGTTCAGCTCCAGGGCGCGATGCGGATCAGAGAAAGTAAAAACATCAACGACGATGCCGCGCGCGTTGGAAAAGGCTTCGGCCCGGACGATGTTCAGGCCGAAGGCGGCGATGGCGCCGCTGACGGATGCAAAAAGACCGGGCTGGTCGCGCGCAAGCAGCGTCAGGCGATAGATTTCTTCGTGCTGCGCGATTTCGATGGCGGCCGGCCGCGATTCAAGCTGGCGCGCCAGATCGAAGTGCGCCTGAATTTCGGGATGGGTGTGGGTCCGGAGATAGCGAACCGGCAGACCTTCAAGAAACGAAGCGAGGGCGGGGTCGGCCTCGGCCGCATGGATGCGATCGGAATAGAGCTGGCTTGTGAGCTCAGCGGAGGTGAGCACGTAAACCTGCCAGAGCTGCTCCAGGCGCCAGGGCGTCATCGCTTCGGGATTGACCGCGCTGATGTCGGCGTAGGTAAGCAGGGTGAGCTGCTTCAGGCGCTCGATGGTTTGGACGCGAGCGGCGACGGCCCTGGCGGTGGCCAGATCGCGCAGGTCGCGCGAGGTCATGACGGCTGATAAATCCAGATGATGGGCGATGAGGAATTCGATGGTCGAGCGATCCTCATCCGGCGCGCCGAGGCGAAGCAGGATCTCGCGGGCGATGCGGCGGGAAGCTTCGACGTGATCGTGTCCGGAGCCTTTACCGATATCGTGCAACAGGAGCGCGAAGCGAAGGCGGTGCGGATCGGGAATTTCGGAGAAGAGAGCGGCAAAGCGGCGATCGGCGATGGACTCGAGCGAAGCGATGGCGACGATGCTGTGTTCATCGACCGTGTAGCGATGATAAAAATCGCGGACGACCAGGCAATCGATGAATCGCCACTCCGGGATCAGGGGGGCGAGAATTCCGGCTTGCTGCATCGCGCGCAATCCGGCGGCGGGATGGGGCAGCGATAGAAGCCGCTTCCAATCTTCCCAACGCGCGTCAGGCGCGGCGCCGGCGAGGCGCTCGATCGTCGCGGAGGCAAGGCGCAAGCGATGGCGCGCGACAAATTCGAAGACGCCGAAATCGCCCGCGGCGGGATTGCGCATCCAGACGCGATCGCGCTGCACGGTGTATTCGGCGGTCGAAAGACGCGAGCGCCATTCGTAAAATCGCCCGAGCAGCGCCGTCTCTTTCGGCGGGACGGCTTCGATCGCGCGGGCAAGCGCGCGCTCCACTATCCTGGCCTGGCGATAATAATCGCGCATCAGCGCGGCCGGGTTGGATCTGAGCGCTTCCTGCGCCTCGAAGTGCAGAATGTTGCGATCGCGGCCGGCCATTTCATGCAGGCTGGCGCGAAGCGAGGCGAGCATTTCAAACGGCGCCGCAAGCCTGGGAGCTTGATCTTGCGGATGCAGCCGGTTGAGCCAGCAAACCGTTTGCAGATCGCGCAGAGCGCCGGGCGTGTTCTTGAGGTCCGGCTCCAGGTGATAGATCGTATTTTGAAATTTGGCGTGGCGCGATTCCGTCGTTTCGATCAGACGGCGCGCGATGGCGGCGCGGCGCTTTGCCAGGAAGGCTTCAAAGCGATGATCGAGCGCGGCGAAAACGGCGGGGTCGCCCAGAAGAAAGCGCCGGTCAAGCAGGCTGATGGTGAGTTCGAGATTACCGTCGTGATCGGCCGCGCACTCAGCCGCGGTGTGAACCGCGTAGCTGGGACGCAGGCCCAGATCCCAGAGCGACTGGAGAAATTCGGACCACGGTTCTTTCAGGCGGCTGATTTCTTCGTCGGAGGCGGCGATCAGAAGCAGGTCGATATCGGAATGAGGGAAAAGCTCGGCGCGTCCGAACCCGCCGACGGCGGCAAGCGCGGCTCCGCGCAGCTTGGGCCATCTGCGCCGGAGGATCGCTTCGACGGCGGCGGTGCGGGCGGCTAGAGTGGAGCGAACGCTTTCCGGCGCGGGAGGAACGAGGACCGCTTCGGGCTTCATGGGAACATCATTTGCGCGGGCGGATGCGGCATGTCACAGGGCCGCTTCGCCGCGATCCTCGTTGCGGATGCGGATTGCTTCGGCAACGTCGAAGACGAAAATTTTCCCATCGCCGATTTTGCCGGTTCGCGCCGAAGCGAGGATCGTCCGGATGGCTTCCTCGGCGCGCGCCTCGGCGATGACCAGCTCGATTTTGATCTTTGGCAGGAGGTCCACCTGATACTCCATGCCGCGATAGATCTCCTTGTGGCCCTTCTGCCGGCCATGCCCGCGCACCTCGCTGACGGTCATACCGTCGATTCCGATGTTTTTCAACGCTTCCTTGACGTCTTCGAGCTTGTGCGGCTGGATCACGGCTTCGATCTTCTTCATGCTTCGAAATTGTACCCTTCTTCGCCGTGCATGCTCAGGTCGAGTCCTTCGATTTCCTGCGGCGCGGTGGCGCGAATGCCGGTGACGAGGTCGCAGATTTTTAAAATGACCCATGTTCCGGCGATGGCCAGCGACCAGGCGACCGCGCACGCTCCGGCCTGATTGAGGATCTGTCCGGCGTTGCCGTCGACGAGGCCCATCGGCTTGCCGTTCCAGACGTCATTGACGGCTTTCGTGGCGAAAACTCCGGTGAGGATGGCGCCCAGCGTTCCGCCCGCTCCATGAACGCCGAATGCGTCCAGCGAATCGTCGTAGCCGAATTTGTTCTTTACGGTGCTGACCATGAAGTAGCACATGACGCCCGCCGCGGCTCCGATCAGGATTGCGGGAAAGGGCGTGACGAATCCCGATGCCGGCGTGATGGCGACCAGGCCGGCGACGGCGCCCGAGGTCGCGCCCAGCATGCTGGGCTTACCGTTATGAATCCAATCGACGGCGAGCCAGGCGAGCGATGCGGCGGCGGCGGCGAAGTGGGTCGCGACAAACGCGCTCGATGCAAGGCCCGATGCGGCGAGCGCGCTTCCGGCGTTGAAGCCGAACCAGCCCACCCAAAGCAGGCACGCTCCCACCGTGCTCAGCACCAGGTTGTGCGGGCGCATCGGCTCGACGCGGTAGCCCTGGCGCGGTCCGAGATAGAGCGCGCAGACCAGTGCGGAAACTCCGGAGCTGACGTGCACCACGGTTCCGCCGGCGAAATCGAACGCGGGAAGTTTTCCGCCGAGAGTGGCATTGAAGAGTCCGCCTTTGCCCCAGACCATGTGCGCGAGCGGAAAATAAATCAATAAACTCCAAAGCGCCGTGAACAGCAGCATACCGGAAAATTTCATGCGCTCCGCGAAAGCGCCGGAGATCAGCGCGGGGGTGATGACCGCGAACATGAGCTGATAAACCATGAAGGTCTGCTGGGGAATCGTGGGAGCATAGGCGGCGTTGGGCGCCGAGCCGACGTTGTTGAGAAACGCGAACTGTCCGCCACCGAACAAAGGCGTCCATTCTCCGAAGGCGACGCTGTATCCGATGACCGCCCAAAGGATCGAGACCATTGCCATCAGGATGAAGCTGTGCATCATCGTGGCGAGGACGTTCTTGCGGCGAACCAACCCGCCATAGAACAGGGCGAGACCAGGTCCGGTCATCATGAGAACCAAGGCGGCGCTGGCGAGCATCCAGGCGTTATCGCCGGCGCTCTGCGCGGATTTTACGCCTGCTTCGAGGTTCGCCAGGCGCGAGGCGACGTCGCCGGGATCGTCCGCCAGAAGCGTGGAGGAAGCGAGAAGATACAGTACCAGCGTGCGCATCGAAGTTGACGTCGAGCCTTCAGTATAAGAGCAGATCGCTCCGCCGTCCGCTCAAACCTTTTGATGAAGCGAATTGAAATTTTCGATAAGGCGCGTCTGCCCGCTTGACCTCGTAGGCCGTTTTATGCATAATTTTCCTACGCCGCTCGGCAGATCTTCCTGCCGTTGGTTTTTGTAGATTGTTGGAGAAAAGGGGAAAACTTATGGGTAGCCGTTTTCTGGCCGGCGCTTTGCGTCTGGCCGTATTCGTATTTGTTCTATTTGCCGCCACGCCCGCGTGGTCACAAAACACGTCCACAGCCACCGTCACTGGCCAGGTTACGGATCAGCAAGGCGCGGCGATCCCCGCGGCAACGGTTCAGATGGCGGATCCGAGCACGAATACGACGCTATCCACGACCACCAACGACGTGGGCCGATATGTTTTCGTGAATGTTCCATCGGGCACTTACTCGATGACCTTCTCGAAAGACGGATTCTCGACGTATCGCGTAAGCAATACGGCGGTCACCGTCGGCGCCGCGATCACGGTGAACGCGAAGCTGAACGTCGGCTCCACCACCACCACGGTCGAAGTGACGGCGACCGCGGGAGCCGAGCTGCAAACCACCAGCGCGGCCGTCGGAACCACGATTAGCGGGACGCAGCTCCAGGCGCTTCCGAACATGGGCCGGGAGGCGAGCACGTTGGCGGTGCTGCAACCGGGCGTCGCGCTCGACGGTTCCACGGCGGGTGCGGTTCGCGATCAGAATACGTTCCAACTCGACGGCGGCAACAATACCGACGATATGGCGGGCACCACCAACGGCTACGGAACGAACTTCAACGGTCTGGGCGGCGTGCAGACCAACGGCAGCCCAAGCGGAGTGATCCCGACGCCGGTCGAAAGCATCGAGGAGTTCCGCGTTTCCGGATTCAATCAGACGGCCGACTTCAACGGATCGGCCGGAAGCCAGATCCAGATGGTGACCAAGCGGGGCACCAATCAATGGCATGGCTCGGCGTACGGGTATTATTTTGCCACCAATCTGGGCGCGGCAAACACGTGGGTTGCCAATCACACGCCAGCGACGATCAACGGAGTCCATTATCCTTATACTCCGCTGCCGTCCAATCACCGCGATCGTTTTGGCGGATCGCTGGGCGGGCCGCTTACACCGAAATTCTGGGGCGGCAAGACGTACTTCTTTTTCAACTACGAAGGATTTCGCTTCCCCAACGTGTCGACCTATGAGCGGCGCGTGCCTTCGGATCTGCTGAAACTCGGCGTCATTCAGATTCCCAACAGCTCCGGACAATACGTGGGCTACAACCTGAATCCGGGCCCGGTCACCTACAATGGGGTGACGTATCAGCCTTCGGGTCTGGATCCGCGCAATATCGGGATCAGTCCGGTGATTCAGAGGATCTGGAACACGCAGATGCCGGAAGGCAACGATCCGATCTTCAGCGGCGCCGATGGATACAACACCCTTGGTTACCTTTCGACCATTCGCGCGCCCCTGACGACGAATAATTATGTCGCGCGGATCGATCACGATTTCAGCGAAAAGCTTCGATTCTTCGGTACCTATCGCTTTACCCGGCTGGTCAACGTGACCACCAACCAGGTGGATATCGGCGGGGCGCTGCCGGGCGATACGCTCGGGCAGCCGAAGGCGCGCGCGCCGCGCGATCAGGTTCCCAGCTATTGGGTCGCCGGGCTCACCGCGAACGTCAGCCCGAACCTCACGAACGATTTCCGGTATAACTACACGCGCAACTTCTGGCAGTGGGGCAGCTCAAATGATCCGGCGCAGTTCGCCGGCCTGGGCGGAGCCGTGGAGATCGGCGGCGAGACCGCCACCGCGCTGATTCCCTACAACGTAAACAACCAGAGCACGCGGCAGCGCTTCTGGGATGGCAAAGACAACCTCATTCGCGACGACGTAACCTGGATTCACGGAAAGCACCTGGTGCAGTTTGGCTTCAGCTACCAGCGCAACGACGATTACCACATGCGCACGGACAACGGCGGGACGATCAATAATCAGATCGTGTACCAGGTGAACAGCTCCGGGATCGATTTTTCAAGCTTCCCTTATCCCGGCGCGGTTCCTTCGAGCCAGCACACGAACTTCAACAATTACTATTCCTATGTTCTGGGATTAGTCAATCTGCCGCAGGTTGCGCAGGTCCGCGCAGGCAAAGATTTGCATCTGCTGCCGGTGGGATCTGAAGCTTTCGAGCACAGCATCATTCCCTTCTACGACTGGTACTTGAGCGACACCTGGCACATGAGCTCCAGCTTTACCTTGACGCTCGGGTTGGGTTACGTGATCGAAATGCCTCCATACGAGCTGAATCAGAATCAGGCCATCCCGGTGGATCAAGCCGATCAGCCTCTTTCGGTACAGGATTATTTGGCGGCGAAGAAGAACGCGGCTCTGCGGGGCCAAGTTTACGATCCGATCGTCGGCTACGCGACGAATGGCAACGTCGGGAGCGGGTTGAAGTATCCCTACAATCCGCGCTACGGCGATTTCAGTCCGCGCGTTGCCGCAGCCTGGAATCCGCAGGCGAGCAGCGGCCTTATGGGCACACTGCTGGGCCAGGGCAGGACCGTGATTCGCGCGGGATATGGCCGGATCTACGGGCGCCTGAACGGCGTCGAACTGTTACTGCTTCCGCTGCTCGGGATCGGGCCGATTCAGCCGATCACGTGTCCGGGCGCGAGCAGGACGGGCCAGTGTCTTGGCTCCGGCGGCGTCACTCCGGCGACGGCGTTCCGGATCGGCCCGGATGGCTTGACCGCGCCGCTTGCCAGCGTGCCCCCGCAACTGCCGCAACCGGACTTTCCGGGCAGTTTGCCGGGCGGCAACGATGCGGCGGCGGGCGATCTGATGTCGCTCGATCGCAACTTCCAGCCCAACCGCACCGATAATGTGACGGTCAGTATCCAGCGCCAGGTTACTTCCAAATCCACCCTCGAAGTGGGCTACATCGGCCGCATGATCCGGCACGAATCGACCATGACCAATCTGGACGCGGTGCCGTACATGCTCACGCTCAATGGGCAGCAGTTCTCGCAGGCGTATTCGACGGTGTACAAGGAATACTGCGGCCTGGGCGCGAGCTGTTTGCAGAATGCCGCGGCGGTCACGACGCAGCCTTGGTTTGAATCGGCGCTGGGCGGGGCCAACTCGCCGTTCTGCGCGGGCTACAGCAGTTGCACCGCGGCGGTGATCGCCAACAAGAGCATGGCCGGATATATTGCGCAGAGCTCGGTTTCCGATCTGTGGATTCAGATGGCGGGCGCTAACGGCTGGACGCTGGGCCGCACCAATATCAGTTCGAATCCGCGTCAGATGACGGCTCTCGGCTTGGCCGACGCCGTTGGCTATGGCAACTACAACGCTTTGTTTATGACCTTCCAGACTCGCGACTGGCACGGGCTCACGGCGCTGTCGAACTTTACCTGGGGTCACTCGCTCGGCATTGGCGCTTTCACGCAGTCCTCGGGCACGTTCACGATTCTCGATCCCTACAATATCGGGAACAACTACGGCCCCAATCCGTTCGACATTCGGGTGACCTACAATCTTGCTATTTCCTACTCGCCGACCTGGTACGCCTCGCAGAAAGGGCTGCTTGGCCATGTGCTGGGGGGATGGACGATCGCGCCGCTCTACACGGCGCAAACCGCCGGACCGGTGGGGATCTACGACAGTAATCAGGGCAGCTGCGGCAATTCCTCCGGCGGCTGTGCTTTTGGTGAAGTAGCCGCCGGCGGCGTGTCCTCGTTCGGACCCGCCACGTACGGAACGGAAAACGCCGTAGCCATTACGCCGGTTTCCACCAGCACGACGGCTCATTACAATAATTCCGGCTCGGGCGGAATCGGGACCAACAACTCCAGCGCGGTCAATCTCTTTGCGAATCCGGCGGCGGTCTATAATTCCTTCCGGCCCTGCACGCTGGGCATTGATCAGAGTTGCAGTGGATACGCGAATTTCCGGGGCCTTCCGCAGTGGAATCTGGACGTCAGCCTGACCAAGGATGTGGCGGTCTGGAAAGAGCGCGTCGGCGCCCAGTTTATTTTCCTGTTCACCAACGTGACCAACCACGTTGTCATGGGGGTCCCCTCTGCCTCCCTCGATCTGGGGAACCCGACGGCATTCGGCCGGCTAAATACGCAGGCCAACATACCGCGAAATATGGAGTTTGGATTGCGAATCCACTTCTGATTTAAGCGCGCCAGAAAAGCACGTCGGTATGGAGGGCGGGATTTTATTCCGAGCGGAGATCTGCTCGAACAGCAGGGCCTCCAGGCCTTGCGCGGATTGAAATCCGCCCTCGCCGCAGGCAAGGCACAAGTAAAACGTGAATTTATTCCGGCATGAATGCCGGGACTTGTTCGCCTGCTCATATAATTGAAGTGTCATGCGTAACCGGTACCTCTACGGCTCCGGACTGGCACTCCTGGCGATCCTGTTGATGCTTGTTTTCTGGCAGGTGTCGCTCAGCTTCGGCGACTACGGCCCCGAAACCACGGCTCAGACGTTCGTTTTCTGGGGCGTTTCGACGCTTATTTTCCTGCTGACGGTCACCGTCGGGTTCATGTTGTTTCGCGAGGGCGTTCGCCTCTACATGGACCGGCAGAGCCATCGGGAAGGCTCGCGCATCAAATCGAAGTTGGTGCTGGGAGCGCTGGCGCTCAGCTTGCTGCCGGTGATGTTCATGCTGGCGTTCAGCTACGTGATTTTGAATCGCAACGTGGAAAAATGGTTCAGCCGGCCGGCCGAAGGCATCCGCACCGACCTTCTCAAATCCGCCAACGCCTTCGATAAAGAGGTGCAGGATCGGGCGCAGGCGCTGGCCAACTGGATCGCGATTCTTCCGGCGGCCGCCGGCGGTAAGGACGCGATCGGCGGATTGTGCCAGAAGTACCGCATCGCCGAGATTCGCATCGAGCCGCTGCGCGAAAATTTCTGCCCGCCCGATGAATCCGGCGAAAAACTGTTCGAGGCGCGCGCCGCCATGCCCGATGGAGGCGAGCTGCTGGTGGGCGTGCACCGCGCGGCCGATCTCGCCTCGCAAAGCAAAGAAATCGCCCGCTACATGACCGAATATAACCAGATCGCGGCCGAGCGCAACAACATCCGCAAGCTGTACCTGCTGTTTCTGGTTCTGATCGCGCTGTTTGTATTGTTCGTCGCTACCTGGATCGCGCTGAAGCTGTCGCATCACATCAGCGCGCCGATCTCGGCGCTGCTGATCGCCGCCGGTGAGGTCCGCAAGGGCAACCTCGGATATCGCGTGCAGGCCAAGGCCGGCGATGAGCTGGCGACGCTGATCCGCGCATTCAACGAAATGATGCAAGAGCTGGAGGCCAACAGCCGCGAGCTCGAAAGCCGGCGCCGGTTCACGGAAGCGATTCTCGAAAGCATTCCGACCGGCGTTCTTTCGCTTGCTCCCGATGGCCGCATCCAGCGGGGAAATCGCGCGCTGCACGGGCTGTTCCCGGAGGATCGCCTGGCTTCGGCCACCTATCTCGGCGATCTGTTTCCTTCGCAGGACGCGGCCGAGCTCGAATATCTGATGAAGCGCGCGCGCCGCACGGGCGTAGCGGCAAGCCAGATCGATATCGAATCGCCGCAGCAGGTTTTGCATCTGGCGGTGACCGTGTCGGCGCTGCCCGCGCGCCATTCCGAGGCGCCGGGATTCGTAGTCGTGCTCGAAGACACCAGCGAGCTGCTGCGCGCGCAAAAGGCGGCGGCCTGGCACGAAGTGGCGCGGCGCATCGCCCACGAATTGAAGAATCCGCTGACGCCGATCGCGCTGTGCGCCGAACGGATCGCCCGCCAGCTCGACCGCGGCGCGGTGAATGACGATTCGCAACGCATCCTGCGGGAATGCTCGGCCACCATCGCCCGCGAGGTGGAGTCGGTCAAATCCCTGGCCGATGAGTTCTCGCGCTTTTCCCGCTTCCCCGCCGCGCAGCCGGTGCCCAGCGATCTGAACGAAATCACCCGCAACGCGCTCGATGTTTTCGCCGGACGGCTGGAGGGAGTCGATCTGCGCGTCGACCTTGGCTCCCATCTTCCGCTGGTCAATGTCGATCCGGGGCAGTTCAAGCGCGTGATCGTCAACCTGGTGGACAACGCCGCCGAAGCGATGCGCGAATCGCCGCTCAAGCGGCTTCTTGTCGCCACCCGCGCCAATGCCGCCGACTCGGTGGAACTGCTGATCGCCGATACCGGCTGCGGCATCTCCGCCGAGGACAAGGAAAAATTGTTTCTGCCGTATTTTTCGACCAAGGGCCGCGGCACCGGGCTCGGACTGGCGATCGTCAATCATATTCTCTCCGAGCACGGCGCGCGCATTCGCGTCGAGGATAATCGTCCGGCCGGCGCCCGCTTTATCGTCGAGGTGCAAGCCGCGGTGATGGCCGAAGCGGAGGCGCGGGCCTGACACCGGGGGCGACTCTCATGAAGAACGCGCGCGTCCTGATCGTCGACGATGAGCCGGGCATTCGCGCATCCCTGCGCGGCGTGCTGGAGGACGAAGGCTATTGCTGCGAGGCCGTCGAATCGGGCGAGCAGTGCCTGGAGGAGCTAGCGCGCAAGAGCTATGAACTGGTGCTGCTCGACGTGTGGCTGCCGGGAATCGACGGGATGGAGACGCTGGCGCGCATTCAGGAAATTCCGTTCGCCGACCGCCCGCAGGTGGTGCTCATTTCCGGACACGGCACCATCGAAACCGCCGTCAAGGCCACCAAGCTCGGCGCTTTCGACTTCTTGGAAAAACCGCTGACCATCGAGAAGGTCACAGTGGTGCTCCACAACGCGATTCAACAACGACGGCTGGAGCTGGAAGTGAGCCGCCTCAAGGAGTCCGGAGAAAATCTGCCGCGCATCATCGGGGAAAGCGTTCCGATGAAGGCGCTGCGCCAGCAGCTTTCACTGATGGCCGCCACCAACGGGCGCGTGCTGATCTTCGGCGAGAGCGGGACCGGCAAGGAGCTGATCGCGCACGCCATCCACGCCGCCAGCCCGCGCGCCTCCGAGGCGTTCATCGAAGTGAATTGCGCCGCGATTCCCGAGGAGCTGATCGAAAGCGAGCTGTTCGGCCATCGCAAGGGAAGCTTCGCCGGCGCGGTCGAGGACAAGATCGGCAAATTGCAAAAGGCGCACGGCGGCACGCTGTTTTTAGACGAGGTCGGCGATATGTCGCTGAAGACCCAGGCCAAGGTCCTGCGGGCGCTCGACGAGCAGCGGTTTGAACCGGTCGGCGCGTCGGAACACCTGAAAGTGGATGCGCGCGTGGTGGCTTCCACCAATAAGAATCTTGAGGAAGAGATCGAGCGCGGCAATTTTCGCGAAGATTTGTTCTACCGGCTGAACGTGATTCCGTTTCACGTCCCGCCGCTGCGCGAGCGCACCGAGGATATTCGCCTTCTGGCGGAGCATTTCTTGAATGAGTTCACCACTTCCTACGGCCGCAAGCCGAAGGAACTGACCGAGGATGCGCTCCAGGTGCTCGAAGCCTATCCTTGGCCGGGCAATGTTCGCGAGCTGCGCAACCTGATGGAACGCATCGTCATCATGAATCCGCAGACGCGGATCGACGCGCGCCACATCCCGCTTGACCGGTCGCGGCGGGCGGTGTTCGACCGTCCGATCGATCAGTTTGGCAGCCTTCAGGAAGTGCGCGAGGCGGCTGAGCGCGATTACATTCTCAAGAAGCTGGAGGAATCGAAAGGCAACGTCACGCGCGCCGCCGAACTGCTCGGTTTGGAGCGCAGCCATTTGTATCGCAAAATGAAGGCGCTGGGCATCGCGCCGAAGGAAAGCGGGGCATAATGGCGTCCTATTTAATCCCGTCGAATCCGCCGATGAACGATCAGGACCGGGGCGCGATGGACCACCGCTATATCGACGAGCATTCCGTTGCCTCGCGCTATATCGAGAACCGGCTGAGCGGCGCGGAGCGGGCGGCGTTTGAAGCGCACATGGTCGATTGCCAGGAGTGCACAGACCGCATTCTGCTTGCGGGAATTTTTCACGCGCGCCTGCCGGATCATTCGCATCGGGATCTGCCAATGCGGGCCAGGCTCGCCGCGAGGCTCGCACCGTGGCAGATTTTGGTGTTATTCGCGATCACCGCGCTGCTGCTGGTCGCGATCCCGGCGCTGCTGATCCCGATTTTCGTGCGCTAGCAGGCAATACGTTTACAAATTCCGCCTCCGCACGTCATTCCCACCGCAGCGCCCGCATCGGATCGATTCGTGTTGCTCTCGCCGCAGGGATGTAACCGGCTATCGCCGCGGCGGCGGCGATTCCGAGAGTAGCCCACACGATCGACAAAGGATCGGTGGGCGTGATCCCATAAAGCTGGGCCTTCACCAATCCCGCCAAACCCCACGCGATCGGCAGTCCGATCGCGATTCCGATTCCAGTGAGCCACAACACTTCGCGCAGCACCAGCCATAATACATCGCCGCGGCCGGCGCCCAGCGCCATCCTTACGCCGATCTCGCGCGTCCGCCGCGCCACCGCGTAGGCCATCACCCCGTACAAGCCGAGCGCGGCGAGCAGGGTCGCCAGCAGCCCGAAGGCGCCTGATAAACTCGCCACCAGCCGCTCGGTCGCCAGCGAATATTCAAGCTGCTTTTGGAGCGTTTTCATGCGATAAATGGGCACATTCGGATCAATCCGGTTCACGATGCCGCGGATCGCCGCGAACACCTGCTCCGGATCGCGCGTGGTCCGCACATACGCCGCCATCCCGTTCACGAAGCTGATCTGCGTATAAGGGATGAAAAACTCCATCGGCATCTCTTGCCGCATATTCTCGTATTTTGTGTCGCGCACTACGCCGACGATTTCGATGTCGGGCTTGACACCGGGATCGCCGCCCATGCCGATGTGCCGCCCGAGCGCTCGGCCGCCGGCGAAGTAGCGCCTGGCAAGCCGCTCATTGACGATCGCCACCTTGGGCGCTCCGGCCCCGTCGCTCGGACGAAAATCCCGCCCCTCGACAATCGGCACGCGCATTGTTTTGAAGTACTCGGTCGAAATGTAATTCAAGTGCGGATCGATCCACTCGCCGGGTTTGGCTTGATAGGATTCGACCGTGATCGAGTTATCCCACTCATTGTCTTCAAGCACCGGAACTACCGCGAGCGCCGCCGATTCGACCCCGGGCATATTGTCGAGGGCTTCCTTCAACTGCCGGTAAAAATCGAGCGATCGCTCATTTTTATATCCGTTCATCGTCGGGTTCACGGAAAAGGTGAGAAGATTTTTCGTCTCGAATCCGGGATCGAGATCCTTGAGATTCGCCAGGCTGCGAATGAACAAGCCCGCGCCGATCAGCAGCAACAGCGATAGCGCCACCTGCGCCGCCACCAGCGCCTTTCTCAATCCGACCGACGTGCCGCCCGCGATCGATCCCACCTCGTCCTTCAACGTCGGAGCCAAATCCGGCCGCGTCGATTTCAACGCCGGGATCAATCCGAAAATAAGGCCGGTCAGCAACGAAACGCCCAGATTGAACGCCAGAATCCGCCAATCGGGCGTCGTCGAAATCGAGGCGGGCGCGGTTTGCGGCGGCAAAAACCCGATCAGCGCCCGATCGACCCAGACAGCCAGCGCCAGCCCGGCCGCGCCGCCCGCCAAAGCGAGGATCATACTTTCGACGAGCAGCTGCGAGACAATACGCCATCGTCCCGCGCCCAACGCCAGCCGCAAGGCGATTTCCTTCTGGCGCGCCGCCGAGCGCGCGATCAATAAATTCGCCACGTTGGCGCACGCGATCAGCAGCACCAGCGCGACGATCGCGGTCAGAACCAGCAGCGGATTCGAAAAACGGTCGCGCAGATACGATCGCCCGCGCGAGGCCGGAACCAGTTCCAGCCACATCCGCAAGAATCTCTCCTTCACGATCGGCGCGGCTCGCGAAAATTCCTTCTGCTGCACCTCCCAATCGAGCATCTGATGAAACAGCGGCTGCAATCCCGCCTGCGCCTGTTCAATGCTCATCCCCGGTTTCAGCCGGCCGAACGCGCTCACCCATCGCTGCCGCCGACTTTCGAGCAACCCCTCGGCCTGCGGATTCAGCGCGACCCGCATCGTCACCGGAACGAACACCTGCGGCGGGCTGCCCGGGTCGGTTCCGTCAAATCCCGCCTGGGAAACGCCGATGATAGTCATGGGATACCCGTTCACCGCCAGCTTTCTGCCGACTACGGCCGGATCGCCGGCAAAGCGCGTGATCCAATATCGATAACTGATCACGGCCACCGGATGGCCGCCTTTGGTCACATCATCCTCCGGCGTGAATACCCGCCCGATGGCCGCGCCAACGCCCAGCACCGGAAAATAAGTCCCCGAAACGAACTCGCCCGCGACGCGCTCGGTGTGGCCGTCGAAACTCAGGTTGAACGATGTGTCGTAGCGGCAGAACATGCCGCTAAACACCTGGTTTTTATCACGGAACTCGAGGTACATCGGGTAGGAAAGCCGCTGCGGGCCGTTATTGCCGCCATAATGGTCGCCGCGGCCCCACAACAAAACGAGCTGTTGCGGATCCTTCACCGGCAGCAGGCGCAATATAAGCTGATCCACAAAGGAAAAGATGGCCGTGTTCGCGCCGATGCCCAGGGCCAGCGACGCCACCGCGATCGTGAAGAAAACCGGTGAGTTTCGAAATGTCCGCAAGGCATAGCGGACGTCCTGATTGAAATGCGCCACGAAGAAGTTTACCGTCCTTAGCCAAGAACGTTACCGGCTCGAATTGGTTAGGAAGAAAAATTATGCGGCTAGCGAACCGCTAAAAAGCGGCGCACCCGCGCCGATATGCGTGGTGACGGTTAAACATGGTGTCCACCGAAATCCCCATTGAAGGCATTCTGCGCGAACACGCCGCATGGCTCGAACAGGCCGAAGGCGGGCGGCAGGCCGACCTGAGCGGATTGACGCTCAATGATATGGACCTCGCCGATGCGGTGCTGCGGCGCGCGATCCTGGCCGGCACGACGCTGCTGGACGCCAATCTTTCCCGCTGCGATCTGAGCGAAGCGCAGCTTGAACGCGCCGATTTTCGCCGCGCCAATCTCGCCGGCGCGGATCTGACCGCCGCCGTCCTCACCAACGCCGATTTCGCCGGCGCATTTCTCTCCGATGCGAATCTGAGCGAGATCAGAGCGATCGGCGCGAAGTTCCAGCAGGCTCGGCTGCCGCAGGCGCGAATCCTCGAAGCGTCGTTGACGGATTCCAGCTTCGCCCGGGCTTCGGCCCGCGAAGCGAGTTTTCACCAATCGCGCCTGTACGATGTCGATTTCACCGAATGCGACCTGGCACGCGCGATTTTCTATCACGCGCGGCTTCATCACACGCGATTCACGGGTGGATCGATCGCGAACGGGAATTTTAGCGGAGCAAAAATCGACCACTGCGATTTCACCCGCGCCAAGCTGGCCGGCGTGCGCTTTGCGCGCGCCGAAATCGTGCAGTGCCTGTTCCGCTACGCCGATGTGCAAGGCTGCGATTTCCGGGAAGCGCGGCTGCGCGGCGGCGATTTTTCACGGGCGGTGCTGGCCGGATCGCGTTTCGGCGGCGCGCAGTTAGCCATGGCGGATCTGCGCGGAGCGGATCTGACCGGCGCCCGCGAGCTCACGCCCGATCAGCTTGTCCAGGCGATCACAGATGAATCGACCTTGTTGCCAAGCGGACGCTGCGGCCCCTATATACGAGGCTCGGGAGCGGAAAAGCCGAAAATTATTTAGGATTCCTTACTGCGTCCGGGCCGCCATGTAATAGCCGTCGCGCGTGCGCACCCGCAGGCCCTGGCGCATCACCTCAACCACGATGTGATGCCAGCCGCCTTCATTCTGATTGTTGGGACTGTAGGTCAGCAGATACTGGCTGTGCAGTTCCTCGCCAAGCTGCGCGATATCGTGTTCCAGGCTCTTTTGGCTCTTGAAGGAAAATTGCCTTCCGCCGGTGTAGCGGGTATAAACATCCAGCGGATCGGGAACAAACACGCCTTTAATGGCCAGAAAAATATCTTTGAAGGCGGGCGCCCAGTTGCCGAAGTCGTTCTGCGATTGCGTGGTCGGATTATTCACGTAGCCGCGCGAGGCCATCACTCCGTCGGCTCCGGGAGGAAGATTGCTTGGCGCGTTGGGCATCGCTTTCGATGTGAGCGCGGAAACAAGCTGCGAAACGTCCACCGAGTAAATATAAACGTTGGCGAAATCGGCCTCCGACAGCACTTCGCGCACTTTGATATCGCTGCCCTTGTCGCGATTTTCCCCGATGATGATCAGGATCCGGCGCCTTTCCTTGGGCCGGGTCTTCAGCATGTTAATCCCGGCCAGCGCGGCGGTGTTCAGCTCCGCGGTGTAACTGCCGGGAGATAATTTCGCGAACGCTTTATCGATTTGCGCATTATCCGACGTAAAGCCGGTGAGGGTTTGGACGCGATGATCGTAGGCGATCACGGCCAGCTCGCCGTCGTCGCCCATCACCAGAGTTTCAAACACGCTCGCCAGTTTTTTGATCTGCGGAAGAATGGCCGAAACGTCGTTATTGGCTTGAATGCAGACCACCGCCGAGAGCGGGTGCTGCGCGACGTCCTCGGTGATGCGCTGCGGCGTGCCGTTGTCGAATAAGCGGAAATCCTGGGGTGTGAGTCCCGGAACAAAATCGCCGTCCCGGTCGGTGACCGTCACCGGAGCAAGGACGAATTGGAAGGTGGAACGGAACGTCGGTTGATCGGAGGTATTCTCCGGTTGCGGCCGCGGCGCTGTGCCGGTCTCCTGCGCGGCGAGCAGACCGGCCAGACACAAAAAAAGTGTGGTCCTCAGCATTGCGCTCCTTGACAATTAGATGCCTTGCTCAAGTTGATGGTTTCCGAGAGTGTTCGGTTCGTCCATGGAGTAAGTCAACGACATGCGGGACGAGCTCCGACACCGCCTGTAACGACTCTAGCGCACCGCGAGGCGAACCGGGGAGATTCACGACCAATGTTGAGCCGCGTGTGACCGCGATGCCGCGGCTGAGCGGCGCGAATTTCGTGGATTTTCGGCCTTCGGCGCGCATCAATTCCGCGAGTCCGGGGACTTCGCGCGCGGAAAACTGGCGCGTCGCTTCCGGTGTCACATCGCGGGGAGCAACACCGGTCCCACCCGTCGTCAGCACCACGTCGGCGCCGCTTAAATCCTCGAGCGCGAGCAGGATTCCGCCAATTTCGTCGGGAACAATTCTGGTTGCGACAACCGTCCAGCCGAGATCGCGCGCGGCTTCGGCGAGTTTGGCGCCGGAAACATCCTCGCGCGTTCCGGCCGCGCATCCATCGCTGACGGTGAGGATCGCGACGCGGATCATCGCTTGAAATCCCCGCTCTTGCCGCCCGTTTTTTCGAGCAGGAACACGTCCTGAATTTCGATCGATTTATCGAGCGCTTTGGTCATGTCGTAAATGGTCAGGGCGGCGATAGCAGCCGCGGTCAGCGCCTCCATTTCAACGCCGGTGGGTCCGGTGGCCGCGGCGGTGGCGCGGATGCGGACGCCGCGCGCCTCAATTTTGGTTTCCACATCGGCGTGAGTGAGCATCAGGGGATGGCACATCGGGATCAGTTCCGATGTTTTCTTCGCCGCGCCGATGCCGGCGATCCGGGCGACCTCCAGCGGATTGCCTTTCGGGTTCCGCGGCAGCTTTTTGAGCACGGACGGCTTGATTTTCACGAACGCGTGCGCCACCGCGACGCGGCGCGTATCGGATTTCGCGGAAACATCCACCATCCGCGCGCGGCCGGACTCATCGTAATGAGAGAGCTTGTTCATTTGAGCATCACTCGAATATCCTCGCCGGCCCTCCAGGATTCGCGATCCGCATCGGCTACCAGGAACGCGTTGGCGCGCGCCACCGCGGCCAGATCGCCTGAACCGTGCCATTTTTCGGGCGCGATGGCCGATCCGTCATCGCTCAACCGCGCGGGCAAAAATCGCGTTAGTCCAGGCTTGTGGCGAAAATCGCAGGCGAGTTTGGCGCGCAGCAGCGGAAGTGGCGAGTGCGGCGCGCCGCTCAGCCGATCGATGGCGGCGCGGGCGAACAACTCGAACGTAATCAGAGTCGAGATGGGATTGCCCGGAAGGCCGAAGAAGAATTTCTCCCGCGCCTTGCCAAACACGACCGGCTGGCCGGGCTGGATCAAAACTCGATCGAAGAAAAACACCGCGCCCAGATCGGCGAGCACGCGCTCGACGATATCGTATTTTCCGGCCGAAACTCCGCCGCTCAAAAGCAGCAGATCGGCTTCGAATCCGCGTTCGATGCGCTGGCGCGTATCGCCGTAATTGTCGCGCGCAATGGGCAGAATCTCCGGGATCGCGCCGGCTCGCACGGCTTGCGCCGCGATCGACCAGGCGTTTGAATTGCGAATCTCGAAATCGCGCGGGGTTTGGCCCGCTTCCACCAGTTCGTCGCCGGTGGGAACGATGGCCACGCGCGGCTGGCGATACACAAGGACGCGCTCGCGTCCGGTCATCGCAAGAAGACCGATTTCCGCCGGCGTGAGCCTTCGTCCGGGATCGAGAAGCGTGGTCCCCTGCCCTGCTTCGATCCCGCGCGGGTTGAAATTCTCGCCGGATCTGAGCGCGCGGCCGATCCTCACGCGGTTCCCTTCGCGCGTGGTGTGCTCGATCATGACCACTGCGTCCGCGCCGGGCGGCAGCGGCGCGCCGGTCATGATTTCGGCGGCTTGTCCGGGTCCGATGGCGCGTGAAAAAATCTCGCCCGCTCGTATCTCCCCGATAATTTCAAGCTCGCCGGGAACGTCGGCCGCGCGGATGGCATAGCCGTCGCGAGCCGATCGGGCAAACGGCGGATAATCGCGATCGGCGGGAATCGCTTCGGCAAGAACGCGGCCGGCGGCGGCGAGCGGCGCAACTTGTTCCGCCGAGCCGAGTGGGGTAACTTCGCTCAGGACCGTCTGGCGCGCTTGTTCAAACGTTAAGGCCATCGTCGATCGCCCGCCCTTTACGAGCGGGCCTCAATCATGAGACAGTGTAGCGCCGGATGCCCGCGGCCCGGCCGGTTTGTTCGTCGATTTCGACGATTACGGCATGCAATTCCGCGCCGTGTTTGGCCGCTTCCATTCTCACCGGCATCTGCGTCAGAAATTTTTGCAACGCGATGCTCTTATCGACGCCGATCACCGAATGATACGGACCCGTCATTCCCACATCAGTTTGATACGCGGTTCCGTTCGGCAGAATGCGCGTATCGGCGGTCGGGATGTGCGTGTGCGTGCCGATGACGGCGGAGACACGGCCGTCGAGATACCATCCGATGGCCATTTTTTCGCTGGTCAGCTCGGCGTGAAAATCGAGGAAGCGCACCCGGACCGTCTCCGGCAGTTCCGCCAGGATTCGATCCGCCTTGCGAAACGGGCAATCGGTCTGAGGCATATAGGTTCGGCCTTGCAGATTCATGATCGCGCAATCGACGCCGTTGCTGGCGGCGACCACCACCACGCCGCGTCCCGGCAGATCCTCGACATAATTCGCCGGACGTAGCAGACGCGGCTGGCGCGCGAAATAATCGTAAATTTCCCGTTTATCCCAGATGTGATTGCCGCTGGTAAGGACGTCGAGCCCATAGCCGAACAGCTCATCGGCGAGCGGAGGCGTGATGCCGAACCCGCCGGCGGAATTTTCCGCGTTGGCGATCGCCAGATGAATCTTTTCGGCCGCGATGATATTTTTCAGATGCCGCGCGACAAGGCTGCGGCCGGGCGAGGCGAAAATGTCGCCAATAAAAAGAAGGTTGGTCAGGAGAAGCTTTCTAAGGAGCGCACCACTCTGGCCGTCCTGGCCTCCGTCATTGACCCTGAACTTCTACAGGGGGGATCCCCCGCGCACCTTCAGGCTTCTCCCTGGCGGCTTTCACCGCCGGAGCTTGCACACCGGCACTAAGATCGAGTCGGACCCCATGACATTGACTGTTGGATCAATTTATTAGAGGCCGCACACAAACCAAGCAGGAACGCTCCTTGTTGATGATAGCAGAGAAGGTTTTGATTTGCGGAGCCTGCTCCGGGCCAACAAGTGCAATCCGAGCGCGCGCAGCGCGAAATTAAGGATTTGTTTTCGATATTGGCGCGGGTCCTTCAAAATTGGACTTGCGCGTAGCTTGTCACTTTCCGAACGGGCGTAAAATAGCTGCACATGAGAAGATCACGGGTTGTGCCGGTCATTCTAGGGCTTTCCGCCGCGGCGCTTCAGGCGCAGACGGCGGCGCGGGGCATGGTCGATGTTCACGTCCACTACAACGGTCAAAAATCGTTTTTAGAGCAGATGCTGGCGCGGCTCGACAAACACGACGGAATGGCGTTCCTGCTGACGCCGCCGCAAAATCTCGATGAAGTCGCGGCGTTCCTCAAGGAACATCCCCAGCGATTCACCGGCTTCGGATCGATCCGGCTCGACGATCCCGATGCGGTCGCGCAAGTGGACCGTTTCCAGAAGGCCGGTTTTCGCGGCTTGGGCGAGATGAGCGGGCCACTCAAGAATTACGACGACAAATCCTATTGGCCGATTTATGAACGGGCGCAGCAATACGGGATGATTTTGCTGTTTCACACCGGAATCGTGATGCGGCCGAATCCGGAGACGCCGTCCGACATCAGCGTGGACCGGATGCGGCCCACCACGCTCGACAACATCGCGCGCCAGTTCCCGAAGCTGACCATCATCGGCGCGCACCTGGGAAATCCCGATTACGCGTGGGCGGCGGAAATTGCCCGCTGGAATCCGAACATTTATTTTGATCTTTCCGGATCGACGCTGATCAAGCTTCAGGAAAATTATCAAATCTTCAAATCGCTGTTCTGGTGGTCGAGCATCGTGAGCCCGCACACGCCGAAGTCGAGCGCCAGCGCGTTTGAGAAGATCGTCTTCGGATCGGATGTTTTTGGCGGTGAAATCGAAGAGTTCGATCGCGAGATCGACCGTTATAAAAAGATGCTCGATTCCTGCGGCGTGTCGCCGCAAGCGCAGGCGAATATCTTCGGCGGCACAATGCGGAAAATTTTAGCGAAACAATAACAGAGAACTTATTCCACCTTCTTTCGAACGAGCACCAGCACCAGCAGCGTCGCGATCACGGGCACGATGCTTGCGCCGAGCAGAACCGGCTGGAAGGAGTACCGGTCGGTAATGCCGCCGATCAGGAAGGTCGAAATGATCGTCCCGATTCCCGCCGCGGCGCCGCTCATTCCGCTGACCGATGCGACCACGTCGCTCGGATACAAGTCGGCAGGCAGCGTCAGACCCATGGTGGACCAGGCGGCATAAGAAAACGTGGAAAGCGAAAACAGCGCGATTATTGCGGCAAAATTCGAAATCCAGATCACGGGAATCAGCAGCGTCATTCCGATGCCGCCGAGCACGATCACCAGCTTGCGCGCGCGGATCACCGGCCATCCGCGGCGGACGCAGTAGCTTGAAAGACCGCCGCCGGCGAAATTTCCCAGGTCGGCCGAGAGAAACGGAATCCAGAATCCGGCGAGCGTGTTTTCAATGCGGAAGCCGCGCGAGGCCAGGAAAATCGCGAACCAGTCCGTGATGAAAAACCAGATCGGATCGGTGAGTCCCTTGCCCAGCACGACGCCCCACGTCTCGCGAATGCGCAGCAAGGCCAGCCACGACACGCGCGGCGCCGCGCGCTTCACCGCGGCAAATGCAGGGGGCGATTTGTAGACGATTCGCCAGACGAGCAGCCAGCACAAGCCGAGGCTTCCCGTGATGAGAAACGCCGGGCGCCACGTTCCGAATATTTTATACAGCGAGATCACCAATACCGGCGCGATCGCGCCCCCGATCGCCGAGCCGCTATCGTAGATGGCGACCGCCAGACCACGCTCGGACTCCGGGAACCACTCGGCGACCACCTTCGCCGCTCCCGGCCAGTTCGCCGCCTCACCCGAGCCGAGCCAGAATCGCATCGCCGCGAAGCTTTTCAGGCCCGCGGCAAGCGAAGTTGCAAATGCCGCAACCGAATACCACAGCACCGCGAGCGACAACCCGCGCCGGCTTCCCAGGCGGTCCAGAAGCGGTCCGGAGATTAACTGAAAAATGGAATAGGCCGCGCGAAAGGCGATCACGAGAATGGCGAAATCCGTGTTGCTCCAGGAAAACTCTGCCTGGAGATAGGGCGCAAGAACGCTGAGCGTCTGCCGATCGATGTAATTGATCGTGGTCGAAGCGAACAGCAGGGTGGCAATCAACCAGCGATAAGAGCGCGGCGGCATCTACGCCGGCCGATCCACGATCTCTTCCCGCTTGGCGTCCCAATACACGCGCGCACCCTTCCAGTAGGATTCGGCCGCCATCATGCACGCGATGGAGTGCGAAAATCCGTGATCGACGGTCGCGCGCGGCTGGCGGCGCGATCGCATCGCGTCCAGCCAGTCGCAAAGATGATGCGCGTCATCGTCGTCGGGACCGATGTTATCGGCCTGCGGCGCGCCCGCGACGCGCACAATCTCGCCGCGATCCTGTTCCGGACCCATCGACGGCGGGGCGATGTAGCGCGGCTTGTGAATATCGCCGGCAGGATCGGGCTCGTGCGGACCGCCTTCCCTGGTCGCCAAAAAAAGCGAGGCGCCTTCGCCCCCGAAATTGTCGATGGTGCCCTCGGTCCCTTGAATCCGGCAAAAACTGCGGTAGCTGTTGCCGAACGTGGTGGTGTAGGTGTGGAGGAATCCTTCGGGATAGGTGAAGATCACGCTGACCGTATCGGGATTTTCGCGGCCATCGCGCCAGACCATGATGCCGCCGTTGGCCGAGGCGCTTTCCGGATGGGTCGCGCCGGTCCAGAGATGGACAAGGTCGCTGGCATGGCTCATCCATTGGTCGAAAATGCCGCTGGAAAAGTTCCGGAAAACGCGGAATTCGAGATAAACGCGCGGATCGAACGGCTGATAGGGCCGGTCCAGCAGCCAACGCTTCCAATCCGTGTCGGACTCCTTCAGTTCCCGCACCGCCGCTTCGCGCCGCCAGCGCTGCATGTTGACGTTCCATTCCTGCGAAATTTTGACGATCCGCCCGATGCGGCCGGTAGCAAGCAGATCGCGTACCGCCAGCGGATACGGCTGGGTGCGATGCTGCGTTCCCATCTCGACAATTTGCCGCGAAGCCTTCACCGCCGCGCGAGTTTCCTTGGCGTCCTTCAATGTGTTGGCGAACGGTTTTTCGCAGTAACAATCTTTTCCGGCGCGCACCACGGCGGCGCAGTGCTGGGCGTGCTGAAAATCGGCGGTCGCGATCATCACGCCATCGATATCCGGACGCGCCAGCATCTCCTCGTAGTATTTGTATTGCTTCGGCTTTACGCCGAAAAGTTTTTCCACCTGCGCCGCCCGCCGCTCCCGCGCCAGGCTCCAGAGATCGCAAACCGCCATCGTTTCGACCGGCGTCTGCCGCGCGGCGAGCTGCACCATGTGGACGTGCCCGTGGCTGCGATCTCCGCAGCCGAGTTGCGCGAGACGGATGCGATCGTTCGCGCCCAGGATGCGGTTATAAGACTGCGCGGTCATCGCCGCGGCGGAGGCCAGAAAGCTTCTGCGGTTCATCACTTCGCTCCTGAAGTTTGCAGCGCCGGATTTTTCGGCAGCGAAATCAGATTCGCCATGATTCGATATGCCCCCGGAACGCCTTCCGGCAACTGCCGGTAAAACGCGTACGCGTTGTAAATATAAACGCCCTTTCCGTAGCGAGCGTAAAGCAGCCCGCCCTTTTGCGGCGCCTGATCGGGATCGTGCGTTTCGATAAGCGGCGTGTAACGCGCGTCCCAGCTCGACATGAATTTCGATCCGCGCTCGGAGACCCAGCCCTTGAAATCATCCGCGCCGATCCGGTTCGGCCAGGTGAAAACCGGATTGGCGGGCTCGAGAATATTGACGGCCGATGCCTCGTCGGTGACTTCCTCCGGATCGTTGGTCATCACGTACGGATACGGGCCGAAGTTGTGATCGAACTCCGGCGTGTTGTACTCGACCATCACGACGCCGCCGTTGTTCACATACTCGAGCAGCCGCGAGTTGTTGGCGCGCAGATCATCGCGAACCGCGTAGGCGCGCACGCCGACAATGATCTCGTCATATTGCCGCAAATCGCCAGAGGCGAGATCGGCCGCGGCGAGCATCTTCGCCTGAACGCCCAGATTTTCAAGTGATGCGGGCACCTCATCGCCGCTGCCCATCACATAGCCGATGTTCAATCCCGGCGCCACCTTTACATCCACGCCGGAGGCGCGATACTCCGCCGGACGATAAAGATAATCGGGGCGCAGCGCCGGATATCCGGTGACGCGAAAGCCCTCGCGATAGGATTTACCGGCGTATTCGGCGGCGGCGGTGATGGTGTAAGCCTGCTCCCGCACCCCCGCCGGAAAAATGCGGAACGAAAGGCGCTGCTGCTCGCCGTCCTGGATGGTCGAAAAGGCCGCCGATTCCGGCTCCGATCGCCAGCCCGCGGGAAGCTCCAGCTTCACCGTTCCACGCGCCGGACCTTTCACATTACTGCGCACGCTGGCCGTGAGCCGAAATGAGCTCGCGCCGAGGGCGACGATGCCGGTGGCCGGTTCCATGGCGACCGAAATCGCCGGCGCCACAACCAAAGGCTCCATCACCACGCCCTGCCCGTTAACGTGCCGGGCGGTCTGCACCACTTCTCCGGCCTCGATGTCCACGCCCTGGTAGCGAAGCGTCGCCCACGCCGCCACCGGATAGGGCGTCATCGGCAGATTCGTGTATCGCTCATCGTTGATCCCGTACCAGCCCTGTTCGACATTGGGCCGAGAGAAGTACGGCCGGGTCGCGGCCGCGTCTTCCGGCACGCCGACACGAAAAATCGCGTCCTTCGGTTGATTTGCAGCAAGCGCTCCGGAAACCGGACCCTGCGCGGCGGCGGTCCAGTGTTCGCCATCGGGGGTCGCCAGGCGAACGCCCGCGATTTCGACCGGCGCCGCGCTGTTCAAATGCACCCGGACGCTGAACTGCTGGCCCGGAATCGCGACGCGAAATGTATCCGGGGCCGCGCCAAAGCCGCCGCGCCCGCCGCCATTGCCGGCATCCACCGTCGCCAGGATCGTGATGCCGAGCGATTGCTGTAACGCTGTGTTGAACTCGCGCTGCTTCACGTCGAGTTCGTAAAGAACATCGTATTTTTCCGCTTCCGGCATCGCGCTGGATTTCACCCGCGCGATCAACTCCCGGCAATCGCGCGATCCCCGGGCAAGCGCGGGCGCCACGCGGTCCGGCTGCTCCGCGCGAAAATCCGCGATCGCCGAATCGACATCGGCGCTGATCCGCGCAAGACCGTCGCGCAGGAACTCCGGATTACTGGGAGCGAGCGCCGCAATGCCCGCGATCGAAACATCGATGCCATCAAAAAACGAACTTTCCTTTGCGGGCGGCGCGGGAATGGACGCGAAACGATGATACCCGACGGACATCGCGCCGTCCGGCGGCTCGCCCACCCCGCCGTTCTGCGATCGCTGCAATCCCAGGCCCTCGCGCGCGATCTGCACATAGGATCGCCCCACCAGCGCGTCGATGTCTCCCTCGGGGACATTTACGTCGGCGCTCAGTCCCCAGGGCAGCCACTGTTTGTTGATGTAGTCGTAAACGCGCGCCGGCGCGAAGTGATGCGTCGCGTAATCGTAAACGCCTTCGGGCGTGACGCGCGCCATGGGAACGCGTTCATAAACCTTCATCGGCTGCCACGGCCGCAGCCCCGCGCGGATCTGCTCCGGAAACATTTTCGGATCCGCGGCCGCGCGAAAGACCTCTTGCGCCATCTGCCCGGCCACCTGATGATTGCCGTGGCCGTCGGTCGGGCCGCCGATGAACACGCTGGTAACCACCAGCGGCCGCGTCAGGCGCACCACGCGCACCGCGTCCCCCAGCACCCGGTCATAGGACCACGCCGCCAGCGTTTCTTCCTTTGTTTTCGAAAATCCGTTGTTGACCACGCGGCCGAAATACTGGTCCACGCCGTAATAGCGCCCGGCGGCCAGCAACTCCTCGGTTCGAACCAGGCCCAGCGCGTCGAAAAAATCCGGCGACATCACGTTCGCGCCGCTTTCTCCGCGGCTCAAGGTCAGCAGCGCGACGCGCGCGCCCTGCCCCCGCGATTCATACGCCAACATCCCGCCGTCTTCATCGTCGGGATGTGCGGTGATCATCAGCAGGCTGGCGCGGGTGCGCAGTTTTTTTAGCGATGTGTACAATCCCGCCGCGCCGCGATCCACCGCCAGCGCCGCTGCATCGGCCGAAGCCTGGCGCATCTGCCCCCAGCCGGATTCCGCAAAACAAATCGCCGCCAAAGTGACCGCAGCCGCCAGGCGGCTCACTCCGCGTAAATTTTTTGGACGCATGGCGGCCTCAATCGAGCGAGGATTCCTTGAGCCAGGCAATGAGCGCTCCGGTCCACGCCGCCGAGGTTTTGCCGGTCTTGACGATCCCGAAACCGTGGCCGCCGGTCGAATAGATATGCATCTCCGCCGGCACCTTCGCCGCGCGGAGAGCCGCGAAGAATCGCGCCGCATTTTCAGCCGGATTCACCAGCGGATCGTCATCGGCGGCGACAATAAAAGTCCGCGGCGTCGAAGCGGTCACTTGAATCGTCGGCGGAATCGCCGGATAGCCGAGCACCAGAAAATCCGGCCGCGTCTCCGGCGGCGCGACCATCCCCATCATCGCCGCCAGATGCCCGCCCGCCGAAAATCCCATCATCCCGATCGCGTCCGGTTTCAGGTTCCACCGGGCGGCGTTCTTCCGCGCCAGCGCCATCGCGGCTTCGGCGTCTTCGATCGCGACATGCACCGCCTCGGCCTCTTTTTGCAAATCGCCCGCGCCCGCGCGCCCCGCGCCCGGACCCGGCAGACGGTATTTCAAAACCAGGCCCGCGATGCCGATCGTATTCAGCCAGCGCGCGATATCGTGCCCTTCCTTATCGATCGCCAGATGCTGGTAACCGCCGCCCGGGCAGATCACGATCGCGGTCCCGTTGCCGTTTTTGGGCAAATAAACCGTGACGGTCGGCTGCGCGACGTTCGTAATCGACCGGTCGATGGCCCCGTTTTTCCCGCGCTCCTCGATCTTCTCGGGCGGAGCGTTCGGATCCGGCTTCATTTCCGGATGAAGAAGAATGGCCTCCTGCGCAAACATCGGCAAGGCGCAAAGAACCGCGACGGCGTACTTCATGGAACCCTCCTGAATTGGCTTCCAGCATATCGCTGTTCACGCTTCTCCGCACGCCGCGCGGCATCCGCCATCGGCCGCTGGTCTAAAGCTCGCGGCTTGTTCCACCGATAAATTCTTCGTGGGAGATTCCTATCTCGACGCACGCCTGCACGCGCTGCGCCGGACCCAAAATCCCGACGGCGGATGGCCGTATTTCGCCGGGAAACAGTCCTGGCTCGAACCGACCGTCTATGCGGCGCTCGCGCTCCACGGCGAGCCGGCCGCGGACCGCGCCTGGAAGCTGCTCCAGTCCTGGCAGACGCGAAGCGGCGCGTTTCGTCCGGCGGCGGACGTGCAAATGGAAAGCTGGGGAACCGCGCTGTGTATCACGCTAGCCGTCGCGCGCGGCGAATTCGGCGATCCGTTCGAGCGCGGCGTCGAATGGCTCCTCAAAACCGAGGGGGAAGACTCGAATCTACTGACCCGCGCCGCATCCGTCGTGGGACTGTTCAAG
>Ga0209062_1001687_pt1 | contig 35769 bp, 31 predicted proteins | sample Coa_R2_2_FD_187158 | JGI IMG/M metagenome (GOLD analysis project Ga0209062, IMG submission 187158) | Surface soil microbial communities from Centralia Pennsylvania, which are recovering from an underground coalmine fire - Coalmine... | ecosystem: Environmental > Terrestrial > Soil > Unclassified...
CGCGCAGGATCTCCCTCACCACTTTGACTTTGAACTCGGTGGTATAGGTTTTTCTGATCTGTGGCATCTCTTCTCCTTCCACCTTCAAACCTCCTCTTTTTGTGTCTTATTATACGGGGTCAGTATAACTCGCCCTGGAATATGCCTACCGCTACCAGAAAAGCTACCATGATATCTTCTGGGCTTTTGCCGACTCTTATGAGTCGCTGATGGCATCTTATATCCGCCTGGCAACCCTTCTGCACCTTCCTGAATACGATGAACCAGATCAAAGCAAGGTGAAACCAGCGGTTCAGCGCTGGCTGAATAAGCATACAGGCTGGTTGCTCATTCTCGACAACATTGAAGACCTGAACCTGGTAGATCAATTTGTTCCAGTAGATCGACAAGGAGCTGTGCTTCTCACCACGCGCCAACAAGCAACAGAACCGATAGCTCAGGCTCTCGAGTTGGGGCCATTGCCAGAAAACGATGGCATCCTCTTCCTCTTGAAGCGCACAAAAAAGCTCACTTTTGATCTATCACTTGATAGTGTGCCTGCTCGCGATGTTGCAGAGGCAAGGACTATCACACGAGCTTTGGGAAACCTGCCTCTTGCGTTGGATCAGGCTGGCGCATATATCCTGGAGACCCGATGCGCTTTGCCCGATTACCTGGAGTTGTTTCGGAAGCATCAAGCCGAACTGCTGCGGCGAAGGGCAGGGCGAGAGATACCGATCGATCACCCCTTGTCAGTAAACGCGACGTTCGCCCTCAACTTCCAACAAGTACAGCAGAGGAACAAGGGTGCGGCAGAGTTGTTGCGGTTCCTGGCATTTCTCCATCCAGATGCTATCCCTGAGGAAATTATTACTAGAGGGGCCTCTGAACTCGGACCAGTGCTGAGACCTGTCGCTCATGACCTAATGAAGTTGAATGAGGCTATAGCGGAACTGCTCATGTATTCGCTCGTGCGGCGTGATCGAACAGCTCACGTGTTCCAGATCCATAGGTTAGTGCAAGCTGTACTCAAACATGAGATGAACAAGCAAACCCAACAGAAGTGGGCAGAGCGTACAGTGCGGGCTATCGAGCGTGCGTTTCCAGATCCGGGTGAGTTTGAGATGTGGGAACTTTGCGAACGTTGCTTGCCACATGCCTTGGCTTGCGCGGAGCTTATCAGAGATTGGGAGATGGAGTTCAACGAAGCGGCACGATTACTGAACGATGCAGGGGGCTATCTAAATGACCACGCAAGGTATGTGGAAGCGGAGCCACTCTATCAACAGGCACTAGAGATAGGCGAGAAGACGTTGGGAACAGAACACCCGAGCGTGGCTCTCAGACTCAATAACTTAGCTAGTCTTTACGCAGATCAAGGAAAATTTGAGCAGGCAGAACCTCTCTATCAACGGTCTCTGGCGATCGTTGAAAAGGCTCTGGGACCCGAAGACCCCGGCCTCGCCACTACACTCAACAATTTGGCGATCCTCTATCGTCTTCAAGGCAGATACGAGCAAGCGGCACCTCTACTTCAACGAGCACTAAGCATTGACGAGAAGACTCTGGGACCAGAGCATCCTGGTTTCGCTATGGACCTCAATAACTTGGCGGTACTCTACCTTTTTCAAGGTAAGTTTGAGGAAGCGACACCTCTGCTTCAACAGGCGCTCAGGATCAATGAGAAGGCTTTGGGACGAGAACACCCGAATGTCGCTCTCAATCTCAACAGCTTAGCAATAATCTACCATAAAGAAGGTCGGCATGAAGAAGCCGAACCTCTGCTTCAACGAGCATTGGCCATTGGGGAGAAGGCTTTGGGAGCGAATCATCCTCAAGTAGCTCGTTACCTTGACAATTACGCCGTTCTGTTGCGAGAAACCAACCGGGAAACCGAAGCTACCGAGCTACAGGTTCGCGCCCAAGCCATTCGCGCCAAAAGTGCTCAGGAAAACTAACATAGTAGTAATCAAGGTGAGAAAGGAGAAATTTGTGTCATACTACTGGAAAGGATCAGACGGATCAATTTATGAGATTAGCCCTTGCCCATACTGTAAGGGGGCCAAAGAAATAGACAATATGCCATGCCGTGATTGCCAGGGTCGTGGTGTAGTAGGCCAGGATGTGACATGCTCTTGCTCACCTACCCGTGGATTGTTTACGCCTTTTGATAAAAATTGCCCGAGCTGTTGGGGGAGTGGCATAAGAGGCCACAGAAGCTCTACCCCACCAACAATACGGACAGATCCTTGGTGGAAATAACTGCGGTGCGTAATACCCAAAAAAAGAAAGGGAACACTTCAATGACTAAGCAAGAGGTTAAAAAATTGGCTTGGCGCGGTCTGCTTCTCTTCATAGTTGGCACTGCCATAACTGCACCAGGTCAAATTTATAACATTCCATTTCTCGCCGTCATAGGATGGCTTATAGCTGTGACTGGGATCATTATGCTTATCGTGGCTGGATTAAATCATACTCTGTAGTAACCTTCGAAGAGGTACGTCAGATAAGGCTCTTGAATATTGGGATTCGTCAGTAAGGTTGGCTGCCATTTAACCATAGGTCTGCCACTTTTTGAGCGTGAATAGCTCAGTTCTGGCGAATGAAATTGTCAGTAAGGTTTGCCTCATTGATACTATCAGTCAATCAGGCCAATCTTATTGGCAAGCTACAAATAGTAACAGACCTAAAAACAGCGTAAGGATTGTCAATAGACATTCTTCTGACACTTCAGGCAGATAAAAACCACTCGCCTCCTAGTTATATGGTACATCGTATCTTTTCGTTAATTATCCCGACTTAACTGCATGAAGCCAGGAAGCAAGACGACTCACGTAACGTTTAAGCGTTTTTAATGTAAACGTCGTAGCGTTTAAAGTGGCCTATAGAGCCAAAATGCACATCATCGAACGTTGTTGTCACCGCAAAAACCACGTCGAGATAACGTCAAAATCCCTCTCGGCCTGTCGTGTGATTTTGATGAGAAAAGGAGCGGTTTGAAGATGGCTGACTATGTAGGAACACAGCTTGGCAATTATCGGCTCACATATCTTCTGGGACGCGGAGGATTTGCCCAGGTCTACCTTGGTGAACATGTCTATCTCAAGACCCAAACGGCCGTCAAAGTACTACACACGCAGGTATCGGGTCGCGATGACCTGGAGACCTTTCTCAAGGAGGCTCGTACCATAGCCCACCTTGTACATCCCCACATTATACGCGTCATGGATTTTGGGGTGGATGGTGGAACGCCTTTTCTCGTCATGGACTATGCCCCCGGCGGCACCTTGCGAATGCGGCACCCAAAAGGAACTCGCCTTTCTCTCGCCAGGATCATTACATATGTGAAGCAGGTTGCAGAGGCGTTGCAATATGCTCATGACGAAAAGTTGATCCATCGAGATATCAAACCAGAGAATATGTTACTTGGTAGGCACAACGAAGTCTTACTGAGTGACTTTGGCATTGCTCTGATCACACAGAGTTCCGGCTACCAAAGCACCCAAGATGTGATTGGCACCGTTGCCTACATGTCCCCTGAACAGATTCGAGGGAAACCACGGCCTGCGAGCGACCAGTATTCATTAGGAATTGTTGTGTATGAATGGTTGTGCGGCGACCGTCCTTTCCATGGCTCGTTTACTGAGCTGTGTACACAACATATGTTCGCTTCCCCGCCGCCTTTACGCGAGAAGTTTTCAGCGATCTCATCAGATGTTGAGCAGGTGGTGATGACCGCACTTGCGAAGAATCCAAAGGCACGCTTTGGAAGTGTATACGAGTTTGCTCAGGCATTAGAACAGACAACCTTGTCAACCCATCTTCGGTTCTCAATATCACCTCAGAACGCTCGAACTCTACGTCCAGTACCTGCGTTACCATCCTCTGCTACTCCATCACCTCCTCTATCGCAACTTTCAGAAGAAGTACCTCTGCTCGAGAAAGACCTCTCTGCGCAAAGAAGTTTACTTCCGGTTGCTATAAACCCGGTGACTGAGCGGTCTGGTAGGAAGAAATACGAGCAACGAAAGAATCGCGATAAAACGGAAAGTGTATGGCACATTGGCAGGTGGCAGCTCATCGCTATGATCCTCAGTTTGCTTTTCTCTCTCGGTCTCGGTAGCATTATGGGCTGGTACGAGGCAAATTATTCTTATTCTCCAAGTGGAGCGCTGGCTATTGTTTTGCTTGGCGTGGCTGAAGGTACGTTTCTTTTTCTGGCGGCTATTCTTGGTCCCTGGGTTGGCTTGTTTATCGGTACGCTTGACTTCTTCATTGGCAATTACTTTTTTGACTATGTATTTTTTACAAGTAGAGGGTTAAGTTCCTCCTCCATCGATCAGTACCTGAATGGCCTCTTTTTAACCTTGCCTCTCTTCCTGCCTGTTGGCCTTATTGGTTTCATTGTAGGGCTTGCTCTGTTAAAAACAAAGGGACGCTACGACAATTTTCGGGCCATTGCTCTTACGGAGGCTCTGAGTGCAATAGCGATAGTTGTTCTATTGTTGATAATGCTAAGTATCCTCGGTTTCATCCAGGGACGAAACGGTTTTCCATTTTCTTTACTTGTTGGCTATTTTCTCGCCTTGTTCCCATATACTCTTCCCGGTTTGATCCTGCTTCCAATCCTGCTCTTCATCCAGGGAAAAATAGTCAACCGTAAAAATGGTGTTATATAGGGCTATACATCTATGAGGTTCTCTCTACTCACTTGTTGTCTGATGAAGAAGGATGATCTTCATCACGGTATAGCTCAATTCAAGAAACCCTCGATTCTCAGACAAATCATTTCATGGCAACCACATACACAGCGTTCCTCTCGGTGATCAATGCTCCCTGTGCCTGCATATTGGGTGCGTGGGCCGACAATTCGGTTTGCAGGACGGTAAACACCCGAGGCGATAAGCGTTCCAGCGCCACGTGAAAGAACAGCGATCAGCGCTTCTACCACCAGTCCTCCAGGGTGGTGTAGGCAAAGGCCCCCGTCTCGTTATGAACCATCACCTCAGTGAAGCCGACATGGGTGAGACGTGCGGCCAGTTGTTGGGGGCGTTCATCTCACGACGGGGGTTCAGTGGTGAAGAGCTAGACGAAGACGGCAAAATTTACGACTTTCGCATCGCCTGGCTCGCCAAGCTGGGAAAACTCGCTTTTCATGACTCAGTCAGCACTCATTTGCTAAAACGTTTGGCGTGAAATGAGATAACGACACTACCACTCGAACAACTCTGCAAAGGCCAGGGGGATCACGTCCCAGTCGGACATCGTCCAGATAGAAAAGATATGCAAGGCCATTTGGGCAACCAGGTGTGCTTGAAAGCCATCCAGGGCATGAGGCCGCTCTCGCGCCAGCCGAAATGTATAGAGCAGTTTCTCATATATTGTCTCAACGATCTGGCGCAGCCCAACCAACCAGCGCCGCCAGTCTCTGGACGAGGGGTACTTGCTCCGTAGGTGAGGAGGAATAATCACTTCTGCGCTATACCGGGTCAGCCAGCGCTCATGCACCTGGTCATCGGCAAAGCGTTTGTCGGCAACATAGACGCGCATCGGCACTGCACAAAGGCGGCGAGGGCGAGTGACGCAGAGCGAAGCAGGTCTCGACCAGGGCATGGTCGTTGCAACGGGCCGGGGCAAAGCCAAAGCCAGGAATCACGCCCGTTGGGGTAATCGAGGTCAGCATGCAAACAAACCTCGTTATCTTAGATCAGCACATCACAGCCCGCACGTTGCCTCCACTGATGTTGAGAATAGTCCCGGTGCAAAAGCTGGCGGTGGCCAGATAGAGTACGGCCTGGGCGACTTCCTCCGGCTCGCCCAGCCGGGCCAGCGGCACGCCCCGCTGGGCGAGTTCCCGCTGCTCCGCCGTCTTCGTGTCCGTCCCGAACTCCCGCGCACGCTGCTCCATCAGCACCTCGACCAGGGGTGTCCTGGTCATACCCGGCGCGACCACATTCACGCGGATGCCATCGGCAGCCAGTTCCCGCGCCAGCATTTTGGCGAAGCAGTGGGTGGCCGCCTTGGCCTGGGCGTAGGGTCCCAGGCCCGCATCGGGCTGCAGGGCCTGGTCGGAACCGGTGAAGACGATACAGCCCCCGCCTCGCTCTTTCAGGAGTGGCACCGCCACCCGGCAGGCGTAGACGTGCGTGAAGAAGTTGATGGCAAACGCTTCCTGCAACTGCCAGCTTTCCAGGGTCTCGAATGTTCCGGCAATGAGCGCCCCGACGTTGGGTACCAGGATGTCGAGGACGCCCCCAAAGGGAGCAAGCGCGACCTCCATGCCCTGCCGCACGCCGTGTGCGGTACGTAAATCGACGACGACTGTCTGAACCGTCACTCCGGTTGGGCGCAGTGCCGCTGCCAGATCCTCTAGACCCGCCTTGTCGCGGTCGAGCAGCGCCAGGCTGGCTCCTTCCCAGGCAAAGGCTTTCGCAATGGCCCGGCCAATGCCGCCCGCCGCACCGGTAATGCAGACCACTTTATCCCGCAGGTTGGTGTTCATGCTGCTCACTCTCCTTCCCCGCCTTCCCGGCAGACCAGAAGCGACAGGAGCAGCAGCGGCTCCACGCTGGAACGATTGGTGATCGCCCGCGATACTCCGCGCGGAATCAGCACGTTCAGCCCGTGTTCCCAGGTGTAAAAACGCTCTTCCGCCACCGCTATGGTGGCGCTGCCTGAGAGGACGAACAGATTCTCGTCGTGGGTTTCTTCAGTATAGGGATGGACACGGCCACCAGGAGGGATCTCCACCAGCGCCAGCCGTCCCCACAGCGCCGAACAAGCGCGCGCCAGATCGACAGTGGCGACCCGCAGGCGGATCTCTCGTCTTCCCAGGCTCGCCGGGTGGAAGGCATCGGAGTCTTCGAGCAGGGGTGGCAGCGATGGAATCGCTCCTGATTGGCAGAGAGATGCATCATGCGGAGGCGGCACGAGTTCGACCACCAGGAAGGCCAGTTCCTCTCGCGAGGACGTGTTGCGGATACTGTGCCGCGTCCCTCTGGGCGCGATGGCCAGGAATCCGGGCGCAACAGCGCAGGCGCTGCCGTTGGTCGTCAAAACCCCCGTGCCGCGGTGGATGTAGTAGATCTCGTCGCTCTGCTGGATATGCTCGCCGACCGAGGACTCCAGTCCTTCGGTGACCGGGGAGATGACCACATACTCGAGGCTGTGCCAGGGATATCCAAGATGCCTGGGGATGGCAAGCGCTTTGTTATAGACCGTGCCACTGCCTCCCAACTGGTCATAGGTCTGAATAGGGCTGTCCGTATCGCTGACGGAGAGCCCGGTCAGGTGCTGGAATACCATGTGCTTCTCTTTTCCTTCCTTCTATCCTTTCAAAACTTGCCTGTTCAGGGACGGCTGACGCTGCTTCCAGGGATCATGCCATCAGCGTCGTGAGCGCCGTGCGCAGTTCCTTTTCCGAGACATAGGCCAGCGGCACTCCTGGCCGTTCTTCGACCGGCTGGCCCAGGTGCCGCAAAAGGACCATGACGTGATAGCCCTCGCGGCGCGGCAGGTAGCCAATCTTGTTGTCGTCGCTGATAAGGTTCATGAGCGCGTCAATGTCCAGCGCTCGAGGAAGCGCCGTTGGCACTCCATTCCGCCCGAGCAGGGTGTAGTGCTGGCGCACTTCAGCGTCGCTGAGCCAGCCGCGTGCATGGGAAATATGGGCCTCCACCAGCAGTCCCAGCGCAACGGCCAGGCCGTGTTTCATGCCCAGCAGCGATTCCAGGGCGTGGCCGACCGTATGCCCGGCTTCCAGCACCAGCGCGGGTCCCTGCTCATGGGCATCCTGGCGCATGACGGCCTGCTTGGCTTCAAAGCACCAGCGAAAGATCTGCGCGAACTCGTCCAGCGAGTAGTGGGCCTGCGGGTTGAGCAGGGCCGCAATCTCTTCGTAGAGATGGGGATGGATCGCCAGCACATTTTTGACCAGTTCGCACAGGCCGGAGCGAATTTCGTCGGGTGCCAGGCTCTGCCAGAAGGAGAGGAAGACCAGCGCGAACTCGGGCGCTTTGAAGGTGCCAACCAGATTCTTGATGAAAAGACCCGGCGCTGGCTCGCCGTTGACGCCCTGCTTGCAGGAGAGAATACTGTCCGTTGCCGCGAGCAGCGTGGTCGGGAGATGAACCAGCCGGATGCCCCTCACGACCAGGCTGGCGGCCAGCCCCGTGATATTGCCAACGAGTCCGCCACCCAGGGCGATGAAACAGGAGGCATGCGTCCCGCCTCCATGCGCGCGTGCCTGGTAGAGGACGGAGAGCGCGGTCTGCATCAGCTTGGCCTTTTCTGAAGCGCGCAGTGGAACCAGCAGGCAGGGTACACCGACTGCGCACACCTGCCGGTAGACTGACTCGACCAGGGCATTTGGCAGACCAGCATCGGCGACCAGGGTGAAGTGATCGGCATGCAGGCCTGCGAGTCGCTGCTGGAACTCCGCCCAATCAGGACGAACGCGCACGTAGACGGGATAGTCGTAGGTAATGCGAGGCGTTGCCCCCTCCTTTGTCTGGAGGCGAAACAGAGAGGTTTGTCGGCTTTCCACCAGGGTTTGCATACATTCTTACACCTTTCCTACCAGATGGTGCCAGGAGGCGGAGCCTCCTGTATCTGGACAAGTACTTTCCCCAGGACTTCATGCAGGGCCAGCGCTTCAAGTCCATCCGGAACGAGCCGCTCCAACGAGATAACACGGCCGGTGATCCGGGCTGCGAGATCCGTTCGGGAGAGCAGCGCCAGGGCTTTCGGCAGATTGACCTCACACATCATGCCGTTGGTCGTGACGATGTTCACCTCGCGAGGCACGAGCTGGCCGAGAGGAAGCGACACCCGGCCAGCCGGGATGCCCACCTGGAGGAGCGTTCCCCCTTTGCGTACCACTGCAAACGCCTGCTGGAGGGCGATAGGAGAGCCGGAAGCTTCGATCGCCAGGTCTACACCCCGGCCCGCTGTGACATCGCAGATGGCCATCTCGGTCAATTCATCGCTGAGAATGAATGAGGAAGCGGGTACGCCCAGGCGCTGGACGAAGTGTCGCTTGCACTCGTCCACATCCACGACGATGAGCGAGAGGTCGCCCTGCGTTTCGGCGAGCAGCGCGGCCAGCAGGAAACCGCCGATGCCGCCAATACCGAAGAGCGCGACGCGCTGAGCAGGCTCGATGCCGACCCGATCAAGAGCGTGGATCGCCACTGCGCAGGGCTGTGCCAGCGCCGCCGCCTCATTGCTGCAGGTCTCCGGCACAACCGCGCACATGCTGGCCGGTACCTTCACCTGCTCAGCAAGGCCGCCGTGCGTATGGATGCCGTAGAGAACCGCCTGCTCACAGATATTGGTGCGCCCGGCCAGGCACAGCGGACACGTTCCACACCACCTCCCCGCGCCCGGCACCACCCGCTGCCCGGCATGCAGATGAGAAACGGCGGTACCGGCCTCCATGACGATGCCCATAAACTCATGGCCCAGGATTACCGGCCCCTGGTGTCCGCTCACAGGATGAGGGTGGTGCAGCGGAATCATTTTCGGTCCTGTGACAAATTCGGTCACATCGGTTCCGCACAGCGATCCCATGAGCGGGGCCACGAGTACTTCGTCCGGCTCCGGTGGACCGGGTTCGGGAACCTCTTCGACGCGCACATCGAGTGGTCCGTGATAGACGGCTGCTTTCATCTTCTTTCTCCTCTCTGGCTGGCTGACTGCACAGATGCGCTGATGCAGAACAGGATGCCAGCATCTGCCGACTGCACAGCAGCCAATGAACACTATCGTAGCGCGAAGCCTGGCAGCCCGGGCTGATCGCAAGCAATGCCAGGCTACCGAGAACGAGAACTGCTTTTCCGCTATGTCCTGGCTGCGATCTCCTCGACCGCCTCCTGCCCGGTGAGGGCCGGTGTACCGAGCGCAAGCATCTCTGTGGTCCTCTGCCCGTATGCCACCTGGAGCCGATACAACTCGCGGACGAGCGCCCGGTCGCGGCGGCGCAGCCAGTCGCGGATATCGTCTCGGAAGGGGAAGAGAGATTCCGGCGAGGGCGGGATGTACACCGCGCATGCAGCCACAAATGCTGAGTAAGCAGAGCGTTCCTGTGCATCTTCACTGCACGTCGAAACGCTGAGAGGGATAGGCCAGAGGTGGCCAGTCTTTTGCTCATGCCTCTCCTTCGTCCGCCCTTTGAACTGCAAAGCTTGCAGTTCAAAGGAAGATCCCAGCACTGGCATTCCCACCAGCCAGGCCAGCAGGGCCAGATACCGCTGCATGATTGCGCTCCAGGGCTCGGGTAGTTCGCGCGGCAAAAGATCTCCGGTGTCGATGGCACGCGCTCCGTTCATGCCCTCCTCTGTCCCCTGGCCTTCTTCGATCAGGCACATCCCCTGTGTCCTGCCGACCAGCAGCCGGCAAAACAGCGGCCAGATGTGCTGGTCGAACGCCTCGCGGAAGAAGCGCTCGTCGGCCAGGAGATCAGCCGCCTCGCCGTGAGCGGGAACAGGCGCTGCTGGAAGCAACAGGGGAAGGCCCCCGGCGTGTTGTAGGTGTTGGATGAGGTGGACACCGTCTGGTGCGAACGCGCCCAGGGTTACAATCGCGGGCAGCGTGGAGGCAGGCAGCACAGCAAGCGGGCGACCTGCCAGGACTCGAGCCAGGAAAGCATCGGGGTCTCGCTCTCGCAGCCGCCAGAGAGCTTCTCCCAGCCTGGTGCGGGCAGCGATGGAGCCTGCCGCCAGTGCAGCGATGAGGGCCACCACCCCGACCGGCACTACTGCACTGAAGGGAAGCGCGAAGCTCCCGGTGCGTCCCAGCAGAACCCCGATCAGGGGAGGGCCGAAGGCCGAGGCAGGAGCCGAAAGAACGCAGACCACGCCCTGCGCTGTGCCGGAGCCCAGGCTGTTTTCCGCGCCAATGTGGCCAGCCTCGTCGAAGACGGCGGCATACGGCAATGTTGTCCCGCAGGCAAACAGGGCCAGCCCCCAGCCAGTCACCAGTGGAACGTGCAGGGGAAGGGCGAGCATCACCACGCCAGCACAGGACAGAGTGGTTCCCGCCCGCATCAGCGCACTATGCGTGAAGACCCTGCGCGAGAGCAGCATGCCGCCCAGCGGGCGAAAGAACATGCCTGCAAGCAGGCCCACCGCTCCCAGCATGGCCGCCATAGGCAGCGGCAGCCTGTAAGAAAGGGCGAAGTAGACCGCCAGCCAGGGAGCAATGGCCTGCCCGAGTCCCAGCGTTCCCAGGTGAACCAGTCCCATCGCCCAGAGCGAACGAGAACGGAAAGCCTCGCAAATACGCCGGGGTGCTGGAGCCACAGGTGGATGTGGTTTGCCGCGCAGCGCGAGCAGGCAGAGGACGCTGGCGGCAAGCCCCAGTATCCCCCAGGCGGTAAACGCGCCTTGCCAGCCGAGGGTATTCAGCAGCAGAGGGGTAGCAAACAGGCCCAGCCCGGCACCAAGCTGCATCGCTCCTCCAAAGAGGCCCTGGCCGAACGCGGCGTATGTCTTCCCGCGCGCCGCCTGTGATCCGGCGACGATGGCCGCTCCGGCACCCAGCCCGATCATGAACCGCCAGAAGACCATCCAGACCAGGTCCGAGATCAGCGGCAGCAAACATCCACCTGCGCCAACCAGCAGCAGCGCCGCGAAAAGGACGTACCGCGCCCCGTAGCGGTCGGCGAGCCAGCCACCTGGCAGATAGGAGCAACCGATCCCGGTATAGAGCAGCGTGGAGAGGAGGCCGACTGTGCCGCTTGCGAGATGCAGCTCGCGCTGGAGCAGCGGAATAAGCGGGCCGTAGTTGGTGAAAGTGGCCGAGATGGCTATCGCTGCCAGCGCCAATGTACTCAGGCGCACAGCGATACACAGAAGGTCCGTCGAGCGGCTTTGCAGCCGCATGTCTGTTCGCGCAATGCTCATCGTTCCCTCGTTCCTTTGCTCTGCTCTTCGCTCGCCCGTGTTCCTCGCTGAGCGAACTATCGGCCTGTCCGTCCTGGTCGGCCTGCTCGCGCTGCCACCGCTGCTCCGGTCTCAGTCTCCGTGACAAAATCCGCCAGCACCGACCAGTCTTCCTGCAAGCGCCCGCTTCTCTGCGCAGCCTGCAAATGTGCGTGGACAATCTCGGCATATGGCAGCGGCACACGGGCGTGTTCCGCCAGCCGCAGGACCAGTTCCACATCCTTGAGGCCCAGGGACACGGGGAAGCGGGCGTCGCTGTAGTCCCGCTCTCCGATCATGGGGCCGTAGCCCTCATAGACCGCGCCCGTGAACAGGGGGGATTCGACCAGCATGCGCAGGAACTGCGCCCGGTCTGCGCCGCACTGCTCGACCAGCGCCGCCGCTTCGCCCAGAGCCTCGATGGCTGCGGCAATGAGGAAGTTGTAGCCAAGTTTGACGACATTGGCGACCTCCACGCGCTCTCCCAGGTCATAGATATGCGTAGCGAGAACCTGAAGCAGTGGCAGCACGCGCTCTTTCACTGCGGGATGCCCGGAGAGAAAGAGCGAGAGCCGGGCGGCTTGAGCCACCTCCGGGCGACCCAGCACGGTGGCAGTCAGGTAGTAACTTCCCTGCTCCTCGTATAGCTTTGCCAGTTGCGCGGCTACCTCCGGTGAGACCGTACTGAGCGAGAGGTGGATACCACACTCTCCAATCCGCCGCAGGATGCCCCCCTCTCCCAGGGCGACCGCGAGGAGCGCCCGATCATCCGGCACCATACTCAGCACGATGCCTCCCGGTCTGCTCACATCCCCAGGACTCGCTCCAGGCTCGGCACCCTGCGCGACCAGCGGGGCCATTCGCTCCTCACGCACGTCGAACACCCGCAACCTGTACCCACTTCGTAAGAGGTTGAGCGCCAGGGGCTGGCCCATCTGACCCAGCCCAACAAATCCAATGCGTTCCTTCATGTCTGTTTCCTTCCTTCCTGCAACGTGCGCGTGCCAGGACGCGCAGCATCCATCACGTCTGGGCATAGACGACAATTCCCCTTCCGGTTTGCGGGACGAAGATGTGGTTGGTGAGCAGATCGACGGCGACGCTGTGCGCCTTCTTCACCGTCGCCACATTCTCCACCCAGCTATCCGTTGTCGCATCCACCACCGAGAGGACCGGGCCGTTGGGGTTGGTGAAGGCAGCCAGGTAGAAGCGCCGGTCGCCCCGGTTGTACCAGACCTCATCGCAGCCGCTCGTCTGCACAATCGTCGCCACGACCTGTCCTGTCAGGGCGCTGACGATGACGGGATGCCCGGAGCAGCCCAGCAGCAGTTCCTGGGTGGTAGGATCGAGCGCGATCCCGCTCGGGTCGCAGGCCGGGAGCGGATATTCCCTCACCAGTCGCTGCGACAGTGGGTCAACGACGGCGACGGCTCCACCCGGATACTGCTTGTTGGCGGGGACGGACAGATAGAACTGGTGCGTCTGGGCATCGAAAACCGGGGCTTCCAGACCGCCGCTGGCACCTGTGAAGACCAGCTTGCCCACGATAGCGCGTTTGGTGACGGAAATAAACGTGGCGAATGGGACGGCCTCCGAGCCGTTGGTCACGAGCAGGAGCTGATCCTGGGGATCGTAGGCCATCTCATCGGCTCGCTTCTTGCCGCCAGTATGCAGTGTGGCAACAATGGTGCGCGAGGAGAGGTCAATGAGCTTGACGGTGCTGTCACCATCAGAGGCCCAGAGCTGGCCGAGGTCGTCCACCAGCACGCCTCCGGGTCCCTGCGTCTGGCGGCTGCCAGCAAAGCCACGAAAGCCGCCGATCTGGCCCATGAGCGTATTGGTGCGCGTGTCGATCAGGTCCACGCTGGCGTTACTCGCGTCGGCCAGATAGTAGACCTGACTCTGGTCATCGACGTAACTGATGTCGAAAGCCCACAGACCCCGAGGGGGAATATGCGGGCCGGTGATGAGCGCGATCTGCCGCAGACCATGCGAGGTGTCCCGTGCCTGCGCCTGAACCAGGTGCGTGTTCACGACATAGCTCACCGACGTGGCGATGACGACCATGACCAGCAGGATGGTCAAAGACCAGCTTAGCCTGGTTTTCGCACTCATACTCACGTGCTATCTCCTTCTCCTGAGCCAGAACAGTCCCCCTGAGCGAGGTCATCCCTTCGCGTGAGGGTGGGAAAAACCAAAACAGACTCCCGTCAGGCAAGTTCGCGCAAGCGGTTCAAGGTCAGCGAATGGCTGCATAGACTCCGCCAGGAAGCGCGAAGCCGAGGTGTGGCATCCGCAGATGGTCAACCAGCCAGCCGGAGCCATTCCCACTCCCGGCAGACTCGCAATAACCTGGGAGTCAGAACATATCGCCTCTGAGAAATACCGTATCGCCAGTTCTCGTAATCACCGCGCTAACATCGAACAAGTGTACCTGATGATCGCGCCAGAAGTGCTGACAGTTCTCCCCAGTTTTCCGGGAACAGTGTGCGCAGTTCTGCAGCAGGTTTCTCTCCAAAAATGCTGAGCATGTGACGGGAAAAGTCGGCCAGAACATGCCACCTTTCAGCATGAAAAGCGGGTACGCTCATGATTGAGGAGCGTAGGCAGCGCCATGCTGCCTGACAGGAACCAGGGAAGCAGTCGTGCCTGTTCTGAAGCGAATACGTCCAATTGTACCTGGCTAGCAGAGAGACGGTTTGTACCGGGCGAGTGGCTTCTCATCAGCACAGGGCAGGCACCTGCTTCCTGATCGCTGTCTTGCGACTTGCTGAGGGAATGGTATGGAACAAACCCGGAAGATGACTCCCGCCAGGCGCAAACGCCTGCTCAAAACCTTTGGCGGCCCTCCGGCAGGCTATACCAATGAGGAGTTGGAGCAATTCCTCGACCTGCTCTACGGCCTGTTCAGCGATGTCTACACGATGGCTGAACTGCGCCAGATCGTGGTGAGCGACCCGTTCGACCGCTCCGAGCAGCCGCGCCAGCTCAAACTCGTGGAACTGACCGACTGGCTCGAGGCGGTCGTCGCCTGAGACACCTTTCCGCTTTGAGGTGTAAATTACAAAATTGCGTGTCGTAGATTTGGCAATTTGGTGTTGTAGAACAGAAATTTCAGTGAGAAGGAAAAGCCCAACCACGCATCTCATCATGCAAGTTTTTCAATGTTGATTTGCAGATGGCAATATGAACATTGATTCCGCCCTTTCAAATAGGCCTTGTGAGGTTTGAATAGATGAGTAGAATAAACGGAGGTTTCTGAAATGGTATGTGATACGAGAAGTTATCACTTCGCGAAGAAGCGTTGAGTAAATGTCGCTATTAAGCTCACCTCGATCAGCAAGCCTATCACCGCTTCACCGGCAGCAAGACGAGCATAGGTATCGCCTAATGAGATATCTTGCGAAAAGAAGCCACGACCATGAAAGCTGCTAACGCTAAGGACGAGCGCTTCATCCAAACGGAGATGAGGTGTGACAAAATGGGCATTGAGGAAATACAGACCCATAAAGCCGAAAACAATGACCAGATAAGCAATGAGACTCCGCAATGGTCGATACCCATAGCCAGCGAGCAGATAGAGGAACCAGGAAAGTATGTACTTCAAAGGTCTCCCTTGCAGACGCCAAACAACTCGTTGAAGCAGTTGCGCACGATAGGCAAAATGATCGGCTTCTTCGTTGAGTCCCTGATCTCGCAAGAGAACGGCAAGCTGTCGATTGGCTCGCACTGCCCCTTTATATTCATTTACTCTCGTCTGCTTGTCTTTTATCTTTCCTTCCCTGTCTTTTTCTTGGCGTGCCACTTGCTCATCACCAAGTCTTGCCACATGTCCCCATTCAACGACGGCGAGATTGACACCTCCCCACTTCACATCTGGCAAGCGTACTGAGCCATATGTCTCATCACTCAGTGTGACGCTATCCAGCGTAGCACCCTCCAGGTCTGCCCTACTCAGGTCAACTCCTTGTAATTGGGCTTCTCTCAGGTGGGCTCCCTGTAATTGGGCTACCCTCAGATTAGCTCCCTGCAACTGAGCACTCCTCAGGCGGGCTCCCTGCAACTGGGCATCCCTCAGATTGGCTCCCTGCAATTGGACTGCTGCCATCTCTCTTTGCTCTTCAGTTGCTCTCAGCCACTCATCCAAATTTAATCCACCACGCATATAGGCGAGTGGAAGTCTCCTCAAATTGATGTGACGAAGATCAGCACCTCGCAAATCTAATCCCACACGTCTTCGGTCGTTGTCACTTCGCCAAAAGATGGGGCCGTGTCCATTGTCATGAGTAGCTAAAAGCCATTCGATATCAGCGCGAGCCAGTTTCAGATCCTTAAAAGGATAGAGACCTTGCTCAATGTTCGGGGTGATGGTACGTCTCTCTGAGAGATAGTGTTGCCGTTCAGGTTCAACCTCTGGCTCTGTTCGCCAGGGTTGTCCTTGCTGCTCCCAATATGTTTTCCATCCCTTTATATCATCTAAGGTGGGACGTTGTGTAGCACGATCCTGCTTGCCATTCTCCAGATTGGTAATGTTTGTTTTGCGGCTCCGGCGCTGTTTTGTTGAAGACTGCGTGCTAGCTTGTTCACTCATGAAGCTTCCCTCCTCATTTCACTAATTGACGTTTTGAGAATGGCTATCACTTCCCAAACAAGCGTTGAGTCAGTGTTGCTATAAAGGTCACTTCGATCAGTAACCCTACAAAGGCTTCTATAGCCGCAAGGACAGTAAGCGGGTCGTCAAGTGAAATATTACTACCAGGGAAGAAGCCTCGCCCGTGAAAAGAGGTTATACTGAATACGATCGAGGCTAACGGCGACAAAACAGGCCCAACGGAGTGACCAATTACAAAGTATGCTGTGGCAAACGCTATAATTACGAGAAGGTAAGCACGAAAGCTCCGTAACGGTTTATACCCATAGCCTGTGAGAATATCAAGGAATAGTGAGAAGAGATATTGCCCAAATGAGCGGAAGCCTCTATATAAGAGTACTTTCCGCTGCAACAACTGCGAGCGATAGGCAAAGCGTGCCGCATCTTCATTGAGTCCTTGTGACTGGAGTGCAACAGCAAGCTGACGATTAGCCCGTACTGCAGTCTGGTATTCATCAAGCCGAGTAAATTTATCTTTTTCCTCGCCGGTCGCTCTTGTTCGTTTATGTGCTTTGCTTTCATCTCCTAATACATCCACCAATCCCCAATTTAATTGAGAGAGATTGGCGTTGTTCCACTGCACATCGACTACTTGGACAAATCCAAGCTCCTTGTTGCCTAAGGCTGCATTGTTCAAGCTTGTTAGGCTATCCAAAAAAGCATGGCTCAGGTTTGCCCCTTCCAGATGCGCCCCTCGTAGCGTAGCGTTCTCTAAACGGGCAACACTTAAATCTGCCCCTTCTAAATGCGCAGATCGCAATGAGGCTCCATCCAGGACTGCCCGATTTAAATTGGATCCTTCAAAATGAACTGCCGCTATTTCTCGTTGTTCATTGGTTGCGTGAGGCCAATGTTCTGCTGATAATCCGCCACGTAAATTACTCAAAGGCAGTCTATGGAGATCAACATATCGTAAATCTGCACCACGCAAATCTAATCCTCTCAAATATGGCTCCCGATTGCTAGACCCGAAGAAGAGGGGACCTTGTCCCCCATTATGGGTAGCCAAGAGCCACTCAACATCAGCGCGACTTAGCTTCATTTCTTTGAAGCGATAAATCCCCTTTTTCACATCTGGTACAATAGCTCGTCGCTTAACCAGAAATGCTTGTCGCTCCACATCAATTTCTGGTTCGGTGCGCCACGGCTGTCCTTGTGTATTCCAGTAAGCCTTCCATTCGTCTTTATCATCATTTAGGGGTCGTTGTAGAGTAGTTGATTGAGTAGCACTGTTTTGCTCGCCAGCAGGACGATTTCTATGTCTCTTTGGAGTTGCCTGATTTCCGTCTTGGTTGCTCATTTGCGCTTTCTCCCATCAACAACAATCAAACCTCAGTCTACCCAATAGCTTTCCCCATATCAGGATGGACGTAGAAAAAGGTCTATTATTCAACAGTTGCTTTTCATAAGTTTCAAGAAAGCATTGTAGAGTTTAATAAAGGGCCGTATTTGAGAATAGGTATCACTTCCCAAACAACCGTTGGGTCAGGGTTGCGATGAAAGTCACTTCGATCAGCAATCCCACAAAAGCTTCGAGGGCTGCAATCACAGCTTGTGGGTCGCCTGGGTGGAATTGATTGGGGAAGAAGCCACGCCCGTGAAAAGCCGTCATGCTGATGACGATGGTTTCATTCCACGCAAGGTGAGTGCCCAGTAGATCATACAGTATAGCGAATAGGCTTATCACAAGGGCATACGCAATAAAGCTCCGCCCTGGCTTATAGCCATAACCTGCGAGCAGATCGAGCAAAAGGGAGAAGAGATACTGCCCAAATTGATGCTGATACCAAAATACTTTGCGCTGTAAAAGTTGCGCACGATAGTTAAAACGTGCCGCATCTTCATTCAATCCTTGTCCCTCTAACGCAACAGCAAGCTGACGGTTCGCTCGAACGGCCAGCTCATACCGTTCTAATCGTGTCGCTCTATCTATCGCTTTCCCGTTGTGCTTCTTTTGTTTTGCTGCATAGTCTTCAGCCAACATTTTCATCTGTGACCACTTGACGACTGCCAAGTCGGCATTGCCCCAACGGACTCTCACCAACCGAGGGCCAATACCATTCTCATCGGTGAGCGTGCTTTTCAAGAGGTAGGCTCCTTCCAGGTGGGCTTGTTGAAGGTTTGTCCTCTCCAAATGTGCTCCATAGAGATTGGCTCTGACCAGATGTGCCCTGAAGAGATCGGCATGCTCCAAATGTGCATTTGAAAGAACAGCTCTCTCCAAACGTGCTCTCTTGAGAGAAGCTCCTTCTAAATGCACCCCTGCCATCTCCATTTGCTCTTCTGTCGCTAGTTCTCGCTCAGCTTGATCTAACCCTCCATAGAGGTGTGTGAGTGGCAAGCCATTTAGATTGAGCTGCCGTAAATCAGCACCTCGTAAGTCTAATCCCTTATGTTCATGAAGAGTCTTCTCATTACTCCAATCCACAGGTCCTCGACCATTCTCATGTGTTGCCAGCAACCACTCGACATCAGCACGACTTAATTTGATATCCTTAAAAGGGTATATGCCATTGACAATATCAGGTTTGATGCTGCGCCGTACATCAAGATACTTTTGTCGTTCCTCATCAATTTCCGGTTCCGTGCGCCAGGGCTGGCCTCGTTCTTTCCAGAATGTATTCCATCCTTCTGCATCATTATTAGCGGGACGTTGTGTAGCAGAAGCTTGCTTGGCATTATTTATATTTGCGGTATCTGTATTGGGACTCCTGCCCTGTTTCGTCGAAGGTTGTGTGCCATCTTGCTCGTTCATGGAGTTTTCCTCTTCCTCAGAAGAACTTTATAATCTCAGCAGAGGAATTATATTCCATAGTGAGATGAACGGAGAAGGGCGTGAATAGTACAATCGTTACTTCTCATCAGTTTTGAAACAGTATTGTAGAGTTTCAAAATCGGTCGTTATTTCTACTCTGACACAAACCGACTCACGACCTTATTGACACATATTGTTAGTATCCCTTGCGATAAAAATTTTACTCAGCTAACTACCTGTGTGGGACAGTAACCTCTAGCGGCGAATCCACAAAAAGAGCGATACTTATGGAATCCACACCTTGAGGTCTTTGGCACCCATACAATGGCCTTCAGCTTGATATGGCCAGAAATGGACGCCTAATTTCCCGTGCAATAAGGGAACGTTTTCTACTCGTGCAATGTGCTTGAGGTCAGCATAGATATCAATGGTGGTGCCTTGTGCGACTATTGCTACGAGGGCTTGAACGAAGCCTTCGCCAAAGAACCTACTGATAGATCCACTGCCTAACTTCTGTCCAAGATGTGGCCGTGGTAAAGGTTCTCCTGTGAGTTCAGAACGCGTGTCGCACAGATATAATCCCCATTGCTCTTTTTCGTCGCCTTCGTTCAGCAAAAGATAGCATCCTTCGCCTGTTTGGTCGTTTAGGCGAAAGACAAATCCTATGGACAGGGAAATCGAGAGGGCATCGACGTCCCATTCTTGTGCTTCCTGCACGGGTGGATAGTCTAACACTGCCTGGAGGGTAAAATCTGTCACCTCCATTTCTGGTTTTAACAAGGCTAGCCTATCAGAAATATATCTGGCGTTGGGTGAAAAATCGCTATCGCCCCGCGAGTAGCTTGTCTCTGGAACGTGGATCAAATTCCGCATAAATGGCGCGTATACATTCTTGGATGTATTTCTCACAATCCTAAGCTCATCAGATGTTATACGCGTAGCTGCCAGCGGCGGTGAGACGCGGCTTGCTGGCATAGTCGGGATATTCGCTTGCGGATCAGTAGCAGATTTTCTTGGTGTGCTTGGTATTGTCAGATTATTTGCCTCTGGATCAATCCAAGGAGTCATAGAGCCACAGTGTGGACAAAAGTTTTCTCCCGACTGCAAAGCCCTACCGCAGTTCGGACACAGCTTTCCCTTCAAAGTAATATCCGGCCCCACATATGTTCCGCACATGCCACAGAAAACGGCATCATCTTCCACTTGATTCTTACACAAGGCATTGCTGCATTGCTTCACATTTTACTCCTTTCAGCAAATAAGGGAGGCTGCATCACAAACACACGTCCCCTATGTTTGCGTCGACGAACGGGAGGTTCGGCGCGATGAATGACATGCCACTCATGAGTGGGCTATCGGCGCTCATATCTGCGCTTGGGCATGTCTCCTCCCTCGAGAACAAAAAACCAGCTCCAGTCGCAGCATTATATTCCTCGGCTTGTATCTTACTCTGCTTTGAGCATCTCTACAAGAGGTTTTGTCGCAAGGGATACTAACAATATGTGTCAAGAGGGTGTTGAGTCGGTTTGCTCTGACATTCGATGAAATGTCTGTTCTACGACTCGAATTATCAAAAATCCGCCGCGCAATTTTATTATTTCCACTGAGGGAAAGGGTCACAGCGGTGAATTCCCAGAAAAGTGCATAGGGGTAACGACCTTTGCTTGGTCGCGACAAGGGTCGTCACCGTGGCTCACTTCTCGCGCCTACGCTGATCCGGCTGCCTGGCCCGATAGCCTCTCCTTCGCGTTTCCCTCGGCCCCGGCATGCGGGTCGGCAGGTGATCCCCCGGACTGTACTTGCGCTTCTGCTCCTGAATATCATCGTCATTCATGCGCATGTAGAGCTTGACGGTGGCCATATCTTCATGGCCGAGCAACTCCTGCAGGCTGAACGGGTCGTTGCCGGCCTTCAGGTAGCGGATGGCGAAGGTGTGCCGCAAGATGTGCGGGCTGACGCGCTTGTCGGTGATGTCGGCCCGCTTCTTGAGTCGTGCGAACAGCAGGGTCACGCCGTTCTTCGTCAGCGGCAGGCGCGTCTCGGAGAGGAAGAGGTGATCCTCGCCTGCGCTGCCCCACTCGGCCAGTTCTTCTTCGCTGGGGCGATGCCGGTCGAGGTAATAGAGCAGGTTGCGCAGGCAGTTCTGCCCGAGGGCAATGCGGCGCTCCTTGGACCCCTTGCCCTTGACGGTGATCACCCCGTGCTTGCGGTCGAAATCGGAGAGGCGCAGACCGCACAACTCGGAGACCCGGACACCCGTATCGAGCAGCACCCAGAGGATGGCGCGATTGCGCACCGCGGCACGGGTGGCGATGGGACCGGATTCGTTGGGCGGCGTACAGGCGAGGAGCAGCCGCTCAAACTCTTCCGGGCTGATGGTGCGGATGAGCGGCTTTCCCACTTTGGGGAAGACTACCCGGTCGAAGGGGTTGCGCTCTATCACCTCGCGGCGCACCAGCCAGTGGCAAAAGGCGCGCACCGAACGCGCGTAGGTCTGGATGGTGCGTTCACTACGAACGCGGCCCCGTCCGGTGGGCGTTTTGCGCATCGACGCGAACCAGGCGCTGATATCGGGGGCGTCGATCTCGGCGACCAGGGTGATAGCCCGCTCTTCTTTCAAGAACTGCTGGAAGAAGCCGAGCGCGGTGCGATGCCACTCCAGCGTTTTGGGGCTGTGGTTGCCGCCTTCCTGATCATCGAGGAAGTCGGCGATGGCCCGCTCCAAGGTCGTGGCGGAGCGGCGCCTGGAGAGCAGGTCTTCCTGCCCTTTCCCTTTGCGGCTGCGGGATGGCTTGCTTTCGGACGTTTTAGTGGCTGCCTGCTGGCGACGCGCCTGGGCCTGGGCGTCCAGTTTGTCGCGCTGGGCGGCGGCCCGGGCTTCGGTGACTTTGGAAGACGGCTTCGGTGAACGTTGTGCAACCATGGGAAATCCTCTCTTTCTTGTCGCTGGGAGCTTACCATATCGGCAAGAGGGGAAGAGGCAGAATGTCACAGTCGCGAAGCAGGATGTCGCGCACTCGTGTAGGCAGGATGTTGCCTGTTTTGCGAGGCAGGATGTCGCTGCACGCCTTTTTGCACAAAAAAACATCGCCTGCTTGCTTCCCTCTTCGCCGCCTGGTTGTTCCCAACGGGCGTCAGAAGTGCCTGCAAAGAGACGATGTACTTTGGGGAGCGGGAGACGGGGCTCGAACCCGCGACAGCCTGCTTGGAAGGCAGGAACTCTACCACTGAGTTACTCCCGCAGCAACTTTTGTGTTCGATTGGTGTGCTATCGAACCGGTCGGGGTGCGCGGACTTGAACCGCGGACCTCATGGTCCCAAACCATGCGCGCTACCAACTGCGCCACACCCCGCTACTTGCCTTGCGAACACCCCTGCAATATCGGGTGCATGCGCACTATAGCACGCTTTTAGCGCTCTGTCAAGTATTCAGTGATCTCTTCTTCGGCGATAGCGCAACTTCAAAAGGAAGAGATTCCAGCGCGTAGATAAAGCACCTAAAGGATTACGCCGGATGGGCGTCACATTCCCATAGCGATAGGTTTGCCCCGGTAACCGGGAGCGCGTCACAAAAGGAGTAATAATCACCAGTAGCAAACAGACTGCGCCAACTACCGCGATGCTTCCAGTTACAACGGTCGCTTCGTAATGAGCAAACGTCCAGCCCCCAGCAATGATAGCCGCTAGCCATGCTATCACCAGAAACCACTCTGTCACACCAAACCGAGGCAGAGAAAGACGACGTCGAGCATGCATACTCTGGCCTGCTTTCCGGCGCAAGCGCCCACTCACTCGTTGACCGAGGTTTGCCTTTGGCTCTGACTGTTCTAAATTTCGCAAGATTTCTTCAATCTCACGCTCATACTTATTCGGCATACCAGTTCTCTTCCTTGAACTCGCCAGAACTCACTGCTTACTTACATGATACCAACTTCTTTGCGCTGAAACAAGGGGTTCATCACACAATTATAGCACAACATCAGGCTTTCGCCCGCAACAACGCTCTGACTCTTTCCACCAGTTCCAAGGGATGAAAAGGCTTGGTAATATGTTCATCTGCCCCCAGATCATTGCTGATACGTTCATAGATATACTCAGCATGCGCCGTCATAATCACTATGGGAATATGCCGCGTCGAAGGATTGGCCCGTAGATTATGAAAAAGTTCGTATCCATTCAGCCCGGGCATCATCACATCCAGAATGATGACGTCCGGCGTTTGCTCGCTGAGTAATCGCTCCAGATGAGTGCCATCACTCGCTACCGCTACCTCGAACTCATTCTGAGTAAAGGCAAAAGTCACAATCTCTCGTATCTCTTTGTCGTCATCTACTACAACAACTCGGTTCGTCATAAAACGCTCCCTACTTTCTTCACAACAGGGAGAAAGCTGAATCCTTTCCATCTATGATACACATTTTATTTTATCAATACAACCGTCATCCATCCATTCAGGCTACATATTCTGTTGAACATATTTGGGCATTGTAACCGTTTTTCTTTATTGAGCATGAATTAGAGTCAAAAAATTGTTGACGCCAGTTGCTCGCTTTGATATGATTATGTACAATGGCTTACTACACAAATGTGTTCGTGATGCAGCGGAATGAAGGGGGAGCAGTATGACTGTGCCCAGCACAACTCCATCGTGGCAATCAGTCTTACAACACATCATTCGTACACCAGCCGAACGCCAGCGCCTCGCAGAGGCACTCGGCGTCAATGTACTTACATTAAACCGTTGGGCCAAAGAAAATTCTCGCCCGCAACGCAATCATTTAATTAAATTGGTTCAGGTTATTTTACCTCCACAGCGCACAGAACTTCTCGAAGCATTACGTATTTCTTATCCAGATATCGACAACTGGCTGCATGAAGAAAGCCAGGAAGCTATTCCCTCAGCATTCTACGCCGAACTTCTTGAAGACCGCGCCACCATGATCGAGGCGACCCGCAACCGTCAAATACTTGAAAAAATTCTCAAGCAAGCTATTGCACAGCTCGATCCTAATCGTGATGGCCTCGCCATTACACTGGTGCAATGTATGCCCCCGGGCGCAGATGGCTATGTTCATAGTTTACGCGAACGGATTGGAAGAGGTACACCTCCCTGGCTTCCCGACCTGGAACATCTCTCCGTTTTCCTCGGCATGGAGTCGCTTGCAGGTTTTGTGGTACAAAATCAACGCGCAAAAAGCATCGATGACCTTCGTGAGGATAACCTTGTCCCTGCTTACCAGCATGAAAATGAGGTGAGCGCTGCCGCCGCTCCCATACTCCTGGAAGGAGCCGTAGCCGGTTGCCTTCTGGCTTCCAGTACCCAGGTCGGTTATTTTACACAGGAACGATTGAGTCTCCTCGCTTCCTTTGCCGATCTGGCTACCCTCGGCTTCAATCCCTCTGACTTCTATCAGCCCTCGCGTATCTTCTTGAATGTCCTGCACCGAGCCGATGTACAGCGACCAATCCTCCAGTCATTTCGAAAACGAGTGCAACAGGTATTGGTTGACGCTGCTCGCAATCACCAGCACATGACGTATGCAGAAGCGGAAGATATTGTCTGGCGGCAGATCGAAGAGCAACTTTTTGCCGATTAATCAATACTATACTTGCGCATCAGATAACGAAGCTGATCTACCTTCGCAAAGCCCAAAAGTTCAGCAGCTTTTGTCCGATTATGGTGCGTGGTATCGAGCGCCCAGCGTAACAGATGCTGCTCTATGCGTTCAGTCACCTCTTCAAGCTTGACCGGCCCGGGTGGACGTAAGCGAAGCCACTGTTCCCAGGGATCAACTTCATGGCCCTCCTCTCCACTTTGAGAACCTGCGATCTCCTGTGGCAGGTGTACCGGTTGTAGTTCATCGCCGCTGCTCAAAATCATAGCCCGTTCAATCACGTTTTTCAGCTCACGCACATTTCCTGGCCAGGAATACTCCAGAAGCAGCTGTTGCGCCTGGGGAGAGATACGCCGCACATTGCGCCCCAATAATCTATTGAAATCTTCGATAAAACGAGAGGCAAAGAGCAGGATATCTGCTGGCCGTTCGCGCAATGGTGGCAGGTGAATATGCAATACAGCCAGGCGATAATAGAGGTCGGAGCGGAATGTACACTCCTTCATCGCATCCTCCAGATTCCGATTGGTAGCGGCAAGCACCCGCACATTGATTTTCACCTCCCTATCACCCCCTAAGCGGTAGAAGGTATGCGTTTCCAGCACGCGCAACAATTTGACCTGCATATCAAGCGGCATCTCACCTATCTCGTCCAGGAAAAGCGTTCCCCCATCCGCCAGCTCTAACAGACCGCGTTTCTGCCTCTTCGCATCGGTAAAAGCATACTGTTCGTAGCCAAACAGCTCGCTCTCGAGAATATTATTTGGTATCGCCGCGCAGTTCAGGGGGTGAAACGGGCCTGATGCACGCTGGCTTTGCTCGTGAATGGCATGCGCTACCACCTCCTTGCCGGTGCCACTCTCCCCAGTAATCAACACCGAGGCTGCATCGCTACGTGCTACTTTTGCCACAAGGTCAAACACCTCGCGCATTCGCTCGCTATGACCAATGATGTAGGAGAAATGATAATTTTCCTGTCGTTCGCGCCGAAGCTGGCGCAACTCACGATACATGGCGCTCGTTTCCAACGCGCGTTGCACAGCCACTAATAATTCTTCCAGGTCAAAGCCCTTGATGAGATAATCTGAAGCTCCCAGCTTCATAGCATGTACCGCAGTTTGCACATCGGTGTACGCTGTCAGCATAATGATCGGCAACTCCTGGTCATGCTTGCGAATCTCGGTCAAAACCTCCAGGCCGCCCATTTTTGGCAAGCGCACGTCAAGGAGTACCAGATCAACTATATTCTTTTGCAGTTCCCGCAATCCCGCCTCGCCATCGGCAGCGGTAAGCACTTCATAGCTCCGCTTGCTTAAAAAGCGCGCAAGTTGATGCGGCAAATGGGGCTCGTCATCGACAATCAGGATGGTTATACTCACGAAAACAACACTCCCTCTCCACCTTTTTTACCCTGAGATTACATCTTCCCCCGTCAATGGCAGGCGCACAATAAAGGTCGCTCCATAGCCGGGCTGGCTTTCAACGAGCATCATACCATGATGATCCTCAACGATTCTGCGTGAAATCGGCAGTCCCAGGCCAATACCATGTGCCTTCGTTGTATAAAAAGGCTGAAAAATGTGTTCAAGCTGCTGTGGCGCTATTCCTGTGCCAGTGTCGCTGACCGCAATTTCTAACCAGCTTTGCTCATTGTCTGACGTCTCCGCAAACAGGAGACTGCCTGGCCCTCTATAAAAGGCTCCTGTTGGCTGCTCGGGTTCTACCCTGCCACGCACCACCTGACAGGATACGGTGAGAATGCCTCCATCTGGCATGGCATGCAAGGCGTTAAGCAAGAGGTTAATGAATACCTGCTCCATTTGCCCCATATCAATACAAACCGGGGGCACAGTATGATAGACCCGGTGAATAATTACACCGGCGTCCCGGCACTGAGCTTCGATCAGATGCAAAGCGCGATCACAAAGGACTACTACATCACATTCACTCAGGTGAAGATGGCGAGGCTTTGAAAAGAGCAGCAAATCGCGCACAATCGAGTCTAATCGCTCAACCTCCTTCAAAACCACAGAGACCGAATCCTGGATGTCCCCTTCAGCATAGTACTGCTGTATTACTCCGGTTTGTAACTTGCCTGTCAACTCAACGCCCCTCAAATCATCGAGTAGCATCTGCATAGAAGTCTTAATGGAAGCCAGAGGATTGCGCACCTCGTGAGCAACGCTGGCTGCCAGTTCGCCAAGCGTGGCCAATCTGTCAAGGCGGCGCTTTTCCTCTTCCAGTCGATGCATATCCGTGACATCGGTAAACGTGATAAGGATACCAACCAGTTGCCCCTTATCATCGCGCAGAGGTGACAGCAGCATATCCAGCACCACTTCCTGCCCATTACGATTCACAGAGGCGCGGGTTTCCTGTTGTGGCTGTCCGCTTTCAAGCGCAAGCTTAAAGAGCGGGCTTTCCAGCACGCGCTGTACCGGCTGGCCCAGTACCTCCATTGGATGGTAGCCCAGTATCGCCTGCGCCGCCCGATTGAAAGTGGTCACCTGACCATTCAGATTAATCGTAATCAACCCGCTCGGAATGCTTTCGAGGACGAGCGCCTTAAAGCGCTGGTCTTCCAGTACCTGGCGCAGGAGTTTGCGCGCTTCGTTACGCGCCTCCACCACATCTTCCATTAAAATAATGTTCTCGAACACAACACTGGCCTGGCTCGCCAGTACCTGAAGCAACACCATCTCTTCCCGCCGCATCTTCCAGGGATGCGTATAGGCCCCAACCACAATGCCGAGCAGACGCGAAGTTGAGGAGGAATGCTCCCTCTCTAGAACGCTTTTACTCTCCCGCGCAGAGGTTGGAACGACATACCTCGCGCTTCCCCGGAAAAGTGGCACTGCAAAGAAAGTCTTCACATGAGGTTCCAATAGCCTGACAAATTCCCCAGGCGTTGCATTTCCTGAACGCTCAATAATAAACGGCGCTTTGCCCTCGCGCTGCATTTCAAGATGGTGCATAAGCATTACATGGAGGTCTGGAGAAATCCAGGCAATGGAACCGGGTTTTGTGGAGGGCAAAATACATTCACAATGCTCAGCGCCAGATATCTCACGCGTGCGCTGGATCACAATAGCACGCACGCGCTCTAACTCATGGAGGGAGGAATGTAATTGACGACTGATACTATTCAACAGGGAAAGTTCGTGAATCCGTTCGCGGTCGCGTTCCAACAGGCGCGTATTTTCAAGGCACATCGCTGCTATACCTGTAGCAAGCTCAACAAGCTGTACCTCGTCTGGTTCCCACCATTCGGCTAGCTCTGGCGTAGGAGAAGTATGACTTATAACGAGGGGTTGGGTTTCACCAGTATACTCTCCTCGAAGCGCCACCAGCACACCTATTCCACGCTGCCTGTAGAGTAAAGGCACCGCGACCAGCTTCGGTTTATCACTCCCGGCTGGTGCCGTTATGGCTGTACGCGCTCGCCAGGCTTGTGCTTCCAATATATCGCTACTGAGGGGAATGGGGTTTATATGCGCGACGGCCAGCAATGATGCAGACCAGCCAGGCTTATCATCAAACGATCCCGAGGCAAATTGTAGCGTTTCGCCAACACGCTGGTAGATCAATATACAACGACAACGCAGCAAGCTGGCCAGCCTTCCCGGCAAGCTATCGCGAAGCGCGCGATAATCCGAAACCGCGCTCAACTCGTCGAGCAATGCTGACATCACTTCAGTTGCATGCAGCGTTTTCACCTGTTTGATCTGAGAATCCACTTCCATCAACGCACACCCGCTTACACTATTGTTCCTATGCACCCATTACTATAGCAGATACAGGTCATATTTGCACGAGAAGCAGCATATTCTGAAAATATTGTCATACTTGCAAATGGAGTTGTCTCTCCACCGGGGATACGATAGAATAAACCAACATTCGCATGGAGGGAAAAATTTTATGCAACAAACGAACCAAAGGGCTGAAGAACCGCCGTTGCATTCAGCCCCCCATACTCACACAACGCATCTTCGCATGCATTTAGCCTCGCGCTGGACTGCATTGCTGGGGATTCTTGCCAGTGGTATTCTTTACCTGTTTCTCCCTGAGAGGTTCATTATTGGCCCAAGCTGGTTACTGCTTGTCATCGAAGTCGTCCTGATGCTTCCCTTTGTCATATCCCTGCTCACACAGCATTACCTTCCTCACCTGGCAATACGCACACTGGCACTTATCCTGCTCGGCATTATTACCCTTACTTTGGCTATAGGAATAGCTTTACTGGTAAGCCAACTTACCAATGAAAAGGGGCAGGTACTGCTGCGTGCTGCGGTGCTGCTGTGGGTTTTTAACATCCTGGTCTTCGCCTTGTGGTACTTTGAGTTGGATGGTGGAGGTCCATTGAAGCGCCATCTTGCCGGATATAAAGCGGCTGACTTTCTTTTTCCCCAACAAGCTTCAGAAACGCCTCATGAGTTATGGATTCCGAAGTTCCTGGATTATGTGTTTCTCGCCTTTACAACATCCACAGCCCTTAGCCCGACTGATACCTTTCCCCTCACACGCCGGGCTAAGGGCCTGATGATGGTCGAGGCCGTTTTCTCGCTGGTCATCATTGTTTTGCTGGCGGCCCGAGCCGTCAACATTCTGGGTTCATAGAGGCCTTACTGCACACGAAATAGCACTTCGCGTCCTTCGTCATCTCCCTCACGTTTCACAATGCTGCGCGCAGGAGTGGTACGAGCGACTTCGCGACCGCCTTTGAACACATGTAAACGCGCAGGGATCAGGCGTAATGCCTCAAAAGCCGAGGGAGCATCGAGGAGCAAGAAATCCGCCGGTTTGCCCTCTTCAATGCCATAGCGGTCCTGAACGCGCAGCGTTTTCGCGGCATTGTAGGTGATGAGATCAAATACATCCGAAATCTCATCGTAGCCACTCATATGACAGAGGAAAAGCGCCAACTGCGCGGCGGCCAGCATATCGCCCCGGCCCAAAGGAAACCAGGGATCCATGATCGAATCATGACCAAGAGCAACATTGACCCCACTCGCCAGCAGTTCTTTGACGCGGGCGATACCGCGTCGCTTGGGATAGGTATCAAACCTGCCCTGTAGCACCACGTTATCAAAAGGATTGGCAACAATATTAACCTGGGCGCGTGCCAGCAGGCGGATGAGCTTGAAGGCATAGGCGTTATCGTAGGAATGCATGGCGGTGCAGTGACTGGCCGTCACACGTCCCTGCCAGCCCTGCTCGAGAGTATCTGCCGCCATCACCTCAGTAAAGCGGGAATGGGGATCATCCGTTTCATCGCAGTGGCAATCAATATTGCGGTTGAACTCCTTAGCCAGTTGGAAGACATAATGAACTTCCTCGACGCCCATATCACGTGTCCACTCGTAATGAGGAATGCCGCCAACTACGTCACAGCCGAGTTCCATCGCCCGGCGCATCAATTCGCGCCCATGGGGAAACGAAAGGATGCCATCCTGCGGGAAGGCCACCAGTTGGAGGTCGCAAATATCGCGTACTTCCTCGCGCACCTCTAACAAGGCCCGCAGCGCGGTCAACTCGGGATCGCAGACGTCCACATGGCTGCGTATAAACAGCGTTCCTTGAGCGACTTCCCAACTAATTTCTTCCAGCACGCGGCGCTTGACATCTTCGCGGGTCAATGAGGGCTTGCGTTCGCTCCAGATTTGAATGCCCTCGAGCAACGTTCCGGTGTTGTTGTAGCGCGGTTGCCCAACCGTCAAAACAGCATCCAGGTGAACATGCGCGTCGATGAAAGGAGCAGAAACCAGCCGCCCGCCCGCATCAATTTCGCGATTGGCCCCTTCGCTGATGCTCTCGGCAATACGGGCAAACTTACCATCCTGTATAGCGATATCAACAGTCTCCCGGCTGCGATGCAGCCGGGCTGAGCGAATAAGCAGGTCGTAAGGCATGAATGTATTCCTCGTGTAACTATACATCAAAAGGACTCAGGTTCAAAATACTACTTATAAGGTCGGGAAAATATGAGGCAGGCGGCTGTGAGGCCGCCTGCCTGTGTTCCTGAATAAGGTGAAGCAGCTACTTCCCGCCAACACCTACTTCCCCACGCGGACTCCTATTGATTTCAATCCGGCGCAGGATAAGGTACGAAATTCCTGCAAACACCACACCCAGCTCAAAACCAATATCCGTAAAATTCAGCGCTTTTGCTATCGGACCGGTAAAGAGTGATTGTGAGGCACCGAGATAGACACCCACCAGGCCAATTGCCAGCGACACAATAGCAGCCCAACCAATGGGCAATCGCTCAGGCGTATTCCAATCCTCCACGTTATACCTACCATGCCGGAAAACAAAGTGTTCCAGGATAAGGATGATCGCCCAGGGACCTAACCAGTAGGCAATGACCAGCAGGAAACTCTCGAGTGTCGAACTGAAGTTACTGCCACCAATGATCGCGATAATCACATAAATTACCGCGCCGATAAGCGTCCATACGTAGCGAGGAACACGCTGGAATGTCCGGCCAAACACCTGAATGGAAAGACCCAGGCTGTAGTCGTTTGGAATATTGTTCGCGACCACACTCAAAGCAAGCAGAATCAGGATCAGGGTGCCAAAACCACCGAGTGGGCTGACAATAGCGGTTAGCAGGCCACCAACGCTTCCTTTATCAAAAGCAGTTCCCCAGGCTGGGACGGACTTAAGCGTCGTAATCAGGCCAAGACCCAGGGTTTCCAGTACCACACAGGGAATAAAGACGCCCAGGAAGGTCAGCCAGAAAACACGCCGGGCGGGAGTTTCCTCGGGCTGGTTCACGTTGTAGTCAGCCGCGTAAGAACTCCATCCTGTCGCAAAACCGTAGACCGCGCCACCAAAGGTAATAAAGGCAGCGACCTCGGTCAGTCCGGTATTTTGTGTAGCAAGCGCTGTGAAATGGGGCGCAGCCATCACAAAAATAATTGCGAACATGATAATCATCGGTATCCAGGCAAAGCGCTCATAGCCATGCACATAGCGATAGCCGTAAATGCTCACGATGGTAGTTAAAACGGCGATGACAAGGATGCTTGCCCAGAGAGGAAACGCACCACCACTGAGCGCCGTCACCAATTGCGCGCCGACAATCACGTTTACCGCAGACCAACCAATGCAGGCTGCAACATTGAACAGCGCCATAATGATGGCACCTACCCAACCAAATGAGAAACGCGAAATCGTCATCTGGCGCAGCCCGAGCTTTGGACCAAGCGTCGAGAAAAAGGCTACGGGCAACACACCCAATGCATTAAAAAGAATGATTGCCGCGAAGCTGTCCCAAAATCCCATATTGAGGAAAGGTGCGGAAGGCAGCGTTCCCAGAGCTACCGTGGAGATGACCAGGTTAGCAGAGAGCCACATGGTGAAGTTGTCGAAAATACGAACATGAGTGCGGGTTGCTGGGGAGACACGTTCAATTCCGTGCCTTTCAATACCATGTTCCTCTGGTATTGCTACAGTGTCGGAAGCCATTCATTATTCTCCTAAGAAAAAACTAGACACACTTCCGGTAACCTCGGCCTTTCCATCGTACAAAAGCTTTTCTATCAAGAAATCAGTACAGGTCGCATGAACGCTTCCTGGGGCAACTCCTACGATGTTCAGGCCGTTACCTGGCAGGTCTAATGAAAAAGCACAGAAGAACATCAACTGTGCTTATCATTTTCCTTGCCAGGAATGAATTTCATACGTCAAGTATAACAGAATCAAACTCAACACGCCAGAGGTTTTTTCACTGGATGGAAGAGTTACCTTTTGAAACAGCATTATTATTCCTTGCTACCAGCGCACCTGGATAGCCTTTCCTATCGATACGAACAGGAAAATTTCGAGGTTTCAATCTTTTGACAAAACCTGACACAAAATGGGAACTTTTTTGCGATCAAAAACGACTAACTATTACGAGAGGAAGAAGTGATGTGTCTTTCACCCCCTATTCCCCAGTAAACGATTGGCACATCCCCCAGACTTCTTCCTTTCCTTTTTTCTGCTGATTGCTACTTATAGATCAGCTAATCATGCCCAGGAAGGCTCTTGTACGCTCGTTCTCGGTATGCTCAAATACCTGCTCCGGGGGTCCCTGCTCCACAATGACCGCTTTATCCATAAAGATGACATGATCGGCCACGTCGCGGGCAAACCCCATTTCATGCGTGACAACCACCATCGTCATGCCTTCCTCGGCGAGTTGACGCATCACTTTGAGAACTTCACCAACCAGTTCGGGATCGAGCGCCGAGGTCGCCTCGTCAAACAGCATCAGTTTGGGATTCATTGCCAGCGCCCGAGCAATGGCAACGCGCTGCTGTTGTCCGCCGGAGAGTTTATGTGGATAGGAATGGGCCTTATCCTCCAACCCAACTTTCTTGAGCAGGTTCAGAGCGCGTTCCATCACCACATCACGCGGCTCATGCAGGACATGAATCGGCGCTTCAATAATATTTTCAAGGGCGGTCTTATGCGGAAACAGGTTGAAGCGCTGGAACACAAACCCGATCTTTGAGCGCATACGGGCAATAGCGGCCTCGCTGTCCTCCACCACGCGCCCATTCACTTCGCGATAGCCCACCAGTTGTCCATCCACATAGATACGCCCACCATCAATTTTCTCAAGATGATTGATGCAACGCAGCAGCGTTGTTTTTCCCGAACCGCTTGGGCCGATAATCACCACCACCTGGCCCCTCTTGACGGAAAGATCAACGCCATTAAGGACGGTCAAGTTACCAAAACGCTTGACGATTTTTTCGGCGCGCACCATCTCATTTGTGGCTACATTGCCATTTTGTTTTGCTTGCTGTATACTCATGAATTCTACCTCCTCCGAAGTTACCGCCCGCTTACCAGCGTTCCGCCGCCGGTACGCGTACCAAAGCCCAGCATGCGCTCCGACCAACTCTTCTTCTCGGCAATCTCTATCTTTGTATCGCGATTCGGATCCAGTCGCTTTTCAATCCAGGCCTGAATATAGCCCCAGATCGTCGTCAAGAGCAGGTAGTACAGGGTAGCAAGTAGCAACAATTCAAAGGTACTGAAGGTCGGCGACCCAAGCAAATCGGTCATATGGGTCAATTCCTCAACACCGATTACAGAAGCAATGGAGGTTGTCTTGAGCATGTTGTTAAATTCGTTCCCCAGAGGGGGAATAATGACACGGGCAGCCTGCGGCAAAATGATACGACGCATGGCAAGCGAATAGCGCATGCCAAGCGCCTTGGCCGCCTCCATCTGCCCCGTATCAACAGATGTGATACCAGCCCGGACAATTTCAGCCATGTACGCACCCTCATTCAGGGAGAAGGCGACCAGCACGCAGGCCCAGGCAGGAAGCAAAAACGCTGGATTCTGAATGACTCTAGGCAAGCCATTATAGAGCAACAGGACCTGTACCAGTAATGGACTGCCACGAAAAAACCAGATATACGCCTTTGCTGGCCAGTTGAGCCAGGAAAAGCGCGACATACGCATCAGCGCCAGAAATAAGCCGAGTATGACGCCAAGTGCCTGGGCGGCGACCGATATCCAGAGTGTCGTCCAGGCCGCCTTTAGAAAAAACAGGTTCGGGTCCTGGTAGAGAAAGTGCAAAAAAATATCCCAGCGAAACACAATGCCCTCCTCCTGCACATGGCTAGCTTCCCAGAAGCGCTTCTGGGAAGCCAGCCATGTTAGCAGAAATGAAGCAACTCTCGATTAACTTCCAATTTTCTGAGCTGCGTTCAATCCCCACTTGGTAAATAGTTTGTCGTAGGTACCATCAGCCTTTACTGCTGAGAAAGCAGCTCGCAGGGCATTCAGCATCGAGGTATCACCTTTGCGTACAGCAATACCTTCTGCGGCGGCATTCACAACCGTTCCACCGATATCAAATTGCCCTGGATTCTGTTTAATATAGTAGTCCGTGACAGGCGAGTCCTGGTAGGTCGCATCCACACGATGGTTCACCAGAAGCTGGATAACTGCCGTTTGATCCTTCAATGAGGTGATCTGAATGGCCGGTTTGCCCGCTCCTGTACACTTTTTGCTGGCCGCGTTCAAATCATCCGCCTCGACCGTTCCCGTCTGCACACCGGCACGCAGACCGCACAGGTTCTCGATGCACTTGATGTTCATCGGATTGCCTTTCGGCACGATTAAAGACTCACCGGCCAGGAAATACGGCACGAAATCCGCCTTCTGGATGCGGTCGGAGTTTATGGTAATGGCCGAAATCACGGTATCATAACGCTTAGCCGAGAGATCATCAAGGATGGTGTCGAAGTTAGCGGTCTGGACTTTTGCCTTCAATCCCAGCTTTTGCGCCATGGCCGTGATCAAATCAACATCAAAGCCGGTAGGATTGCCGGTGGCCGTATCGATAAACTCCTGCGGGGGATAGGTAGTATCGCTGCCAACCGTCAATGTGCCAGGAGTAATCAAATCGGTGGGGGCAGTCAGGCTCGTAGTAGTGGGAAAAGGCGTCGGGGTAGGAGCACTGCCAGATGAAGCAGGTGGACAAGGTAATGCATTGGAAGTCGGTGTAGAACTTCCGCCTCCGGTAGTGGTGGAACCACAAGCGCCAAGTAAAATAGGCAAAGCAACCAGAGTTATGCCAAAAAGCAAACTCACTATTGCTTTTTGCCAGCGCGTCTGCGCCCTGCTTAAATCCATAAAAACCTCCTCTGTCAATCATAGAGCGGATTTAACAACTGTAGTGTAGCACAGACGTAATGCAGCATACAAGCAAGCGAATTGCCTCACCAAAAATCTTACTTTGGCAGATACGTTGCCTCATGAGAGAATCTTACCAGCCGCCTGATTCTTCAAGGGTCAGAGAGCTGGAAGGAAATGAGGTTATGATGAGTTTACAGAGCC
>Ga0209062_1001690_pt1 | contig 35682 bp, 29 predicted proteins | sample Coa_R2_2_FD_187158 | JGI IMG/M metagenome (GOLD analysis project Ga0209062, IMG submission 187158) | Surface soil microbial communities from Centralia Pennsylvania, which are recovering from an underground coalmine fire - Coalmine... | ecosystem: Environmental > Terrestrial > Soil > Unclassified...
CGTCACTCTCAATCTCTTGGCATTCGCCTGCCACACCGTCGCCGACCTCGCCGATCTGGCATGGCAGAAAGCCAGAGCCAAAATCCACACCCGCGCCGGATTCTTCAACCACCTGCGAGCCATCACCGTCTACGTCGTCTTCCCCTCCTGGCAACAGCTCATGGCCACCCTCGCCTTCGACAAACCGCTCGCCAGACCCCCATAGGTCAAAATGAGAATTGCTGACTTGTAGGTGGGCAGGGCCCCCCTTCGACAAGCTCGGGGAGCGCCGTGCCCAACTGCGGTCCGGCTTTCGAGGGGTGGGCACGCGGAGCCTGTTATCGGGCCGGCCGAAGGCCGCACCCGTTGCTTTGCTCACCCGGCGACGCTTCCATAAGACCAGATCCGTGTGGGCCATGCGTCACACTGTCAGCCCCGTCGTTGCTGACGCTGCTGTCCGTCTGACCAGCGCTGCTTTATGCATGATGACCGACTAGCCCATGTTTGAGCCTATGCCCGGTTATTGCGGTCCGGCGATGGATCACTTTGGCAACCCCGGGAACCGATCATCGCAACGGATCTTGCTGAAGAATAAAACCGCCGATGCCGCCTATGTTGTTCTTGGTTGCGGGATCGGAGCCTCGTCCCGCCGCAAATGCGATATCTTCCATGCGTCTCCCATGCAGCAGCCCCGGGAGGCCGAAGTTTCCTTCGATACAGCGCGGCTCCATATAAAACCTATTCTCCTGGTCGCTCTGCCTGGTGAATTCCTGTACCACGGTCCACGGCTGCGTCCACACTGTCGGATCTTCGATGGTGACCCGGTATTCGAGCGTAGTCGGGCTCGTTCGCATCCAGCGCTCAACCAGGTGCAGGTTCTCACGCGAGCCCTGAAAATCGGTCTTCGGGCTGAAATTCGTCACGTCGACGACGAGGGTATCGCCCTCCCAATGGCCGCGCGAGTCGCCATACCACTGCCTGATGTCAGCCGGCAGGTGCGGGCTGCCGTTCATCACGATGTTGCGCTGCCAGCCTTGGCCCTGACCCACGTCATAAAAGATGGCGATGCCGCCGGGCGTCTGCACGATTCGGCGGAAGCTCCCGACCCCGCCGCCAAACTGGGGCAGCCCGGCGGTCAGGCAACGCTCAGCCAACGAACTGTCCTCGGGACCGTCGTTGCGATTCATCCCCCCGGTATTATAGCGCGGAGGAGGTTCGGTACGTCGTGGCGAAGGCGTCGGATCGTATTTCCCGCCGCGACAGATCGGCGCCTGGGTCTTGCATGCTTCCGTCGCCTGCAACAGGGCGAGGCGATATTCCCGGTCGGCGGCGGCGATCTTCTGAGCCTCCGGCGTCAGCGGCGGAATCCGGCCGTTGGACGGATCGACAATCAGCGACGTGCGCACGCCAACATGCTTCCAGGACACGAAAGATGAGTTGTAGGCGCCGGCGAGGTCGAGCTCGGTCCCGCGTTCTCCCCGCTTGTCGCTGCTCAGCACTTCCGATCGCTCTTTATCCAATTCGGCTCGCTGCGCCGGGGTGAAGAATTCCTGCTCTGCATACCTGGCGGGGCGCTGCAACGGCGTATCGGCTTCGTCGGTCCAAATGCCCTGCAGGTCTGGTTCGCCCCAGGGCGTTTTCAGCGCCTGGGCAGTAGCGGCCGGCGCTTGAGCCTGCGTCAGCGTGACGGGCGCCGCGATCACGGCGCCTGCCGTCGCAATCACAACGGTTATGATCGAGCCAGAGAAGCGGTTGGGCATGACGATCTCCTCCTTGGTCAGGCAAAGCCAGGAACGCGATGCAGGCAAACGCCGACGTTGCCGCATTGTCTACGTCAATCTCCTATCGACGGCTCGAACGGTCATCGGGTGGCTGGCGCCGATATGCACCCGCCGATATGCGCCCGCCGATACGCACCTGCGGGACAGACACCGGTGATGTTAATGAGCGGCCGCCGCTGGTATTAGCGCTGCCGATAACTGAAGGACTGCGCCAGGTCCGTTGGCAGCTTAAAATCAGCTTACACCCATTTTCATGGTGCAAGGAAGGCGCGGCGGCTTCCGCAATTTGACCGGGCCGACTCTGCGCGCCACCTCCACGGCCAAGCCGGCCGAATACACCTGATAGGGGCTTATCTGCGCCAGATAATCACGCTGCAAGCTGGGACACGCGCTGTTCGATTGCCCGGCGCGAGATGCCGAGGCGGTCGAGCAGCTCGGCGCTCGTCCCCGAGCGCGGCAGCTCTCGTATGCCGAGTCGATCGACCGGCGCGATTCCCCCCACTGCTGATGCGACCGCGTCGCCGAGACCGCCGTCAATCGCGTGATCCTCGACCGTGATGAGACCTTCGGTCTCGCGGGCGGCCGCCGACAGAGTGCCGGCATCGAGCGGCTTGACCGAATAGGCATCGATCACCCTGATCGGAATGCCGCGTTGCTGGAGCGCCTCATATGCGGCGAGCGCCTCGTGAACCGTGATGCCCGCCGCCACCACGGCGAACCGATCATGCGTTGATGCGCGCAGCACCTTGCTCCCGCCGACCGGAAATTCCTCCGCATTGGAATAGATCACCGGCGTCTTCGGACGCGTCGTCCTGATGTAGACGATCCCTCCGGTGCGTGCGGCGGCCGCGGTGAGGCGCTCCGCACTCACCGCATCGCACGGATAAACCACCGTGCTGTCGATGAGCGCCCGGAACATCGCGAGATCCTCGAGGCCCATCTGCGACGGGCCGTCTTCCCCGATCGATACGCCGGCATGGCTGCCGCACAGAATAAGGTGACGCGGCCTGCTGTATTGGGCCATGCGAATGAAGTCATAGGCCCGTGTCAGGAAGCAGGCGAACGTGGCCGCATACGGAATTTTACCGGACGCGGCGAGGCCAAGCGCCATGCCGATCATGTTCTGCTCGGCGATGAAACTCTCGAAGAAGCGATCGGGGCATCTTCTCGCGAACGCTTCGACGCCGGTCGAATTCTTTACGTCCCCGTCGAGCGCCACCACCGCCGGCTCGTCGCGGCCGAGCTTTTCGAGTGCGGTTCCGAACGCCTGCCGCGTCGCGACCTGTTCGCCCAGCCGATAGGCAGGTGCCGACTGCCGGGCCGCTGCGGGCCGCGGGCTTGTTACCTGTCCGACCCGCCGGGGCTCGACAGCCCGCGGCGGCGGCGCGTCGGGGAGCTCTTCGAGAGCCTGCGCCATCTGTTGGCGATCGAGCGCCTTGCCGTGCCACCCTTCCGCTCCTTCGAGGAACGAGACGCCCTTGCCCTTCACGGTTCGGGCCAGGATCGCCGTCGGGCCGCCGTTATGCGCGGTGTCGAGGGCGGCGAGGATCGCCCCCATGTCGTGGCCGTCGATTTCGACGGTACGCCAGCCGAAGCCTGCGAAGCGGCGGGCAAACACCGTGGTGTCGTGCCGGTAGGGCGTCGCCTGGCTCTGGCCAAGGCCGTTGACATCGATGATCGCGACGACGTTCGCAAGCCCGTTGAGCGACGCGAACTGGGCGGCCTCCCAGACCGAGCCTTCCGAGCATTCGCCGTCGCCGAGCAGGCAGAACACGCGGGCGTCGATCCGGTCCAGCCGGTTTGCGGCGGCGAGCCCGTTGGCCGCCGCAAGCCCCTGTCCGAGCGATCCGGTCGCAACCCTGACCCAGGGATTGAGCGGCGTCGGATGGCCTTCCAGCGTGCTGTCGATGCGGCGCAGCGAAAGCGGATCCTCGGTGATTGCGCCGGCCTCGTGCAGCGCTGCCCACAAGATTGGCGCTGCGTGGCCCTTTGAGAGAATGAACGTGTCCACGTTGCGAGCCGCCGGATCTCTCGGATCCCAGCGCATTTCACGAAAGAACAGCGCCGCCACGATGTCGGCGCACGACATGCACGATGTTGGATGGCCCGAGCCAGCCTGCGTGGTCATGCGGATGACCAGCCGCCGCAGCCGCCAGGCCACAGAGCGCAGCATATCGAGGTCCCCGAAAGCGACCGCGCGTTTCTGCCTGGCGGCGAGCTCTTTGAGCAGCGAGTCGTAGGGATCGATGAACTTCTGGACGGCTTCGTTCTCGAGCTGGGCCGCAACCAGGTCGAACCCTATCCCGAGCCGGTCGAGGTTCTCCATGATGCGCCGCGCCGCGGGCAGGCCCTGCTCGATCGTGTCCTCCACCGTGCCGTGATCGCGGAACGCCGCGATCGTCTTGCGCGGCATGGTGTTGATGGTCATCGGTCCAATCAACGGCTCGACATACATGAGGTCCGGATAACTCGGGTCCTTGGTGCTGGTGCTCGCCCACAGCATGCGCTGCACCCGCGCGCCCTTTTCGGCGAGCGCGATCCAACGGTTGCCCTCCAGGATGTGCCGGAATGCCTGATACGCAAGCTGCGCATTGGCGATCGCGACGTTGCCCAGGAGCTCGCGCGGATCAGGATCGGCAGGCGGCCGACCCGGCACGATCCGCTGCCGCAGCAGCCGGTCAACCAGCACATCGATCCGACTCAGGAAGAAGCTTGCGACGGAGGCGACGCGGTCGATCGGGAGATCGGCCTCAAGCCGGCGTTCGAGCGCCCGCAAATAGGCCTCAGCGACCGCCTCATAGCGCGGGATTGAGAACAGCAACGTGATATTGACGTTGATGCCCTCGAAGAGGAGCTGTTCGACGGCAGGCACCCCTGCCGGGGTGCCGGGAATCTTGATGAAGAGATTGGGCCGGTCGACGATTTTCCACAGCCGCCTGGCTTCCTCAATTGACGCCGCGGTGTCGTAGGCGAGGTGCGGCGAGACTTCGAGGCTCACGAAGCCGTCGGTTCCGGCTGTCTCGTCGTAGACCTGGCGCAGAATGTCGCAGGCACCGCGCACGTCGGCGGTAATCAGCTCCTCGTAGAGGTCGGCCGGCGATCGGCCCTCGGCGGCTGCGCGGGCAATCTCCTCGTCGTACTCTGCCCCTTCCCTAACCGCCTTTTCGAAGATCGACGGGTTCGAGGTGATGCCGCGCAGACCTTCTTCGGCGACCCGCCGCGCCAGGTCGCCGCTGCGGATCATTTTCCTGGTCAGGTCATCCATCCAGCAACTCTGGCCGTGCGCAAGCAGCTCAATGGTCGGATTCATGCGCCATTCCCCTTGCGAATCTTTGACCGCCCTACTGCGGCGAGCGGCGTCGGGTTTCACCCGACCCTTTTCACGTTAGCGAACGGTCTCCGACCGGCGCGTCGCCTACGCGCTCGCGCGATCGGCCGTCTCGTATCGCCGCTCTTTGCTGGTTGGTTCGCAAATGCCCTTCAGCGCCCCCTGGGCCGCCGTACCTTCAAAGCGACCGAGATCGGCGAGCGCAACCAATCCGACGAGCCGCTTGCTGCGGTCGACCACCGGAAGCCGCCGAACCTGATGCCGCGCCATGACTTGTGCGGCCCGCGCCACGTCGTCGTCTTCGAAGCAGTAGCAGATGCCCTCAGACATCACTTGCCGGACGGTCGTGTCGCCTGGCGGCCGGTCCTCCGCGATCACCCGCACCACAATATCGCGGTCGGTCACCATTCCAATGAGGCGGTCATTCTCACCGACCGGCAACGCGCCAATGTTATCGACGCGCATCCGTCGGGCCGCATCGCGGATCGTCATATCGGGATGGGCGATTTGCACATCCGGATGCATGATCTCTTGAACTTGCATAGCTGTTCTCCCAGGAACCAAGAGTCTCTGCGATAACGTTCATCAGGCGTGCTCTGTTGCACTGTCGTCAAATGTTGCGATGCGCTTGTGAGACGACAGTGCATTCTCCCCGCGACCGCCGTCCGGGCATTCCGGTATCGAGTTTGATGAGGGGCGTACCGACGCTGCGTTGGTGCGTGTTGCCGACATGCAACAGGATAATCGCGCGGCTCGGCGCGCCAGTGCTGTAGCGGTTATGCGACGGGGAACTGAAAAACAGCGTCGATGCTTGCCGTGAATGCGCGATCCAACGCATGCGTCGAAGACCGCGGCTTTGCTATCTCCGCGGGGAAGCCCCATGGCGGAGCGGAGATTTTCACGCGAAGCGCCGAACAAATTGAGAGCGAATCGCATCGCCGCAAGGAGGGCGCAGAAGCAAGCCAGAAAGGCAGCATCGAAAGCCGCAAGCGGGCAATCGCCACCGGCTTATCCGAAGCGCGGGAAGGGGAGAAAAGGTTCTCAAAGAAATGCGTCAGAGGCCTCTCAAAAGGAAGTGAACGACGCTCTTTGGCACGCAGCAACTGTCTCCTCCCTGCCCTGCCCCGCTTGCGTAGAGGGTAGGTGACGGACGGGGGCCGCCACAGCCGGGCGTGCCGCGATTTGGGAACGCAAGGCGCCGAAGGCGGCAACAGGCCGCTCTCGGTGAGCGCGCTTCTGGCGGCCCTGCAAGTAATTCCCGCCGATCGAAATTCGGCCGAGAAAAGCCGGTCAAGACACCACGCGGCGCGACTCGATCAGGCGTCCCAGCCGACGGCGCGCATCGCTGTTTCGGCTCAGCCGCAACGTGACATTGATGGCAATGCCGCACTCATAGCGCGGAACAAACAGCCGGGCAACGTGCCGCCCGGCGTCAACCGGCCTCGACGGCTTTCCAAAAGATTTGCTTAGGCGACCGACCCCAACAACACGCGACATGTCAACCCCCACACTCAGACACGGCAAACGCACGTGGGGGCGACCGAGCACACTGGAGCGGGCGAAGGGATTCGAACCCTCGACCCCAACCTTGGCAAGGTTGTGCTCTACCCCTGAGCTACACCCGCATCCTCACCGGCAGTGGCCCCTGTCGGCCGCTCTCCTATGCCAAATGGGCGAGCGGAAAGCAACCGCTTCGGGAAGCAGTAGCGTCGCAGTTAAGCAGAGATTTCAACGGTAATCTGTGCCGAACCGGCGCCGGACGGCGAAAAGGAAAATTTCGTTGAATAGCAGCATTCGCGAATCTATTCCAACATTCCTTTCGTCCTTAGAAGAATATTTTTCTATTTGAGCCCGTGTTTGAACCATTATATAGAATAATTCTGTCGGGCGTGGGGCGTCAGAGTCGGGGCCGTAACGTACCCCTGCGGGCCCTCTGGAAGGCAGGAAAGAACAGGCAAGGATGACTAAGAACAGGGTTGCGGCTGAGCGGACCGGGTCGTTTTTTGGGAGTGCGGTGTATGACATCTCCGCTTGAGCAGAAGCTAAAGGTTACCGGTCCGGTCGTCATCACGGCCAACCGGCTGGGTGACGGCGCCGTCGTCTATCGGACCCGCGACGGCAACTGGTCCACCCGACTTGATGATGCCGCCGTGGTCAGCACGGCGCCGGCCGCAAGGGAGCTTCTCGCAGGCGCCGTGGCGGACGGCCTTTCCGCGGTCGGAGCCTACGTGGCGCCGGTGCAGATCGGCCCCGACGGGCGGCCAGAACCTGGCAATCTGCGCGAGCGCATCCGCTGCACAGGCCCGACCGTCCGGTGCGGAGCCCCTGCCGTCGCGCCGGCGATCACGATTGGACTTTGACATGTATATTTACGACGAGTTTGACCGGACCCTGGTGGCCGAACGCGTGGCCGAGTTCCGCGATCAGGTCGGCCGGCGCATATCGGGGGAATTGACCGAGGACGAATTCAAGCCGCTGCGGCTCATGAACGGGGTCTATCTGCAGCTTCATGCCTACATGCTTCGGATTGCCATTCCGTATGGCACCCTGTCGTCGCGGCAACTGCGTATGCTTGCTCATGTGGGCCGGCGATATGACCGCAACTACGGCCATTTCACGACGCGCCAGAACATCCAGTTCAATTGGATCAAGCTTGAAGACCTGCCAGACGCCATGGCGGATCTGGCGAGCGCCGGCCTGCACGGCATGCAGACCAGCGGCAACTGCGTGCGCAACATTACGACCGACCAGTGGTCCGGCGTCGCGCCCGACGAAATCGAAGACGCGCGGATCTGGGCCGAGCTGTTGCGCCAGCACACCACGCTGCATCCGGAATTCTCGTTCCTCCCGCGCAAGTTCAAGATCGCCGTCACCGCGGCCGCGCAGGATCGCGCCGCTGTCAAGGTGCACGACATCGGCTTGCGCCTGCACCGCAACGGGGCCGGCGAAACTGGCTTCGAGGTGCTGGTAGGCGGCGGGCTGGGGCGCACCCCATTCATCGCCAAGTCGATCCGGCCATTCCTGCCCAAGCGCGATGTATTGAGCTATGTCGAGGCGATATTGCGTGTCTACAACCAGTTCGCTCGCCGCGATAATCTCTACAAGTCGCGCATCAAGATCCTTGTTCATGACCTCGGCGCCGAAGCGTTTGCCCGCGAGGTCGAGGCGGAGTGGCAGCACATTAAAGACGGTCCGCTCGCTCTCGATCCGGCAGTTGTTGCCGAGATTGCCGCGCGCTTCCGCTATCCCGAGTATGCGCGCCTCGACGACGATCCGCCAGAGCTCACGCAGCTTCGCAAGGCGGACCGCCGGTTCGATGCCTGGCTTTGCAATGCGGTCACCAATCACAAAGTGCCGGGATATGCGATCGTGACGCTCTCGCTCAAGCCCGAGGGCGGGGCTCCCGGCGATGCGACGTCCGACCAGATGGATGCGATAGCCGACCTTGCAGACCGCTATTCATTCGGCGAGATCCGTGTCGGGCACGACCAGAACCTGGCGTTCCCCCATGTGGCGCAGCGCGATCTTCCCGAGCTGTGGCGTGCGCTCGACGCCGTCGGCGTTGCGACGCCGAATGTCGGCCTCGTCTCCGACATTATCGCCTGCCCTGGGCTCGATTATTGCAGCCTTGCCAATGCGCGCGCCATCCCGGTCGCGCAAGAGCTGACGCGCCGGTTCCGCGATCTCGATCTTGCTCGCGACCTTGGCCGGCTGCATATCAACATTTCAGGCTGCATCAATGCCTGCGGCCACCATCACGTCGGCCATATCGGCATTCTCGGCGTTGAGAAAAACGGCGAGGAGTTCTACCAGATCACCCTTGCGGGGCGCGCCGACGAGCGGGCTGAGCTTGGCACGCTGCTGGGGCCGGCGGTCCCCTACGCCAAAGTCGCCGACGTGGTAGAGGAGGTCGTCGCTGCATACGTGGAACTGCGCGAGCGGCCGAACGAGACCTTCATAGAGACCGTGAAGCGCCTCGGCGTCGAGCCCTTCAAGGAGCGGGTCTATGCCACTCATTAAGAATGGCCGGGTCGTCGCCGACCGCTACGTCCACGTTCTCGATGACGCGCCGCCGCCCGACGGCATTCCAGTCATCATACCGGCCGCACGGTTCCTCGCCGATGCCGCAGAGATTCTCCACCACGACGCGTCTGTTGGCGTAGCCTGGCCGAACGACCGGAGGGTGGCAGAGCTTGCGCCCTATCTCGACCGCCTTGCTCTCGTGGCGCTGGTGTTCCCAACGTTCAAGGATGGCCGCGCCTACAGTCAAGCCCGGCTGCTGCGCGAACGCTATGGGTTTCGCGGCGAGCTGCGCGCGACCGGCCAGATCCTGCGCGACCAGTTCATGTTTCTTGTACGCGCGGGCTTTGACGTCCTCGATGTCGCGAAGCCTGGCGATGTCGACGCATTCCCGTCGGCGCTGAAGCGCTACACCGTCTTCTATCAGGCCGCAGGCGAAGGCCGCACGTCGGCAGCGCGGCTGCGCTTGGCGCGATCGTCCGTCCCCATCACGCGCGGCCCTGAATTTGCGACCTCATCTGAGCTTGGCGCTTCTCTCGCAGGAAGAGTCAGTCGCTAGCCGCCGGCGCAGTATGTGCATCCTGCCTCCTGAGCGCGGTTCACGCCCCACGTTCCCGACGGGATGATCGTAATCCCTGGGACTACGTTGGCTGCCCATTCCTTCGCAGCTTCCTCGGCGCTAACGCCAGCGTTGGCGGCAAGCATTTTGCTTTGGACTTGCAGCGCCACGTTGCAGGCGCCAAAGATGACGCCCCTCGCGAGGAGGCGATCAACCGCCATTTCGTCTACCAAAAGGACTCCGGGCTTGGGCCGCAGGAAGGGATTCTTTATCGCCGGCGCCTTGGTCTCCGGATCGATAATCTTAAAGGACTCGCCGATTTTATATTTTTCCCACACGGCGTTGCCGAGTGCGATCGGGAACGCGCCATGGCGCAGAATGACCACCGCCGTGGCTGACTCGTTGGGGAACAAAAACGTGTGCGCAAAAGCGAGCGGAAATCCAGAGTTGGCCTCATAGGCGTCCACCACCTGGCGATGGCGGCCCCGCAGCGTTCCGGGCCAATTCGGCCCATCGGTACGCGTTGCCGGGGCTTGCGCGTAGAGCGGCTTCGATACAAAGCCGGCCAGGCCGAGCACCATCGCTCCTCCAAGGCGACCGAAAAAGCTGCGGCGGGGTGCTATGTCCTCGGTCACAGCGGTGGAATGGGTCATGTTCGCCTCCATTATTTGCCGCGGCTACGCGCCGCTAAGAAGACGGGCGCAACGGCTCAGCATTGGCCAGAATGCACGCGTTCTTGAGGTCTTTGTGTGATACGGCTCACACTTGGAGGCTTTTCCTTGTTGGCGCCCAAACCCAATCAACGACCGCGTTGGGATCGCCAAGGTGGGCAAAGGCCCCATTCTCGACGGCACGGCTGCTCCTTGCTGCGAAGCCCCTCTTTCTCGCCTGGACGAGATCGCGTAAAATTTCCGTATATCGTTGCGGAACAGGGCTGGCGGGAATGCTTCACAGATAGCGCCCCGTCGGCGCGCATGCTCGCGACGGCCTCAAAGAGGCGCTCGTCGCCGGCTCATTGCGCCACCCTGTTTTGCTCCGTTTGACGCGCGGATGGAAGACGGGAGGACGCGGATGTTTTGCCGAACTTCGATCAGGTCGATGGCAGCGCTGGTCATGCTCATGACGATGGCCGGCGGCGCCTGGGCTCATGATGAATCCAAATATCCCGATTTCTCGGGCCAGTGGATCCGGGTCGGCGGCACGCAATGGGACCCCAGCAAACCCAAAGGCCTCGGGCAGCAGGCGCCGCTGACGCGGGAATATCAGGCCATCTACGAAGCGAATCTCAAGGATCAGGAGGAAGGCGGACAGGCGGGGACCGACTTGAGATGGACCTGCAGAACGTCAGGCATGCCGCGGATCATGACCGCGGTCTATCCTATCGAAATCATCATTGAGCCCAACACCACATACATCTTATCGGAATATGTCATGCCGCGCCGGATTTATACAGACGGGCGTACGCGGCCCGAGATCGTCGAGCCAGCCTTTGCGGGTTATTCCCTTGGCAAATGGGTCGATGAGGACGGCGATGGCCGCTATGATGTCCTGGAAGTCGAGACCACCCACTTCAAAGGCCCTCGCGACTTCGACGTCGACGGGCTGCCGCTCCATGAGGACAATCAGACCGTCATCAAAGAGCGGATTTTCCTCGACAAGGCCAATCCGGATTTGCTGCATGACGAGATCACTACGATCGACCATGCGCTGACGCGCCCGTGGACGGTGCTGAAGACCTACCGGCGGGAGAAAAATCCTATCTGGAACGAGTATGATTGCAACGAAGCCAACAACCACGTCGCGATCGGCAAAGAGGACTATTTTCTAAGCGCCGACGGCTATCTGATGCCCGGACGCAAAGGCCAGCAGCCGCCAGATTTACGGTATTTCAATCAAGCGAAGAAGTGACAGCCGCTCCCGCTGTTAGCGCGCATTTTGGTCGAACGGAATCGCGTGCAGGGTGGGGCAAAGGCGCGCTCCTGAGCTTGTCGAAGGATGCGCGCCGCGCCCACTACGCCTGGGCCGGGTGCGCACGCTCCATATGACGGGAATGCGCAAGTACAAATGACCCTCCTTATCGGGTGCGGGCGTCTGTGGAAAGCGATGCAGTCGCGGCGCGAGCACAAAGGAATCGAACGCGCGCAGCCGGTGAAAAACGTGGCGTGATGCAGCCTCCTCTCTCCGCGACTGCCCGGCGCGAGTGAAACCTTAGGCCACGCTTCTGCGCCCATTCTTTAAGAATGGTCGCAGGCGGATGCCTGCGTCCCTGGCCGGGGCGGTCTGGCATCACGCTTCCTGCTTAGCCCGCTTCGCCGCTTTGGCAAACTTCTTGATGATGCGCTCGCGCTTGAGCTTTGAAATATGGTCAATGAACAGGATGCCGTTGAGGTGATCGACTTCGTGCTGGATGCAGGTAGCGAACAGGCCTTCGGCGTCTTCTTCCTGTCGGTTGCCGTCAAGGTCGAGGTATCTGATTTTGACTCGTGAAGGCCGTTCGACATCCTCGTGGATGTCCGGGATTGAGAGGCAGCCCTCTTCGTACAGCGATGTTTCTTCCGACGACCAGGTGATCTCAGGATTGATGAAGACGCGGGGTTCGGCCTCGGCTTCCCTCTTCGATAAATCCATCACGATCACCCGCGACGGCACGCCGATCTGGATCGCTGCGAGGCCGATGCCCGGCGCCTCGTACATCGTCTCGAACATGTCGGCGACCAGTGCCCGGGTTTCGTCGTTGATCTCGGCGACCGGTTTGCAGACCGACCGCAGTCGTTTGTCGGGCAAAATGATGATTTCGCGGAGCGCCATGAAGGGCGATTTAAGGGCTGACATGGGCGCGGTCAATGCGCCGGCGACGGCCGCCGCTCACCGGTCGCCACGTGGGCAAAAGTCGCTGCCCCTTTCCTCGCAACGAGCGAGACGGGTTCTCTTTCAACGTCGTCGGCTGTCGGGATGACCCTTGTGGTCGCGCCCCATTAGCGCTAACCGCCATGGCCGGTTGGCCGCCCCCAATGATGAAAATCGCTTGCGGCGCCGCTTGAGGCTAAGAGGGTCGGGTGCGGGAGGCTTCGGGCAGAGGTCGATCGTAGTTTGACGGTCGTACGCCGTACGCTAACTTTCGTTCTAGCGCCAATGAGGGTTGCCCCGAATCTTCCAAGCCGGCGCGGCTCATAGCGCGGACTCAATGCCTTACTTCAGCGTTCTTATTTCGTTCGACCGCTTCTTGAATTCGGTTTACAAGGCAGGCCCAAAGGGACTCAGGATGAATCAGCCCCTCTTGGCCATCAATGGCTACGACATCAGCCTCGGCATGGCAGCGGCTGCGTTTGCGGCGGCGGCGGTGGTGCTGCTCGTCATAATCTTGGCGATCGCTGTCCGGGCTTTCCGTCAGCGCGATGAAGAGACCATGAGGCAGATGCGCCAGAACGAGATCCTGGAGAGCCGCATCGCCGAGCTCGCCCGCACGCAGGCTGAGACAGTCGGCCGCCTCCAGGCGCTGGGCGAGGGCCTTGGCGGTCGCCAGGCCGAGCTTGCCCGCGTGATGGCGGAACGGCTCGACGCGGTCTCGACGAGGATCGGCCATTCCATGGATGAAGTGACCCGGCAGACTGTGCAGCGGCTGCAAAGTCTGCACGAGCGCATCGCCGTCATCGATCGCGCCCAGAAAAACCTCGCGGATCTGTCCGGTCAAGTCACGTCGCTGCGCGATGTGCTCGGAAACAAGCAAGCGCGCGGGGCTTTCGGGCAAGCCCGGATGGAATCCATCGTCGCGGACGGCGTGCCCAAGGGGTTATTCGCGTTTCAGTATACGCTGTCCAACAATACCCGGCCTGACTGCGTGATTTTTCTCCCCGATCAGCGTCCAATTGTCATCGACGCCAAGTTTCCGCTTGAATCCGTCACGGCTTTTCGTCAGGCGAAAACAGATGAAGACCGCCTTCGCGCCGCTCAGCGCCTGCGGCAGGACATATCGAGGCATATTTCCGACATCGCCGGCAAATATCTGCTGCCGGGCGAGACCCAGGAGATGGCGCTCATGTTCGTGCCGTCGGAATCCGTCTACGCGGAGCTTTATGACGGCTTTGACGATCTGGTCCAAAAGGCCTATCGGGCGCGGGTCGTCATGGTGTCGCCCTCGCTCCTGATGCTGGCGATCCAGGTGATGCAGCAGATTTTGAAAGATGCCCGCATGCGCGAAGCCGCCGATCTTATTCGTGCGGAGGTCGGCCGCTTGATGGGCGATGTGGGCCGGCTGCAGGAGCGCGTAGCCAAACTCCAGCAGCATTATGGTCAAACGGGCGAGGACATGCGTCAGATCCTGATATCGGCTGAGAAGATCGGCACCTGCGCGAGCCGCATCGATCAGCTCGATTTCGCTGATCTTAAAGTCAGCGAGGATAGCGCTGCGCCGGGGCCGACACCCGCGCTCCTGAACATGGAGGCGGGCGGGTGACGGCCTCCGGCGAGCGGGCAGTGCCTGCGACGGCCATTTCCGAAGAGACGCCGATCGAGAAGCCGAGTTGGGGGGAAACGCTCGGTGTGTACTTGCGACGGCGGGTGCTCATCGTCCTGTTCCTAGGTTTCTCGGCCGGTCTTCCGTTGGCATTGTCTGGATCGACGCTGCTGCGGTGGATGGCCGAGGCGGGCGTCGACCTTGGAACCATCGGTTTGTTTGCGCTCGTCGGCACGCCGTACACGGTGAAGTTCCTGTGGGCGCCGCTCGTCGACGCCCTCGATCTGCCTTTGCTGTCGCGCGTGCTGGGACGTCGGCGCGCCTGGTTGGTATTGACCCAGCTCCTCTTGTTGTCGGCGATCGTTTTCCTGGGGATGTGCGACCCGGCAACCGATTCCTGGCTAGTGGCATTGGGCGCGCTGATCGTCGCGACGGCGTCGGCCACGCAGGACATCGTCATCGACGCCTTTCGGGTGGAAAGCCTCGCTGAGAGCGAGCAGGCGGCCGGCATGGCATCCTACGTGGCCGGCTATCGCATTGGCATGCTGGCATCAATGGCGGGCGCGCTGTTCCTGGTCAGCGAATTCGAGCGTTGGGATTTGAGCCTGCACGCCGCATGGACGGCGGGCTACCTGGTGATGGCGGCGCTTGTCGTTATCGGAATTGCTACCAGTTTGGTGGCGACGGAACCGCAGAAATCGGCGACTGTCGAGGCGACTCATGCGCGGCAAAACCCACTGATGCGGGTAATCGCAGCAGCGGTCGGCGCTTTCGCGGATTTCCGGCAGTACCGGCAGGTGGGCGCCATCCTCGCTTTCGTCGTGCTGTTCAAATTCACTGACGCCCTGGCCGGGGTGATGACGGCGCCGTTTGTCTACGAACTGGGATTTTCGCGCGACGTCTATGCCGCAATCATTAAGGGCGTCGGGCTGGCGGCAACCTTGATCGGCGGCTTTGCGGGCGGGTTCGTGGCGCGCGCCTACCCGCTGGCGGCAAGCCTGTGGATCGGCGGCATTTTGCAGGCCATCGCCAACCTGGCATTTTCCTGGCAGGCCGTGGTGGGGGCCGACGTCGCATGGCTTACCTTTGCGATCGTCGTGGAGAATTTCGCCAGCGCCATCGGCACCGTGATCTTCGTGGCTTATTTGTCGGCGCTGTGCCGCAACCCGCTGCACACTGCGACTCAATATGCCTTGCTGACGGCGCTCGCTGCGGTCGGACGGACATATTTGTCGTCCCCGGCAGGCTTCATCGCGGCGGCTACCGGCTGGGGTATGTTCTTCGCCCTCTGCGCGGTGGCCGCTGTGCCAGGACTGGCGCTGCTCGCCTGGCTGCAGCGCCGCGGGCATTTCACGAGCTTTGCCGGGAGGCCGAACGAAACCGGCTCAGCCGCGTAGGGTGGGTGGACGAGGCGCAGCGTGCCCACCTCACCCAAGGTGGGCACGCTTCGCTTTGGCCACCCTGCTGGCCGCCCACCACGCGGATTGAGCCCGATCGGGCCGGAATCTCGCTCACAGCGGCGTTCTGCTGCGGATCGCGGCTGCGAGCGTCCCCTCGTCAAGATAGTCGAGTTCTCCGCCGACCGGCACCCCGTAGGCGAGCCGCGTCACCTTCACGTTGGCGTGGCCGATGAGATCGGTGATGTAGTGCGCCGTGGTTTGGCCGTCGACCGTGGCGTTGAGCGCCAGGATGACCTCCTTGACCTCAGGCGCATGGGCGCGCTTCACCAGGGCATCAATCGAGAGATCGTCCGGGCCGACGCCATCGAGCGGCGACAGGATGCCGCCGAGTACATGATAGCGGGCGTTGACGACCTGAGCGCGCTCCAGCGCCCAGAGATCGGCCACATCCTCGACCACCACAATCACCGAGGGGTCGCGCCGTTCGTCGGTGCATACCGTACAGGGATCGGACGTGTCGATGTTTCCGCACACCCGGCAGATTGAGCTGCGCTCCATTGCGATCTGCAGGGCCGCCGACAGCGGCGCCATCAACTGCTCGCGTTTCTTGATGAGGGCGAGCGCGGCGCGCCGCGCCGAGCGCGGGCCTAAGCCCGGCAGGCGGGCCAGCAATTGGATCAAGCGCTCGATTTCGGGACCGGCGACGGCGGTGGGCATATCAGGTGACTTGCGGCTTTCGGGTCAAGCCTGTTCAAGCCGGCTCATGACGCATCGGCAACGGACAGACCTAGAACAGCTTCAGCCCCGGCGGCAGCGGCAAACCGCCGGTCAGGCTCTTCATCTTGTCCTGCAGCAGGGTTTCGGCCTTGCGGCGGGCGTCCGCATGGGCGGCGACGATCAGATCCTCGGTGATCTCTTTGTCCTCCGGCTTCATGAGCGATGGATCGAGGTTCACGGATCTGACCTCGCCCTTCGCGGACATTTTCATCGTCACCATCCCGCCGCCGGCGGCGCCTTCGACCTCGAGCTGGTCAAGCTCGGCCTGCATCGCCTCCATCTTGGATTTGAGTTCGGCGGCTTGTCTCATCAAGCCCATGAAATCTGCCATCTCTCGCCTCGCATTATCCGTGGCCCAGCCCTGCTTTACAAATCGTCGTCCATATCGCCGGAGCGGCGATGGACGCCAAACGCTGATTCGCCATCGTCAACCGGCATTTCAGGCGGCAGCTCGTCATCATCAACCGCCGCAGCCACCGGCAGGGCCTCGGATTCCGGCCTCCGCACCGCCACGATCTCGGCGCCCGGAAAGCGCGCCAGCACGCTTTGCACCAGCGGATCGGCCCTCACGCCGCGCTTGAATTCCTCGCGGCTTGCGTTGAGCTGCGACCTCACTGTCGGCTCTCCGGCCTCTGCCGAGATAGCCACCATCCAGGGTCGCCCGGTGAGCGCCGCGAGCCGTCGGCCGAGGTCGCCGACGAGCGCCTTGGAGGCGCTGGGCTCCAGGGCGATCTCCAGCCTGCCGTCTTCGAATCGAACCAGCCGTACGTCGCGCTCAAGTATGGTTTTGAGCTGCAGATCGCGCTGCGCACCGGCGAAGGCGATCAGATCGGAGAATCGCGCAAACGTCGGCGATCGAACCGTGGCTGGCGCCTCGACGCTGTCGACTGGATCGTGCGCCGGCGGTGCTGCGGAGGGTGCGAGCATCCGGCCGGCTGGCGCCCGCGCCTCTCCTCTCGCCTCCCCGACCCGCCTGACCTCTCCCCAATGCGGAGGGCGATCGCGCATGGGCGGGCCCCCCTGCGGCTCCCCTCCCCCTCGTGGGAAGGGGTCGGGGATGGGGGTCGTGCCGGGACGCACTTTCGTAGCCAATCCTCCCGACCCCCCACCCCGTCCATCCCCCACAAGGGCGGAAGAGGCGGCGACGTCGAATGCGATCGCCTTGCCGCCGAGCGGGAGAGAGTGCGAAGAGTGGCGAGCTGCGGGCCCGAGTGCCCCCACCCCCTCCCCGCCCTCCCCGGCTTGCGGGGGAGGGTCAGGGAGGGGGTGGGGGCCGACCGCAGCGGGGTGCTGGGTTCGCTCGCTGAGCGAACGAATCGCGTCCTCCGGCGACGGCAGATCGGCCGCATAGGCGATTCGCACGAGCACCATTTCGGCCGCCGCGATCGGCCGGGCCGCCTCCTTTACCTCGGCTATTCCCTTAAGCAGCATTTGCCAGGTCCGGGACAATACGCGCATCGACAAGCCGGCCGCGAAATCGCGGCCGCGCTTGCGTTCGATTTCGGCGAGCGCGCGATCCTCGGCAACCGCCGGCGCGATTTTGATGCGAGTAACGAAATGCGTAAATGCGGCAAGCTCCGTCAGCACGATCAGCGGATCGGCCCCGGAATCGTATTGGTCGCGCAATTCGCTCAGCGCACGCGCAATATTGCCGCGCATGAGGGCGTCGAACAGCTCGATGATGCGGCTCTGGTCGGCGAGACCGAGCATCTGACGCACATCCTCGGCGCGCACCGACCCGGCCCCGTGGGAGATCGCCTGGTCGAGCAGCGAAAGCGCATCCCGCACCGAGCCTTCGGCGGCGCGCGCGATGAGCGCAAGGGCTTCCGGCTCCGCCGTAAGGCGCTCCTTGGCAAGAATTCCTTCAAGATGGCTCACCAACCGCTCTGACTCGACCCGGCGCAGGTCGAACCGCTGGCAGCGCGACAGAACCGTAATAGGGACTTCGCGGATTTCTGTGGTGGCGAAGATGAATTTGGCGTGCGGCGGCGGCTCTTCGAGGGTCTTTAGCAGTGCGTTGAAGGCCTGGTTCGAGAGCATGTGCACCTCGTCCAGGATATAGACCTTGTAACGCGCATTCACCGGAGCATAGCGGATGGCGTCGTTAATCTGCCGGATATCGTCGACACCGTTGTGAGAGGCGGCATCCATCTCCAGCACGTCCACGTGCCGGCTTTCCATAATGGCGGCGCAGTGCACGCCCAACACTGGCATGCGGATAGTCGGCGCCTTGATCGAGCCGTCAGGCAGCTCGTAGTTCAATCCCCGCGCCAGAATGCGGGCGGTCGTGGTTTTGCCGACGCCGCGCACACCGGTAAGGATCCAGGCCTGAGGGATGCGCCCGCTCTCGAACGCATTCGAGAGCGTCCGGACCATCGCGTCCTGGCCAATCAGGTCGTCGAAAGTTGCTGGCCGATACTTGCGGGCAAGGACCCGATACCCGGCCCCGGGCGGCGTCGGCGCTGCTCCGAAGTCGAGGCCCTCCTCCGGGCGGCCCGCCGCGTCGGCTTCGCTCATCATGCCTCCGGCCGCCCGCACAACGTTTCGGATGGGGCTGAGCGAAGTGAAACCCATCGGGCGACATGGGCCTTAATGGGTTTCGCTTAGGTTTGTCATTGGACCGGCCCCACCGGCGCCGGCCTCTGCCGACCCGATGTAAGCTCGGGCCGGGGCGGCTCAACCCATCCTACGCTCGACGCGTGACATCATTGAGGAGGTTGACGAGCGACCCGAACCGGAGCTCGTTAGGGCTGCTTCCTTCCGGACCTGACCCGGTTGGCGAGTGGCTCGTCCACCGCCAACCTCCCGGCCCTTATATCGGCGGAACCGGAGAGGATTGCAAGCGCCGGAACCCGCAGCGTCTCTCGCGGCTTTATCCACAGCGCCCACAGCGTGTTCCGATGAGATGGAATCGTCTCTGCCGTCATGCCGCGCAATGACACCCGCCGCGATACGCGGCGGGACCCCGTGTTCGCGGCATCGATGTTTCTCTTTCGCCCCGCCCTACCCTCCCTCGCATGCGGGTGAGGGCAGGGCGGGGGGCAGACGTGGTGGCCGGACAAGCCCCGGCCATGCCTTGAGAATACATCCTTCAGCATGACCATAACGCGTCCAGCCGTAACCCGCGCCCGAATGATCGATCCAAATGAATGACCTGGCAAGGAAGGCGCTGACACGAACCCTGAGCTTCTCGGCGTTCGTGGGGCTACTCGTTCTGGTCCCGGCGGGCCCCGCCTTCTGGCAGGGATGGCTCTATTGGATCGTGTTCACGCTGAGCAGCGTCGTTATCGCGCTGTATTTTTTGCAGCACGATCCGGCGCTGGTGGAGCGGCGATTGCGCGCGAGAACCGAGCAGGAAGCGAGCCAAAAAATCATCAGGGCGTTTCTCAGCGTGGTTCTGGTTCCGCTTTTTGTCCTTCCCGGGCTCGATCATCGTTTTGGCTGGTCGTATGTGCCGGGAGCAGCCGTGGTTGTCGCCAATGCGGTGGTCGTCCTCGGATTTGCGATCATATTCTTGACCTTCAAAGCCAACAGCCACGCCTCGGCCATTATTGATGTCGCTCCGGATCAACGCGTGGTGTCCACTGGACCCTATGCGATAGTTCGCCATCCCATGTATCTCGGCGCGGCGCTGCTGCTTTTGGCGACGCCCGTCGCGCTGGGCTCTCTATGGACGATTATTTTCGCCATTCTGGCAATTGGCGCCCTCGTGTGGAGACTTCTGGAAGAGGAGCGCTATTTGTCGCAACACTTGCCCGGCTATGACGATTACCGTCAAATGACCCGCGACCGGCTGATTCCCTTCGTCTGGTAGAGTTTCCCCGCATGATCGTTTCGCAGTCCCTGTGGTCGCTGCATCCGCGCCTCGAACTGGATACAGTGCCTGTCGGCGACTTGCCGCTGTCGCGCCTGCTCGTCAGCAGCGACGCCAGCTATCCCTGGCTGCTGCTGGCGCCGCGGCGGCCCGGCGCTTGCGAGATCATTGATCTCGACGAAAGTGATCAACGGCAACTCATGATCGAAATCACCCGCGTATCTCGTGCGCTCAGGGAGATCACGGCGTGCGATAAACTCAACATTGCGGCGATCGGCAACGTGGTGCCGCAGCTCCATATCCATGTCGTGGCGCGTCGCCGAGACGATGCGGCGTGGCCTAAGCCGGTGTGGGGGGCGGCACCGGCTCGGGCCTACGATCCCGCCGAACGCGAACGTCTTATCGCGGCATTGCGGCGCGAGATCGATCTTTCCGGGCGTCCGGAACGTCTCGCTACCTGCCACAAAACTCGCTAAGCTACGAACGATAATTGCAGGCGGCGCTTCGTCTCCACCCTGCCCGCTCGCAGCGAGGGTAAGAGACGCGGCTCGCCGCGGCGAGCGGCATGAGGGAGGAGCGCATGGTCGAGGAAACCATTCCGCGACGAGATTTCCTAAAAGGGGCAATGATCGGCACCGCGGCTCTTGCGGCCGGCAACCCGGCTCCTGCGGCCGCACAGGCGCCCCCATCAGCAGCGCCGGCCGGCGCAGATGCGGAGCCTCTGCTCACATTGACGGCGACCGAGCACGCTTTCATCGTAGCCGCCGTCGACACCCTCATCCCGACGGATGAATTGTCGCCTTCAGGCAGCGATTGCGGCGTCGCGACCTTCATCGACCGTCAGCTTGCCGGGGCCTACGGCATGGGGGCCCGACTCTATCGTCAGGGACCGTTCCCCAAGGCGAAGCCTGAGCTTGGCTATCAGCTTGCGCTTAATCCGCGCGAGTTTTTCCGCGCCGGCATCGAGGAGGCCAATGCCTGGACCCGCAAGACCTACGGCAAGGATTTCGACCGTCTGTCCGAACAGGACCGCGAAGCGGCCCTGAAGACCATGGAAGACGACAAGGCGCAGTTCCAGGGCTTCTCCAGCCGGATGTTCTTCGATGCGCTGCTGCAGATCACCATGGAGGGCTTCTTCGCCGACCCGATCTATGGCGGGAACCGCGACATGGCGGGATGGAAGATGGTTGGCTATCCGGGCCTGCCGGCCACCTATCGGGAGGACATCGTCAAATATTTTGGCAAGAAATATGACAAGCCGCCGCGCTCAATCGCGGACTTTTCTTGAGAGGGGAGCCCGCCATGGCAATCATGCTAAAGGAAGTCGATGCGGTCTGCATCGGGGTGGGCTTCACCGGCAGCATTCTGGCCCGCGAACTCACCAAGGCGGGGCTCAAGGTGGTCGGCCTCGAACGGGGAGCAAATCGCACGACGCGCGAGGACTTCGCCCTGCCGAGCGTGCGCGACGACCTCAAATACGCGGTCCGTCAGGAGCTGTTCCAGGACACGCAGCTCGAGACGGTGTCGCTGCGCCACACGCCGGCGGAGACAGCGCTCCCCATCCGGCGGCTTGGCTCGTTCCTGCCCGGCGTTGGGGTGGGCGGGGCCGGCACCCATTGGAACGGCGTCACCTGGCGGCTGCTGCCGAGCGATCATAATCTGCGCACGCACCTCACGAATCGCTACGGAAAAAACGCGATCCCGGCCGAGATGACGATCGAGGATTTTCCCGTCTCCTATGACGAGCTTGAGCCTTACTACGATCGGTTCGAAAAGCTCCTCGGCGTTTCCGGCAAGGCCGGCAATCTGCGCGGGCAGAAGATCGACGGCGGCAATGTGTTCGAAGGGCCGCGTCAGAACGAATACCCGAACAAGCCGCTGGCCATGAGCATGGCCGGCGCCATCATGGAAAAGGCCGCGCGCGAACTCGGATATCACCCGTTCCGTGCGCCGGCGGCCAACATGAGCGCCGCTTACACCAATCCGGAGGGCGTAACGCTGGGGGCGTGCGAATACTGCGGCCACTGCGAACGGTTCGGCTGCGAGGCGAATGCCAAATCCTCGCCGCAGTCGTGCATCCTGCCGGTTCTCCTGGCGGACGACCGTTTCGAGCTGCGCACCCATGCGTACGTGAAGGAACTCGTCTACGACCGGCCGGGTAAGAAGGTAAAGGCCGTGCGCTATGTCGACACTCGCAGCGGCGAGGAATACGAGCAGCCGGCGGGCCTCGTGGTTCTCAGCGCCTATGTGTTCAACAACAACCTCTTGATGATGCAGGCCGGCATCGGCGAGCAATATGACCCGGTCACCGGCAGAGGCGCGCTCGGCCGCAATTACTGCTATCAGGTGAGCGGCGGCAACGTCACGGTGTTCTTCGAAGACAAGATCATCAACCCGTTCATGGCGGCGGGCGCGTCCTTCGGCATGAACATCGATGATTTCAACGGTGACAATTTTGACCACTCCGGCCTGGGCTTCTTCGGTGGAGCGTGGATCTCGGCCGGCACTTCGAACGGTCGTCCAATCCAGACACGGCCGGTGCCGCCCGGCACGCCGCGCTGGGGCCGCGAATGGAAAAAGGCGACCGCGAAGTGGTACAACCACGCCTTCAACATCGGCGCATCGTGCTGCAACTATGCGCATCGCGAGAACTATCTCGATCTCGACCCGACCTATCGGGATGCGCTCGGACGCCCGTTGGTCCGCATGACCTATAATTTCCACGACAACGACTACAAGGTCTCGGAATACATGGGCGGGGTTTTGGGCAGGATCGCGCGCGCCATGAATCCGAGCGCCATGAGCGCGCCGACGGCGCGGCGCGGCAATTACAATGTCGTGCCGTACCAGTCGACCCATAATACGGGCGGCACGATTACCGGCGCCAATCCGAAGACCAGCGTGGTCAATCGCTATCTCCAGGCGTGGGAGGCAGACAACCTGTTCGTCATGGGGGCATCGGTGTTCCCGCAGAATGCGTCGTACAATCCGACCGGGGTGGTCGGCGCTCTCGCCTATTATGCGGCGGAGGCGATCACCACCAGATATATCAGGCGGCCCGGCCCGCTGGTGCGCGCGTGATGGCGAATGTCTGGCATCACACGCGGTGGGGCGACCCTTGTGGTCGCCCCGTGCGCGCTTTAGCGGCCCGGTGAGGCGACGCGGTGCAGCCCGGGGACCACAAGGGCGCCCCTTCAGCGAGGCTTCCCCCGGAGTAATTTATGACGGCCCGGTTTGATCTCGGGGTGAAGCCGTATCTTGGATTTACCGACAGCGTGCTCGATCGCGCCGCCGAGTTGCGCCACGATCCAGCAGGTATGGCGGCGATGGCTGCCGATCCGCGCGCCCGCACCTTTCTCATCGCTGGCGAACTCGTGTGCCTGCACAAAGGCGAGCCCTTCAACGACCCGGCGTTTACTTTCGCGCAGGCGGCCGCCCTCGTGTCCGGACCTGACCGGCTGCATGAGCAGGTTTTTCTGGGCCGCAACGGTGAAGCGCCGCTGTTTGCGGTTGCGATTGACCCGGAGACCGCCAAGAGGCTGAGGGACCAGAGCGCTCTCCTCGTGACCGACCTGCGCAGCCTTGCGACCGGCAGCCTGGTGGAGCGGGAGCATTTGCCTTCGCTCGCCGAGGCGAAATCCCTGCTCGGCTGGCACATGCGGCACCGCTTTTGTTCGAATTGCGGCGCACCGACGCGCCCCGCACAGGCGGGCTGGCGCCGCGATTGCGCGGCATGCGGAGCCGAGCATTTTCCCCGGACCGATCCGGTCGTCATCATGCTGGCGATCAATGGCGAACAATGTCTCCTCGGCCGCCAGGCCCGCTTTGCCAGGGGCATGTGGTCGTGCCTTGCGGGATTTGTCGAGCCGGGCGAAACCATAGAAGATGCAGTGCGGCGCGAGACCCTGGAGGAGGTTGGCATCGTCTGTGGCCGCGTCAGCTATTTCGCGTCACAGCCATGGCCCTTCCCGATGTCGCTGATGATCGGATGTCATGCGGAGGCGCTGACAACGGAGCTCAAGGTCGATCATTCCGAGTTGGAGGACGCCCGCTGGTTCGCGCGCGACGAAGTCGCCGCCATGATGCTACGCCGCCACCCTGATGGTCTGACCGCAACCCATCCGTTCGCGATCGCGCACCACATTATCCGGGCATGGCTTGAGGCCGAGCAGGGTCTTTTCTGAGATGGCGAATATTCTTTGCGCCGGTATTGCGGCTCTCGATCAAGTCTTTCGCGTTCGCGCATTTCCGATGCCGGACACCAAAGTTGGCGCAAGCGAGTTCATCACTGTCGGAGGCGGCTGCGCCGCCAGCGCCGCATTGGCCATAGCGCGGCTCGGCGGCAAGGCCCATCTTGCTGCGCCTCTCGGCGGGCCGGCCGGCAGCGATGTGATCGGAGACCTCGTTGTTTCAGGCCTGCGGCGTGAAGGCGTGGAGTGTGCCGGCTGCGTGCGCGTCCCGGGGGCGCGCACAACGGTGTCGGCGATTTTTGTGGATGCTCAAGGTGATCGCACCATAGCGACCTATCGGGACCATCGCCTTGACGATGTCGCAGTGGACGATCCCGATCGACTGGTTGCCGCCGTCGACGCGGTTCTGGTCGATAATTGCTTCCCGGATTTTATTACGCCGATCTGCCGTGCTGCGATGGCCCGCCGCATTCCGCTGGTGGTTGACGCTGATCACCCGGGGGACGATCGCCAGCCGCTGTTCACTACCGCGACCCACGTGATTTTTTCGGCCGACTGCCTCCGGGCCACCTCGCGGATTGACGATCTCGCAGCCGGCCTCGCCCATATGGGGAAACTGACCGGCGCCTTTCTCGCCGTCACCAATGGGCCGCGCCCGGTCCTGTGGTATGACCGCGCTCGTGCAATGATCCGTGAAATGCCGGTATTCGCCATAAAGGCCGTTGACACGCTTGGCGCCGGCGATGTGTTTCACGGCGCGTTCGTTCTTGCCTTGGTCGAGGGCTGCGGTGTCGAGGACGCGCTCCGGTTCGCCGCCGCGGCCGCCGGCCTCAAATGCTCCCGCTTCGGCGGCAGCAGCGTCGCCCCACGACGGGCCGAGGTGGACGCGCTGCTGGCGCAATCGTGAGCCAGCCTGTATTTTGCCCCAATCGAGAAAGACTGACACCCGCGTCGTCCGCAACGACCCGATCGTCCCCAGAGAATCTTGAATGGACGCAATCGACCGCAAAATACTTCACGAGCTGCAGCAGGATGCCTCCCTTTCCGTCGCCGAGATTGGGAATCGGGTCGGCCTGTCCTCGACTCCGTGTTGGAAGCGAATCCAGAAGCTCGAGGCCGACGGCGTGATCGAAAAGCGCGTTGCCCTGGTGAACCAGGATAAGATCGGGCTTGGCGTCACTGTATTCGTGTCAATCGAAACTGGAGATCACTCCGAGGCGTGGCTCAAAGCCTTTGCCGAACATGTCGGCGCAATGCCGGAGGTGATGGAGTTCTATCGGATGGCCGGCGACGTCGACTACATGCTGCGGGTCGTGGTGCCGGATATTCACGGTTACGATCGCTTCTACAAGCAGCTCATTGCGGCCATTCCGCTGAAGAACGTTACGTCGCGCTTTGCCATGGAAAAGATCAAGTCGACGACGGCGCTGCCGCTGCCGTAAACGAGTGTGCGTTCAAGTCTGCGGAATAACCGCGTGGGGCGGGTTGAGCTGAAGCGAAACCCGCCGTCACCCTCGCCCCTTCCTGCATTGCCCGGCTTGCGGGGGGCGGGGAGGCGGATGGCTTGCGCTTATCGCGCAACGCAGCCTGCGGCCTGATCGGGGTACGAGATCGCGTAAGGCAGGCAAAGCAAAGCGCGCCGCCCTCCCTTTTTCTTCAATTCCCTCCCGTGGATGGCGGGCAGGGCGCTTCGCGCCTTTGCCCGCCCCGCGGTTCCGCTGTCAATCGATCCTTCTTCAACTCTGCGAAACAGCGTGATAGCTAGAACAGAGTAGCTTGCGGGATCCTGTTGATGCATCCTGTGTTCCTGGCGCCGGGCAGCGCCGCGACGGTTCCGATCTGGTTTGTCAACGCCTCAAATTGGCGCGAGGTCCGCGCCCGACTGGATCGAGGCGCTTGTGCCTTTGCGGAAGCGTCGGGCTTCGAGCCAGCGGCTGGTCGCCACGCCTTCTTGCCGGGGGCGGACGGAGCCTTGGCCGGGGTTCTGTTTGGGGAGGAGGACGACGGCAAACCTAGGGATCCGTTCCTTGCCGGCAAGCTCGCGGGGGTATTGCCCCGCGGTGCCTATCGGTTTGCCAATCCGCCCCATGATGCGCGCCTTGCGGCGCTGGGATTTGGCCTCGGCGCCTACCGGTTTACGCGCTACGGGAAATCTCGCACGGAACTGCGCCTTGAACCGCCCGCATTGAATGACATTGACGATTTGTCGCGCATCGTCGAGGCCGTCTATCTGGCGCGCGACCTCATCAACACGCCGGCGAATGATCTGGGCCCAGACGAGCTGGCGGGCGCCGCAAGGAAGCTTGCGGCCCTCCACGGCGCCGAGGTGCGCGTGATCGCAGGAGGCGACCTGCTGGAGCAGAATTTTCCGCTCATCCACGCGGTGGGGTGTGCGGCCGAACGGGCGCCGTGCCTCATCGACCTCGCCTGGGGCGATGCGGGCGCCCGGAAGGTCACATTGGTCGGCAAGGGCGTGTGCTTTGACAGCGGCGGACTCGACATCAAAGCCGACAATGCCATGCTGCTGATGAAAAAGGACATGGGCGGTGCTGCGAGCGCGCTGGCGCTCGCCCACATGATCATGGACCGCAAGCTCGACGTCCGGCTTCGCGTTTTGATTCCAGCGGTCGAGAACGCGATCTCGGGTGCGGCGTTCCGGCCCCTCGACGTCTATTGCTCCCGTAAGGGCTTGAGGGTCGAGGTCGGCAACACGGATGCCGAAGGGCGCCTCATTCTGGCCGACGCGTTGGCGCTCGCAGATGAGGAGGCGCCGGAGGTGCTTATCTGCATGGGCACGCTGACCGGCGCCGCCCGGGTGGCGCTTGGTCCGGATCTGCCAGCGTTCTACACCGATGATGACGCGCTGGCTGCCGACGTGGCGCGCCACGCCCGCGCGGAGAACGACCCGCTGTGGCGCCTGCCGCTGTGGCGGCCCTATGACCAGATGCTCGATTCCAAGGTCGCTGACATGAGTAACGTCGCCACCGGCGGTTTCGCCGGATCGATTATCTGCGCGCTTTTTCTCAATCGTTTCGTCACCGCCGCCAGGGCGTGGCTGCATTTCGACATCTATGCCTGGACGCCAGCGGCAAAGTCGGGCCGTCCCGAAGGCGGCGAATGTCAGGCGGCGCGGGCGCTCTACGCGCTCCTTACGGAGCGCTACGGGTGAGGGCTCGCGAATGACGTTTGATCCGCGCACCACGCCGGCGAGACCGGATCTCGCAGCGCTTCACCTCAAAGGCAAAGTCTCGGCCGCGCGTTTTGTGTCGGGCACCGAGCTTGAGGTGCGCGATGCGCAGGCGCCGGTGCGGCGAGAGCCTTCGCCCGATGCGTCGCTCGATACCGAAGCCCTGCATGGGGAGCGGGTGACGGTCTACGACGAGAATGGGGAAGGCTGGTGTTGGGGGCAGCTTAAGTCCGACGGCTATGTGGGATGGATACCGGCGAATGCGCTGCGTCCGCCTGGGCTGCCGCCGACCCACCGCGTGGCGGCGCTGCGCACTTTCGTATTTCCGGGCCGTTCCATCAAGGCGCCGCCGGTCGACGCCCTTTCGCTCGGCAGCCGCGTCGCGGTCAAGACGCCAAGCCTCGACTCTCCCCTCCCCCGCGAGCGGGGAAGGGGAGAACGGGGGAGGCCAGAGTCGGGGGACGAGCTGACTGACCTCGAGTCCGGATTTTGCATACCCACCCGGCACCTCGCCCCTGTCGCAAGCCGGGAGCCGGATTTCGTCGCAGTCGCCGAGCGCTTCCTTGGCGTGCCCTATCTGTGGGGCGGCAAGACGAGCCTTGGCATCGACTGTTCCGGGCTTGTGCAGGTCGCCCTCACTGCAAGCGGCGTCGCCTGCCCGCGTGACAGCGACATGCAGGAGCAAGCGCTCGGCGCTCCATTGCGGATCGATGATCTTGCCGGCTTGCGGCGCGGCGATCTGATCTTCTGGAAGGGCCATGTGGCAATTGTGCGGGACGAAGGATCGATCGTGCACGCCAACGCTTTTCACATGGCGGTTGCGATCGAGCCTATCGAGGACGCGGTGCGGCGCATTGCTGATGCGGGGGGCCTGCTTGTGAGCACCAAGCGGCTCTCGTGATGGCGCGCCGCATGGTGACGGTGGAAGAGCTAATTGGGAGGTGCTCACGCACTCATCTTCGCCATCAGGGCATCGGACACTTCAAAATTTGCGTAGACGTTCTGCACATCGTCATGCTCGTTGAGCAGATCGAGCAGCTTGAACAGCTTTTCGCCCTTCTCGTCGTCGATCGCGACCGTGTTCTGCGGCTTCCACACCAGCCCCGCTTTGCGCGGCTCGCCGAACTTGGCCTCCAGGGCCTTGGCGACATTCGCGAACTGTTCCTGCGCGGCATAGACCTCGTGGCCGGTCTCGCTCGACACCACGTCGTCGGCGCCAGCCTCAATGGCGGCTTCCAGCATGGCGTCGGCGGAGGCGACGTCAGGGTCAAATTCGATGACGCCCACGTGGTCGAACATGAATGACACCGCTCCGGTCTCAGCAAGGTTGCCGCCGGTCTTGGTAAAATAGGAGCGCACATCGGAGGCGGTACGGTTGCGGTTGTCGGTCAGCACCTCGACGATCACCGCCACCCCGCCGGGCCCGTAACCCTCGTAGCGGATTTCATCATAGGCTTCGGCATCGCCGCCCTGGGCTTTCTTGATCGCGCGGTCGATCGAGTCCTTCGACATGTTTTCGGCGCGCGCCGCGAGGACGGCGGCCCGCAGGCGCGGATTCATGGCGGGGTCCGGCAGGCCCAGCTTTGCCGCAACGGTAATTTCGCGGGCAAGCTTGCTGAACAGCTTGGACTTCGCCGCATCCTGCCGGCCCTTGCGGTGCATGATGTTCTTGAATTGTGAATGTCCGGCCATCTCGTTGTTCCTGGTCGCCTGTTGGCGCCCTCCAACCGTGCAAGTCATGCCCGCCGTCGCGGGCACACGCGTCGTCGAACCTGCCCCTTGCTTATCCTCTCCCGCGAGCGCGAGTAAGGAGGGGAACGTGGTGACCAGAGCAGGCCCGGTCATGGCGATGTGGATAAGCCCGATATATAGGCGGCTCGGGCGCAGATTTCAAACCGCCGACAAACGCCAAAACCAAGCGGGCGACCGATGCAGCTTGAAGCCCGTCGCCCGGACAGTTAGGAAGCCCCATGAACACGAATACCCCGGCGACCATTCGGGCGATCTACCGCTATCCCGTGAAGGGGCTGTCAGCAGAGCCTCTGGCGGCTGCGGCGCTCATGCCGGGCGAGACGCTGCTCGGCGACCGCCGCTATGCCATCGAGAACGGGCCCAGCGGCTTCGATCCCGCAACGCCGCGCTATCTCCCCAAGCAGCGGTTCCTGATGCTGATGAAGAACGAACGGCTTGCGCGTCTCGACACCCGTTTTGACGACGCGGCGCAGGTGCTTGTGATCCGGGAGAATGGCGTGGAAGTCGCCCGCGGTGATCTGGGTACGGAAGCCGGCCGCGCCGCCATCGAAGGATTTTTCTCGAAGTTCTGTGCTGACGAGTTGCGCGGCCCTCCGAAGGTCCTGGTGTCGCCGGGCCATAGTTTTTCTGACGTCGCCAAGAAGGTCGTTTCGATCATCAACCTCGCCTCGCTCGCCGCCGTCGAAACCATGACGGGGCATCCGGTCGATCCATTGCGGTTTCGCGGCAACCTTTATGTGGAAGGCTGGCCCGCCTGGCGCGAATTCGACCTTCTCGGGCAAGAAGTCGCAATCGGGGCGCAGGCGCGCGCGAAGGTCGTCAAGCGTATCACGCGCTGCGCCGCCACCAACGTGGAACCCGGCAGCGGCGTCCGCGATCTCGACATTCCGGCAACATTGCTGCGCAACCTCGGCCATGCCGACTGCGGCGTCTACGCCGAGGTGACGGAGGCCGGCGCGATCTCGGCAGGGGATGCAGTCACGTCCGCGGCGGGCAGCTGACATGCAGGCGCTCGTTGCCGGCGCCGGCGTCGTCGGGCTTGCGATCGCACGCGAAGCTGCGCTCGCAGGGCACGAAGTGATCGTGGCCGAGGCCGAGCCGCACATCGGGACCGGCACGTCCTCGCGCAACAGCGAGGTCATCCATGCCGGCATCTACTATCCGACCGGTTCGCTGCGCGAGCGGCACTGCGCCCGCTCGCGGCGAATGCTCTACGAATATTGCGCTTCGCACGGGGTGCCGCACAGGAAACTCGGCAAACTCGTCGTGGCCGGGCGCGACGCTGACATTCCGACGCTGGGGAAGCTGTTCGCGCAGGCGACGCGGAACGGCGTCGAGGGGCTGCGCATGCTGGACGGCGCTGAAGCGATCCGCATGGAGCCGGCGCTCTCCTGTGTGGCGGCGTTCCACTCGCCCGAGACCGGGATCATCGACAGCCATCGCTTCATGTTGGCGCTGCAAGGCGATATGGAGGATGCAGGCGGCGTGCTGGCGCTCAATACGCCGGTGGAGCGGCTTAGGCTCACGCCGGCCGGCTGGGAAGTTCGGTTCGGCGGCGCAGAGCCGGGATCGCTCTTGGTCGACGCAGTGGTGAATGCGGCGGGCCACGGGGCGCAGAAGCTGGCGCGCGCCACCGAGGGCTATCCGGAGGATCGCGTGCCGCGGCTCGTGCTGGCAAAGGGGAATTATTTCTCCTACGTAGGACGGCCGGCGTTCAGCCGGCTCATCTACCCGGTGCCGGCGCCAGGCGGCCTCGGCATCCACGTCACGCTCGATCTCGCCGGCCGCATGCGGTTCGGTCCTGACGTTGAGTGGATCGATCGTTACCACTACGACGTCGATCCCGGACGCGCCGCCATGTTCTATCCAGCCATCAGGACCTACTGGCCAGGCCTTCCGGACGACGCGCTGGTTCCGGACTACGCGGGCATCCGGCCGAAGCTGACCGGAGAGGGCGAGCCCGCCGCGGACTTCGTGATCGATGGTCCGTCTGACCACGGCCTGCCGCGCATCGTGCACTTGTTCGGGATCGAGTCGCCGGGCCTGACGGCCTCTTTGTCGATCGCTCAGGAAGTTGTTGCGAGGGTCGCCGAGGGATGATTTTTCTCGGCCGCCGTCCGGCGGGTCATTCCTCTGGCGGAGCAATAACTCAAGAACGCCGCCATCATCGCTTAACTACCGTTGAAATCGCAAAGGGAGCGCACCGATGCCCATCCATCGCTTTCACAATCCCTCGACGATCGCAAAGCCAACCGGATATACGCATGTGGTGGAAGCCACGACGCCCGGACGGATCATCTACATTGCGGGCCAGCTCGGCCTGGACGTCGACAACAAGGTCGTCGGTGCGCCCGGCGATTTCCGCGCCCAGGCAGAGCAGACATTCATCAACCTCAAGAATGCGCTCGCGGCGGTTGGCGCCGGCTTTGAGCATGTGGTGAAGCTCAACAATTATTTCATCGACATGGCGCATCTGCCCATCTTTCGCGAAGTGCGCGACCGCTACATCGACACGTCGGCGCCGCCGGCCAGCACCGCTGTGGCGATCTCTGATCTCGCGCGTGCGGGCGCGTTGCTCGAGGTTGAAGCTGTGGCGGTGGTGCCGGCATAGAGGAGCATTGGAAGACCGAAGTCCGTTGCGCCGATGTAGCGTCGGCAAAGCGGAGCGCGCCCATGCCCACCGACTCTCGAGAGGTCGAACGCGGGTGGGCACGGCGCTCCTGGGCCTGTCAAAGGGGCGCCTTTGCCCGCCCTGTACCCTTTATGACGTTCCTACGGCCGCGGCATCACGAAAATATATGTGACCACCGCAAAGACCGGCGACAGCACAGCGCCCGACCACATCATGAAGCCGAAGAAGCTCGGCATTTTCACGCCGCGCTCGGTGGCAATGGCGTAGATCATGAAATTCGGCGCATTGCCGATATAGGTGAACCCCCCCATGTAAACGGCCCCCATCGAAATCGCTGCGAGCGTGGGGGCAAACTCGCTCATTAGCCTGCCAGCATCGCCCCCGGCAAGGTCGAAGAACACGAGATAGGTCGGAGCGTTGTCGAGAACCGCAGACAAGATGCCGGTGAGCCAGAAATAGGCGACGTTGTGCGGCTCGCCGGACTCGTTGGTCATCAGCGTCAAAACCCAGGAAAATGGCCCGGCGTGCCGCATCTGCAGCATCACGGTCACCGGGACAATGCAGACGAAAATGCCGGCGAACAGCTTTGCGACTTCGAGGATCGGTTCGATGGTGAAGCCGTTGCGCTCGCGATGTTCCTCACGAGTCAGCACCAGCGACGCGACCGCGATGGCAACAAGCACGACGTCGCGGACGATGTCCTGCAGTTCCAGCGTGGAATCGTAAATCTCGAATGTGACGCCGGGTTTCCATAGAGCTGAGACCAGGATCGCGCCGACGATGAGGACAATGAGGGCCAGATTGACAAGACCGTGCACGCGGATCGGCTCGTCGGGCGCCTTCTCGCCCACCACCGCAACACGGCGATCCTGGCGGTAGTAATAGATGTCAACCGCAACGAACGCGGCAAGCACGATCACCGCCGTCAATCCGGTCTGCCGCCACAGATGCGTCGTGGTCCAGAAAAAATCGACGCCGCGCAAAAAGCCGACGAACAGCGGCGGGTCGCCGAGCGGCGACAGCGCGCCACCGATATTGGCGGCTAGAAAGATGAAGAATACGACCACGTGCACATTGTGAAGCCGCGCCGAGTTCGCCCGCAGCAGCGGCCTGACCAGAATCATGGCCGCGCCAGTGGTGCCGACGATGCTGGCGATCGCGGTCCCGAACGCCAGGACGGCGGTGTTGACGAGCGGCGTGCCGCGCAGACTGCCGGTGACCAGTATTCCGCCCGTCACCACGTAGAGTGCTGTAAGCAGGATGATGAAGCTTGAATATTCGTCCAATATCGCATGGGACAACGCCGTCAACGCTGTAGGAACGCCGTAGAGCGCCGCCAATGGAGTGATGGCGAGCGCGCTCCACACGAACGCGATCTTGCCGTGATGGACCTGCCAAAGCTTCGGCGCCAAAAGCGGCCCGACGGCGATCGACAATAATAGGCCGATGAATGGCAGCGCCCACGGCCATGGCAGCGCAAGCTCGCTGAGCGCGGCGGCGTGCGCGGGCGCTGTCCCGGCAACAAACAGGGCGGCGGCAACGGGGGAGCCGCATGCGATTTTCGATGGCACGGACATCAGGAGGTTCCGCAGACGCCTGCTGTCAAACTGTAGCGGAGGCGCCGGACAGGGATAAGGCTCCAACCGATCGATGCGACCCGGACCGACCGAAGCGAATGATGGGTTGGCAAGCTGCCGCCTTCATCTCATCGCCGCCGCGACGAACGCGACGCCGCCGGGGCCTTTGGTTCCGGGGGGGCAGCGACCAGGCCAAGTCTTCTCATGACCGCATCGGCAGCGCGTTCGCCTGAGGCCCAGGCGCCGCCTACCGTTCCCCAAAGGGTCTCATGCGTCGCCTCGCCGGCGAAGAAAATGCGGTCGCGCACCGGTTCGGCGAGCGCGGCTCGCGCCCACTGCCCGCCCGGGGCAGCCGCCGAGAACGCACCCAGCGTCCACGGTTCCCGGTTCCATCGCGTGGCGCTCGTCCTTTTGACGGCCTTGCGTACGTCTGCGCCGTAGAGGCCGGTGAGCCAGTCGAGCGCAAACGAGACCATCGCTGGCTCGCCAGCAGCCGCAAGCTCGGCGCCGAACTTTCCGCCCACTTCTACGGTGCACAGCGCAGTGCCGGAAATGTTCGCCAGAATGGCGGCAGTACGGGCCGAGTCGGCTTTTTCGAAAATAAGTTCGTCGCGCTGCAGCCCGAGCGGGTTGCCGGGCAATTCCAGCGCGATGTGATCGTAGCTGCCGAGACGGAGCTTCTCGATGGCGTCGAGATAACGCCGCGGCAGTTCCGGATCGAACTTCAGCTTGTCGCTCATCAGCACGCCGGTCGACGCTGTCACGATGACGGTCCGGGAATATAAGTAGCCCTTTGCTGTCCTTATTTCGATGCGATTGCGCTCGCTCCAGTCGATATGCGAGGCCGGACGCGATAGCTGCACCGGCAGGCCTTCGGCGAGCTTGGCGACCAGTGCGCCCAAGCCGTCCCGGCAGAACATGTCGTTGTTGCGCTCCGCAGACCGGGAGAAGTCCAAAGCTGATACTTCGGCGAGATCCTTGCCACAACCGAAGGGGCCGAGCACAAATTCGATCGTCGGCTGCCAACCGCCGAGGTCTTTGGGCAGCGCCTGGGCACAGGAGACATCCTGTCTGCCGCGACTGGCCGCTGCGATGGCGCGATTCGCCCGCACTGTCGCGGTAAGATAGTCTTCCATTTCGCCAGTGCGGGCGTATCTCCGGCCCAATCGCACCCGCCCGGGGGGCGGAGCCGGGTAAATGTCGAAGCCCGACTTCATGGCGAGCGGTACGACCGGATTGAGATCCGGCTCATGAATCCAGTGAGCGCCCCGGTCAAACGGCACCCCGAACGTCGAGGTCTCCGTGAAGCAGCGCCCCCCCAAGCGGTCAGAGGCTTCGATAACCGCAAATTTCGCCTGGGCAGACGCCAGCCGGCGCGCCGCCGCAATGCCGGCGGCTCCCGCCCCGATGATCACGACATCGAGATCACCAGGCTCGCGGGCCGCAATTGCTGGCGTTCCGGCGGCCGCCGCTGAGGCGGCGGAAACAGCGAGAAACCGGCGGCGGCTCAGTAGAGTCATAGGAGTCATTGGTTAAAAGGACCTGCACCATGCACCAACGCGAGGTGGTTCGCAAATTGCACTTTGGCGCGCATGTCTGCTTTCCGGCGCAGCGCGGGAACACTGTGGCCATGTGGTCCCGGAATTCTGCCTTTTGTTCAATCCCGGCCAGGCACATATAGAGGCGGCGCAGCAGCGCCGCCTCTATCAAGCAGGCAGACGGCATCCTTGACACTTTCCGGACCGCGCCAGTAAATGGCGGCCACGTGGCCGGGCAGCTCGCGGATGCGTCTGCCGGGCCGGCTGGGGCCGTAGCTCAGTTGGGAGAGCGCCGCAATCGCACTGCGGAGGTCAGGGGTTCAAATCCCCTCGGCTCCACCAGCAATCCGGCCGCCGCGGATCGCATGGCGGTTAGGAAAGCGGCAGCATTAACTAAGCCATTTCCCAGACCGCGAACCGGCGATCGTGGTTATCGCAACGACACGGTTGTCGTATCTGCATATGGCATCGCGGCAAAAACGACACCTTCACCGCCAATCGTTCAAAGATCGGCAGCGCCCTACTAAAATACCATTTTCCCTGAGAACAGGGAAAATAACAGCGAATTGTAACTGCCCAGGTTGTGCCTTTGCCGTCAACTGATCCGCAACGCGCTCATTTGGATTTGCGCGTCCTGCGTGAGGGCCTGGATGACGTTCCAGCCTTGCTTTTTGGCGGTTGAGATGAAGGAGCGG
>Ga0209062_1001692_pt1 | contig 35657 bp, 28 predicted proteins | sample Coa_R2_2_FD_187158 | JGI IMG/M metagenome (GOLD analysis project Ga0209062, IMG submission 187158) | Surface soil microbial communities from Centralia Pennsylvania, which are recovering from an underground coalmine fire - Coalmine... | ecosystem: Environmental > Terrestrial > Soil > Unclassified...
CCGGACGAGATCGCCGCGGCGCGCCCCGAGCGCCTTGCGGATCGCCAGCTCACGCTGCCGGGCGATACCGCGCGCCATGAGCAGCCCGCCCACATTCAGGCACGCGATCAGCGCCAGCACCGCCGCCACGCCGTAGAGCATCGCGAAATAGACGAAGAACCGGCGGTCGTCGCCTTCGCCCGCGGCATTGGCGGCCAGTCCCGCCATGGGGCGAAGCACCGAGACACGGCGCGCGAAATCCTCGCCGCCGATCTGCCGCGCCGCGGCCACCAGCGCTTCGCGCGTCTGGCTGCGGGTGAGGCCGTCGCGCATCCGGCCGAAGGGTTGGCAGTTGGCATCCGGCGGGGCAATGGCATAGATCTCGGGCGAAATGCCGCGTCCCATGATGCTGCGGTAGTCGCGCGGCAGCACGCCGGTCACCGTGTAAAGCCGGCCGTTCAACTTCAGCGCGCGGCCCACGGCGTGCGCATCGCCGCCCAGCCGCCGGCGCCAGAATCCATAGCTGATCACGGCGACCGGCCGGCCTCCATCTCCCTCCGAATAGAGCCGTCCCGCTCCGGCGCTGATTCCCAGAACGTCGAAGAAGTTGGCGCTGGTGGTCATCTGCCATGCGACTTCGCCGTGGGTCCCGGAATTCCAGTTGATATCCATGAACGCGGCCTTGCAGGCCAGGTCTTGAAACACGCCGGCCTGCCGCAGTTCGCGATAGCGCGCATAAGGAATGCCGGCGTCGACGCGCCCCAGCCGCTCGGGTTGGCGGGCGCTGACGTCATCGAGCACCATCTCGCGGACCACGCTGTAGATCGTGACGTTCGCGCCGATTCCCAACGCCAGCGAGCACACCGCAGTTGCCGCCAGCGCCGGCGATTTCCGGAGTCCCCGCAGCGCGTAGCGAACGTCGTTCAGCACTGGCAGCATCTCGTTGGAATGACGCACCGCGCCCGTCCTGCGTTGTATACTGGCTCGAAACATACCCCGAGGTCCACTTTATGAAGAAGCTCTCCCTCCTCGCCACTCCACTTTGCCTGGCTCTGCTCTTCGCCGCCTGGCAGCCCCGCGTCCACGGCGCCAACCCGCCGGCCACCCGCCTGCTCCGCACCCCGACCGTCAGCGCCACCCACATCGCATTCACCTACGCCAATAACATCTGGGTGGTCGAGCGCTCCGGCGGCATCGCCCGCCGCCTCACCAGCTTCCAGGGTCAGACGGGCGATCCCCACTTTTCCCCGGACGGCGCCACCATCGCGTTCAGCGCCGATTACGGCGGCAACACCGACGTCTACACGGTACCCGTCGACGGCGGCGAGCCCAAGCGCCTCACCTGGCATCCCGGCGCCGATACGGCCCAGGGCTGGACTCCGGACGGCAAGTCCGTCCTCTTCACCTCCGCCCGCGCCACCTGGGCCCCCAGCGCCGCACCCCGCTTCTGGACCGTTCCCGCCACGGGCGGCGTGGAAGAGCCGCTCGCGATTCCGCGCGGCTATCAGGGCAAGATCTCGCCCGATGGCACGCGCATCGCCTACCGCATGAACAACTCCTGGGATGAGGAGCGCCGCAACTACCGCGGCGGCCAAAACCGCCCCATCTGGATCGTCGACCTCAAGACCTTCGACCTGTCCACCCCGCCATGGACCGACTCCAAGGACATGGACCCCGCCTGGGTCGGCGACACCGTCTACTTCATCTCCGATCGCGATAGCGTCGCCAATGTCTGGTCCTACGACACCAAATCGAAGAAGCTCGCCCAGCTCACCCACTTCACCGATTTCGACGTGAAATCCCTCGACGCCTGCCCCAACGCCGTGGTCTTCGAGCAGGCCGGCTACATTCACGAGCTCGATCCCAAATCCGGCAAGGAGCACATCGTACCCATCACCGCCGCCGGCGACTTCCCCTGGATGATGCCGCGCTGGGAGGATGTCACCTCCCGCATGACCAATCTCGGCATCTCCCCCACCGGCAAGCGCGTGCTCGTCGAGGCCCGCGGCGAGATCTTCACCATACCCGCCGAAAAGGGCGATGTCCGCAATCTCACCCATTCTGCCGGCTCCGCCGAGCGCGATCCCGCCTGGTCCCCGGACGGCAAGTACATCTCCTATTTCAGCGACCGCTCCGGCGAGTATCAGCTTGTCATCGAAGCGCAGGACGGTCTCACGCCGCCTCGCTCGATCGCCCTCTCCGGCCACGGCCACTACTACACGCCCTCCTGGTCGCCCGATTCCAAGAGGCTCGTCTATACCGATGCCGACCTCCACGTCTGGGTGCTCGACGTCGCGAGCGGCAAGGCCAGAGTCGTTGGCCGCGATCCGTGGATGGTGCCCAGCCGCACCATCAACCCGGTCTGGAGCCCGGACTCCAAGTGGGTCGCCTACGCCAGTCGCTTGAAGTCCCTCTACCACGCCATCTTCATCGCCAACGCCGAGACCGGCGAATCCCAACAAGTCACCGATGGCCTGGCCGACGCCGTCTGGCCCGCGTGGGATGCCGGCGGAAAATATCTCTGGTTCCTCGCCTCCACGGATTTCGGCCTGAAGTCCCAGTGGCTCGATATGACCTCCTACGACCACGACGAGAACTTCGGCCTCTACGTCGCCGTGCTCAAGAAAGGCGACCCCAGCCCGCTGCTGCCCGAAAGCGATGAGGACAAGGGCGTCGGCTCCGCCAGCCCGGCCGGCGCCGGCCGCGGCGGACGCGGCGCAGCCGCCGCATCCGCATCCGGCGACGAGCCTCAGCCCGAGCGCCCGGCTGCCCGTACTCCCGTCACCGTCGCGATCGACTTCGATGGCCTCCAGCAGCGCATCCTCGCCGTCCCGAACGTTCCCGAGCGCCAGTACTCCGCTCTCCGCGCGGGTGTTGCCGGCTCGGTCTACTATCTCGAAGCGAGTGGACGCGGCGCCAATGGCGGAGGCGGCGCGGCCGGTCCCGGCGCCGGCGCGACGCTCGTGCGCTACCGCCTGAGCGACCGCAGGCCCGCAACGTTCGCCAGCGGCGTCGCGCAGTATGAGATCAGCGCCGATGGCCACAAGCTCGTTTACCGCAGCGCCGGCACAGGCGCTGGCGGACGCGGAGGCCGCGGCGGCGCGGCAGCCGCCGGCGGGCGCGGCCCGCAGATCTTCCTCGTCGATGCCGACCGCCAGCCGCCCCAGGCCGGCCAGGGAGCGCTCAATGCGCAGCTCCGCATGTACCTCGAACCCCGCGAAGAGTTCAAGCAGATCTTCTACGAAGACTGGCGCAACCAGCGCGACTACCTGTATGTCCCCAACATGCACGGCGCCGACTGGCCGCGCATGAAGGAGATGTACGGCCAGCTCCTGCCGTACGTGAACCACCGCGCCGACCTCAACTATCTGATGGATATGATGGGCTCCGAGATCGCCATCGGCCACTCCTACGTGCGCGGCGGCGATATGCCCGCCGTCCCGCAGGACCCCGGCGGACTGCTCGGCGCGGATTTCACGGTCGAGAACGGCCGCTATAAGATCACCCGCATCTACGATTCCGAATCCTGGAATCCCGACCTGCGAGCGCCACTCGCCGCCCCGGGCATCGACGTCTCCGTGGGCGATTACATCCTCGCGATCAACGGCGAGGAACTCCGCGCGCCGGATAACATCTACCGCCTGCTGGACGGCACGGCCGATAAGCAGACCGTTCTTACCGTCAGTAACCGTCCCACTCTCGAAGGCTCGCACCAGATTACGGTCGTCCCGGTGGCCAATGAGCAGGGCCTCCGCACCCGCGCCTTCGTCGAGTCCAACCGCCGGCTCGTCGACAAGCTCTCCGGCGGCAAACTGGCGTACGTGTACCTGCCCAACACCGGCCAGCCTGGCTACACCAGCTTCAACCGCTACTACTTCTCGCAGCAGGATAAGCTCGGCGCCATCATCGACGAGCGATTCAACGGCGGCGGCTCCGCGGCCGACTACATCATCGACGTCCTGCAGCGCGATTTCGACGGTTACTTCAACAACGTCGCGGGCGACCGCTATCCGTTCACCAGCCCCGCCGCGGGCATCTGGGGGCCGAAGGTGATGATCATCAACGAAATGGCCGGCTCCGGCGGCGACTTCATGCCCTGGATGTTCCACCACCGCAAGATCGGCACGCTCGTTGGTAAGCGCACCTGGGGCGGGCTCGTCCATACCGCAGATACTCCGCCGTTCATCGATGGCGGCTCGGCGATCGCTCCACGCGGCGGCTTCTTCAACCGCGAGGGCCAGTGGGACGTCGAGAACAAAGGCCAGGCTCCGGACATCGATGTCGAGAACTGGCCCAAAGACGTGATCGCAGGCCATGACCCGCAGCTCGAGCGCGCGGTTGAAGTCGCCCTGCAGCAGCTCGCCGCACACCCCGTCGACCGTACCAGCACGGAACCGCCGCCGCCAACGTGGGGGAAGCGCAAGCTGCCGCTGCCGTCCGCCGCGGGCGCCGGCGGTGGCCAGTAGCGCCGGACGTGATCGGTCCATACCGGTTTTGTGGGCGCTCGTCGCGGCATACGCGGGCGCCCGCATCCTGCAATCCTTCCCCGATCGCGTACCTATGCTCGCGATCGTCGCGGCGCACGTCATACCGCCCGCTGCCTTCGCCTTGTTCCACGGCCGCATCCATTACGGCCTCCGCGGCATCCGAAGATGGCAATCCTTTTCTATGCCCTCGCCGCGGACGGGCCTCGCCGTCGTTACCGGCGCCGGCGCCTGGTTGCGGCTGGCGTACGATACGCGCCGCGCCTGACTCCGATATACTCACGCCATGCCCGAGGCCGGCCGCCAACCCGAACCGATCGCCGCGCGCCAGATGCGGATCTATCTCGGCGCCAAGCCGAGCGTCCCGGTCTCGCTCTCTGCGCTCGAAGCCCGCGCCCGCGCGGCGATACAACCGGCCGCGTGGGACTACGTGATGGGCAGCGCGGGCGGCGAACGCACCGCCGCGGCCAATCTCGCCGCCTTCGACCGCTACCCGATCGTCCCGCGCATGCAGCGAGACGTCGCCGTACGGGACCTCTCGGTCGACCTCCTCGGTTCGCGCCTGCCTGCTCCGGTGGTGCTCGGCCCCGTCGGCGTGCAGGGGATCATTCATCCCGAAGGCGAGCTGCCCGCGGCGCGCGCCGCCGCCTCGCTCGAACTGCCCTTCGTCCTCAGCACCGTCGCGTCGAACCCGATCGAGCAGGTTGCCGCCGCAATGCAGGCCGCCCCGCGATGGTTCCAGCTCTATCCCTCGCGTTCGGCGGAGCTCAACGCCAGCCTTCTCCACCGCGCCGAAGCGGCCGGCTACTCCGCCATCGTGGTGACGCTCGATACCCGCTTTCTGGGATGGCGCGAGCGCGATCTTGACCGCGCGTTCCTCCCCTTCCTCCAGGCACAGGGCCTCGCGAACTACTTCACCGACCCGGTCTTCCGCGCCGCCCTTGCGAAGCCGCCCGAAGACGATCCCTCGGCCGCGGTCCAGCATTGGGCCACACTCTACTCCAATCCCGCCGCGACCTGGAACGATATCCGCGCCCTGCGCTCGCAAACCGGGCTGCCCCTGATCCTCAAAGGCATCCTGCACCCCGACGACGCACGCCAGGCCCTCGATTGCGGCGCCGATGCCGTCATCGTCTCCAATCACGGCGGCCGCCAGGTGGATGGCGCCATCGCCTCTCTCGATGCCCTGCCCGCGGTGGCCGACGCCGTCGCGGCGCGCGCGCCCGTGCTGTTCGATAGCGGCATCCGCCGCGGCTCGGACATTCTGAAAGCCCTCGCCCTCGGCGCTCGCGCCGTCCTCATCGGCCGCCTCTACTGCCTCTGGCTCGCTATCGCGGGCGAAGCCGGCGTCCGCGACACCGTCCTCAACCTCCTCGCCGACTTCGATGTCACTTTGGCTCTCTCCGGTCATGCATGTGTGCGCACACTTGACCATAGCGCCTTGGCCGCTACACGCTGATTCCTATATCCCCTTACAGCATTCCTGCGTTACAATCTGAAGCCACCGAGGAAACTGCCTTGCGAAGTGGCGAAACCGCCCGCCCCGAGGCTGCGCGCAAACGCGGCGCCGCCGGGCGCACCCCCGCCCGGCTGTGGGCACAAATGGCCGCACGCTCGCGAGGCCTGATTCCATGACCCCGCAGCGGCGGGACCTCGTATTCCATCCCGGCGCTATCGTCGCCAACCGCTACCGCATCCTCCGGCCACTCGGCCGCGGCGGCATGGGACAGGTCTACGAGGCCGAAGACCTCGAACTTCACGAGCGTGTGGCCCTCAAGACGCTGCTTTCCGAAATCGCCGCGGACAGCGGCATGATCGCCCGATTCAAGCGCGAAATCCAACTTTCACGCAAAATCGGCCACGCCCACGTCTGCCGCGTATTCGACCTCGCCAGGCATCCTGCCGATGGGCGCGCGCCCGATGGTGTCCTGTTCCTGACGATGGAATTCCTCGCCGGGGAAACCCTTGCCGAACGGCTCAGCCGCGAAGGCCGCATCGCACCCGCGGAAGCCCTCGCGCTGCTCGCACAGATGGCCGAGGCTCTCGACGCCGCCCACCGAGCCGGCATCGTCCACCGCGATTTCAAGCCCTCCAACGTGATGCTCATCCCTGGCGATCGCGGCGCGGTGGTCACCGATTTCGGGCTCGCCCGCGAGATCGCGGCCTCCGGCGACAGCACCGAGACGGCTGCAGGAAATCTCCTCGGCACCATCGACTACATGGCTCCGGAGCTATTTACCGGCGCTCCCGCCACTCCCGCCAGCGATATCTACGCCCTTGCCCTGGTCGCTTATCAGATGGTCACCGGCGCGCTGCCCTTCGAGGGATCTACTCCGCTCGCCGGCATCATCCGCCGCGCTGGCGAATCCGCTCCGTCCGCCCGCTCACGCGTCCCCGGCCTTGAACCCGACTGGGACCGGGCATTCGCGCGCGGCCTCGATCCCGACCCGTCCCGGCGCTTTCAGACCTGCGGCCAGTTCCTCGATACCGCTCGCGGTGCTTCGCCTGTTGCAACCCCACGATTGCCCGCCCTTACCCGCCGGCGCATCGCGGCCGCCGCAAGCGGGGCCATGCTCCTGATTGCCTCGCCATTCGCCTGGCAATCCTGGAAACACTCCCGCGCCCGCCTCAGTCCCGAAGCCCAGGCCCTCTACAACCAGGGCGTCGCCGATCTCCACGCCGGCGCGTGGTTCGCGGCCAGCAAGGTTCTGGGACAGGCCGCAGCCAACGCGCCCCATTTTGCTCTCACCTACGCCCGCCTGGCCGAGGCTTGGATGGGCCTCGACCAAATGGATAAGGCGAAGCAGGAAATGCTGGAGGCGCGCCGGCAGGACCCCGGAGCACTCTCGCGCCTCGAGCGGATCGAGGTGGATGCCATCGACTACACGACCACCCGCGATTTCGTACAGGCGGCGCGCAAATACGAGCAGGCCGCGAGCATCGCCGGTCCGGATGCCGCGCAACTGTATGTGGATCTGGCGCGCGCCTACGAGAACGCGGGTCAGCCGGACAAGGCTGTGGACACCTACCGCAAGGCCGCCGGGAAAGCCGCCAATCCGGCGGCTGCATGGCTCAGGCTTGGCGTCCTCTTCAGCCGCCAGGGCGATGCGCGCGCCGCCGAGCAGGCGTTCGGAAAAGCTGAAGCGCTCTACCAGCAATCGAATAATCTGGAGGGCCTCACCGAGCTGGCCCTGCAGCGCGGCATCTCCGCCACCGCACGCGATCAATTCCAGGCCAGCGATGCCTATCTGCGGAGGGCGCTCGAAACCGCCCGACTGGCCGGCAACATCCACCAGGAGGTGCTCATTAAGCTTCGCCTGAGCACCAATGCCTACGCCTCCGGCGATGCCGCCACTGCCGAGCGGGAAGCCGGGGAGGCCCTTGAAGCCGCGCGCCTGCACCGGATCGACAGCCTGGCAGTGCGTGGCTTGATCAATCTCGGGGCGGCCTTGATGCGCAAGCGGGACGCCGCCGGCGCGGAGCAGCATTTCCGCGAGGGGCTCGCCATGGCCGAGGCGGCCAACAATCAATGGCTCGCGGCTCTCAGCCGTGCCTGGCTCGCGTCTCTCTATGACTCGACGGGCAGATCCGCACAGGCCGGGCAGGAGGCCGCGAGCGCGCTGGCATTCTATCGCTCCAATCGCTACGCCAAGGAGTCTTTCCAGTGCCTCACGATTCTGGCACGCCAGCGCGTGCGGGCCGAGGACTACAAAGGAGCGCTGGATCTCTTTCAGGAGGCCTCCGCCGAAGCGGCCAAGGTGCAGGACGCCAACCTGGCGGCCCAGGCCGAGGAATCCTCCGGCTTGACGCTGGAGGCTCAGGAGCGTTATCCGCAGGCGCTGGCGCATTACGAACGGATGCTGCAACTGGCCACCTCGGACGAGCGGCGCGGCTATGCCAACCTGAACCGCGGACAGAATCTCTGGAGAATCGGCCGCTACAGCGATGCCGAGGAGGCGTTTCGCGCCGTGGACGCGGTCGCCCCCAAATTCCCGTCGCTTCGCATCAGCCTCCTGCGCGCGCGAGCCGCTATGGCTTTAAGCCGCGAGCAATATCCGGAGGCAAGGGACCTGGCGAACCAGGCTCTGGAGGCCGAGGCCGGCCGGAACACAGGGCTGCACGCCGAGCTGCTCGGCATTCTCGGCCTCGCCCTCGTCCATTCCGGAACCGCCTCCCGGGGATTGCAGCTCTGCCTGGAATCTCTGGAGCGCGCCACAAGCTTAGGGCAGAAGCCCGAGATTGTGCGCGCGCGGTATGCCCGGGCAGACTCGCTCATGGCCACGGGCTCTCGCGCTGGAGCCGTGACTCTCCTGCACGATTCCCTCCCGGACGCGGAGGGCTACCCGGAGTCGCGCCTTCGGGCGCTGGCGCTCCTTGCCGGCGCCGATTCCCAGTTCGTACCACTGGCTCAGCAGGCCCGCGACGCGCTGGAACGGCTGTGGGGTAAAGACATCTTCGGCCAGTACCGCGCCCGCGCCGACGTCGCACGGCTTCTGCGCTCCGTTTCCCACCCGGTTGAATCAGTCCATCCATAGGAGATCTCTCATGCCAAGATTCACGCCGATTACCGCTTCCGCCGCCCTGTTGCTGCTGGCAACGTACGCCTGGCGGTTCCCCCAGACAACACATGCGCAGGATTCGTCTCCCATCATCATCACCGACGGCAGCATTCACTTCCGCCAATACCGCGGCGATATCACGCAGGCCGGCGACGACCGGCACGCAGCCATCACGGCGAAAAACGGGTATCAGGCGCACGACGTGTATGTCGGAAACTGCACCAACGGTTCCGTGTACGGCAACTGCTCGGGCCAACAGAAGCCGTCTCCGGACGGCCTGGTCGGTCAAGACTGGAGCCTGACACTCTACAGCGGGAACACGCCCGTCGTCCGGGTCGCACCCGCGAGCCCCGGCTCGAATACGATCCGCCTGGAAGCGCTGGTATCCAGCCATGAGTTCCGTCACGAGACCGGCAGCGGAGACGGCCCCGGCGTGCAGCTTTGCCGGCGCGGCGCCGCCTGCGACGTCAGGCTCACGAAAGCCGCGCTCGTGGTCGGCGGCAGCGCCCAGCCCGATTTGCTGTGCCCGGCGGCGGCGGCAGGCAAGGCCTGTACGATCTACATTTCCTACAGGTGACGGAGGGCCCGGCTAACCGATGCGCGCGAGCGGCGTCCATTAGAGTCATGCGGGACCTTCGCTACGCCCTGCGGAACCTTTGGCGGGTCAAGGGATTCACCGCCATCGCAGTCCTTACCCTGGCGATCGGGGTCGGCGCGAATACGGCCGTCTTCAGCATCATCGATACGATACTGCTGCGTCCTCTGCCCTTTCACAACCCCGATCGCCTGGTACGGCTCTTCGAGACCGAGGCGGCGCCCGGAACCTACCCGCTCTCCGGCCCGGACCTGGAAGACTGGCGTACCCAGAGCCACACGTTCGAGGACATGGCGATGTTTGGCTGGATACACGATCTGAATGCCAGCCAGGATGGGCGGGCCGATCATGTGCTGGGCGTGCCCACTGAGGCGAACTTCTTCCGGCTGCTGGGCGTGAGTCCGCTCCTCGGCCGCACGTGGGCGCCCGGGGAGGGGCAGCCTGGGAACGATCGCGTGGTGGTGCTCAGCTATGCGTTCTGGCAGGGCCGCTTCGCGGGCGACCCGGCGGCGATCGGCCGCAAAATCGAGCTCGATGCCCGCCAGTACACGATCATCGGCGTCATGCCCCCCTCGTTCCGCTATCCCTCGCGGGCGCAGTTGTGGATGCCCGAAGAGATGGTGCATAACCGCTTCCCGCGCGGCTCGCACTGGGCCACCGCCATTGGGCGGCTGAAGCCGCAAGTGACGCTGGAGCGCGCGCAGGCCGAGCTGACGGCGATCGCGAAACACCTCGAAAGCGCCTATCCCAATTCCAATGATAAAGTCGGCGCAAAAGTGGTCTGGCTCCGCGACGACCTGGTCGGCAAATCGCGCGCCTCGCTGATGATGATGCTGTGGGCGGTAGCGCTCGTGTTGCTGATTGCCTGCGCGAACGTGGCGAACCTGCTTCTTTCGCGCGCGGTGGCGCGGCAGAAGGAGATGGCGGTACGCAGCGCGCTCGGCGCGGGGCGAGGCCGCCTGGTGCGGCAACTGCTGACGGAGAGCTCTGTGCTGGGGTTTGGAGGCGGCGCGGCTGGCTTGCTGCTCGGGTGGGGCATCGTCGCATGGTTTTCGCATGCCAAGAGCTTTGCCTTGCCGCAATTCAACGTGATCCAAATCAATGGCGCGGTGCTCGCGTTCACTTTCGGCATCGCGATCGTGACGGGAATCCTCTTCGGGCTCGCGCCGGCGCTCTCTGCCGCGCGCACGGACCTGCACGAGGACCTCAAGGGCGGCGCCGGCAGTTCGCTCAGCCCCACGCGCGCCCGCCGCCTGGCCAGCGATGTCCTGGTGGCCGGGGAAATCGCGCTCTCACTGCTGTTGCTTACCAGCGCCGGAATGCTGCTCAAGGATTTCGCGCGTCTGCGCCGGCAGGATATCGGTGTGCGGAGCGAAGGCGTGTGGACCGGCGCCGTACAGCTTCCCGAAGCACGTTACGGCAAGCTGGCGGACACTCGCCGGTTCGCCGAAACGCTCCTCGAAAAGCTCCGGAGCATTCCCGGCGTAGATGGCGCGGCGCTCACCGACCATCTGCCGATCGAAGGCGGCAGCAACGGATATGTCAAGCTGCCCGGCCAGGCGGCGCAATCTCCGCTGCTGGTGGAATGGCATTCCGTTACGCCGGATTACTTCCGCGCGCTCGGCGTGCGGCTGGTCGCGGGGCGCTTATTCACGCCAGCGGAGATCGAGCGAACGGCCGCCATCGATGCGCGTTTCGAGCAGGCGAGGGAGACCAAATCGAAGGTCCCTCCGGAGGAGGCCAACGCCATGGTGTTCCCGGTGGTGGTCAACGAGGCGATGGTGAAAGCCTTCTGGCCGGCGGTCAATCCAATCGGCCAGACGTTCTCGCAGGGCGACGGCGGACCGTGGCGGCAGGTGGTCGGCGTCGTGAGCGATGTGAGGCAGTGGGGTATTACGCAGGCCGCGGTCCCGGAGACGTATTCGGCTTTCGACGGCAGCGGCCGCATGTTCCTGGTGCTGCATAGCGGATTGAGCCGCGGCGCGCTCACCGCGGCGGTGCGGCAGTCTCTGGCGCAAGTCGATGCCAGCCTGCCCCTGTTCAATATGCGAACCATGGCGGAGGTGATCGGCGACGGCGCCTCCGGAACGCAGTTCCTCAGCCTCCTGGTCGGGACCTTTGCCGGTTTCGCTGCGCTGCTGGCCGCCATCGGGATCTATGGCGTGATGGCGTACACCGTGAACCGCAGGCGGCGTGAGATCGGCATCCGCATGTCGCTCGGGGCGAGCCGGGCGCGCGTGCTGGCGCAGGTGTTGGGAGAAGGCATGCGGCTGACAGCCGTGGGGGCGGTGGTGGGCGCGGCAGGCGCGCTGGCGGCAGGCAGGATGATGGCCGGCTTGCTGCAGGAGATCCAGCCCAACGACCCCTCCGTGCTCGCTGCGACTACCCTTGCGCTTGCCGCGACCGCACTGGCGGCCTGCTACATTCCCGCCCGGCGAGCGGCGCGTTTAGACCCCATGGCTGCCTTGCGTCACGAATGAGCGGCCGAGCGCCTGCAATCCACCCCGCCGTCAGCCCACCGGCAGCGTCACGTGCACCGCGGTTCCCCGCCCTTCCGCCGTTTCCAGCCGGATATCGCCGCCGTGCTCGTAGACGATTTGCCGCGAATTGAACAGGCCCCAGTTACCGCTCGCCACGCGGCCGTCCGCCACGCGGAAGCTCGGATCGAAGGCCGTATCCGCGGTCTCGGGCCGCATGCCGCGGCCGTTATCCCGGATCGTCACTTCCATTTCCCCGCCCCGCGCGCGCGTCTCGATGCCGATCCGCCCGTCCCCGTTCACCGCCTGGATGGCGTTGGCGAGCAGCGTCGAAAACACCGCGCTCAGCAACTGCGGACGGCAGTTGAGCGGCGGCAGCGCTTTCTCCAGCCGCATCTCCAACTTCACGTGCGCGGCCTCCAGTTCCTCACGATGCAGCAGCGCCACGTCGCTGAGCAGATCGTTGATGTCCGCTTCCTTGATGTCTGAATCTTCGAGCGCCACGAAGCGCCGCAACATCCGCGTCACTTCGTCGATGCGGGCCGCCGATTCTTCGATCGACCGCACCAGCTCCGTCCGCGTCCCGGCCAGACGCGCCCGCTCCTCCGGCGGACCGTCTACCTGCCGGTCCGTCAGGGCTACCAGTGTGTGGACCGAGCTGCGTAGCGTCCCGAGCGGCGAGTTGATCTCGTGGCTCAGCGCGGCCGCCATCTTCCCCACCGAAATGGCGTTCTCCGCCAGTTGCGCGCGCAACTGCGCCCCGGTCACCGCCTCCGCCGCGCGCACCGCCTCGCGCTGATGCTCGTACTCCGCCCGCCGGTGTCCGTAGTGGACGGCCGAAATGCCGCTCACCAGCAGCGCCAGAAGCAGGAGGAAGACGTGATGCGGCTCACTCGACAAAGGACCCGATGCAAATTCCGCCCGGCCCCCTAGAACGGAGGAAAGAATGTACACGCCCTCGACACCCAAGCCCATCGCCAGGGAATAGAGCGGCAGGAGCGGAAGGATCGCCGCCGCCGTCACCAGCACCAGCGTGACGGCGGCCAGGATGTAATCGTCCGCACCGGCGAGGTCGACGTCTTTCCACGCCGAGACGGACAGCAGCAGCGAGGCCGCGCACCATGCCGAAACTGCGCCAAGCCAGCGCGGCGTCCGCCTGCGCCAGAGGCGCACTATCCATAAGGTAGCCGCGCCGGTCGAGAACAGCGCCGCGGCCTGCCACCACGCTCCGGCGGACCCGCCGAAGACGAACAGCAGCGCGGCCGCCATCTCCACGCACCCGAGCGTGCGCACGCCCGGCGCCGTGAACTGGTCCACGAACCGGCGGAAGCCCGCATCGCGCCCTTCGGCCGGACGCAGGCGCTCGCGCACGCGGCCGAGCCGCGTACCATTTCTCACACCGCCCCGAATTTGGTGGGCCAATTGCATTAGGGACCCCGGACAATGAATCGGCTACGATCTCTCAGGCGCCAACTGTTCGATATCAGACCGGGCGAGCATTTGCGGACCTGGTCGATGTTCGTTTACCTGCTCTGCATTTTGTTTGCGTACTACATCCTCAAGCCCGTTTCCCGTGCGATGTTCCTCACAAAGTTCGATATCGACAGGCTGCCGTCGCTTTATATCCTCATGGCCATCTTCGGCGGCGCCTTCGCGTATCTTTACAGCAAACTTGCGGCCAAGACTTCCCTGCGCGCCGCGGTGCTGGGGACGATGTCGCTCTCCGTGGCGGCGCTGGTCGCGATGTGGGTGTTCATCCGCCTGCCGTGGATGGTGTATGTCCTGAATATCTTCGTCAGCCTGTTCAGTATTGTGCTGGTAGCGCAGGGCTGGCTGGTGGCGAGCAACCTTTTCGATGCCCGCGAGGCCAAGCGCCTCTATCCGCTGCTTGGCATGGCAATGGTCCTGGGCGCGGCTTTCGGCGGAGAGTTTACGAGCCGCGCCGCGCTGCTGATCGGCACGCGGAACCTGATGCTCGCGAGCGCGGTGATGGTGGTGCTCGCCTATGCCGCTTTCCGCGCCGCCATTCTGGGTGCCGGCGACGCCATCGGGCATGCCCGCGCGGCGCAGAACGAGGATACCGACTTCTCCTTCTCTACGATTGCCCGCGATCTCAGCCGCACGCGACACCTGCAGGTGATCGTCGGCATCATGGTCGCGATGTACCTGGTCGATACGTTGGTCGAATACCAGTTCCAGGTAATGGCGCGCGCCGGCCACACGGGCGACCAGCTCACCGCGTTTTTCGGGCAGTTCTATGGTCTCTACCTCAATCTGACGGAGTTCGTATTCCAGCTCTTCCTGACGGCGGCCATTGTCCGCCGGTTCGGCGTCGGCGGCACCTTGCAGATCAGCCCGGTGAGCATCCTGCTGGCTTCTATCGCGACCATACTCACACCCGGCATCACCGCAGCCAGCGCCGTGCGCCTGACGGAAGCCTCCACCCGCTACACCTTGAACCGGACCGGCATGGAGCTGCTGTACATGCCGTTGCCGCAGGAGCTCCGCAACCGCGTCAAGGCCTTCATCGATATCTGCGTGGACCGCGTATCGCGCGGCCTGGGCGGCGTGCTGCTTCTGCTGCTGACTACCAGCGTGTTCCACCTCGGCGTGCGGGGCATCGCGGTGGTCGTCATGGCGCTGTGCGTGCCCTGGATCTACTTCTCGCATCTGGCCCGCCGCGAGTACGTCAGCACGATCCGCAAGCGGTTCGCGGCGCGGCAGCTCGATTTCGAGTCGGCGCGCATCTCGGTACACGACGGCGCGACCATCAAGCTGCTCGAATCGACGGTGGAATCCGGCGCTCCGCGCCAGGCGGCCTACGCCATCGGCCTGCTCGCCGAAGTGCCCGACTACGACATCCGGCCGCTGCTCCGCACCGCCGTCGCGTCATCGCACGGCGAACTGCGCGACAAGGCTTATGAGATCGCGGCTGCGATCCGCTACCCGGACCTCAAATGGGGCAAACCGGCGCGCAGCGCCGCCGAAGCGGCATACGCCGTGACGGTGTCGCCGGATCGAGCGCGGCTGGCCGCCGGTTTCCTGGAATCGGGCGAGCCTGCGATCGCGATCGCCGCCCTTGACGTTCTGCGCGACGATCCGGACGCGGCCCGCCAGGCGCTGGGGGGTGGCTGGCTGGAGCGCGAGGCGGCATCGCCCGACCCGAAACGCCGGACCATCGCCGCCGCCGCTTTCGCGGCTTGCCCGGAGGAGCCGCGCGAGCTGCTGTGCCGGCTGATCGAAGATTCCGATCCGGCTACGGCCGCCGCGGCCTGCCGCTCCGCCGCTACTCTCAAGGATCGCGGCTGTCTCTTCCCCCTGATCCACGCGCTGGGGAGTCCGCGCGTGCGAGCCGATGCCATCGCCGCGCTGGCCGCATTCGGGCCGGCGATTTGCGGCACGCTCTCCGACATCCTGCTCGATGAATCGGTGCCGCCGCGCGTGCGCCGGCAGGTTCCGCGCGTCCTCAAGAACATCCCGGATCAGCGCGCCGTCGATGTGCTCCTGGCCGCGGCCGGACACCCCGATCTTACGGTGCGGGTTGCGGTTCTGAAAGCGCTGAACCACCTCCGCGAAACCGCCTCCGGGCTCTACTTCGACCACCAGTTCATCACGGACCAGATCCTGGCCGAAGCGCGCCATTACTATGAGCTCAACGCGGCGCTGCATCCCTTCCAGGAGTATCCGGGCAGCCGGCACACAGCGGCCCGCCTGCTCGCTCTGACGATTCAGGACCGGCTGGACCGCACGCTCGAGCGGCTGTTCCGGCTGCTCGGCCTGCGCTACCCGCCGAAGGAGATCTACTCCGCGTATCTGGCCGTCGCGCGCCAGCGCCACGAGGAGGCCACCGCCGCCCTGGAGTTCCTGGACAACACGCTGGACCATGGACTGAAGCGCATCCTGCTGCCGCTGCTCGACGCACCCGAACACGTCCTGGAGCACGGCAAGGAACTCTACGGCGTGGAGATCCGGGGCGCCGAGGAGGTGATCCGCGAGCTGATCCATTCGCACGATCCCTGGCTGATGGCCTGTGCCATGGCAGCGGCGGCGGAGTTGCAGCTCCGGAGCCTCGCGCCCGAGATCCATCAGGCGGGCGAACTCTCGCAGGACGAGATCTGCGAGGTCGCCCGCTCCGCGGAGGCGGCTTTGGCGGCGTAAAGCTTATGCCCGAACTCAACATCGTCGAAAAGGTGATCGCGCTCGAGGGCGTGGAATTGTTCCGCGGGCTTTCCCCCGAGCAACTGGCGCGCATCGGCGCGATCGCGCGGGAAACCCGGCTTGGGCCGGGCAAGCCGGTCATCGAGCCGTCGCAGCCCGCCGATGCGCTGTACGTCATTGTCGATGGCGCGGTCGAACTGGCCCGCAACGGCGAGGCGCTGACGGTCGCGCGGCAGAACGACGTGCTCGGCGCGTGGGCGCTGTTCGACGAGAACGATGCGATGCCGGTGACGGCTCGGACGCTCGAGGACACGCGCCTGCTGCGCATCGGCCGCGACGACTTCTACGACCTGCTTTCCGACAACAGCGAAATCACGTCCGCCATCTTCTCCACGCTGGTGGGCCGGTTCCGCAAGCTGGTGGAGCAATGAGCTCGCCGGCGGCCGAACTGCACCAGATGGCGGCCATCGGGCGGCTGCTGGCAAGTGTCGTGCACGAGATCAATACGCCGCTGGGCGCCATCTTCTCGAACACCGAAGTCATCGTGCGGTCGCTCGAGCTGATGCAGCCGCTGCTCGCCGATGGCAGCCCGGAGGCGCTCGAAAAGGCCGGGCGTCTGGCCGCTACGTGCCAGAACCTGGCGGCGGTGGACCGCATCGCCTGCGAGCGCATCCGCTCGATCATCCGCGGGCTCAAGACGCTGTCCCGCACGGATGCGGGGGAGCCGCGCCGCACGGACCTGAACCGGCTCGTGCTGGACACGCTCAAGCTGACGGAGGCCGAATTCGGCCGCCGCATCAGCGTCGAAACCGAGCTCGGCGAGCTGCCGGAGGTGGAGTGCTACCCGCAGTTGCTCGCGCAGGTCCTGCTCAACCTGCTGGTGAATGCGGGGCAGGCCATTGAGGGCGAGGGCGTCATCCGGGTGACAACCGGCATCGAAGACGGCGCCGTCCATATCGCCGTCGCGGATAGCGGCCGAGGCATGAGCCCGGAGGAGCAGGCACGCGCGTTCCGGGCGGGCTTCACCACCAAACCGGTGGGCGAAGGCGCCGGGATGGGCCTGGCGATCTCGCGGGAGATCGTCGAGGAGACGCACGGCGGAGCGATCGGTTTCGAAAGCCAGCCCGGCAAGGGCGCCACGTTTCACGTCCGCATTCCATTGCGGCAGACAAGGAGGATGGGAGTTTGAGCCAACGGCGGCAACCCACGGTTCTGATCGTCGACGACGAGGAGATGGTCATCACCAGCATTCGAGCGTTCTTGCAGCTTGAGACCGATTTCACGGTCCACGGCTTCACCGACCCGGAAGAGGCCGCGCGCTTTGCGGCCGCGAATCCGGTGGACGTGGCCGTTTCGGACTACCTCATGCCCAAGATGAACGGCATCCAGCTCCTGACTCGGATCAAGGAGCTGCAGCCGGAAGCCAGCCGCGTCCTGCTGACCGGACACGCCGATAAGCAGAGCGCGATCCAGGCGATCAACCAGGTCGCGCTGTTCCAGTACCTGGAGAAGCCGTGGGACAACGCGCAGTTGCTGCTGGTCATCCGCAGCGGCGCGGAGCGGGCGGAGCTCTACCGCGAGCTGCGCGACAAGGTGGAGGCGCTCGACGGCGCCAACAGCCGCCTGAAGACGGTGCAGCGCCGGCTGATCGAGGCGTTTCTCTAGCGCCGCCGATCCCTTAGAAGATCCCTTAGAATAGGAGTGTATGAAGCGCTACGCACTCGCACTCGCCGTTCTCCTGCCCTGTATGGCGTCGACGCCGGAGATCGATAAGGCGAAGGCCCTGGGCAGCCCGACCGCCCCGATCGTGATGGAGGTGTTCGAGTCCTTCGACTGCCCGCACTGCAAAGCGTTGAACGAGGAGACGCTGCCGCTGGTCCAGCGCGACTTCGTCAACACCGGCAAGGTGTACCTGGTGCACCGCGAGTTCCCGCTCTACGGCCCCTACCACCCGTATGCGCGCGAAGCGGCCGAGTACGCGACCGCGGCGGGGCGCATCGGCAAGTACGAGCAGGTCTCCGACGCGCTCTTCAAAAACCAGGCGGTGTGGGCCGTGAACGGCAAGGTTTGGGACACGGTGGCGAGCGTCCTGACGGCGAGCGAGCAGAAGAAGGTGCAGGAACTGGCGAAGTCGGAATCCGTCAAGAGCGAGGTGGAACGCGAGTACCAGGAGGGCGTCGCGATGGGTGTCAACTCGACCCCGACCATGGTGGTGACGCACGGCCCGCAGCGCTTCCCGGTTCCGGCGCAGAACCTGAACTACGGCTTCCTGAAGTCGATGATCGACGGCATGGCGAAGTAAGCGCCGCGTCATCTCCCGCGGCATTTATCGCCTCTGGGCGGTGTTGATACAGTATGAACATGAAGGTAATGCTGCTCGCATTGTGCGGGCTCTTCCCATGCCTGGCGGCCGGGCCGGCGGTGGACACGGGTAAGGTGCTGGGGCGGCCCAACGCGCCTATCGTGCTCGAGGTCTATAGCGACTTCGAGTGCCCTGCCTGCAAGATGTTCCACGAGGAGATGCTGCCGCGGCTAATCCGGGAGTATGTACAGACCGGCAGGCTGGCGGTGATCAGCCACGAGTTCCCGCTGAACATCCCGGCGCACAAGTACTCGCGCGAGGCGGCCAACTACGCGACGGCCGCGGCGCGGCTGCAGATCTACCAGCCGGTGGCGGACGTGCTGTTCAAAAACCAGACGAGCTGGGAGCAGACCGGGAAGGTGTGGGAGACGGTCGCAACGGTGCTTTCGCCGGAGCAGCAGAAGAAGGTCCAGGCGCTGATGAAAGACCCGTCGGTGGCGGCGGAGGTGCAGCAGGATATCGACGCCGGCGCCAGAGAGCGGGTGAACTCCACGCCCTCGCTGTTCATCACCAGGCCGCAGCACATGGCATTGCCGTGGCCGATGCGGTACGAGCTGCTCCAGTCCTTACTCAATGGCCTCAAGTAAGCACCTTCGGCGGGCGTATGTCGTGCTGCGGATCGCCCTCGGGGCGGTGTTCGCGTACGCGGCCTATACCAAGCTCTTCCAGTTCGCTGGAGGGCGGCTGCACCTGTTGCCGTGGCAGCTCTTTGCGATGGCGATCGACTCCTACCAGTTGCTGCCGGCGTGGGCCGTCGAGGCGCTGGCGAAGACGCTGCCGTGGTTCGAGCTGCTGCTGGGCATCCTGCTGATCGCCGGACGCTGGCTGGTGCGGCCGGCGGCGACGGCCGTTTCGGCGCTGCTCGTGGTCTTCCTGACGCTGATCGTCCGGGCCTACCTGAAGGGCCAGGAGATCAGTTGCGGCTGCTTCGGGCCGGGCGAGGCGATCTCCTGGAAGACGCTGCTGCGCGACGGCTCGATGCTGGCGGCCTCGCTGTTCGTGACCGCGATGGCGTGGATCAGCCGCCGCAGATCTCCGCAACCGATGACAGCTTCGCTCCCAACGAACACGCTTCCTCCAGAGCCTGCCGGCCCTGTGGGCGATTGAAGGCCTCGATAGCGTCGGTCACCACCGTCACGGGTTTGCCGAGTTTCGCCAGGCCGCGGACGGCGTAGAGCACGCAGACCTCGGTCACGACACCGTAGACGACGTAGCGGCCGGCGGCGAGCCGGTCGAGCACGCGCGCGAGATTGGGCGCCGCGAAGACATCCACGGTCTGCTTCTCGATGACGATCTGCTGTGCGCCCGAGATCGCCAGATCGCCGGGGCGGTTGGGGACGACCGCGCGGCGGGCGAGCAGCGTGGCTTCGGCCTTGCGCTGGCCGAGGGCACCGGCGACGCAATGGTGCGGCCAGACGGCGAATTCGGGGTCATCCTCGAAGTGGGCGTCCGTGGTGGAGACGACGGGGATGCCGTTCGAGGCGGCGTAGCGGTTGAGGCGCGCGACGGCGGGCACGATGCGTTCGGCGCCGGGGACGTAGAGCGCGCCGGCGGGGTAGAGGAAATCGAGCTGGGTATCGACGTCGACGAATACGGTGTTCATACGACTACGTTGTTCCGGGTGCGCTCCGTCAGCTCGCGCAGCTCGCGGCTGTAGATGACGTTGCGGGGCTCGGCCGCGTCCAGCTTGCGCAGCGCGGGACCGAGGGCCGCGATCGATTGGGCGGCGCGGCGGCGGGCGTCTTCGAGCGAAGGCAGCGGCTCGATCAGTTCTCCCGCGAGAATGACGGGGCGCAGCAGCGCCTCGCCCGAGCCGCACTCGCCGGAGCGGGCGATGACGTCGCGCTCGGGCGCGCGGAAGACCTGCTTGGCTCCGGGGACGGTGGACTTATCGGCGCTGTACTTGGCGGTGAAGCGCTGGATGCCGTGGATATTGAGCTCGACCAGCTTGTAGATGGCGTTCATGGCGGGGGCATCGGCGGAGGTGGCGAGCTGGGTGCCGACGCCGAAGGAATCGATGGGCGCGCCGGCGGCGACGAGGTCGCGGATGCGCCATTCGTCGAGGTCGCCGGAGGCCATGATCTTCGCCTCGCCGAGGCCGGCCTGATCGAGGATGGCGCGCACCTGGCGCGAGAGGACGGCGAAATCGCCGCTATCGAGGCGAACGCCCCAGAGCGGCGGGCCGAGGCGCGCGGCGTGGCGGGCGCCTTCGAGGGAGTCGTAGGTATCGAGGAGCTGCACGGTGTGCTCGCCGAGCACGCGCTGCAGGGTGCGGAAGGCCTTCATCTCGCAGGGGAAGGACATGACCCAGGAATGCGCCGAGGTTCCGGCCACGGGGATGCCGAAGCGGAAGCCGGCGAGGGTGTTGCTGGTAGCGGCGCAGCCGGCGAGGTACGCGGCGCGGGCGCCGAGGACGCCCGCTTCAGCGGTGTGGGCGCGGCGGGTGCCGAACTCGATGACGGGGCGCCCCTGAGCGGCCTCGACGATGCGGGCGGCCTTGCTGGCGATCATGCTCTCAAAGGCCACGGCGGCGAGCAGGTAGGTCTCTGGGATCTGGGCTTCGATGAGGGGGGCGCGGATGGCGAGGACGGGCTCGCCGGGAAAGACCGGCGTGCCTTCGGGCATGGCGAAGAGGTCGCCGGTGAACCGGAAGCCGCGGAGGTAGGTCCAGAAGCCGGGCGAAGCGTGGCGGAACTGGGGAAGGCCCTGGAGATAAGAGACTTCCTCATCCGAAAATCGGAGATGGAGGAGATAGTCGACCACGCGGGGGAGGCCGGCGTGGAGGATGTAGTTGCGGTTGCGGGGCAGGCGGCGGTAGCAGAGCTCGAAGACCGCGATCTCCCCGGCCTTGCCGGCTTCGTAGTAGCCGGCGGCCATGGTGAGTTCGTAGAGGTCGGTGAGTAGAGCCGGGGACCGGGGGTTGGGGATCGGGGATTGGGGGGTCGGGTTTCCGTCTGCGGATGGCCCGACCTCTTGTCCCGGATTTTTCATCGTTGTTGGTGTTTACTTCTTTTTCGGCTGCTCCGCAGCGGCGGGCTTTACGGCCTTGGCGGCGGATTGCAGGTCGTCGAACGATTTCGCGTCAATCTGGTAGATGCTGGCCTCGTTCTCGCGTTGCGCGAAATATTGGTCGCCCTGTTTGCGGATGGTGACCTTTTCGACGCGCTTGCCGCTGTTAGAGGTGACGGCGGCGGTGAAAACGGGCTGGCCGGCGGCGGTGTCCACGAATTTCGTGGCGGAGAGATCGCGCAGCTTATCGATCAGGCTCTGGACGGTGGAATTGTCCATCGCTTTGCCGGCGGACATCCACTTGTCGCCGGATTTTTCGTAGACGGCGCCAGGCACTTCGACTTTGCCCGGGTCGCTGAAGCCGAAATCGAAGAGCTTCTTGTTGCGGAAGTCGTCGAGGCCCTTATCGAGGCCGTCGCCGGTGTCGGAGGCGATCTTGTAGGCGCCTGCGACATCGCTCGATTTGGCGTAGTAGTTCTTGTCCTTATCCTTGCGGACTTCGAGGGTATGGTTGCCGGCGGCGTCGGCGACGGTGGCTACGGCGACTTTGGAGGATGACGCGAACTGTTTGGAGGCATCTTCGCCCCCCGAGAGATCCATCTTGGCGTCGCGGAGTTTGTCGACGACGCCATTAACGGCGGAGCTATCGGCGCGGAGCGGGCGCGGCTTGAGGATCTGCCACTCGCCCTGGGCATCCTTGCCGAATTCGAGGCTCTGGCCCTTGGCCTGGAGATCGACGCGGGTGATCTTGTCCTGGTCAAAGGTCATGAGGCGTTTGTCGCGCAGGTCATTGGGCGACTTATCGAAGCTGGTCTTGACGAAGCCGGCGATGGTGACGACGCGCGGGCTGGAGGCGAGCTTGGCATAGGCGCCGGAGCTGGTCGGCGTATCGTCGCCGATTAAGAGCTCGTCGGTCTTGCCGTCCTTGCGCCTGACCTGGATATCGAGCGCGGGATCCGCGAGGCCGTACTGCTTGAGGTCGGTGGGCTTTTCGTCGATGACGTTATCGGCGTTGAGCGCGGTCAGGTTGCTGGTGATGCCGGAGACGGCATCCTGGTCGGCCGGCAGAGGCTTGGGCCCGGTGAGCTTCCACTTACCGTTCTCGCGAACGAGGTCTTCGGCCTCGGCGCCGGCCTTCTTGATGCGGATGTTCTGGATCTGGTCGTCCGGGATGGCCAGCAGCTTGGCGGTGGTATCGGTCTTTTTGCTATCGGCGGAGGCCTGCTGCTTGTTGGACCACCACACCACACCGCCGAGCGCGGCCAGGAGGGCGACGGCGACGATCAATCCCGTCGGCTTCATGGGTTACCTCCGCTTCCACCAGGTGGCCATGCCGAAGCCGACCACGCCGAGGGGGAAGATGACGACGCTCAGCCAGAAGACGGAATTCAGCTTCTGGGCCGACATATTGAGCGGCCGGTCCTCGGGGCTCTTGGGGCGGATGGAGATGAGGTCTTCATCGGCCGAGAGCCAGTTCACCATGTTGAGGAAGAGGTCGCGGTTGCCGTTGAAGCGGATGAAATTGTTGCCGAGCCACTGCGAGCTGCCGACCACGACGAAGCGGCCCTGGGGGGTGCTGTTGTAAGTGCCGGCGGCGGCGAGCAGGAGCGGACCCTTTTTGTCCTTTTTCGGATCGATGCGGACTTCGCCGGAGCTGAGGCTGGTGGTGGCATAGCTGTTCTCGCCAGTAGAGAAGAGCTTCTGGACGGTGGTCTTATCGCCGTTCTTCACGTCGAGCGTGCGGGAGAGCGGGAAGGCGGTGGCGGTGTCCTTGAGCGGATCGGTGATGGCGTGCGGCTCGTAGCTGGCGACGAGCGGCACGGCTTCGCTCAAGCCGAAGATCTGGCCGATGCCGGAGACGTCGAGGGCGAGGTCCTTATCAACGGTGACGCCCCAGCCGGCGAGGACGGCATCGAGCGTGGTGTTGTCATCGATGGGATTCTTGCCGGCGGCGAGCGGCGGATCGAGCAGGAACAGAGCCTTGCCGCCTTTTTCGACATAGGCCTTGATGGCGTCGGCTTCCGGCTGCACGTAGTCGTGCTGCGGGCCGGCGACGACGAGAAGCGTGCAATCGTCCGGGACGGCGATCTTGCCGGGTGTGGGCGCGGCTCCGGGGGCGGCGGGGGCAGCGTTCCTGGCGGCGGTCTGGAGCAGGTTCAGGGACTGAACCTTGTAATTGTTCTTTTCGAGCGCTTCCTTGGCGGAGCCGAGGCCGCCGCGGCCGGAGGTGTCGTCGATGGAAGCTTCGCCCGAGCCGGTGACGAAGCAGGCGACGTGCTGGCCGGATTTGAGCGACCGGATCAGCGCGCCGGTGACTTCCTCTTCGCTCAGCGACTTGGCTTCCTCTTTCTTGGTGCCGCTATCGACCACGATGGAGCCGTAAGTGCGGATGCCGGCGGCTTTGGCGATCTGGGGCTTTTTATCGGGATCGACATAGACGATGTGCAGCTTGGGCGAGAGGTTGGCGTAGCGATCGAGCAGGTCGCGCGCGACGGGGAACTGGGTGGCCTTGTCGAAGTAGGTGATGGTGACGTCGCGGGGCAGCGTCCTGACGATCTTGATGGACTGGTCCGCGAGGCTGTACTGCTTGTTGGCGGTGGCGTCGTAGGACTTGTCGTAGCGGTTGGCGAGGAAGTTGATCGCGCCGAGGACGGCGACGATCACGATGGTGTAGACGGTGGCATAAGCGCCGTATCGGGCGCCGCGGCTCTGGAGGAGATTGTTGCGCGCCATGTTATGCCCTCCACCGCAGCGATTCCATCGCCCGCGAAGTCAGGAACAGGGAGAAGAAAATCATGGAAAGATAGAAAATCACGTCCTTGGATTCGAGGACGCCCTTACTGAAATTTTCAAAGTGGGTAACGATCGAGAGATAGTTGACCACCTGCGCGGCGGCCGTGGTGTCGAAGGCCGTAAACCAGCTCAGGAGCCAGAGGAGCAGGCAGACGAAGAAGGTCACGCCGCCGGCGATGATCTGGTTTTTGGTCATGGTGGAGATGAGGACGCCGATGCCGAGCAGGCAGCCGCCCTGCAGCAGGAGGCCGAGATAGGCGACGAGGACGGGCTTGAGGTCCGGTTTGCCCCAGGCGAACAGCAGGCCGATGTTGATCATGGACATGGCGAGCACGCAGATATAGAGCGCCATGGCGCCGAACCACTTGCCGAGGATGATCTGGAGATCGCTGACGGGCGAGGTGAGGAGCAGCTCGATGGTGCCGCGGCTCTTTTCCTCCGCGAACGTGCGCATCGTGATCATGGGGATGAGGAAGAGCGCGACGGTGGAGGCGAAGCCGAGCAGCGGTTTGATGATCTGCTCGTTGACGTTCATCTGGGCCATCTGGCCCATCATCTGCGCCTGGAAGCTGTAGCGCACCATGTCGCGCGTGGCGGTGTAGAAGCCGAATCCGAAGATGAGGCCGAAGAAGGCCATCAGGATATAGGCGATGGGGGACGCGAAGTAACTCTTGAGTTCCTTGACGCAAATGAGCCAGATATTTCTCACTTCGTCTCTCCTTCTGCTGTTTTCTGGAGTGAATTCTTTTCGGCCGCGGTGAGCTGGAGGAAGATATCTTCCAGGCTCAGGCCGACGGCGCGCATCTCGGTGAGCGCCCAGCCGGCGTTGACGACGCTGCGGGCAAGGTCGGCGCGGATGTGACGGCCCTGCAGGCTTTCGACTTCAAAGTGCAGGCGGCCGTCGCGGCCGTCGCGGGTGACGACGCGGCTGACGCCGGAGACCTGCTCGAGGCGCTGCTGCACTTCGGCGGGGGTGGGGCTGCCGTTGGCCGCTTCGATTTCGACGGCGACGGCTTCGGAGCCGCGCAGACGGTTGGTCAGGTTGTGGACGGAATCGATGGCGGCGAGCTTGCCCTGACTGATGATGATGACGCGCTCGCAGGACTGCTCGACCTCGCTGAGGATGTGGGTGCTGAGGATGATGGTGTGGTCGCCGGCGAGGGACTTGAGCAGCGCGCGGATTTCGATGATCTGCTTGGGATCGAGACCGCTGGTAGGCTCGTCGAGGATGAGGACGTCGGGGTTGTGGATGATGGCCTGGGCGAGGCCGACTCGCTGGCGGTAGCCCTTGGAGAGCTTGCCGATGAGCTTGTTGCGGACATCGCCGAGTGAGCAGCGGCCCATGACTTCATCGACCCGGCGGTTGATGTCTCCGGAGGAAATACCCTTGAGCTGGCCGGTGAACTTGAGGTACTCGGCCACCTCCATATCGGGATAGACCGGAGGCGTTTCGGGCAGGTAGCCGATGCGCTTCTTGACCTCCATGGGGTGGGCGACCACGTCGTAGCCGGCGACGTTGGCCGTGCCTGAGGTGGGTGGGAGGAAGCAGGTAAGGACGCGCATCGTGGTCGTCTTCCCTGCCCCATTGGGGCCCAGGAAGCCGACGATTTCGCCCTTTTGGACTTCAAAAGAGATGTTGTCTACCGCGACAGTACGAGCGTATCGCTTCGATAGACCTTCGACTTTGATCATATGAATATTTGTCCCAAGTGTGAGAGACGTACCAGCGAACCATTTGGGCGCAGATGACGGCGCGAGAACTTCAACGCCAAACGGAAAAGTCTATGAAATTTCATATTACTGAGGCGCTGCAACGGTTGTCAAACCGAAGGGAGTACGGGCGATTGGGGACCCGGGGGGCAGGCATTGAGGCGCACGGCGTGGATTGGAGAGGTTGTGGGGGAACGAAGCCAATGCGGGACGGGGATTGGGGGTTGGGGGTTGGGGATTGGGGGTTGGGGATTGGGGGATGAGGCGCGCGGGTGAGGTTGACGGAACGAAGCCAATGCGGGACGGGGATTGGGGATTGGGAGTTGAGGATTGGGGGTCCGGGGCTGGCGGCGCGGGCTGCGGAGAGGTTGACGGAACGAAGCCAATTTCGCCGGCTTCGCCGGCTTCGGTGGGCGGGGCGGCTGCTTTGCGGAGGTCGCGGAGTTCTTTGAGGGCCTGGCGGCTGGAACGCTCCACGGCGCTGACGCGGGATTGCAGGCGGACGAGTTGCTTTTCGAGATTGGAGAAGCCGTCGCCGAGGGCGTGGTCGCGGAGTGTGAGGTGGTAGTCGGATCCTTCTATGAAATCATCGTCGCGGCCGATGTAGTGATACGAGTAGATCTGGGCTTCGCTGATGCGGAGGCGGCGGATGAGCCACTGGTTGTAGACGAGGGTATCGACGAGGTCGCGCTCGCGCGGCGTGGCGGGGCGGAATTCGGCGTGGTATTCGGCGGCGAGGGCGTCGAGATCGGCGGGGTCCTCGGAGCGGATCACGACGGATTTCGCATGAAGGCCGGATTTGAGGGCGTTCATGGAGGAGACGGCTTTGCCGGCCGCGGTGCGGGGGCCGGTGGATTTGAGCGCATTGCGGCGGTTGGCGGCGATTTGAGCTTCGGTTGGCATAGTCAGCCTTTCGTAAAAGATTGGAGTCCGGGCCGGCCGTGGCCGGCCCCTACGGGCTCGATGGAGCACGCGGGGCCGGGCGGCTGGCCGTTACGGGATTGAGTGAAGCACAGGAGGGGGCTGGACTCCGAAATTCGGCTGGCGGAACTGATTGGAAACGGAGGCGATATATTTTTCGATTTTGCGTGATGGTGCTCGCTTTGGAGAGGAACGTGATGGCCGATTGCGATGGCCACACCCAGCGAGACCGTGATTCTTGTGGCGGAAGACGACCCTATCGTACGAAACCTCATTCGCCTGATGTTGTCCAAGGAAGGTTACGCCGTTCTCACGGCGAATGACGGACAGGAAGCGCTGGAGATCTGCGAAGGCTTTCGCCACCGGATCGATTTATTACTGACGGACGTGCGAATGCCCCGGATGGACGGTGTGACCCTTGCGGAACGGGTTCGGAGAGAACGGCCGGACATCAAGATCATCGTCATGTCCGGCGAAACGGCCAACATCATTTCCAAGGAAAACGTCCGCGAAGCGTTCTTGAGAAAGCCGTTCATCCCGCCCACTTTGTTGCAATGTGTGCAGCGGGTCTTAGCAGACGCCTTCAAAGGGGTTTGCGACGCTATTGAACGTGTTTAGAGAAAGCGTTCGCGTCACCGCACACGGCCCGCACCGTTGACGGCCGAGGTGCCGGCAGACACCACAACCCGTCTGTCACAATAAAGGCTTGGACGGAGCCATCGTAGTCGACAAACCGGAGGGTTGGACCTCTCACGATGTGGTGGGAAAGTTTCGCCGCATCGCGAAGACGAAGAAGGTGGGGCACCTGGGGACGCTGGACCCGATTGCCACCGGAGTGCTGCCGCTGGTCGTCGGGCGGGCCACGCGGCTGGCGCAGTTCTACACGCGCAGCGACAAGATTTACGAAGGGACGGTGCGGTTCGGCTGGGCGACCGTCACGTACGACCGCGAGGGCGAGCCGACGGGGCCGGCGCGCGAAGTGACGATCGACGCGGGCGAGCTGGAGGCCGCGCTGGAACGATTCCGGGGCGAATTCCTGCAAACGCCGCCGCCGGTCTCGGCGAAGAAAGTCGGCGGGCGGCGCGCTTACGAGCTGGCCCGGGCGGCGGTGGAAGTGGCGCTCGAGCCGGTGCGGGTCGAGGTGTACGAGCTGACGCTGGTCGAATTAAGCGGCCCGCTGGCGCGGCTGCGGGTGCACTGCTCCGGGGGCACGTATATGCGGTCGATCGCGCACGACCTGGGGCAGGCGCTGGGCTGCGGCGCGCACCTGGACCACCTGCGCCGCACGGCGAGCGGGGAGTTCACGATCGCGCAGGCGCGCACGCTGGAGCAACTGGCGGCGCTGGCGGAGGAAGAGCGGCTGATCGATGCCCTGGTGCCGGCGGGGAGCATGCTGCCGGGCATGCCGAGCGTGTTCGTGGATGAACTGACGGCCGGGCAGATCCGGAATGGGCGCAACTTTCCCGCGTCGCCGTTCCGGGGGCAGCCGGGAGCCCGGCACGTAAAGGCGGTTACGGGTAAGGGGGAGCTGGTGGCGATCGGGCAGGCGGTGCTGCCGAATTTGTACCATCCGGTGGTGGTTCTGTAGCGGGGACTGGGGGTTGGGGCGGCCATCGGTGCGGCTTCGGCGGTGGGGTGGGCGGTGGCGGGGCGCGAGGCGGGCTAACTTCGGCTAATGGCTCGGAAGGGCCCCTTTTCGCGCGGGTGGCGTGCATCCCGACCTGTTAGAATGGGGTATCAACCAGATGCTCAAGCGGTTCATCCTTTGGGATTACAAGCGCGGAAGCTGGCAGTATGACGTGATGGTGGGGATCATCCTCGCGTTCCTATTCCTGACGCCTCGCGCCTGGTTCCGCGATTGGCCGCGCACGCAGCAGGCGAAGACGATCGCCGCCGTCCCGGGTGGATTTTTCGTACCGCCGGGGCAGCTCGAACATCTTACGGAGAGAGAACGTTGGGAAAAGCTGGCCGCGCGTGTGCGCGCGGAAGCCGGCAATCCGAGGCTGGCCGTGACGCGGGTCGAGCCGATTCTCGATTCCGAAGGCGAGCTGCTCGGTTACCTGGTGTTCGCCCGGTAAGAGGAGTCACAACCGATGTATTTTTGTAAGCACCGCCTTGTGAGGTGGATTACGCTGGCGGGAGCCCTGTGGCTGGCGTTTGGCGCTTCGGCTGCTGATCAATCGCCCGAGGCTGTATTTCAGCGCATGGACCAGGCGGCCGCAAAATTCAAAGGTCTCATGGCGGACATGAAACGGGTCGCCCACGAGGGCGCGATCGACGAGGAGGACGTGAGCACCGGATCGATCAAGGTGAGGCTTCCGAAGCCGCACGATCTGCGCATGCTGCTCGATTTCAATCCGCCGGATGCCAAGCAGGTGGAGATTTCGGGCTCGAAGGTGCTGATTTACTATCCGAAATCGAACACCGCCCAGCAGTACGATTTCGGCCGCTCGCATCGCGCGCAAATGGAGCAGTTTCTGAAGCTGGGCTTCGGCAGCACGTCGCGCGAGATGCAGGAAGCGTACAAGGTGGAGATCGGCGGGCCGGAGAAGATCGACGGGCAGGACACGACGCGGCTCGAACTGACGCCGAAATCGGCGGAGCTGGCGGCGCAATTCCCGAAATTCGAGCTGTGGATCTCGGACGCGACGGGGATCGCCATCCAGCAGAAGATGTACCAGCCGGGCAAGAGCTACAACCTGATCACGTACACGCACATGCGCATCAATCCGAACCTTTCCGACGCGGACGTGAAGCTCAAACTTCCTCCGGGAGTGAAGCCCGAGCTGCTGCAGCGGTAGATCTTAGAAGCGCATGAAAACCAAGGCCAGCTCATATCGTCTTTCTTACCTGGACTGGGTGCGGGGCCTGGGCGCCGTGATCATGCTGCAAGGGCACGTGTTCGATTCCTTTTTGCGCAACGATCTGCGCGGCGGCGCGGCTTACATCTATTCGCAGTTCGCGGGCGGGATGCCGCCGGCGATTTTCCTGTTTCTGACCGGCGTGACGCTGGCCTTCCTGATGGACAGCACGTGCCGCAAGGGCCTGCCGCGCGGCGCGCGCTTCACGACGGCGCTGCAGCGGTCCGGTTACCTGTTCTTCCTGGCGTTCGCATTCCGCATTCAGATGTTCCTTTTCGGCTGGCCGGCGCAGTGGACGGACCTGTTCAAGGTCGACATCCTGAACTGCATGGGCTTCGCGATGGCGGTGATGTCGGTGATGGCGCTCGTCGGGACGGTGACGCGCGTGAAGGCGTGCGCGCTCGCGGGGCTCGGGATTGCGCTGTTGTCGCCGGTGATTTCGGCGATGGACTGGTCGTGGATGCCGGCGCTGGTTCGCGGGTATGTAGTGCCGGATTATCACGCGTTCAGCTTCTTTCCGTGGGCCGCGTACCTGGTGTTCGGGATGAGCGCGGGGAGCCTGATCCGCGTCATGCCGCCGGAGGCGACGGAGCGCGCGATGCAGTGGGCGGCGCTGGGCGGCGGCGCGGTGATTCTGCTGTGCCAGTATTGCGGGGGGCTGCCGTTTTCGATCTACAGCAAATCGGAATTCTGGCTGAACAGCCCGGCGCAGGTGCTGACGAAGCTCGGGGTGGTGCTGCTGATGGTGGCGTTTGCGTATCTGTGGACGCGCTACGGCAGCCGCGAGGGCGATTGGAGCTGGGTGCGGCAGTTCGGCACGACGAGCCTGCTGGTGTACTGGGTGCACATCGAGCTGGTCTATGGCCGCTGGCTGTGGTTCTGGAAGAGCGCGTTGAACGTGGAGCAGACGGTGCTGGCGGCGGCGGCGGTGATCGCGATGATGCTGGCGCTTTCGACCGGCAAGACGAACCGGCAGCGGATCGGCGGGTGGCTGGCGGAGATGGGGTGGTGGTACGGGCCGCGGCCGCAGCGGGCTTCGGGGGATTAGGGTTAGGATGGCAGGGCGGGTATGAACGTCATACTCGAAATCCCGGATGACATCGCCCCGCGTCGAGACCGCCTGAAAAAAACGAATTTCCGTTATCGACAGGAGATCCTCGGCCGGTTGCTCGTAGAGGCGGAGCGGCACTAACCGGAGGTGGCGGCGAGCCATGGCCGCGCCTTCGGCGGCTACCGGCTGCTGCGGTACCAGTCGAGGGTGCGGCGCATGCCTTCTTCGAAGGTGAAGCGCGGGGCGTGGCCGAGTTCGAGGCGCGCGGCGCTGGTGTCGGCCTGGGAGTCGCGGACGTCGCCGGCGCGCGGGGGACCGTAGACGGGCGGGATTTGGACGCCTTCCAGGCGTTCGAGCATGGCCCAGGCCTGGTTCAGCGTGACGCGGCAGCCGTTGCCGGCGTTGAACAGTTTGCCGGCGGCGTTGGGCGCTCGGGCGGCTTTCAGGTTCAGGTCCGCGACATCCTCGACATAAGTGAAATCGCGGGACTGCTCGCCATCGCCGTAAATCGTCGGGGCGCGGCGTTCGAGGATCGCGCGCATGAACAGCGAAAGCACGCCGGAGTAGGGGCTGCCGGGGTCCTGGCGCGGACCGTAGACGTTGAAGTAGCGCAGGGCGACGGTTTCCAGCCCATAGACGCCGTGAAAGATATTGCAGTAATACTCGCCGACTAACTTCTGCAGGGCGTAGGGCGACTTCGGCCGCGGCAGCATCGACTCGACTTTCGGCAGCACGTCGGTATCGCCATAGGCGGAGGACGATGCGGCGTAGACGACGCGGCCGGCGCCGCCCTCGTGCGCGGCGCGCAGGACGTTGAACGTGCCGTTGATATTCACTTCGTGAGACGGCAGCGGCTCATCGATGGAGCGCGGCACCGACGGGATGGCGGCTTCATGGAAAACGACGGCGGCGCCGCGGATCAGGGGCGCGATTTCCTCGTAGTTGCGGATATCGGCGCGCTGGAACTCGATCGAGCGGCGCACTTCTTCCAGGTTGTGCTCGTGGCCGGTGAGCAGGTTATCGATGACGACGATACGGCGCGCCCCCTCTTCGATCAGGCGGCGCACGATGGCCGAGCCGATGAAGCCGGCTCCTCCGGTAACAACGTAGTGACTCATGACGGTAGTTTGGCGATTTCGGATTCCAGGTGGCGCAGCGACTCGGCGGCGAGGCGCGCGGCGCCGGGCGAAAAATCGAAGGCTTCGAGCGAGATCCAGCCGGTGTAGCCGCGGCGGCGGAGGGCGGCGAGCACGGGCTTGTAATCGTAAGTGCCCGCGCCGCAATGGCGGCCGTCGAGCTCGTTGACGTGGACGTGGCGGATGACATCGAAGTAGCGGGCCACGAGCTGGTCGTGAGGCAGCGCCTCGTCGATGGCGTTGTGGACATCGAACATAGTCTGGACGGCGGGGCTGGCGATCTGGCGCACGATGCCGGCGGCTTCTTCCAGCGTAAGGACGACGTCGGCCTGGTTGGCGGGAAGCGCCTCAACGAGCACGGTAACGCCGCGGGCGCAGGCGTGCGGGGCGATGCCGGCGAGGCCTTCGATGAAATGCGCGGTGGCCTGCTGGCGAGTGAGGCCGCCGGTGGTGGAGCGCTGCCTGGGCGAGCCGAACACCATGACGCCGGAGGGCCCGAGGTCGGCGCAGAGATCGATGAGCTCGCGGATGTGCTGCCAGCTTCGGGCGCGGAGGGCGGCATCGGGCGTGGTGACGTGCAGGCCCTTGGGGCTGACCATGAGCCAGTGCAGGCCGGCGAAGGCGAGGCCCTCGGAAGCCATGATGCCGCGGTACTCGCGGCGGCGGGCGGCGGAAATGTCCGCGGGGCGCTCAGCCAGGGTGAAGGGGGCGATCTCGATGCCCTCGTAGCCGGCGGCGCGGATGGCGCGGCAGGTTTCGGCGAATCCGTGGCCTTCGAAAGCTTCGTTGCACATGGCGTGGCGGAAGCGCATGAAGTAACAGTGTAGCAGCGGGGCGGTTTAGGGGACCGGGCTACGGCCTGGGAGGGGATTGGGGGTTGGGGGTTGGGGGCCGCGCGGGTTCGACTAACTGCGGGTTGGCGTCGTCCATAATGAGAGAGTTCTATGGCGAATCCTGTTTCCCGCGCGGCGCAGTTGATTCTGGAGGCACTCCAGTCGGGACGGCCGCTGGTGTATATCCATTCTTCCGAGGAACATCGGGTGGCACGGCTCCTGGAGGAGGTGAGCCGCACGGCCCCGGCGGCCGCTCCCCTTCCCGTCTGGACCTGGACGCTGACGGAAGGGCTGCGGCAGAATGGCGAGGCGGCGGCGGGGACGGAGGATCCGCGGCGGGCGCTCGACTGCATCGTGGCGGGCGCGGGCCCGGGCATTTTCCATCTGAAGGATTTTCACGAGCCGCTGCGGCAATCGGCAGAGGTGCGGCGGCGGCTGCGCGATGTGTATGAGAGCTGTCTCGACCGCGGGAGGTTCGTGGCGATCTCGTCGCCGGTGCGGGCGATCCCGGAGGAGATCGAGCGCAGCATCCTGTTTCTCGATCTGCGGCCGCCGGACATGGTGGAGCTGCGGGATTTCATCCGGGATGAAGCGCGGGCGATGACGGCGAATGGAGCGCCTGCGGACGCGGATCTCGACCAGGTGGCGCGGGCGCTGCAGGGGCTGACGCTCGATGAGACGCGGTACGCGCTGCGCCGCGCGCTGGCGGCCGGGCAGACGCTCGGACCGGCGGCGCTGCCGGCGCTGCTGGAAGAAAAGCGGCTGCTGGTGAACCGCAGCGGCGTGATCGAATACATCTATACCGGGACGAGCCTGGACGAAGTCGGGGGCCTGGAAACGCTGAAAAAATGGCTGATCGAGCGGCGCAAGCTGTTCGATATGCGGGACAGCCTGTCGAGCGAGATCGTGCCCAAGGGGCTGCTGATGATGGGCATTCCGGGCTGCGGGAAGAGCCTTTGCGTGAAGGCGATCGCCTCGGCGTTCCAGTTGCCGCTGTACCGGATCGACATGATCGAGATCTTTTCGGGGCGCCACGGCCGGCCGGAGGGCGTTTTCGTGCAGGCCTGCCGGATGCTGGAGGATATGGCACCGGCGGTGCTGTGGTTCGACGAAATCGAAATGGGCCTGACGAGCGCGGAGAGCGGCAACGAGCAGGGGCGCATCTTCGCGTTCTTCCTGACGTGGATGCAGGAGAAAACGCGCGGTCTGTTCGTGGCGGCAACGGCCAACCGCATCGACCTGCTGCCGGCGGAGATGATCCGCAAGGGGCGCTTCGACGAGGTCTTCTTTGTCGACCTGCCGCTGCCCGGCGAGATGATCGAGATCTTCCGCATTCACCTGGCGCGGCGCGGGGTGGACACGACAGGGTTCCAGTTCGAGGAGATGGTGAAGTTCACGGCCGGGTGGACGGGGGCGGAGATCGAGCAGTGCGTGGTTTCGGCGCTGACGCGGGCGCGGCTGGAGGACCGGGCGGTCACGCAGCACGACCTGATCACCATCGCGGCCAAGCAGGTGCCGCTTTCGCGGACGATGAAGGAGCAGATCAACCATATCCGGGGGTGGGCGTTCGAGCGGGCGATTCGGGCTTCGCCGCAGGGGCGGTGATGGAGCGGGGCCTTCTCTTCACCGCAGAGACGCGGAGGACGCAGAGCAAGCGCGGAGAAAAACGCAGAGAGCGTGGCGTTACGGCGTGGGGAGCATCCGTTTGAGCTTTACGACCAGCTCGATGGGGTCGCAGGGCTTGATGAGGTAATCTTCGGGGAAATCGGCGGCGGGGCGCTCGGGGAGCAGCAGGAGCGGGCGGACGGGGAGAGCTTCGGCGCGGATCGCGTGCAAAATGTCGAGGCCGCCCAGGCACGCGTCGAGCACGGCGGCTTCGGGGCGGGTGCGGCGGATTTCGTCGAGGGCGGATGGGCCGTCGGCGGCGGTGCGGCATTCGATGCCATGGCTTTCGAGGATCGCCTTCATGAGCGCGGCGAGAGCGGAATCGGCCGCGGCGATGAGGACGCGGCCCTCGGCTTCCGGCTCGGGATCGGGGGATGGCTCCGGGGCGGTGGTGCCGGCAGTAGGGTCGCGGAACTGACTGGCCATGCTGTCGAGCAACTCCCGGAGTTGGCCCATATCGAGTGGAAGCTCGCGCAGCACGCCCTCCGCTTCGCGGGCGAGCAGGCTGATGGATGAAAACCCGAGCAGCGCGGCGGCGCCTACCCACTGATGGACGGCCGAGGCCACAACGGCGGGCTGAAAATCGCCGGTGAGATCGTCCTGCCACTGGCGGACGAGGCGCGAGCCCTCGCGCAGAAACCGCTCGCGCAGTTCGCGCATCTCGGTTTCGGGAAGCAGGCGTTCCACCGGGGGTCCGGATGCGGCAGGCGGCGTTGGGGATCGATCGAGATAGGCGCGGAGCCGGGCGCCGAGCTCACGGGTGTCGATGGGCTTGGTGATGTAGCCATCGCAGCCGGCGGCGCGGGCCTTTTCTTCATCGCCCTTCATGGCGTACGCGGTGAGCGCGACGACCAGCATATCGGCATTGCGCGGCTCGCGCTTGATGCGGCGGGTCATTTCCAGGCCATCGATGCCCGGCAGTTGAATATCCGCAAGCACCAGGCGCGGGTGAAATTCTTCGAGCACCTGCAACGCCTCTTCGGCGCTGGCGGCCGTGCGAACCTTATAGCCTTCATGCTCCAGGAGAAGGCGGGTCAATTTCAGATTGACCGGCGTGTCATCCA
>Ga0209062_1001694_pt1 | contig 35491 bp, 27 predicted proteins | sample Coa_R2_2_FD_187158 | JGI IMG/M metagenome (GOLD analysis project Ga0209062, IMG submission 187158) | Surface soil microbial communities from Centralia Pennsylvania, which are recovering from an underground coalmine fire - Coalmine... | ecosystem: Environmental > Terrestrial > Soil > Unclassified...
CCTTGCGTGAGGCTCTGCCCGGCCTATCCGGGTAACCCTCGCACTCGCATCGAGGGCGAGTCGCCTCCGCAAGGAAAGGGACATACAGTCTTCGGCCCGGTTCGTGGGCTCGCAATGAAAGGAATCACCCGTTGCTCGACGTGCGCGTCAGCACGGCGTAGATCGCCTCGGCGTCGCGCGAGTCGCGCAACAGCTTCGCGGTGTCGGGCGTGCGCATCAGGCGCGCCACGCGGGCGAGCGCCTTGAGATGATCGGCGCCGGCCGGTTCCGGCGCGAGCAGCAGGAAGATGAGATCGACCGGCTGGGCGTCGAGCGCCTCGAAATCGATCGGGCGGTCGAGCCGCGCGAACATCCCGAACAGGCGCTCGAGCTTGGGCAGCTTGCCGTGCGGGATGGCGATGCCGTTGCCGATGCCGGTCGAGCCGAGCTTCTCGCGCTGCTGAAGGATTTCCAGAATCTCGCGCTCGTTCTGGCCGGTGAGTTCCGCCGCACGCGACGCGAGCTCCTGGATCGCCTGCTTCTTGTTGTTGACCCGAAGCGCGGGAACGACCGCTTGCGGCGCAACGAGATCGGTGAGCGGCATTTGAGTGGGGTCCGGATGCGGCGGTGCCTGGCGGCGCAACACAATGGCCACAATGGCGCAACGGGCGGCGGACCATAGGGAGGCGGCCCCGGGGCGTCAATAGGCGCTGGGGCGCGATACACACCCGGCGCAGCCGTTGCAAGCTCGTCGCAAGTGCTTGCCGCAGAGGCGGTTTTCCGCGGGAAGGCAGCGCCGATGTTCGCGCGTGAAGCTTATCCGAAAGGCGCTCACCCAAACGCGTCATCCTCGAGGCGCGAGCGAAGCGAGCCTCGAAGGATGATCGGCGGAGGTGGTGCAGCAACCGGGCAAGTGGCCCCGCATCCGCCGTCGCCCTTCGAGGCCCGCGCTTCGCGCGAGCGCCTCAGGGTGACGGGTCCGGGTTTTGCTTGTGGGTCAGCGCTCAGAAAAACGCGAAGGTGCGGATCTCGATGCTCTCGCGCGGACGCGCGTTCGCGGGCGAGGTCGGATCGTCGAAGGCGGTATGCGCGCTCCAGCGCGCGCGGCCATCGGTCGCCGAGTCGAACACCTTGAACACCAGGGCTTCGTTGCGCGCCATGCGCGGGAACCAGTACCACTCGTGCTTCGGATTGTAGGTGATCGCATAGGTTTGGCCGATGCGGTTGGGATAGCGCCGCTCGGAGATCACGAAGTCGTCGAACGAGAGGCTCGCGGAATCGCACATCGCCAGCGGATGGGTCTCGACCGGATGGCGGATCGGCCGCCACACCTGCACGATAGCGAAGCGCCGTTCGAGGAGATCGTCGGCCTCGTCGGGCAGGATATCGCGCACGCGCTGCGGCGCCGACCATTCGGTGTAGTCGTTGTGCACGCGGCGCACCACCTCGCGGATCTTCGCCTGTGCGCGCAAGTCGTCGTCGGCCGTCCGGAGCGTGTGGTCGAACACCACCACGCGCTTGGCGCCGCTCTGCTCTTTGATGAGCGCCTCCATCTCGGCATAGTAGGTGCTGCGGATCTCGCTCTCGTTGAAGAAGTCCGCGACGTTGGTGTCGTGGCGCACGAAGCGGAAGCCGTCCTTGTCGAGGACGAAATCGCGCAGCCGCCCGTTGCGAATGATGACCCGACGCGGATCGGGCTTGCCGCCGCTGCGCGTATCGGTGCCGCCCGGCGCGGCGGTCTCGGTGAAAATCTTCTCCCCGTTGTTGTTGATGTAGTTGAGCGTTGCCTCGATCGTATCGGGAGCAGTGTCGATTTCGCTCAGCGCAACCATGGGAAACTCCATTGCCCGTTCGCGGCGTCAAATGGCTCGTCGCAATGTAAGTGGCCGCGCGCGATCCGGCTAGCGGGGGCGGAAGGCTCGCGCAAACGTGATGCCTTCGGGCTCAGCCGAGCGGAGTGTTGCGATAGACATCGCGGACCGCGCAGGCGAGGCCGAAGTCCGGCAGCGCCAGTTCATCGTCGGCGTGCAAGGTCCGCGTGCTCCAGCCGCGGTCCGTGCGGCGATCGACGATGATCTCCGCCCGATCCTGACGCACCAGTAGAATGCAGGTGCAGGACGGATGGGCGCGGTAGATGTCGCGCTTGCTGTCCATGATTCGTTCGTCGCTCTCCGAGAGGATTTCGGCGGCCAGGTAGAAGCGATCAGCGTAGCGCGGATCAGAATTCTCGTCCTCGCGGACCACAGCCACATCGGGCTCCGGATCATAAGGGACCGTCGACGTAATATTCACGCCGATGTCCTGATAAACGCCCAGCATCGGATCATGACGCTCGAGCGCGGTACTGAGGAGGGAGGTGAGATTAAAAGCGAGGCGTTGATGCAACCGATTGGGTGGGGCCATCCTCATGGGGATGCCCTCGATTAGCTCCCAATGCTCTTCATCCGGCCGCGACTCGAGCCACGTCCGGAACGAAGCGACCGAGAGCATGGGGGCAGTTTGTTCGGCAAAACCGGCCATGATGAGGATGTCCGCACGGTACCTTTGTTATGATAGGTGCAATGGATTTCGTCGACAAGCAGCGGTCGATGGGGAAACGAGCGTCACCACGCCGCTGGCATGCGCTGCGGCATCCCCGTATCATCGTCTCGCGAGCTCCTTCTTATTGAGGTCCCCTGCATGACGAACCCCATGATCCCGCGCGAGCGCGCCGCGTATTCGGCGATCGTCGACCGGCCGCCACTCGAGCTGCCGGGCAATGCGCGGCTGATCTTCTGGAGCATCGTCAACTACGAGGTCTGGGACATCGGCCGGCCGATGGCGCGCCAGGTGATCCCGGCGCCGACAGGCGTTCCCTTGCTGCCCGACGTGCCGCACTGGAGCTGGCACGAGTACGGCATGCGGGTCGGCGCCTGGCGCTTCTTCGAGCTGTACGAGAAGCTCGGCATCCGGCCGACGCTCGCGACCAATGCGCGCGTATGCGAGGACTATGTGCGCGTCGCCGAGGAAGCGAAGCGCCAGGGCTGGGAGTTCATGGGCCACGCCTACGACCAGATGCCGATCCACAAGGTCGACGACCAGCGCGCCATGGTGCACCGCTCGATGGACGTGATCGAGCGCTTCACCGGCAAGCGCCCGGTCGGCTGGCTCGGCCCGGGGCTGACCGAGACGCTCGACACGCCGGAGATTCTCGCCGAGGCCGGCGTGAAGTACATCGGCGACTGGGTCTACGACGACGAGCCGACCGTGATCCGCACCGCCAAGGGGCCGCTGGTGACGCTGCCCTACACGGTCGAGATCAACGACATCACCATCATGATCGTGCAGCATCACGAGAGCGAGCATCTCCTGCGCCGCGCCAAGGACCAGTTCGACCGGCTCTATGCGGAGGGCGCGAAGCGGCCGAAAGTGATGGCGCTGGCGATCCACCCTTATGTCAGCGGCCAACCGCACCGGATCAAATATCTCGAGGCGATCTACGATTACGTGAAGGGCTTCGAGGGCGTGCTGCACTGGAACGGCGCCGAGATCCTCGACTGGTATCAGGGCGTCGCGGGCGCGAAGCTCGCGGCGGCCGAGTAGCGGGGCCAAGCCCCGAACGAAGCCGCGAACCGGTCACGAACGAAGTCACGCATCTTGTCCGCCAAGCTCACGCTCTCGGTCAGCTTCGCCGCCAATCCGCGCACCTGGCCACTGATCGACGGCCGCGTCACGGTCGAGGGCGTCGACCTCGTGATCACGCCGTCGCACCCTTCCGAGATCTTCTGGCGCCAGCTCAAATTCGCCGATTTCGACATCAGCGAGATGTCGATGTCGTCGCTGATGATGACGCTCGCGCACGGCGACGACCGCTTCATCGGCCTGCCGATCTTCACCACCCACCGCTTCTTCCATACCGGAATCCTGGTGCGGCGCGACGCCGGCATCGAGACGCCCGCCGATCTCAAGGGCAAGCGCGTCGGCGTGCCCGAGTATCAGCAGACCGCGGCGCTGTGGACGCGCGGCGCGCTGCGGCACGAATGGGGCGTCACCGAGCAGGACATGGAATGGTGGATGGAGCGCCCGGCCTCGCATAGCCACGGCGGCGCGACGGGCTTTGCGCCGCCCGCGGGCGTCACCATCCATTCGGTGCCGGTCGAGACGAGCCTCGGCGCCATGGTGGTCGAGGGCAAGCTCGACGCGGTCATCCACTACATCGTCAACGACAACCTGGTCGACCGCAGCACCATCGACCTGTGGAACCATGCGGCGGCGCGGCGGCTGTTTCCCGATCCCGTCGCCGAGGGCATCCGCTATTTCAAGAAGACCGGCCTCCATCCGATCAACCACGGCATGGTGATCAAGCGCACGCTCGCCGAAAAGCACCCCTGGGTGATCCTCAACCTGATGAAAGCATTCGACCGCGCCAACGCGATCGCCGACCGCGAGCGCGTCGAGCACGCGGCCGAGCACATCGCGACCGGCCTGCTGCCGAGCGAAGCGCGGGCGGCGCTCGCGCGGCCCGTGATCCGGCACGGCATCAAGGCGAACCGGGCGATTCTCGAGACCTGCGCGGATTATTCGCGCGAGCAGGGGCTGACGCCGCGGCGGATGAAGCTCGAGGAGATTTTCGCGCCCAGCACGATGGGGCAGTAGGGTGGGCAAAATCGCCCGGCACCGGTGCACCGCGTGGGCAACGGCGCTTCCGCGGTTTCGCCCATGCTTCAGGCAGGCGACGGCGCCGTTACCCACCCTACGTGGCGAGCGCAGCGAGCGGGCAGCGTGCAAGCTGCAGACCCTGCAAGCTCAGACCTCGACGGTCTCGAACTCGGCGGGGAGGATGATCTCCAGGACCTCGCAGTCGTCCGAGTAATCGAGCACGGTGTGCTTGATCTTCGGCGGCTGCAGCCAGGCGGAGCCCTCGTGCATGGTGACGACCTTGCCGTCGTATTCGCCCTTCATCCAGCCCTTGAGCACGTAGATCATCTGGAAGTCGACGTCGTGATAATGGCGTTTTGAAACCTCAGCCGGGATGCAAGGGGGTATCATCCGGATCACGTGCGCCTGGGCGAGACCGCCGGTCGCCTTGGCGATGCCGAGGTCGCGGTACTGCGCATAGCGGCGCAGGCCGGTCTCGAACTTGGCGTCCTCGAGGTGACTCGCCACGAAGGTCTGCTTCGGACGACGTTTCGTGGGGCCCTTGGCCTTCGTGGCCGCCTTCACGGGGCGCCGCGCCGACGACTTGCGCGCCGCCGTACGCGCCGATGACTTCGCCTTCCGTTTTGTCGCTGCTTTCGCCATGAACGTCTCCTCCTGTTGAATCTTGTCATCAGGCCGCGGCGAGCGCCGCGAGCTCGGCGACGAAGTCGGCGTCGTTGAGGTCGCCCGCGATGGCCTCGACCGACTGGGCGCCGTGGAGGCCGATCAGCGCATCGAGCTCGGCACGCCGCCGCCCGGTCGCCAGCACGCGGGCGCCGGCCGCCACCAGGGCGCCGACCGTCGCCTTGCCGATGCCGGCGCTGGCGCCGGTCACGCTCACCGACCGGCCGGACAGATCATCGCTCATGCGGCGATCATCCACAAAACCCGGGGCGGCGCAAAGGGTGTGCAAGCGATGGGAAGGCGCGTCAGCCAGGCAGGTGCGCGATGAACGCCACGATGTCGTCGATCACCTGGCGATCGACATGGCCGGGGCGAGTGTACTCGGCCGGGGTGCTCTTGCCGTCGCCGGCGATGAGCAGGTGGTCGAGCCGCGGCAACAAGATCAGCGTCGCATTGGCATGGCCGGCGAGGGCGGCGCGGAAGCGGTCGAAATCCCTGGCCGTCACCTGATAGTCGCGGCCGCCCTGCAGCACCAGCATCGGGATCGTCAGCGTCGCCGCCGTGGCGGCGGGATCGTAGGCATTGAGGTCGGCCCAGTAGGAGCGCGGCAGGTTCATGATCGGCGCGCCATTATCGCCCGGCTTCACGGCGTCGGCGCGCGCGGCCGTGGCCTTCAGCGCGTCGATTTTCGCCTGCGTCTGCGCGTTGGGCGCGCCGTCGAGCGAGGCGAGATACTCGCTCTGCTCGACGATGATGTCGGCGAGCGGGCGCGCCGCCGCGGCGAGGAGGACGATTCCCGCGACGTCGGCGTCGTCCTTGGCGACGCGCGGCGCGAGCGTCGCGCCGAGGCTGTGGCCGATCACGACGATGCGGCGCGGGTCGATCTCGGGGCGCGCGCGCAGCAGCGCGACGGCGGCGCGGGCGTCGTCGATCACCTCCTCGCGGACGGTGAATGGAATCGTCGGCGCAAAGGCCTGCGGCTCGATTTTTGTACGCTTGTCGTAGCGCAGCACCGCGATGCCGCGCGACGCAAGACCGTCGGCGATGTCCTCGAACGGTCGGTTGGGGCCGATCGCCTCGTTGCGGTCGTTCGGGCCCGAGCCGTGCACCAGCACGACCGCGGCGACCTTGTGGTCGACGCGCGGCAGGGTCAGCGTCGCCGGCAGGGCTGGCGCCGCGCCGACGGTCACGTCGAGGTCGTGGTGGGCCGCGGCATCGTCATAGGCCGGAGGCGTCCAGGCGTGCGGCGGCGCCTGGGCGGGGCGGATGAACAGCCCGGCGATCTTGCCCTGCTGGTAGGAGAGCACGAGGTCGAGGCTCGCGCGCTCGAAGCGCAGCGGCACGATCACGATGGTGAGGCCGCCCTGCTGCGTCTCGCGCGGCGTCCCGGTACCGCGCAGCGGGCCGGCCTGAGCGACGACGCCCTGCCAGGTTTGCGCCAGGCGATCGACGGGAAGCGCGCTCGCGACTTGCGGCGTGAACTGCGCGGCGAGGTCGGCGAAATGACCCTCGCTGAGCAGGCGTGTCGCCGCAAGCGCATTCTCCTCCGGCGTCTGCGCGGCGGCGCTGGCCCCAAAGAGGCACGCGGCCACGACGGCGATGAACGAGAGGCGGGGGATCGACATGTTGGTGACTCCATCTGCCTCCCTTCGCGCCTTGGTCGAGCTGATGCAAGCGCCGGTTCAGTTCCAATCATTCCGGTATCGCTAGTCGCGCACCCGCTGCGCCAGACGCACATGACATACGGCGTCGTGGACACGACATCCTTTGGTTACGATCTTATTCTTGACGCCCTCTGATTGTTCGCGCAAACTCGCCCCATCGCCGCGGGCAGCCGCCTATGGCGGCGCGACGCCACACGGAAGCATCCCATGTCGAAAAACTTCGCGCATGCGGTCACCGCGATCGCCGCCGGCGGCCTCGTCGCCGCAGCATTCGCTCAACAGCCGCCGGCGCCGGCGGCCGCGCCTCCGCCGCCTCCGCCCCTCGCCTACAACCTCAGCCCCTATCTGCCGCACGACGTGTTCGACCCGATTCCGGGCGCGACCGGCACGCAAGGTCCGATGGATTATCTGTCGTGGCAGACCTTCATCGCGCTCAACTGGCCGGCGAGCGAAGTCCAGAACGGCGTGCCGGACGCCAACCTCGTCATCGGCGGCCATACCAAAGGCGGCTATTACCCGAACGGAATGCGCAGCTCGCCCACCGTGTGGGAGACCTACAAGGACGCAAACGACATCTTCCTGCCGAATGCGAGACCGCCGTCGCCGTTCAGCGCCAAGACGACGCACGTGCTGTTCGACGACACCGAGTCGTTCACCGACAGCCCGCTCAACGACCAGGACGGCAAGCACGTCTATTACGAGGTGCGCATGAACGAGGTGGAGTACAACTACATCGTCGCGCACAAGCTCTATAACGCCAACAACCAGAAGCTCCAGAAGATCGACTTCCCGCGCGGCGACAACGCGACGAGCGAGGTCGGCGCGGTGCACGTCAAGGCGGCGTGGAAGATCATGGGGCCGAAGGACGATCAGTCGCGCTACTACACCGCGAAGGCGCTGATCTACCGGCCGGGCGTGCCGAGCGCATTCCTGGCGACGGTCGGCCTCGTCGGCCTGCACATCGCACACAAGACCGCGAGCCGGCCGGAGTGGATCTGGTCGACCTTCGAGCAGGTCGACAACGCGCCCGACCTGCCGAAGCCGGGTGCGGCGATCCCGCCGGCGCCCAATCCGCCCGGCTACTACAACTTCACCAATGCGAACTGCGACACGACGAAGTGCCCGCCCAACCAGCGGGTCGCCACCAACTCGACCACGCCCGTGCAGGTGCTGCGGGTGACGCCGATTCCCGGCACGGTGACGACGCTCAACACCCAGTTCCAGACGGCGTTGCGCCAGTCGAGCGCGGCGAACGTCTGGCAGTACTACGAGCTGGTGTTCACCCAGTGGCCGTCGGACCCGAAGAACGTGCAGAAGTTCGGCGTGCCGCAGCCGGCATTCCTCGCCAACAGCACGATCGAGACCTTCTTCCAGGGGCCCGGGCCGAAGAATCCGACCAAGAAGGACCCGCCGCACAGCTGCATGGATTGCCACGGCATGTTCGCGCAACAGGAAGCGCAGAAGGATTTCGTGTTCCAGCTGTTCAAGGCCCAGCCGGCGCCGAAAGCGCCACCGGTGCCGGGCATCTTCAATCCGCCGCGGCCCGAAGCGCTGAAGTGAGCCGCTTGCGCCGGTGGCTGCGCTCCCTCCCCCCGCGAGCGAAGCGAGTGGCGGGGAGGGGTCGGGGGTGGGGGCGCCGCTTGCTCGCAGCAAGCGGGGTTCGTCCTGATCGCAAATTCGGAGCAAGCGTAGGCCCCCCACCCCTCGCTTCGGCAGCTTCGCTGCCTCGCTCGACCCTCCCCGCCGACGAGCGGGAGGCTAGCAGCGGCGCCTTAGTGCCCTCATTACAGCATCGTTGACCTCGCGCGCCGCCCGTGGTCGTTTGCCGCCGCATTCGACTGCGGAGGAGCTGCATGAAGGACCGCAAGACAAAGGGGATCGGCCTCGCCATCGTCGGCGCCGGGCGCGTCGGGCTGTTTCGCGGCGAGGTCGCGACCCGGCATCCGGCGGTCGAGTGGATCGGCATTGCGGAGAAGAACCCGAACCGCGGCGGCTCGGTCGCGGCCAAGATCGGCGCCGATTTCGTCACGACGGATCACCGCGAGCTGCTCACGCGCTCGGAGGCGACCTGCGCGATCATCGCGACCGACGAGCACCTGCACGTCGATCCGATCATGTGCGCGATCGAGAACAAGCTGCCGATGCTGATCGAGAAGCCGCTCGCGACCGATCTCGCGCAGTCCGCCAAGGTGCTCGCCGCGATCGAGAGCGCGAAGCTCGACGCGGTCGTCGGCTACACCCAGCGCTTCCGCCGCCGCTGGCTCGCCGCGAAGGAGAAATGCGCGACCGGCGCGCTCGGCGACGTGACCATGGTGACGTCGCGCGCCTTCATGAACCGGCTGGTCGCGATCGACAACTACAAGCGCACCGACAAGCCGGAGACGATCTCGCCGATGGTGATCTCCGGCACGCACGCGCTCGACATCTGCATGTGGTGCCTCGACGGCAAGCAGCAGAGCGAGGTCTACGCCCGCTCGGTCGACAAGGTGCTGGGCCCGCTCTACCGCGGCATCGACGCCACCGCCGGCATGGTGATGTTCGCCGACGGCACCGTGCATCATCTCAATATTTCCTGGGCGCTGCCCGTGACGTGGCCGGCCGCGGTCTACAGCCTCGAGGTCGGCATCGTCGGCACCACCGGCGTGCTCACCATCGACGACACCCACCGCGACATCGTGCTGGCGGTGACCAAGGCGCAGTCGGAAGGCTATGCGCCGGACGAGAGCCGCATGGTCGATTTCATGGGCAGCTATCCGCCCGGCGACATGGCGCTCGGCGAGTTGCGCGGCCCGATGGCGGAGGAGACGGTGTCGTGGCTCAACCGCATGGCGCTCGGCGTGCCGACCCAGGCCGCGACCGCCGCCGAGGCGCACAACCGGCTGATGCTGACCAAGGCGCTCGACCTGTCGGCGAAGCTGAAAGCACCGGTGCAGCTGCCGCTCGCGCCGGAGGTCGAGCAGGAGATGCTGCGGAAAGTGGCGTGATTTTCCCTCGTCATGGCCGGGCTTGTCCCGGCCATCCACGTCTTGCTTCGCGGCAAGACGTGGATGCCCGGGACAAGCCCGGGCATGACGGAGTTAGCGTTCGCCGATCTTCCTCACGCCCATCTCACTCGCGAGCTTGTCGAGCTGCGCCTTCAGCGCATCCGGCAACGGAATGCCGTCGCGCAGGCGCTGGGCGCGGCCGGCACGGCGGCGCTCGCCGGGGAGGCGGATGGCGTCGAAGCCGGGCAGGCGGTGCGAGGCGTGCAGGTCGTTCATGTGGCGGTCGACCTCGGCCTTGAAGGCATCGAGCGGGATGAAACGCTTGATGTCGATCGCGCAGATGAAGTGGCCCGTGTTGGTCGGGCTGGTGTCGTCGGCGTTGAAGTCGATCACGTCCTTGCCGAAGGCGGCGCCGTTGAGGACGCCGGCCAGGAGCCCGAGCATGATCGCGAGCCCGGCGCCCTTGTAGCCGCCGATCGGCAGCAGCATGCCCTCGCTCGAGCGCTTCGGATCGGTGAGCGGCGCGCCTGTCGTCGTGTTGACCATCCAGCCCTCCGGCATGGCGCGGCCTTCGAGCGCGTATTTCTTCACCGTGCCGTAGGAGACGACCGTGGTCGCCATGTCGAGCACCAGCGGCCCCTCGCCCGACGGCACGCCGATGCCGAGCGGGTTGGTGCCGAGCAAGAGATCCGTGCCGCCCCAGGCCGCCATGTGGTTGGCGTTGGCGACCGCGCCGTAGAGCCCGATCATCCCGTGCTGCACCGGCATCTCGGCATAGATGCCGGCGGTGCTGGCGTGGTTCGAGTGCGTCGCGCCGACCCAGGCGATGCCGGCCTCGCGCGCGAGCGAGATCGCGGTCTCGGCGGCGCGGCTCATCACCAGGTGGCCCATGCCGTTGTCGCCGTCGACGAGGGCGGTCGCGGGCGCGGTCTGGTTGACCTTGATGTTCGGCCGCGCGTTGACGGCGCCCGCCTTGAAGCGGCGGATGTAGTGCGGCAGGCGGAAGATGCCGTGTGCGTCGGCGCCGGTGAGATCGGCTTCCGTCATCAGCTCGCCGATGCGCGCCGCGTCGGCGGCGGGGAAGCCCGCCGCCGCGAACACGTCGGCGATGAAGGCGCGCGCGATCGACGCCGCGACCGTCGCGGGCATCACGCTTGCCCGAGCAGCTTGAGCGGAATGTCGGTGAGGATCTTCTGCTTGTCGGCCGCGGAGATGTTCAGCGCCTTGACCTGCCGGGCGCACTCCAAGGTGCCCATGTCGTACGGATAGTCGCTGCCGAGCACGATGCGCGAGGAGCCGATGATCGACACCAGCGCCTGGAGCTGCGGTTGCGCGTGCAGGATCGTGTCGTAGTAGAGCGTCGCCATCGCCTTTTCGGGGCCGTGGTCCTTGAGGTTGACCTTCGGCTCCGGCCGCACCTGCCAGCCGTGCGAGAAGCGCCCCGCCTGCCACGGCGCCATGCCGCCGCCGTGCACGAAGAACCACTTGATGTTCGGATAGCGCTCGACCACGCCGCCGAACACGACCGAGGCGACCGCGATGGTCGAGTCGAGCGGATTGCCGATCAGGTTGTTGAGGTAGTACTTGCCCAGCCGGTCCATGGCGGCGACCTGGGTCGGGTGCACCATCATCAGCGCGTGGTGCTCGTTCGCGACCTGCCACACCGGCTCGAGCTCGGGCTCGTCGAGGTTCTTGCGGTTGATGTTGGAGCCGATCTGCGCGCCCTTCATACCGAGCTTGGTCATGGCGCGCTCGAGCTCCGCCGCCGCCTTGCCGGGCGCTTGCATCGGCAGGGTCGCGAGCCCGTAGAAACGATCGGGATAGTCCTTGACGTGCTTGGCGATCTGGTCGTTCTGGATCGCCGCGACGGTGGCGTTGAGCGAGGCATCGACGTTGTAGAGAAAGGTCTGCGGCGTGTTCGACAGCACGTGCATGTCGACCTCCGCCTCTTTCATATGGCGGAAGCGCGTCTCCAGGTCCCACGCCCCGCGCGGATACGGCTTGTAGGGCACGCCGTTGAGCTCGAACACCGCGAACTCCTTGTCGATCGGTGTGAGCCGCAGCCCCAGCGACGGTGCCTCCTTGGCGATCATCTGCATGGTGTCTTCGTTCAGGATATGGGCGTGCACGTCGATGGATTTGGGCATCGGGGTCCTCCGCGGGAGGCGGAGTCATATAGGCTCGGCGGATGCGATGCCAGAGTGCCTGTTTATGTCACCGGAAAGCTTGTATCTCGTCACGTTGGCGAGTGGAATGAAAACGCGAGGATCGGTGGAATGGCCAAGGATGGCGCGAAAACGAAATCCGTCGCGGATGCGGCCAAATCGCCCGTCGCAAAATCCAACGCCCCCCGCTGGCAGTCCGACGTCATCGTCGACCTGATCAAGCAGTTCGGCTTCCCCTACATCGCGCTCAACCCCGGCGCCTCGTATCGCGGGCTGCACGACTCGCTGGTCAACTACGGCAACAACACGCCGCCGATGCTGCTGTGCCAGCACGAGAAGATCGCGGTGCAGATCGCGCACGGCTACGCCAAGGCGACCGGCAAGCCGATGATCGCGATCGTGCACAACATCGTCGGCATGCTGCATGCGACCATGGGCATCTACTACGCCTATATCGACCGCGCGCCGATCTTCGTCATCGGCGCGACCGGACCGATGGACGAGAGCAAGCGGCGGCCGTTCATCGACTGGATCCACACCGCCAACGTGCAGGGCGAGCAGCTGCGCCACTACGTGAAGTGGGACTACCAGCCGGGCAGCATCGAGGGCGTGCCGGATAGTTTTGCGCGCGCCTACGGCGCGATGATGACCGAGCCGCAGGGCCCGATCTACATGTGCTACGATGCCTGGCTGCAGGAGCAGCCGCTCACCGGCGAGATCGCCCTGCCCGACCGGCACGGCGCGACGGTGCCGACTCCAATGGCGGCGGATCCGGCCGCGCTGGCGCGGGTCGCCGACAAATTGGTCGCGGCGCGCTTTCCGGTGCTGCTCGCCGAGTACACCGGCCGGGCGCCGAACGGCTTTCACGATCTCGTCGCGCTCGCCGAGACGGTCGGCGCCGCGGTCTACGACACCAACGGGCGGCTCAACTTTCCCAACCGCCATCCGCTCAACCTCAGCATGGACCGCAGCGTATTCGCCGAGGCGGACCTCATCCTCTCGCTCGACACGCGCGACTGGGAGAAGCCGACCCACCGCATCGACCGCGCCAAGCGCGCGGTCGAGCCGCTCTATCCCAAGGGCTGCGAGATGATCGAGCTCGGCTTCGGCGACATCGGCCTCTCGAAGTGGTCGATGGACTACACCCGCATGCCGAACGCGAGCCTACGCGTGCTCGCCGACACCGCGACGGCGATCCCCGAGCTGACGAATCTCTGCGTCGAGCGCGTCCTCGAGGACACGAGCCTGCGCGATCGCATCGCGCGCCGCGCCGCCGACATCAAGCTCCGCCACGACGGGCTGTTCAGCCGCTGGGAGCGCGAGTCGCTCGCGGACTGGGACGCCTCGCCGATCACCCTGCCGCGGCTCGCGCACGAGCTGTGGGACGCGATCAAGACCGAGGACTGGGTGCTCACCGCCTGCACGCTGCAGGACTGGGTGCTCAAGCTGTGGGACTTCGACAAACCCTATCGCCATGCCGGGCGCGCGCTCGGCACCGGTACGCAGATCGGCGTCTCGCTCGGCGTCGCGCTGGCGCATCGCGGCACCGGCCGCCTCGTGGTCGACATCCAACCGGACGGCGACCTGATGTTCGACGCCGGCGCGCTGTGGACCGCGGCGAAGAACAACATCCCGCTGCTGGTCGTGATGTTCAACAACCGCGCCTACTACAACGACTGGGAGCACCAGATCCACGTCGCGCACTTGCGCGACACCGACGTCGCGCGCGCCCATATCGGCCAGGACATCGCCGGGCCGGAGCCGGACTTCGCGACCATCGCGCGCGGCTGCGGCTGGTACGGCGAGGGGCCGATCACCGATCCGAAGGAGATCAAGGGCGCGCTGGTGCGGGCGATCGCCAAGGTGAAGGCGGGGCAGCCGGCACTGGTCGATACCGTGCTGCGGCCGCGGTGAGATTCCGTAGGGTGGGCAACCGCGCCCGGGTGCCCGCGTGGGCAAAATCGCTTCGCACGCGGTTGCCCAGGCGGAGAGGGCTCAGCACGCGATTTGCCCACTTACGCTTTCAACGCGCGCTCACTCGCCCTGCATGAAGCGGCGCCATAGGGCCTCGGTGTCGTCGCCGTAGCCCGTGCGCACGGCGTCGCCGAAGCGGCAGCCGACCAGGACCGCATTCATCATGCGGTGGAAGGCGACCGGGTCGGCCTTGGCGAGGAAGGCGAGAAAATGTCCGGCCCGCTGGTCGGTCTCGCGCGCAAACGCGGTGTCGGTCAGCTGCGCGGTGCGCTCCATCCGCACCATGACGAAATCGAGCAGCGAGTCGTCGCTGGCAATCGCAGCGCGCTCGCGGCCGACGACGTCGCATGCGCGAGCGGCGCAGACGGCCAGCAGCGCAAGCGCCATCGCCGCGACGGCGACGACCTTGGCGAACAGGCGCAGCCAATGGCCGCTTGCGGCCGCACGCGGCAGCGCGCCTGCTCGACCCGCGATCGCCGGAATGATCCACGGCGAGACGGCGGGCAGCGCCTGCGACGCGAGATGGCCGACAAACAGCCCGGTCATGACTAAATCCAGGTCGCTCCACACCCTGCTGGATGCGCAGCATGGGGGAGCGGGCGTCAAGGCGGCGTCACCCCAGGGTCAAAGCGATTCCTTTGCGGAATGAGGAGCTTGCCGGTAACCACCGCGACACGAACCGGAGCGAAAAAGCACCCCAACGGTTGCGCGGGAGGGGCGAAGCGTGAGAAAATCAGCTGTTCGCCATCGGGCGGCAGCGCGCGGTCCCTTGAGAGATGAGCCGATCGAACCTTGCGACATTGCGGTTGCTGGGCGCGTTCACGGTCGAGGTGAGCGCGGCGCGGCCGGTCGCCATTGCGGTGCGCTCGCGCAAAGCGCGCGCGCTGCTCGCCTATCTGGCGATGAAGCCGGACTGGCGCGCGAGCCGCGAGGAGCTGGCGACGCTGTTGTGGGGCGACAATCCGGACGCCCAGGCGCGCCACAGCCTGCGCCAGTGCCTCGTGTCGCTGCGCCAGGATCTGCACCTGCTCGCGCCCGACATGCTCGACATCGGCCGCGAGACGATCGAGCTCTGCCCCGATGCGCTCGCCGTCGATGCGCGCGAGCTCGCCGTGATCGCGGCGGCGCCCGAGGTGGAGATGCTGACGCGCGGCGCGGAGCTGTGGCGCGGCGCGTTTCTCGCCGACCTCGCGCTCGACATCGAGGAGTTCGACGCCTGGCGAGCGCGCGAGCAGGATCGCCTCGCCGGCGTGGCGGCGCAGATTTTCGAGCGGCTCGCCGCGCGCGCCGACGCCGACAATGACGGCGCGCGCGCCATAGCGGCGTCCGAGCGGCTGGTGGCGCTCGATCCGACCCGCGAGGACCGCCAGCGCATCGCGCTGAAGATCGTCGCCCGCCATCGCGGCCGCGACGCCGCGCTCGAGCGCGCGCGGCTGCTGACGAACCTGCTGCGCAGCGAGCTCGACGTCGCGCCGGAGCCGGCGACGCGCGCGCTGGTCGAGGAGATCCGCAACGGCGCGATCGCGCCGGCGGTCGCAACGGAACCGGTGAAAGCGCTCGAGGTGGTCGCCGCGGGCGAGGTGCCTCTTCTACCCTCCCCCCAGCGGATTGAGGGTGGCGAGCGAACCGGGCCGGGTGAGGGGCGCTCGGAGCTTCAATTGGAAAGCCGAGATCCCCTCACCCCGGCCCTGTCCCCCGGGGTGAGAGAGGGCGCAGGAGCCGCGGGCATCTCGCGCTGGCGACGCTATGCGATCGCCGCGTCCATCGCTTTGGTCTGCATCCTCGCGGCCGGCGCCGCTGCGCTGGTGCTGACCGCCAGCTCCCGCACGACCCTGGTGAAGACCAGGACAGCACGCCCGGCACTCGCGAGCGCCGTCGTGCTGCCATTCTCGCTCGACACGCCGGCCGACACGCCGGATCGCGAATTCGCCAGCGCGCTCACCCATGGGGTGACGGCCAATCTCGCCCGCTACGACATGCGCATGATCTCGGACCGCACCGCCGGCCTCTATCGCGAGGCCGAGGTCGACATGGCCCAGCTCGGGGCCGACCTCGACGTTCCGTACGCGATCGTCGGCCATATCGAGCGCGCGGACGGGCGGCTGCGCGCCGACGCGCAATTGATCGACACCGCGACGCGGGTGACGCTGTGGTCCGACCAGATGCAGCCGAAGCCGGGCGAGGCGGACCTCACAGCGGAGGAGATCGCCGCCGGCTTCGCCCGCGCCGCGTTGATCAACATCGTGTACGGGGAGGTGCGGCGGCTGCACGAGGAGCCGGGCCAGCCGGTGCCGGTCCCTCATTTGCTGCTGCGCGCCCGCGCCGCCGAAATCCGCGGCTATCTGCCGGGGAATGCGACCGCGGCGCTGCGCCTCTTCACGCAAGCGCTGGAGCGCTCGCCGCACAGCCAGGCGGCCATGCTCGGCGTCGCGCGCATGAACATCCTCGCCGACATGAACTTCATCGACATCGACCCGGCGCCCGATCTCGCGCGCGCCGAGACGCTGGTGAACGACGTGCTGGCGCGCTCGCCCAACTGGCTCGCCGCGCAGTTCACGCTGGCGATGCTGCAGAAGCGCCACCGGCAGTACGACGCGGCGCTGCGCTCACTCCAGCGCTGCCTGGAGTTGAACCCGGACTTCTTGCCCGCGCGCGGCCAGCTGGGGGGGCTGCTGGTGCGCATGGGGCAGGTCGAGAAGGGCCGGCAGATGGTCGAGGCGACGCTGCGCCGCGCGACGCCGAACGACCCGTTTCTCGGCGTGCTTTATCTGTTCGCCGGCGAGGCGGAGCTCGAGCTCGGCGACAACGCGGCGGCGCTGCGCTGGATCGAGCGCGCCCACACCTTCATGCCCGGCGCGCCGCTGGTGCAGGCGTGGCTCGCTTCCGCCTACACCGCCATGGGCGAGCGGGACGAGGCCGCCGCCCATATCGCGACGCTCAAGGCGATGGCGCCGGGCGCCGCCCAGCGTTTCGCGGTGCGCAAGTTCGTCAAGGGCGAATGGCCGCGCACGCGCATCCTCGAAGAGCTGCGCGTCGCCCTCGCGGCGCCGGCGAAGTAGCGGCACCGGATGCTGTCTGCGCTCCCTCTCCCTGCTCCTCGCGGGGAGAGGGAGCGCTACCGTCGTGCTCTCCTTATTTTTCATCCTGTCGAATGACGGCCAGCGAATCCTCGCAAAACATCGGCTTTGCGGCCTCGGGATTGCTGCATTGATGCTTCGTCAACGCGGCGCGGCTTTACCTCGCCAATGCAATCTGGTCATGTGCAGAAACCGGGCAATTCGAGGACACGGAATGAGACTGGGTTACTTCACGATGCCGGTGCATCCGATGCACCGGAACTGGACCGAGACGCTCAAGGAAGATCGCGAAGCCATCATCCTGTGCGACAAGCTCGGCTTTTCCAGCGCGTTCGTGGGCGAGCATCTGACCGACGCGTGCGAGAACGTGCCCAACTCGATGACGTTCCTGGCGACCCTGATCCACTCGACGACGCAGATCAAGCTCGGCACCGGCACCTCGAACCTGTCGCAGAAGCATCCGGTGCTGATCGCGACGCAGGCCGCGATGTTCGACCATCTCGCCGAGGGCCGCTTCATCTTCGGCATCAGCCCGGGCGCCCTGCCGACCGACTCGGAAGCGATCGGCACGCTCGACGTCGACAAGAACGCGCTGTTCGCCGAGGCGATCGAGGTGATCCTGGCGATCTGGGAGCGCGACCCGCCCTACGACATCGATTTTCCCAACAACCGCTTCAAGGTCTCGACCGGCAAGACCATGATGAAGCATCTCGGCGTCGGCTTCATGGGCAAGCCGTACCAGAAGCCGCGGCCGGAGATCGTCGGCACCGTCGTCATGCCGTTCTCCCCCGGCGTGGTGCAGATGGGCAAGCGCGACTTCCATCCGCTGTCGGCGAACTTTCTGCTGTCGCAGCACCTCAAGTCGCACTGGGCGAACTATTCGAAGGGCAAGGCAGAGGTCGGCCAGACCGCCGACGTCAACGACTGGCGCGTCGCCCGCACCATCTTCGTCGCCGACGACGACAAGACGGCGGAGCTCTACGGCCGCAGCGATCCCAATAGCCCATACGGGTTCTACTACGGCCAGATGCGCGGAAAGCTCGCGCGTGGAAAGCGGCTCTACGTGTTCAAGTCGCACAAGGAGCAGCCGGACGAGGAGATCACCCACGACTTCATCATGGACCGCCTGGTGCTGCACGGCTCGGTCAACAAGGTGGTCGACCAGATCCTGGCGCTGCGCGAGGAGATCGGCGATTTCGGCGAGCTGGTCTATGGCGGCATGGACTGGGTCGATCCGGCGCTCGCCAAGCGTTCGATGCAGCTGCTCGCCGAAGAGGTGATGCCGCGGGTGAATGCCGCGATCGGGAAGAAGTCGGTGGCGGCGTAGACCTAACGGCGCTTGATCCGCTCTCTTCTCCTTCCGCTCCCCCGCTTGCGACCCGCTTGCGGGGGAGGAATACGCGCGCAGGGCGAAGCAGGGGGCAAGTCCGCAGACGCCTGCGCAAGCAGCGCCCCCTCTCCTACTCGCCCCCGCAAGCCGGGAGAGGACCCACCGTCCGTGCGGCGTCGTAGCGGCCTACATCAACGTTACTTTCTCTCCACGTCGCGGGTCGGCGTCTCGGGTGTGAGCCCGCCGCGGCGGCGCGCGAAAGTATCGGCGCCGCTCTGCGCCCAGGTGCCGTCGACGGCGCGCTGGGCGAACACGTCCCACGCCGCGTCCCAGTCGCCGAGCGAATAGCCGTGCCAGGGCGGGCGGGGGGCGAGGCGCGGCAGGCCGAGCTCCTCCCAGATGCGGCGCGCGCCTTCCATGTACTCGCGCGCCGGCAGCGCGAGCGGCGGCATCGGGCCCTTGGCGGTGGCGTCGATCATCAGCGTCGAGTCGCCCTTGCGGCCGCCGCCCGACTTCGGGCCGTGCCCGCCCGAGCGATAGGGCGCGACCTGCAGGTCCTCGCCGAGATTGGCGCGATAGGCGAGCGACCAGAAGATCGCGTCGGCATTGGCCGGGTCGATGTCGTCGCTAACCGCGATGACGATCTTGCCGCAGTCGGCGCGCAGCGAGGCGGCCGCGCGCAGCCCGCGCCACACCTCCGTGCGGGCGACGCCCGGCGCGAGCTGGAGAAAGATCACCGGGCGGATGTTGCTGAGCGGCTCGTGCAGCACGACGCGCTTGATGCCCTTGATGGCGAGCTGGTCGCGCAGATGGGCCAGGAACATCGGCTCGTAGGCGACGCGCTTGATCACGCTCGATTCGCTCGGCGTCACCTGGCTCACGATCGAGCAGAACACGGCATTGCGCCGATGCGTGATCGCGGTGACCTGCATCGACATGTTGAAGTCCTCGAGCGCGATGTGGCCATGGCTTTCGCCGAACGGCCCTTCCGGCTCGAGCAATTCCGGATCGATCAGCCCCTCGACCACGAGCTCGGCGTCGGCCGGCACCTCGCAATCGATCGTGACGCACTTCGCGACGCGGATCGGCGCGCCCGCGAGCGCGCCGGCGACGCCCATCTCGTCCATATCGAGCGCGAGCTTCTGCGGGCCGGTGAACACCACGACCGGCGCCGCGCCGACCACGATCGCGCACGGCATCGGCTTCTTCATCTTGCGGTGCTTGAGCCAGTGCTGATAGCCGCCGGCGCCGCCGATGCGCGAGGCCATGCGCACCCCGAGCCGGTCGCTCGCTTTGAGCTGCGCCCGGTACGTGCCCATGTTGCGGACGCGCGTCTCGGGATCGTGCGTGACGGCGAGCGTCGCCGTGAGATACGGCGCCGCGTCGAAGCCGGGCGTCGACACCGGTACGGGCAACGCCGCGAGGCCCTTGCCGGGTCCGCGCAGGCCGTCGCCGGTGATCACCACTTGCTGACACGGCGGCGCCTCCACGCGCACGGGCGCGATCGGATGAGCCACCGCGTGGGTCCAGGCGGCGCCGATCTCGGCCACGGGCCGCCCCATGCCGAGGGCGTAGATCTCCTCGTTCGCCGCGAGCGCGCCGACCGCGACCGGCATGTCGTAGCGATGGCCGGACGAGTCGACCACGTTGGTGAACAGGAAGGCGCGGCGCTCATGCTCCGGCAGCCCGCCCTGGAACTGCCAGCGCGCGAGCGGATGCAGCTCGGTGTCCTTGTTGATCGGCCGGTCGATGCGGGTGAGCAGCCCGCGTGCCTCGAGCCGCGCCAGGTGCTCCTGAAAGTCGCGCGGCGGGGCGGCGGACTCGGCCGACGACGAATTTGCTTTTTCAGCTTTATCGAGCATTGCTCAATCCAGACCCGTCACCCTGAGGCGCTCGGCGCGCAGCGCCGAGCCTCGAAGGGCGACGGCCACTAGGATGCCAATTGCGCTCTTGTTGCACCACCTCGGCCGTCGCCCCTCGAGGCTCGCTTCGCTCGCGCCTCAGGCCGACGGGTCTGGCAGATTCGATCTGCGTCCAGGCCCATGAGGGAGGAGCAAGATCAATGACCTCAATACCCCGGGGCGTGCTCGAGCTGGTCGAACCAATCGAAGCCCATCTCCTTGACCATGCGGTTGGAGATCACGATCAGCCGCGCCTCGTCGGTGGCGTGCGAATTGAAGTGCTGGTGGACCGTGAAGGGCGGCACGTAGATGAAGTCGCCGCGCTCCCACTCGAACTTGCGCGGCTCCTCGCTCCATTGCCATTCGAACGCATCGAGGCAGTCGAACTTGAGGTCCCAGTGCAGGTCGTAGCCCGAGCCCTCGACAACGAACAGCACCTCCTCCCACATGTGGCGATGCTTGCCGGAGCGCTCGCCGGCCTTGAGGAACTGCATGTAGGCTTCGACGCAGCGCTCGCGCGTGTTCATCGACTCATGCACGAGGTGCTTGATCAGGCCGTCGGGGCATTTCTCCCACGGCATCTCCTCGGCGCTCACCACGTTGGGCATCGCCTCGTAGGCCTTGCGGAACGCCGCCGAGGCGGCGACGTCGTCGGCGCGGATGGTGCCGGTCTTGGTGCCCACGTGGGCGAAATCGCGCTCGTCCAAAATCTTGCTCATCTCAGTCTCCGGATTCGCTTGTCTCGCTCCTCTCCTCGTCATGGCCGGGCTTGTCCCGGCCATCCACGTCTTTCCCTTGGCAAGCAAGACGTGGATGCCCGGCCCAAGGCCGGGCATGACGGCGACGCCTAGAGATCCTTCGGCGGGCGGAAGTCCTCGTGGCCGGGGGTCGGCTCGTTGGGCGGGTAGGAGACGATCTTCTGGAAGAGCAGATGCATGAAGAGAAAGAGCGGCTTCGCCTTGAACACCAGCAGGATCGCCTCGTTGTCGGGATCGTCGTTGAAGTGCTGGTGCACGCTCGCGCACTCGACGATCATGATGTCGCCCGCCTTCCAGTCGATGCGGCGGCCGTCGTGGATGTCGTGGCCGCGGCCCTTGAGCACGTAGAACACCGCACTGTTGAGGTGACCGTGCTTCTGGCCATAGGCGCCGGGCGCGTAGCACTCGATGTGGGTCTCGATCGACTGGGTGATGTTGGCGGCGCCGGGCGCGATCACGTGCTTGCCGTAGAGCGCCGGCCCGCCCTTCCACGGATGATGGCGCGAGGAATAGACGCGCGGCTGCTCGAGCAACTGCTTGTAGACGTCGCTGTAGGTGCCCTCGAGCGCGCGCACGAAGGTGCGCTTCTTCGACCAGCGCTCCCATTTGCCTTCCTTGTCCTCGGTCGGCGGCGAGTTGTGCCCGGGGCCGGGCGGCGTGCGCTCATAGAGGCCGGTCATGCGTGCTCCTTCCCTGGTTTGGGTCCCGACCTATCAGGAAATCGCGGCGCGGTACACCGGGCGCGAAAACCACTTCAGATGAACCCGAGGTAGGAGCGCAGCTCGGGCAGGAGATCGCCGAGCAGCGAGGCCGGCCAGGCGACCGCGAGCACGCGGTCGAACAGGCCCCAGGCGAGCAGCGCGGTCGCGGCCGCGCAGACGAGCGCGCGGACCGCCGATTCGCCGAAGCCGATGCACATGTAGGCGAACACGAAGACCGCGATCGCCGGAATGAAGCCGACCAGCCAGATCGCCGCCAGGAAGGCGAGCAGCCAGGCGAAGTAGTAGCCCGCTTGCCACCGCGCCGGCACGACATCTACGCCGAGATCCTCCTGGTGCGCCTTGACGCTGCCGCCGCCGTCGACATTGCCGGCCACAGCCGCCGGCTGGCCGAAGAGCTCGTTGACCAGGTTGAGGACCGCTGCCGCGAGCGCGATGTAGCAAGCGGTAAGCGGCACGGGCTTGGCGGCGGCCGGCCAGTCGAGCGAGAGCAGGATGGCGGCGATGATGAAGGCGATGACGCCCAGCGAGAAAGCCGGCGCGGTGCCGAAGCGCAGGCGATGCGCCTTCACCTGGCGCAGCTCGCGCGTGACGTTCACGACGATCTCCGACATCGGCTTGAACAGCGCCCAGGCGACGAGGCAAAGCACGATCGTCACCACGGGAATCGGGATCGGCGCGTTGCCGATGTGCAGCGTGGTCGACGGATGCCACAGCCAGCCGATGCCATAGAGCTGGGTCGACAGGTTGAGATAGCGCTCGAAGATGCCGCCGACGACGAGGCCGAGCACCATCGGCGGGCGCGGCCAGCCGAGCCGCTTCATGATCCAGCCGACCATGCCGAAGCCGATCAGCACGTAGAGATCCGGCCAGTCGTGGGTGCCCTCATAGGCCGCGACGAACACCAGCGCGAGCACGATCGGCAGCAGGATCTCGGGGCGCACGGATGAAATCTTGGCGAGCAGGCGGCTGCCGGAGAGGCAGATCACCGCGCCGATCACGTGCGCGAGCGTGAGGCTCCAGACGATCGTGTAGGTGACGTCGAGGTGCTTGGTGAGCATCTCGGGACCGGGAACCAGCTGGTGCATCTGGAAGGCGCCGAGCAGGATCGCCATCGAGGCGCCGGCCGGCACGCCGAACGCGATGGTGGGGACGAGATGGCCGCCCTCCTTGGCGTTGTTGGAGGATTCGGGCGCGATCACGCCGCGCACGTCGCCGGTGCCGAACGTTTGGGCATTCTTCTCGGTGCGCTGGGCATACCCGTACGCGATCCAGTCGATCACCGAGGAGCCGATGCCCGGAATGGCGCCGAGCCCGGTGCCGAGCACGCTGCAGCGGAGCACCAGCCACCAGTGGCGCGCGACATCGCGCACGCCCTGCCACTGACTCGACATGGCGATCTGCGCCGCGTGCATGCCGGCGATGCGCTTGCGCGCGACCGCCAGCTCGCACAGCTCGGGAATCGCGAACAGGCCGAGCGTGACCGGCACCAGCGGCAACTGCTCGTAGAGATAGAGCGTGTTGAAGGTCCAGCGTAGCGTTCCGGCCTCCGAGCGGTCGCCGATCATCGACAGCATGAGGCCGAGGCCCGCCGCCGTGAGGCCCTTGAGCGGGGCGCGGCCACTGAGCGTCGCCACCATCGAGAGACCGAACAGCGTGAAGGCGAGGAGCTCGGGTGACCCGATCGCGAGCAGGATCGGGCGCAGGAACGGCAGGCTGATGCCGAGCACCAGCGCGCCGACGAGGCCGCCGGCGAGCGAGGAGGCAAAGCCGGCGCCGAACGCGCGCCCGGCCTCGCCGTTCTTCGCCATCGCGTGACCGTCGATCACGGTCGCGGCGGCGCCGACGTGGCCGGGCACGCCGAACAGCACCGCTGTGATGAAATCCGACGAGGTGATCACCGCCGCCATGCCGAGCAGCAGCGCCATCGCGGAGTGCTGGTCCATGTTGTAGGTGAACGGGATCAGCATCGCGATGCCGACGATGCCGCTCAGGCCCGGCAGCACGCCGATCGCGAGCCCGATCAGGACGCCGAGGCACAGGATGCCGATGCGCGGCCACTCGAACATGAGCGTCAGCGCATGCCAGGCCATCTGCGCCATGTCGGGCTGCACAATGTCGGGCTGCACAATGTCGGGCTGCATCGAAACGCTGCCTGCGCCTGCCGGCGCAACTCCCTTGGTGTTTCGCTCGGCTTTCGCGGACGGCGCGGCCCGCACCCCTGGACGGGTTGTTTGTTACATCCGAAAGGACCTGGAGCGTCAAGCGGATCGGCCCGCTCGGCGCCGACATGGTGACGCACGCCACATGACGAGGCGCATGGCTAATCACATCGCTAATCACATCGCTAATCACATCGCTAATCACATCGCTAATCACATGGCGCATCGGGCCGCACCTGTGCCATAAGCCGCCGCCGGCCCGAAGCATCGAGATGGGGCCGGCAAGTCACGGAGGACGAGATGGTTCCGACGCGCGTGCGCATGCTTGGGGTCGCCTTGCTGGCGGCGCTGCCCGCATCGACCGCCGGCGCCCAGAGCCCGGCGGATTTCTACAAGGGCAAGACCGTCGAGCTCGACGTCGGCTACAGCGTCGGCGGCGCCTACGACCTCTATGCGCGCACGATCGGGCGCTACCTCGGCCGCCACATTCCGGGCAACCCGACGGTGATCGTCAAGAACATGGAGGGCGGCGGCAGCCTGCGGCTCGCCAACTGGCTCTACCGCGTCGCGCCGAAGGACGGCAGCGTGCTGGCGACGATCGGGCGCGGCACCGGCTTCGACCCGATTCTCGGCCAGCAGGGCGCTCAGTTCGACGGCACCAAGTTCACCTGGATCGGCAGCGCCAACAACGAGGTCAGCGTATGCGTCTCCTGGAACGCGACCTCCGGCATCACCAGGTTCGAGGACCTGCTGACCAAGGAGATCACCGTCGGCGGCACCTCGATGAGCGCCGACACCGACCAGTTCGCCCGGGTCGTCGACGGCGTGTTCGGCGCCAAGATGCGCATCGTCAGCGGCTATCCGGGCGGCAACAACGTGGTGCTGGCGATGGAACGTGGCGAGATCCAGGGCCGCTGCGGCTGGTCGTGGTCGAGCGTCATGGCGACCCACAAGGCGTGGGTGGACGAGAAGAAGATCACCGTGCTGGTGCAGCTCGCGTTGCGCAAGCATCCGGATCTGCCGAACGTGCCGCTGGTGATGGATCTCGCCAAAACCGACGAGCAGAAGCAGATCCTCAAGCTGATCTTCGCCCGCCAGACCATGGGCCGGCCCTATCTCGCCCCACCCGGCATCCCGGCCGACCGCGCCGCGGCGCTGCGCAAGGCGTTCATGGACACGATGGTCGACAAGGATTTCCTCGCCGACGCCGAGAAGGAGAAGCTCGAGATCACGCCGGTCGACGGCGCCGACCTGCAGAAGCTGGTCGCCGAGGTCTACGCGACGCCCCCCGACATCGAGAAGAAGGCGGCGGCGCTGTTGAATGGGAAGTAAGCGCTTTCTTCCGTCATTGCGAGCGAAGCGACGCAATCTCGATCAGTGAACGCATGCGTTTGCGGATCGGGATTGCTTGGTCGACCTTCGGTCTCCTCGCAATGACGCGTCGTGTTCTCTCTGCTAATTTGGTCCCATGAAACCTGCCCCCTTCCATCACCACGCCCCCACCACCGTCGATGAAGCCGTCGCCCTGCTGGCCGAGCTTGCGCCGCAGGACGGGCGCGTGCTCGCCGGCGGACAAAGCCTGGTGCCGACCATGGCGTTCCGTCTGGCCCGGCCCGCGCACCTGATCGACATCAACGGGATCGAGACGCTCGACCGCGTCGCGGTCGAGAACGGCAAGCTCGTGATCGGCGCCTGCGTGCGGCATGCGGCATTTCACCGGCCCGCCGTCGATGGGCCGCTCGGCGAGCTGCTCGGCAAGGTGGTGCGCCATATCGCGCACTATCCGATCCGCAACCGCGGGACCTTCTGCGGCAGCATCGCCAATGCAGACCCGGCCTCCGAATGGTGCACCCTTGCGGCGGCGCTCGATGCCGAGATGGTGGCGCAAAGCGCGCGCGGCACGCGGGTGATCGCGGCGAAGGATTTCTTCGCCGGCATCATGTCTACGGCGCTCGCCGAGGACGAGCTGCTCACCGCGGTGCGCCTGCCGCTGCTGGCGCCGGGGACGCGAACCGGTTTCTGCGAGTTCAGCCGCCGCGCCGGCGATTTCGCCATTGCGATGGCGCTGGTGACGTTCAGGATCGACGGCGGGAAGTTGGTCGAGCCACGTGTCGCGGTCGGCGGCGCCGAGCCGCATGCACGGCGTCTCGCAGAGGTCGAGCAGGCGCTCGCCGGCAAGGCGCCGAGCACCGCGGCTTTCGCGGCAGCCGGAGAGCGCGCCGCCGAATTGATCGATCCGATGGAAGACGTCCACAACAGCGCGCAATATCGTCGCGATCTCGTGCGCGCCATGGTGCGCCGTGCGCTCGAGCAGGCCGCAGCATGAATGCGCCGGGCGAGATCGAGGCGACCAAATGGATCGGCCGTTCGGTCGAGCGGCTGGAGGATCCGCCGCTCGTCACCGGCCGCGGCCGCTATGCGGCCGACATCGCGTTTCCGCATCAATTGCACATGCGCGTGGTGCGCTCGAACCAAGCGCACGGAAAGATCGTCTCGATCGACACGGCGGCGGCGCGCGCGCTGCCCGGCGTAGTCGCGGTGTGGACCGCCGCGGACATTGCCGACGTTCCGCCGGTCGATTTCCGCGAGGGCCGCATCGAGCGGCTCGAGCCGTGGCGCCAGCCGGTGCTTGCGACCGAGCGCGTGCGCTATGTGGGCGACCCGGTCGCGGCCGTTTTTGCCGAGGACCCTTACGTCGCCGAGGATGCGGCCGATCTCGTCACCATGGAAATCGACGAGCTGCCGGCGCTGCTCGATGCAACGGCCGAGCTCGGCGAATTCTCAGCCGGCCGCACCTCCGAGCCGACGGTGCTCAAGCAGGGCTATGGCGACGTCGATGCCGCGATGCGCGACGCGCATGCGGTGGTAGAGCTCACGCTCAGCGTCGGCCGCCATTCGGGCGTGCCACTCGAGACGCGCGGGGCAATCGGACGTTATGACGCGTCGCGCGACATGCTGGAGCTGCACGGCGCCGCCAAGGTGCCGCATCGCAACCGCGACCTCTTGGCGCGCATGCTCAAGCGCAGCCCGTCTTCGGTGAGTGTGCACGAGGCGCATGTGGGCGGCGGGTTCGGCATCCGCGGCGAGCTCTACCCCGAGGACGTGCTGGTGTGCGTCGCAGCGCTGCGGCTCGGCCGGCCGGTCAAGTGGATCGAGGATCGGCGCGAGCACCTGATCTGCGCCAACCACTCGCGCCAGCAGACGCACAAGATCAGGGCGGCGGTCGACCACGACGGGCGCTTGCTCGCGATCGACGACGAATTCTGGCACGACCAGGGCGCCTATATCCGCACCCATGCGACCCGCGTCGCCATGATGATCTGCGGCATCCTGCCGGGGCCTTACCGAGTCGGCGCCTATCGCTCGGTCGGACACTTCCGCCTCACCAACAAGACGCCGGCCGCGACCTACCGCGCGCCCGGGCGCTACGAGACGACGTTCATACGCGAGCGGCTGATCGAGGCGATCGCACGCCGATTGAACCTCGATCCGATCGCGGTGCGGCGCAAGAACCTGATCGCCAAGACGGACATGCCCTATCACCTGCCGCTCGAGGTGCTCGGCGAAGAGATCCACATGGACACCGGCGACTACGCATCGCTGCTCGACAAGATGCTCGCGGCCGCCGACTGGGACGATCTGCAGGCGACGCTGGCGCAGCGCCGCGCCAATGGCGAGCTGGTGGGCGCCGGGCTTGCGATGTTCATCGAGAAGAGCGGCCTCGGGCCGTCGGACGGCGTGCGCATCTCGGTCGATACGTCGGGTTTCGTCGAGGTCGTCACCGGCGGGGCGTCGATCGGCCAAGGCTTCGAGACCGTGATGGCGCAGGTGGCCGCCGAGGTGCTCGGCGTCGACTATCGCGCGATCCGCGTGATCCACGGCCAGACCGACCGCATCGCCTACGGCATCGGCGCGCATGCCTCGCGCGCCACCGTGATGACGGCGTCGGCGACGCACAATGCGGCGGTGAAGCTGCGCGCCAAGGCCTTGGAGTATGCCGCCGGCATGCTGCAGGCGCCGGTCGAGGCGCTGGCGATCGTCGATGGCCGCGTGGTGCGCACCGACGGCGGCGCCGGTGCATCGATCAGTGCGTCCATGAGCCTTGGCGAGATCGCCGAAGGTCTCGCGCCGACGTCGAAGACGCGCGGCGGCCGCGAGCCGGGCCTTTCGGCGGAGGGCTGGTTCGACACCAAGCACCAGGTCTATCCCTACGGCACCCACATCGCCGTGGTGCGCGTCGACCGTGAGACCGGCGGCGTCGCGATCGAGCGCTACATCGCGGGCTACGACATCGGCCGCGCCATCAATCCGATCCTGGTGAAGGGACAGATCACCGGCGGCTTCACCCAAGGGCTGGGCGGCGCGCTCTACGAGGAGTTCGTCTACAGCGAGCGCGGCGACCCGCTGTCGGCGAGCTTCGCCGACTACATTATGCCCACGGCGCGCGAGACGCCGGCGATCGAGATCCTCCTCACCGAGGAGGCGCCGACCCCGCTCAACCCGCTCGGCATCAAGGGCGCCGGCGAAAGCGGCATCACGGCGGTGGGCGCGGTGATCGCCTCCGCGGTCGAGGCGGCGATCGGCAAGCCGGGCGCGATCACGGCGCTGCCGATCACGCCGCAGCGGCTGAGGCGGATCATCGATGGCAAATGATATGATGCTTTCCTTTTCTCCGCGTGCTCGCGGCGCTCGGATGACGGGGTTGGAATAGGAGCACCTCATGCAATCCACGCTCGACTCCCGCAACGCGGCGCGCGCATCGAACGAGATGCCGCTGCGGCCCAAGCAGGATCTGCGCGCCTGGCTCGCCACGATGGAGGCGGCGGGGGAGCTCAAGACGATCACGGGCGCCGATCGCGAGTCGGAAATCGGCGGCATCGTCGACATCTATCAGCGCACGCCGAAGAGCCCGGCGGTGCTGTTCGACGACGTGCCGGGCTATCCGGCGGGCTATCGAGTGTGCGCGAACATCCTCACCTCGGTGCGGCGCATCAACCTGACGATCGGCCTGCCCGAGAACGCGAGCGAGATGGACCTGGTGCGGTTCTGGCGCACCTACATGAAGGAGGCGAGGACCGTTCCGCCGCTCACGGTGACGAGCGGACCGCTCCTGCAGAATTCCTACAGCGGCGCCGACATCGACCTGCTCAAGATCCCGACGCCGCGCTGGCACGAGCACGACGGCGGCTACTACATCGGCACCGGCTGCATGGTGATCATGAAGGACCCGGATTCGGGCTGGATCAACTACGGCGCCTACCGCATCCAGGTGCACGACAAGAACGTCGCCTCGGTGATGACGTCGAAGGGCAAGCACGGCAACATCATCCTGCGCAAATGGCACGAGCGCGGCGAGCCATGCCCGATCGCGGTGGTGATCGGCATGCATCCGGCCCTATTCATGGTCGCCGGCATCGAGATCCCCTACGGCAAGAACGAGTACGACGCAGCGGGCGGCTTGATCGGCGAGCCGGTCGAGATCATCACCGGACCGCGCACCGGCCTGCCGATTCCGGCGCATGCGGAGGCCGCGTTCGAGGGCTTCGTGCATCCCAAGGACCTGATCGACGAGGGTCCGCTCGGCGAGTGGACCGGCTACTATGCGGGCGGGCTCAAGAAGGAGCCGAAGATCCGCGTCGAGTCGTTCTTTCACCGCGACCAGCCGATCCTGCTCGGCGCAATCCCCGCGATGCCGCCGAATGACGACACGTTCTATCGCGGGACGTATCGGTGCGGCGCGGTGTGGAACCAGCTCGAGGGCGCGGGCATCCCCGAGGTGAAGGGCGTGTGGTCGCACGAGGCGGGCGGCAGCCGCATGTGGCTCACGGTGTCGATCAAGCAGATGTACGGCGGCCATGCCAAGCAGGCAGGGCTCGTCGCCTCGCAGTGCCATGCGGGCGCCTATGCGAATCGCTGGGTGGTGGTGGTCGACGACGACATCGATCCCGCCAACATGAACGAGGTGATCTGGGCGATGTGCACGCGCTTCGATCCGCGCGAGGACATGGAGGTGATCCGCGGCGCCTGGAGCACGGCGCTCGACCCGATGGCCTACAGCCACGAGGATCCGCGCAATGCCCGCGTGGTGATCGACGCGTGCCGCCCGTGGCAGCGGCGCGAGACCTTCCCGATCGAGGCGCGGTCGAGCAAGGAGCTCGACGCGCGTATCCGCGCCAAGTTCGGCAAGGATCTGCCGAAGGGGTTTTGATGATGCGCCGGAAACACGACGGCGTAGGGTGGGCAAAGGCGCGAAGCGCCGTGCCCACGCGTTGGCGCGCACGCTTCGCTTTGCGCACCCTACGGGTACCGCCATGACCGAGAAGCTCGACATCACTCTCAACATCAACGGGCGCAACCATGCGATCCGGGTCGAGGCGCGCAAGACGCTGGTGGATGCCATCCGCGACGACTGCGGACAGACCGGCACGCATATCGGCTGCGAGCACGGCATCTGCGGCGCCTGCACCGTGATCCTCGACGGCGAGGCGGTGCGCGCCTGCCTGATGTTCGCCGTGCAGGCGCAGGGCAAGAAGATCCGCACCGTCGAAGGGCTGGCGCAGGGCGACAAGCTGCATCCGCTGCAGGCGGCCTTCATCAAGCATCACGGGCTGCAGTGCGGCTTCTGCACGCCGGGCTTCCTCATGCTCGCCGTCAACGCGCTCGAGCGCAACCCGGAGATCGGCGACGAGGAGCTGCTCGACGTGCTCTCGTCCAACCTCTGTCGCTGCACCGGCTACCAGAACATCATCACGGCGGTGCGCGCCGCGGCCGCCGAGATGCGTCGGGGCGTATTGCAGCAAGCTGGGGCCCCCGCGTGACGCACGACCATCCGCCTCCGCCGCCGGCGGCGGATCGGAAGGTCCTCGGTCATCCGGTCCCGCGCATCGAGGATCGCCCGCTCGTCACCGGCCATGGACTCTATGCCGGCGACGTCTCCTTTCCCCACCAGCTGCACATGCGCATCGTGCGCGCGACGAACGCCCACGCGCGCCTCGTGGCGATCGATACGGCGGCGGCGCGCGCGCATCCGGGCGTCGTCGCGGTGTGGACCGCGGACGACATCGCCGACGTGCCGCCGATCGATTTTCGCGATCCTTCGGCGGCGGTGCTCAAGCCCTATCGCCAGCCGGTGCTGGCGCGCGGCCGTGTGCGCTATGTCGGCGATCCGGTCGCGGCGGTGTTCGCCGAGGACCCTTATGTCGCCGAGGACGCCGCCGATCTGGTCGAGGCCAAAGTCGAGCCATTGCCGGTGGTGATGGATGCGCACGAGCTGGGCGAGTTCGAGACTGGCCATGGGACCGAGCCGACCGTCGTGCGCCACAGCTTCGGCGACATCGATGCTGCCTTCGCGAAGGCGCACGCGATCGTCGACCTCGAGCTCACCTGCGGCCGCCACTCGGGCGTGCCGATGGAGACACGCGGTGCGATCGGCCGTTACGACGCAGCGCGCGACGTGCTCGAATTGCACGGCGCCGCCAAGGTGCCGCATCGAAACAAGGAGACGCTGGTGCGGATGCTCGGGCGCCGCCCGCACGGCCTGCACCTATTCGAAGGCGCGACCGGCGGCGGCTTCGGCATCCGGGGCGAGCTCTATCCGGAGGACGTGCTGGTGCTGCTCGCCGCGATGCGGCTCCGCCGGCCGGTGAAATGGATCGAGGACCGCCGCGAGCACCTGATCGCCGCCAACCACTCGCGACAGCAGCATCACCGCGTGCGCGCCGCGGTCGATGCGCAGGGCCATCTGCTCGGCATCACCGACGAGTTCTTCCACGACCAGGGCGCCTATGTGCGCACGCACGGCGCCCGCGTGGTCGGCCGCACCATGAGCATGCTGACCGGACCCTACAAAGTAGGCGCCTATCGCGCGGTCGGGCACTTCCGCCTAACCAACAAGACGCCGGCCGCGACCTATCGGGCGCCCGGCCGATATGAAGGCACCTTCGTGCGCGAGCGGCTGATGGATGCGATCGCGCAAAGGCTCGGCATCGACGGCATCGAGCTGCGCCGGCGCAATCTGATTCCGGGCGCCGCGATGCCGTACACGGTCGCGTTCGACGAGCCGGGGGCCGAGGAGCTGATCCTCGACTCGGGCGACTTTTCGGCGCTGCTCGACAAGGCGCTGGTGCATTTCAAATGGCGCGACGTGCTCGCCGACGTGACGCGACGTCGCGCCGCCGGCGAGGCGGTGGGCACCGGCATGGCGATGTTCGTCGAGGAAAGCGGGCGCGGTCCGGCGGACGGCGCGAAGATTTCCGTCGACACCGACGGCGTGGTCGAGGTCGTGACCGGCGGCGCCTCGGTCGGCCAGGGGTTTGCGACCGCGATGGCGCAGATCTGCGCCGAGGCGCTCGGCGTCGATTATCAATCCATCCGCGTGGTGCACGGCCGCACCGACCGCATCGCCTACGGCATCGGCGCACATGCGGCGCGCGCCACCGTGATGACGGGCGGCGCCGTCAACGCGACGGCGCTCGCGCTGCGCGCCAAAGCGCTGCAGTATGCTTCCGAGCTGCTGCAGACGCCCGCGGACGCGCTCGACATCCTCGATGGCGTGGTGCGCCGTAGAGGCGGCGAAGGCGGCCCATCGATCACGCTCGGCGAGATCGCGGCTCGGGTGAAACCTGGCGCCGAGCTGCTGCACGGCCGCGAGCCCGGTCTCTCGGCCGAGGCCTGGTTCCACACCGATCACACGGTCTTTCCCTATGGCGCGCAGTTCGCCGTCGTGCGCGTCGATCGCGACACTGGCCATGTCACGGTGGAGCGCCTGATGATCGCCTACGAGGTCGGCCGCGCCGTCAATCCGATGATGCTCGACGGCCAGCTCGTCGGCGGCGCCATTCAGGGCGTGGGCGGCGCGCTGCTGGAAGAGTTCACTTACGACCACGATGGCGAGCCGCTGTCGGCGACCTTCGCCGACTACCTGACGCCGACCCTGCGCGACGCGCCGCCGGTCGATGTGCTGATCGCGGAGGATTTTCCCAGCCCGCGCAATCCGCTCGGCCTCAAGGGCGGCGGCGAGGGCGGCATCAACGCGGTCGGCGCCGTGATCGCGAGCGCGATCGACGATGCGATCGACATGCCGGGCGCGGTGACGCGGCTGCCGGTCACGCCGCAGCGACTGCGGGAGATTCTGCGTCGGGAAGCGGCGCACCCCTGAATAGTAGGGACAGATTGAATTCCGCTTGCGTTCCCGGCGCACGTGGCGCATGGCATTAAGTGCAGAGTGAGATTTGCGCGTCCGCAGCCGCAGCTTCGGGCGCGCTTGGCTTTTAAGCGGGCGAGGTCGCCGCAAAGACATGATGTCGTCGCCGCGCGCATTGGCCGATCATCGCCCTGTTCTTCCTGTTTTGCAGACTGTTCTTTCCCGTTTTCCGCGCCTGTTATTCGCCTGTTCGCCTCCCGCGTCTTTTTCTCATGATTTCAAAGGCTTGTCTGTATTTGGCGCACATCGCCGCCCCTGTAAATCGCTTGTATTTTTTGGCGGATTTTTTGGACTGCGATCGGCCATCGGCGCTTTGCGCCGGCCGGCGGTTGTGTCGCGGCCAAAAGCTGAGGTCGGGCAGGCAGATCGGTCCTATTGGCTTCGTTCTGCGCGGCGCCCAAAAACGGGTGAATCTCGGTCAAAATGCAACTCCCGAATGTTTTGACGCGCGAGTCGACGGATGGCTACGCGGCGGAACGTTTCGACCGCTCCGGCATCTATCCTGGGACGATGCCGGACTGATCTAGTCGCACATCGCCTTCTCGGAGAATCGCATGAGCGAACCTGCGAAACCGACCGGTCCCGATCTCGCCCAAGGCATTCCCGCCGCCGACCTTGCGGATGGCGGCATGCTGGTCGGCCATGTGGGCGACGACAATGTGCTGGTGGCGCGACGCGGGTCTGAGATATTTGCGATCGACGCCACTTGCTCGCACTACAGCGGGCCGCTCGGCGACGGGCTCCTGGTCGGCGATACCGTGCGCTGTCCATGGCATCACGCCTGCTTCAGCCTGCGCACCGGCGAGCCGCTGCATCCGCCGGCGCTGAGCCCGCTCGCGTGCTGGCAGGTCGAGCAGCGTGGCGGGAAAATCATCGTCAGCGGACGCAAGGCGGCGCCGGCCGCGAAGAAGGCGAGCGCGGACGCGCCGCGCCGGATTGTCATCGTCGGCGGCGGCGCTGCCGGGTTCGCCGCGGCCCAGAAGCTGCGCGGCGAAGGATTTGGCGGCGACATCACCATGCTGAGCGATGACACGGCATCGCCGGTCGACCGACCGAACCTGTCGAAGGACTATCTCGCGGGCAATGCGCCGGAGGAGTGGATCTCGCTGCGGCCCGACTCGTTCTACGCCGAGAACGGCATAGCGCTGCGGCTCGGGACCAAGGTCGGCGCGATCGACCCGCGAGCGCGCACGGTCGCGCTCGCCGACGGCAGCAGCGTTCCCTATGACCGCCTGCTGCTCGCGACCGGCGCCGAGCCGGTTCGCCTGCCGATTCCGGGCATGGACCTGCCGCACGTGCATACGCTGCGCTCGCTCGCCGATTCGCGCGCCGTCATCGCGGCCGCCGAGAAGGCGAAGCGCGCGGTGGTGATCGGCGCGAGCTTCATCGGCCTCGAGGTCGCGGCGTCGCTGCGCGCGCGCAAGGTCGAGGTGCACGTGGTGGCGCCGGAGAAGCGGCCGATGGAGCGCGTGCTGGGGCCGGAGCTCGGCGATCTGGTGCGCAAGCTGCATGAGGAGCACGGCGTGGTCTTCCATCTCGAGGAGACCGCAAGCGCGATCGAGGCCACGCGGGTCGCGCTCAAGAGCGGGCGCACCGTCGAGGGCGACCTCGTGATCGCCGGCGTCGGCGTGCGGCCGCGCGTCGCGCTCGCCGAGCGGGCAGGCCTCAAGCTCGATCGCGGCGTGACGGTCGACGCGTATCTGGCGACCAGCGCGCCCGGCATCTTCGCCGCCGGCGATATCGCGCGTTGGCCCGATCCGCACACGGGCGAGAATATCCGCGTCGAGCATTGGGTGGTCGCCGAGCGGCAGGGACAGGGGTCGGCGCTCAACATGCTGGGGCGGCAGGAGCGCTATACGGCGGTGCCGTTCTTCTGGAGCCAGCATTACGACGTGCCGATCAACTATGTGGGCCACGCCGAAGAATGGGACGAGATCGCGATCGATGGCGACGTGACGGGCAAGGATTGCGTGCTGCGCTACCGGCGCAGCGGGAAGACGCTCGCGGTCGCCTCGATCTACCGCGACGTCGACAGCCTCAAGGCCGAGGTCGCGATGGAACGCGAGGTGGCGGCGTGATCGTCGTCATTGCGAGCGAAGCGAAGACTGTATGTCCCTTTCCTTGCGGAGGCGACTCGCCCTCGATGCGAGTGCGAGGGTTACCCGGATAGGCCGGGCAGAGCCTCACGCAAGGAGGGCGAGTCATGGACGAGCATATCGCAGCTTTTGTCGGGATTGATACGTCGAAGTTACGTAATTCGGTGGCAATTGCCGAG